>Ga0114129_10000313_pt1 | contig 56679 bp, 42 predicted proteins | sample RhiMetdeltSRZDD1_FD_80071 | JGI IMG/M metagenome (GOLD analysis project Ga0114129, IMG submission 80071) | Populus rhizosphere microbial communities from Tennessee, USA - Rhizosphere MetaG P. deltoides SRZDD1 (version 2) (version 2) | ecosystem: Host-associated > Plants > Roots > Rhizosphere >...
CCCCGGCCGGAAAGGATTGCGCGACTCCGGTACGGTCCCGCTCTTGCACGGCCACGACCCATGCCACAACTGGCCCGATGGATATTGGTGTTCTTATGCGTTGCTGGTTTGGGAATTCGATCGTCGGAGGCATCATCACAGGCACAATCAGGCAGCTCGACTACGACCGAGCAGGCGCAGGCGGCGCCTCCACCCGCGCCGGCACAGCAGCCGACCGAGGACGATGAGCGGCAGTTGAGGCTCGTCGAACCCGACTTCGTCGTCACCAACCTGCCAACCACGCTCATCCTGCCGAAGCACACCTTGAACTTCCGGCTGACACACCGGTTTTTGCTGAACCTGCAGGCAAATTCGTTCACCGAGAACCTCGAGAACCTGTTCGGACTGGACAACGGCGCCATCGTCGGCCTCGAGGTCAGGTTCGCGCCGATCCGGCACCTGCAGGCGATCGTGTATCGCAACAACCTGAGCAAGACGATCCAGTTCGCGGGACAGTACGAGTGGCTGCGGCAGGGCTCCTCGTTGCCGTTCTCGCTGTCCGGCATCGTGTCCATTGAAGGCACCAACAACTTCAAGGGCAGTGACCAGGAACAGACCGGCGACGAACATCAACACGGCACCACCGAAGGCCATTACTCCCCTGCTTTCGGGGCAAGCGTGTCGCGCATGTTCTCGGATCGCCTGGCGACGTATGCCGTGCCGGTGTGGGTGCATCACGTGATTCCCCTCAACAACGTCGGCCACGAGGACGTGTTTTACCTGGGCGTTGGCGGGCGATATCGCATCTCAGCGCACGTCTACGTCGTCGGCGAGGTCTCCCCGCGGTTCTCCGGCAACATGCCAGGCGATCCGGCATACGCGTTCGGCATCGAGCGGCGCGCGGGCGGCCACATGTTTCAACTCAACTTCGGCAACTCTCTGGCCGGCACGTACGGCCAGATCGCCCAAGGCGGCTTCCCTGACACGGTCTACTTGGGCTTCAACCTGGCGCGGAAGTTCTTCTAACGGTAAGCAAGTGACGGGAGGTCAGATCGACATGAGAAAGCTCTACTTCGTACCACTGCTCGCGGCCTTCGTGGCCGTCGGATGCGGCGACGACAATAATCCCAACCAGCCGTCGGAGATCACACCGACGTTCCAGATGAATCTGTTGGCGTCAAACGAAGTGCCGTCTATCGTTGCCCCGGATGCCGAGGCTACCTGCGCCGGCAGCGTGACGATCAGGATGAATCTCACCCGCGACGCTTCAAACGCGATTACGGCGGCCACTTATGACTTTACGGCCAACATCACGGGCTGTCCCACCAGCACGCAAATCAATATCGCGCACATCCACAAGCAGGTGGCCGGACAAAATGGGAGCATCGTCGTCAATACCGGACTGGCAGCTGGTCAGGTCAGTCTTGTCAACGGGGCCGGCTCCTTTACGAGAAACGGAGTACAAGCCAACAATAATGACCTCTCGATCGCTCAAGAGATCCTCGATAACCCGAGCGGGTTCTACTTCAACATCCACAGCACTCTGCACGGTGGCGGCGTAATCCGCGCCCAGCTCGTGCGGACACAGTAGGAAACGTGAAGGTCATGAAGGTTCATTCCTTCATGACCTTCATGAATTCGTGAATCAGTGAATCGTCGGAAGACCCGCCGCCGGGCGCGGCTCGGCGCGGAGCACGCGTGAAATCAGCGCGTCGAGCTTCGGCAGCGGGATCGCGAACGGCCCTGCCACGGCCGCGCCCATCGGAATCTCCATGGCCAGCACGACGCCGTCGCCTGCCTGCTCCACAATCCAGCTGAATCCGCGGAGCGCGACCCGACGATTCGGCGCTGACGCCGGATTCTGCACGCGGTCGATCGCGCGAAGGATCTCGACGAGGACGTCGCGCACAGCCGCCTCGTTCCACGTCGCCGGCTCGCCATGCGCGACGGACACCGCCTCGGTGACGGCGAAATCGCGGCCTTTCAGCACAATCTCTACGTTGAACGTCATTTATCTTTCCACTGCGGTTGTCTCTTTTCGAGAAACGCGCGGACGCCTTCGACGGCATCAGCGGTCCGCATCAGATCTTCCAAGTATAGCTGTTCGATCTTCGGGAGATCGCGCGCGACCGCGTCACGGATCGGCACGCGCACGGCGCGCACCGCTTGTCGCAGCGCCTCGGCCGAGCGGCGCTCGAAGGTGCGCGCGAACCAATCGTCGACCGTGACGCGGAGATCGGCCTCCGGCGCGACCAGCTCCAGGACGCCCGCTGCCCGCCATTCGGCTGCCGGCCGCGGCTCGCCGGTGAGAATCGCGCTCGTCGCGCGGGACGTACCCGCGCGGAGCGGCAGCAGCACGCTCGCCGCCGGCGGGAAGACGCCGAGCGTAATCTCCGGCAAGCCGAACGTCGCGGTCTCCGACGAGACGATGAAGTCGCAGGCGAGCGCGAGCTCGAACCCGCCGCCGAGGCACCGGCCGCGCACCACGGCCGCCGTCGGCGCCGGCACATCAAGAAGCGCCGACAACAGCGCGTGCGTCGCCGGCAGCACGCGCCCAATGTCATCCGGCAGGTGCTCGGGAATGCTTGCGCCGAACGAGAAATCCGGACCCGCGCCCTCAATCGTCACGAGCCTGAGATGCGGCAGATTGGCCAGATCCTCGAGCGCCGCGTGGAGCCTGGCGACGATCTCGCCGGTCAGCAGATTGCCGGGATCGTGGCTGAACACCAGCGACGCACGTGTGCGCGACGGATTGAATGAAATGTCGACGGGCATTGGTCAGGGTTTGTTGTTATACCCGCGCTTGTGGTGTCGATCGCGGCCGACTTCGGACTGACGCGATGCGCGATAGGTCGAACCCGCGCCGGAGGGAGCGCAAGGATTGCCGTGCCATCTTCGCACATTGCGAAGTGGCGCGGCCAGCGTCAGTGCGCAATCCTGCGCGGACGGAGGCCGCGGGTTCGAGCGTCATGTCCGCGGAGGCCGCGAGGCGACACCACAGGCGCGGGTGCGGCGCCTACGACGAGCGCGGACGACTACGACGACACAATCCGGCGCGGAGCGGCGATCTCGCTCAGTTGCTGCTCCAGCGCCGCGGCATCGGTCACGGGTGCCTGACAGGTGAAGTCGTAGCACACGTACGCACTCGGCTGGCCGTCCCGCCCGGTCATCGCGCCAAGCCACGGCAACCGTGTGGAAAGCGTCTTTTGAGAGGCGCCTGCTTCGACGGGAACGGTGACGGCAAACGGCAGGTATCGCCCCGCTGCCACGCGCTCGAGCGCCAGCGTATCGGCCGAGTTTCGCGGGCCGGCGAAGACGATCTGGAGCTTGCGCGCGTGCCAGTAGATCACGTTGCTCACCATGAACGGCATCACGCGAACGACGCGGCCAATCTGGGATCCATAGCGTTCGAGCGTCCGGCGCGCGCGATCGGTGTGAGCCGGGTCGCCCGTCAGGTTCCCCAGCACCAGGAAATTGCGGACGGTCACCGACGCGGCGCTGGGCTCGGCGCCGTCGTAGTCCTCCTTCAGGCGGAGCAGCACGGACGGATCGCGGCCGGTCGTGCTGAACCAGCCGCCGTCGCGTTCGTCGAAGAATTGGTCCACCTGGACGCTCGCGAGCTCGAGCGCGTGCTCGAGCCACGCCGCCTCCCCTGACGCTTCAAACAGTTCGAGGAGGCCCCAGGTCAGGAACGCATAGTCCTCGCAGAAGCCGTCCACGGCCGCCTCGCCGTCGCGATACCGCCGGAGCAGCCGCTTCTCACCGGCCCGCCAGACGTGCGCGAGCAAGGCTCGCGCGGCTCCGCGCGCAGTCTCCAGCCAGTCACCTCGTCTGGGACTGTCGACCAGCATCCGCGCGGCGCGGGCAAACGCCGCGATCATCATCCCGTTCCAGGCGGTGATGACTTTGTCGTCCAGGTGAGGACGCGGTCGCGCGGCTCGCGCTTTGAACAGCGTGCTCCGGGCGCGGTCGAGTGCTGTTTGCACATCGGCTGCCGTCTTTCCAGTCCTCGCGGCGATGTCATCAATCGACTGCGCGACGTACGGAATGTTCTCGCCCTGAAATTCACCCTGCGGATCCGCCAGGGCGTTGCCGGCGTCTTCGATTCCGAACCGCCGCCGCGCAATCGGCGCATCGTCTCCGAGCAAGCCATCGATCTCGCTGGCTGCCCAGACGTAGAAAGCGCCCTCCTTCTTCTCGTGCCTTTCACCCTCGGCCTTCTCTGCCACTTCTGAATCCGCATCTTCGGCCGAATAGAACGCCCCATCCGGCGACGTCAGATCCCGACGCACGTAGGCCAGCGTGTCCTCGGCGACGTCGGCGAAGAACGCCTCGCCGCTCGTCTGCGCGGCATCGAGATACGCGAGCACCAGCTGAGCCTGGTCGTAGAGCATCTTCTCGAAGTGCGGCACCCGCCATTCGGCATCGACCGAGTAGCGATGGAAGCCGCCGCCGATGTGATCGCGAATGCCGCCGAGCGCCATCGCGCGCAGCGTCTCGAGCGCCATTTCTCGCGCACGGGCGTTTCCCGTGAGCGCGTGAGCCTCGAGCAGAAAGAACAGCTCCGATGGCCGCGGAAACTTCGGCGCCCCGCCGAACCCGCCATGGCGGCGGTCGAACGTCTGCGCAAACGTGGCCACGCCGATGTCGATCGCCTCCACACCCGCGACGGGCGATCGATCCGGGGCCGCCTCGTCGGCGCCGGTCATCTCGCGCAGCCGATCGAGAATCGTGTCTGCCGAGGTCACGACCTTGTCGCGTTCCTGGTTCCACGCGCGCGCGAGCTCTTTCAGGATGTCGACGAACCCGGGCCTGCCCCACCGCGACTCGGGCGGAAAGTAGGTGCCGCCGAAAAACGGCTTCAGGTCGGGCGTCAGCCAGACGCTCATCGGCCAGCCGCCGGCGCCGGTAGTCGCCTGTACGAACATCATGTACACGCGATCGACGTCCGGTCGCTCTTCCCGATCGACCTTGATCGAGACGAAATCGCGGTTGAGGACGCTCGCGACCGACGGATTCTCGAACGACTCGTGCTCCATCACGTGGCACCAGTGACACGTGGAGTATCCGATGGAGAGAAAGACCGGCTTGTTCTCGTCTCTGGCTTTCGCGAACGCCTCATCGCCCCACGGAAACCAGTCGACGGGATTCTCGGCGTGCTGCAGCAGGTACGGACTCCGTTCGCGCGCAAGGCGATTGGACATTGTCACCACTATAATCCGCGCCGTGGCTTCGCGATGAGCGGCCGCCTGCGCGGCAAGCGTGTGGCGATCCTGGTCGAGGAGGGTTTCGACGCGCGTGAGGTGACCGATCCGATTGCGGCGCTACACGCCGAAGGCGCCGAAGTGGTGCTCGTCGGCGCAACCGCGGGCGTACACTACCGCGATCGAAGCGGCAGCACCACGGTCACCGCCGATCTGGCCGCGTCCGCCGCGCGTGCGCAGGACTTCGACGCGATGATGATTCCGGGCGGCTTCGCACCCGATCGCATGCGCATGCGGCACGCCATGGTCGACTTGGCGGCTGCCGCGATGGCCGCAAACAAGCCCGTGGCCGCCATCTGCCGCGGCGCGCAGGTGCTCATCTCAGCCGACGCGATCCGCGGCCGCACGCTCACCTGCTGGCCCTCGATTGCCGTTGACGTGAAGAACGCCGGCGGGCTCTACGTCGATCGCCCTGTCGTGCGCGACGGCAACCTCATCACGTCACGCAAAGCCGACGATCTCGAGGCATTCGCAGCGGCATTGATCGACGCCTTGCTCACGTCGTGAGGGGATCAGTACCGAGATCCGGAAGGCAGTGTATTGCCAGCGCGGCCTCCGCGGACCCGCCTTCGCTGAAGCTACGGCGGGCAGGCCTGACGCCTTGGCCGCCGAAGCCTTGGCGGAGGCGGCTCGAACTCGCTGCCTCCGTCCGCGCGGATTGCGCACTATCGCTGGACGCGCCACTTCGCAAAATTGCGAAGATGGCACGGCAATCCTCGCGCTCCCTTCGGCGCGAGTTCGAACTATCGCGCATCGCGTCAGTCCGAAGTCGGCCGCGCTCGGCAACACACCGCCTTCCGGGAGCGTGTCCTGTCTTGCTTTCTCCTTGTCTCAGAGTCCTTCAGCCTCTCGATCGCCTCATCGCCTCATGGCCTCATGGCCTCCGCGCCTCATGTCTCTCTCACCGGCGCGGCGGGCGCTTCCTGCGGCAGCCGCTTGCGCAGCCGCGCGTACGCCGCCGTCACTTCAACGCCGTACAGAGCAATGACCGCTGAGAGGTACACCCACGTCAGGAACACGACGACCGTGGCGATGGTGCCATGCACACTCAACCGCGCCACGCTGACGTACCAGGAAAACGCGGAGAAGGCCAGGCGCCAGAGCAGCCCGGCGAGAATCGCGCCGAACCAGACATCACGCAGCCGGACTTGCGCGTTCGGCACCCAGTAATAGATCAGCCCCAGCACCAGGATGAACAGCAGGGTGGGCGCGCTGCGATAGACCATCCCGCTGAACTTGTACATGACCGGGTAGCGTTCCACGACACCGGCGAACCAGCTCGCTTGGACCAACTCGACCGTGCTGACGAGGAGCAGGGCGATCACCAACAGGAATCCGGCGGCCGACAGCATGATGAACGCGATCAACTTCTGCTTGAAGTAGCCGTGAGGTTTTTCGACGCCCCACGCGTGGTTCACGGCCGACGTGACCGCGCCGAAGACGCCCATCGAGGCCCAGAGCGTGAAGATCGTGCCGACGATGGTCAGCTGCAACGGCGCGGCAGCCAGCTGATCGAACCCTTTGACGATGAACTCGAAATTCGTTGGCAGCGCGCGCTGCAAGACGGGCAGGATGGAATTCTCACCGAGTCCCACTGCGAGCTTGCTCAGAATAGACAGAACGAGCAGGAAGAACGGAAAGAACGAGAGCAGCGAATAGTAGGCGATCGACGCCGCGAACGTCAGGTTGTCGCTGTCATAGAACTCGATGACGCCGCGGCCCGCTGAGCGCCAGCCCAGCCGAAACGCGCGCCGAAACTTGGCGACCGCTCGCCAAGGACCTCGGGAGTCGTTTTCTCCCATTGTCTCCAGAAAACGACTCCCGAGGTCCTACGCCTCACTAATTCGACGAGTCGGTCGCCTCGCGCGGCGATCGAATGTCCGATTGGAGCCGACGCACCGATCGCCAGCTCTGCCCGGCCGCGTCGACGGTGCGCGCGGCGGCGGCGCGGGCGCGCCGGAGCTCTGCAATCAAGGCGTCCATCCGCGGCTCAAACTCCTGACGCGCGCGGCGGCCTGACTCGGTGAAGTACAGATAGCCGAAGGCGGCGCCGATCAGGCCTCCCACGAGCGCACCCGTCAGAATCGCTGCTCGATCATCCATCGTCTCGCCCTCCGCACGCATCGTTCGGGTCGCCCGCGATCAATTCTACCGGAGGACCCTCATATAATCCCCGTATGTCGGACCGTGTCCTTCCGCGTCCCGATCCGCCCTCGCCGGAACCACAGGGCCGCGTCTCGCCGAGTCAGGTGACATCGCCCGTCCGCGCGCGCGGCGCCGCCGCCGGCGACGACAGCGTGCTCTGCGATCGGTGCGGCACCGCGATGTTCCGGATGCACGCCGTCTGGCGCTGTCCCGGATGCGGATACAAGACCGATTGCTGCGGCTGGTGACCTTCCCTCATGGACGTCATCGCCAGCCAGATCAAAACCGACAGCAAGGAATTTGGAACGAATCGCGACCGGATGCTCGCGCTCGTCGCCGAGCTCCGCGATCGCCTGGCACGCGCCCGTGAGGGCGGCGGCGCCAAGTATCTCGAACGGCACCGGAAACTGGGTAAATTGCCGGTCCGCGATCGGATCAATCAGCTGACCGACGCCAACACGCCCTTCCTCGAGTTGTCGGCGCTCGCCGCGACCGACATGTACGACAACGAAGCGCCCGCCGCCGGCGTCGTGACGGGCATCGGCCGCGTGAGCCACCGCGAGGTCGTCATCGTCGCCAACGACGCGACGGTGAAAGGCGGCACGTACTATCCGATCACCGTCAAGAAACACGTACGCGCGCAGCAGATCGCGCTCGACAACCGGCTGCCCTGCGTGTACCTCGTGGACTCGGGTGGCGCGTTTCTGCCGCTCCAGGCCGAGGTGTTTCCCGACCGCGAGCATTTCGGACGCATCTTCTTCAATCAGGCGCGGATGTCCGCGGAGCGCATTCCGCAGATTGCCGTGGTGATGGGCTCGTGTACGGCTGGTGGCGCGTACGTGCCCGCCATGTCCGACGAAACAGTCATCGTCAAGGGCACGGGCACGATTTTTCTCGGCGGGCCGCCGCTCGTGAAGGCCGCCACCGGCGAGGAGGTGACCGCCGAGGAGCTGGGCGGCGCCGATGTCCACACGCGTCTCTCCGGCGTCGCGGATTATTTCGCCGAAGACGACGAGCACGCGCTGCAGCTCGCGCGGACGATCGTCTCGACGCTGCACACGTCCAAGCGCCTTCCCGCCGACATGATGGCGCCCGAACCGCCCAAGTACGACCCGGAAGAGCTGTACGGCGTCGTCAGCGTCGATCCGCGCCGCCCGTACGACGTACACGAAGTCGTCGCTCGGCTGGTGGACGGATCGCGCTTCGACGAATTCAAGCAGCGCTACGGCACAACGCTCGTGACGGGATTCGCCCGGCTTCACGGCTTCCTGGTCGGCATCATCGCGAACAACGGCGTGCTGTTCTCCGAGTCGGCGCTGAAGGCGACGCACTTCATCGAGCTCTGCAACCTCCGCGGCATCCCGCTCGTGTTCCTGCAGAACATCACCGGATTCATGGTCGGCCGGCAGTACGAACGCGGCGGCATCGCGAAGGACGGCGCCAAGATGGTACACGCGGTCGCGAACTCCGTCGTGCCGAAATTCACCGTCATCATCGGCGGGTCGTTCGGCGCCGGCAATTACGGCATGTGCGGACGCGCCTACGAGCCGCGTTTTCTGTGGATGTGGCCGAACGCGAGGATCTCGGTCATGGGCGGCGAACAAGCCGCATCGGTGCTGGTACAGGTCAAGCGCGATCAGCTGACGCGCGAAGGCCGCACGCTCACCGGCGAAGAGGAGTCGTCGATCCGCAATCCGATCCTCGAGAAATACGACCATGAGGGATCGCCGTACTATTCGACCGCGCGGCTGTGGGACGATGGCGTGCTCGATCCGGCTCGCACGCGTGACGCGCTCGCGCTCGCGCTGTCGGCGGCGTACAACGCGCCGATTCCCGAGCCCAGGTTTGGTGTGTTCCGAATGTAGGCCGGCCGCCTTCGCCGAGGCTTCGGCGGCCTTGGCCCTTTAGGGTCGGCAAATACCCATGTCTTCTCTCATCATCACCCCCGGACCCGTCACGACGGTCACGCTCAACCGGCCGGACGTTCGCAACGCGTTCAATGAAGAGCTGATTCGCGAGCTGACGGACTGGGCAGAACACGTACCGGCCGATGGATCCGTCCGCGTGGCGGTCCTGCAGGGCGCCGGGTCCGTCTTCTGCGCGGGCGCCGACCTCAACTGGATGTCGAAGATGGTCGGCTATTCTCGCGAGGAAAATCTCGACGATGCCAGGCGGGCCGCGGGGATGCTTCGCGCGCTCGACTCGGTGCGCGTGCCGCTCATCGGACGGATCCACGGCGCCGCGCTCGGCGGCGGGTCCGGCCTGGCCGCCGTCTGCGACGTCGTCGTCGCCGCCGAGGACGCCGTGTTCGGCTTCACCGAAGTCACGCTTGGCATTCTGCCCGCGATGATCTCGCCGTACGTCGTGCGCCGCATCGGGCTGTCGGCGGCACGTGAGCTGTGCTTGAGCGGCACTCGTTTCTCGGCAGCTCGCGCCCGCGAGATCGGCCTCGTGCACGAGGTCGTGGCGGCCGAACGGCTCGATCTCGCGGTCGATCGGCATGTCCAGCTGTTCCTCAAGGCTGCGCCGCAGGCGGTGGCGAGGACGAAGCAGTTGCTGGCTGACGTCTACGGCAAGAAACCCGCCGACGTCATGGCGCTCACGGTCGACGCGATCGCGACGCAGCGCGTCTCGGCCGAGGGGCAGGACGGCATGAAGGCGTTCATGGAAAAGCGCCCGCCGAAGTGGACGCAGACCGATTCTAGAACCAAGCGATGATTCGGCGCGTGCTCATCGCCAACCGCGGTGAGATCGCTCGACGTGTGATCCGCACGTGCCGCGCGATGGACATCAAGACGGTCGCGGTTTTCTCCGACGTCGACCGCGATGCCCCGCATGTTCGCGAGGCCGACGACGCCGCTGGTCTGGGCGCAGCGCCGGCCACCGAAAGCTACCTGAACATTCCGAAAGTGATCGAGGCGGCGCGGCGGACAGAAGCCGACGCCGTGCATCCGGGCTACGGCTTTCTCTCCGAGAATCCGGCGTTTGCCGAAGCGTGCGAGGCGGCCGGCATCATCTTCATCGGCCCGCCGGCCCGGGTGCTGCGGCAGATGGGTTCGAAGACAGGTATCCGAGCCGCGGTGGCGCAGGCCGGCGTCCCGGTCGTGCCCGGCGTGACGCCCCGCTCGCAGGAGCCGCAGGAGATCGCCCGCGCCATCGAGGAAGTCGGCCTGCCCGTCATGGTGAAGGCAGCCGGCGGCGGCGGTGGCAAAGGGATGCGGATCGTCCGGCGCCGGGACGAAGTCGACGGCGCGATTCAGTCGGCACGAGGCGAAGCGAAGCGATCGTTCGGGAACGACGCGCTCTACGTGGAGCGGCTCATCGAGCGGCCGCGACACGTCGAAGTGCAAATTCTCGTCGATCGGCATGGACATGCCGTGCACATCTTCGAGCGCGACTGCACGCTGCAGCGGCGGCAGCAGAAAGTCATCGAAGAAGCGCCAGGCCCGCTGGTGACCGCCGCCTTGCGCGAGCGTCTGACGAGCGCCGCGCTGCAGGTCGCCCAGACGGTCGGGTACATCAACGCCGGAACGGTCGAGTTTCTCGTCGAGTCCACTGCCGATGCGGAGGTGCGCTTCTACTTCCTCGAGATGAACACGCGCCTGCAGGTCGAGCATCCGATCACCGAAGCAGTCACCGGCCTCGATCTCGTCCGGGCGCAGATCCTGGTCGCAAGCGGCGAACCGCTGCCGTTCACGCAGCAGGATCTGAAGCTCGACGGACATGCGATCGAATGCCGCGTCTACGCCGAGGATCCGGAGAGGCTGCTGCCGCAAGCCGGGAGACTGCTGCGCTATCGCGAGCCGTCCGGAGAAGGCATCCGCGTCGATTCCGGCGTGGTCGAGGGTCAACAGGTTACGGTGCATTACGATCCGCTGCTGGCGAAGGTAATCGCGCACGGTCCAACGCGGTCCGCCGCGCTCTCACGTCTTCTCGACGCGATCGGGCGTTTTACGGTGCTCGGGATCCGTCACAACCTGTCGTTTCTCTCAGCGCTGCTTCAGCGTCCGGAAGTGACCTCGAATGCAACCTACACCCGATTCATCGAGGACCATCTGACCGACCTCACTCCGCATCCGAGAGCCGGGCTGCACGCGGCGGCGGCCGCCGTCGCCGCCCGGGTGGCCGCGCTCGGGCCGCAGCCGGTCGACGTCAGCGAGGCGACCGCGGTCTACGACCCGTGGCAGACGCTGGGTCCGGTGAACTGGTAACGCGATATGCCGAATCGGTTGCGGCTGATTGACGGCGGGTACGAATGGACGGCCGAAGTTGCCGCGGACGAAGTCCGGTTGAGCGCCGAGAAAGTGGGGATCCCTGAGCAGGCGGCCGAATCAGTGCCATCGACGTTCATGGTGCGCCGTGTCGCAGACGACGTGTTTGAAGTCGACTGGCCGGAAGGCCATCGTCAGGCGTTCGCCGTGCTCGCGTCGGACGTCGTCTGGGTCAGCATCGAGGGTCAGGTCTTCGACATCCAGATTTCGACGGGCGGCCGCAGCACCCGATCGACGACGCGAGATCAGGACGCGCTGGCGCCGCCGATGTCGGCAACGGTCGTGCGGATCGCCGTCGCCCCCGGCGATCACGTCAAGCAGGGCGACCTGCTCGTCTCGCTCGAGGCGATGAAGATGGAACTGCCCATCCGGGCGCCTCGCGACGGGATCGTCAAGGCTGTCCACTGCAGGGAAGGCGAACTCGTACAACCGGGAAACGTGCTGGTTGAGATGTGAGATTGGTAATTGATAATTGGTAATTGCGCAATGGCCGCCAAGAGCATCATGCTCTTGGTTCCCCATTACACAATTACCAATTACCCATTACCAATTTCCGATGTCACACGTCACCGTCTACGAAGTCGGCCCGCGGGACGGGTTGCAGAACGAGACGGTGAACGTCCCGACGACCGAGAAGATCGCATTTATCGATCGCTTGAGTACCGCGGGCCTGCCGGTCATCGAAGTGTCGGCATTCGTCAGCCCGAAGTGGGTGCCGCAGATGGCCGATGCCGCCGAGGTGTTTCGCGGGATCGGGCGTCGGCCCGGCACCAGGTACTCGGCACTGGTGCCGAACCTGAAAGGGCTGGCGCGCGCGAGCGAAGCCGGCGTCACGGAGGTCGCGGTCTTCGCCGCAGCCTCGGAGACGTTCAGCCGGCGCAACATCAACCAGTCCATCGACGATTCGTTCGAGAGCTTTCGCGAAGTGTCGACGGCGGCAGCCGCATCGCGCATCCGGGTGCGCGGGTATCTGTCCACGGCGTTCGGCTGTCCGTTCGAAGGCGACGTGCCGATTGCGCGCGTGATCGACTTGACGAAGCGGCTGCTCGACCTCGGTCTCTACGAGATTGCCGTGAGCGACACGATCGGGATCGCGCATCCAGGGCAGGTGCGCGTGCTGCTGAGCCGGCTGTCGGAGAGTGTGCCGGTTGATCGAATCGCGTTGCACTTCCACGATACGCGCGGGACCGCGCTGGCCAACGTCCTCACCGCGCTCGAATTCGGCGTCCGTACTTTCGACGCGTCGGCCGGCGGGCTCGGCGGCTGTCCGTACGCGCCCGGCGCGTCAGGCAACCTCGCGACCGAGGATCTGCTCTACCTCCTTCACGGACTCGGACACGAAACCGGAGTCCGGCTCGACGGCGTCGTGAGCGCGGCGCAGCCCCTGGAGCGCGTCGTCGGCCATCGGCTGCCGTCGCGGGTGTTTCAGGCGACGCTGGCCACCGCCAAGCCCTCTCCACCCTCGCCGCCGTCGTGACCGGCGATGTCGTCGCCGCGTGGATGACGGCCCTGCGCGAGCGGCACGTCGAGCCGCTCGGCCGTCCCGCGTTTCTGAAAGCGGTCCGCGCGCTCTCGGTGCGATATGTCGAGCGGCGGCACACGCTCGACAGCCGTTCGGCGATCGACTCCGCCGGTAAGCGCGCCGCCTTCGCCGCGTTCTACGCGCCTGTTCATTTCCTCGCCACGCAGTTGATCGTTCGCGAACTGCAACTCGCCGACGGCACCATCGACACGATCGTCGACCTCGGGTGCGGGACCGGCGTTGCCGGTGCCGCATGGGCACTGTCATCGCCTGAGCGACCGGCGTTGACCGGCATCGATGCCAATCCCTGGGCAGTGGATGAAACGAACTGGACATGGCGAACGCTCGGACTGACCGGACGCGCGCGCCGCGGCGACATTGTCCGGACTGTGTTGCGACTGCCGCAAGCATCGCGGCGATCATCTGGCGCGGGAACAGGGATCGCCCTCGGATGGGCGGTCAATGAACTGGGCGACGACGCGCGGCACACGCTGCTGCCGGCGCTGCTCGACCTCGCGAGACGCGACGCTTCTATCCTCGTCATCGAACCCATCGCTCGTCGCGCGGCTCCGTGGTGGAACGATTGGGCCGCGAGCTTCGGCGACCTCGGCGGCCTGGCGCGCGAATGGACCTGGGAAATCGGTGCCACCGGACTCGCCGATTTGAATCGTGAAGCCGGATTTCGACGTGAATCGCTGAGTGCACGAAGCCTCAGTATTGCGGGCCGGTGAGCTATTCCTGCCTCAACACGATCACCGGATCGATTCGTGCCGCACGACGGGCCGGCAGATAGCTGGCGACAAGAACGGTGAGGATCAGGGTCGCGAGTGCCGCACCAAGCATCCGCGGATCGTTCGGGTTCGCGCCAAACAGCAGCCATCCGAGCAGCCGGGTGGCAAATGCCGACCCGGCCAGCCCGAGCGCCCCGCCGATCGCTGCAAGCACCAGGCTGCGGCCCAGCACGAGCCGGTACAACCGCTGCCGGTCGGCGCCGAGTGCCGCACGAATGCCGAATTCGCGTGTGCGCTCGCCGACCGTCTGCGAGACGACGCCGTAGACGCCGATGATGGCCAGCAGGAGCGCAAAGACCGCGAACGTCAGGTAGAACACGGCGAAGTACCCGACGAACCAGTACCCGCGACGATGCTCCTCGAGAGCGGAGCGGATGTTCGTCAACGGCTGATCGGGATCGAGCGCGGAGACGGCCGCGCGGATGGCGGCGATCGCCGCGGCCGAGTCGCCCGTCGTCCGCACCATCACGTCGACCGGCCGGCCGGCCGATTGGGCGAGCGGGATATAGACGTACGGATTCACCCGCCGGCCCGGCGCCGGGTCGCCTTCGTAGTTGGACACGATGCCGACGATCACCCGCCAGAGATCGCCGGGCAGATCGGGACGCAGCTGGATCCGTGCACCAGTCGGATTCACCGCCGGCCGCATCGCGTCCGCCATCTGCTGGCTCACGATCGCCACCGGCTCGCTGCCCGCGCGATCGGCAGCCGTGAACGCCCGGCCCGATTTCACGCGCAGTCCTTGTGTCGCGAAGTAGCCCGGGGTGATCGCAAACGCAAAGCGCGGAGAGGCGCCGGCGGGCGTCACAGCTCCCTCGATCCTGATCGATCGGTCCTGGCGGCCGAAGCCGGCCACGAATTCGATGTGTGAGAGCGCGACCTGCGCGCCTGGTATCGCCTCGACGCGCTGCGTCAGGTCGGCAAGCGCCGCGCCGAGCGCGTCACGATTCTCGAAGCGCGATCCGGCGAGCGGAAGCTGCGCGAGCGTCAGCCCGTCGAGGTCATATCCGCCCGGCCGCTCGGCAAAGCGAAGGAACGTCCGGCCCATGACAGCCGCGCCGGAGAGCAACATCAGTACGAGCGCCAGCTCGCCGGCCACCAGACTGCTCCGAAGACGTCGCTGATTGGGACTCGTGATGCGGCCGGATCCGCTTCCCTGCTTCAGGCTGTCGACGAGGCTCCGGCGTGTCGCGCCGCGCGCCGGCAGGAGTCCGACGAGCAGGCTCGCGCCGATCGTCGCGGCCGCGCAGAAGACGAGCACCCGCCAGTCGATGGCGAAGTTGATGTAGTACGGCACCTCGGGCACGGCGATGCCTCGTCGCGCGAGACCGACCCCCTGGATCGCCAGCATCAGGCCGAGCGCGCCGCCGATGGCGCCAATGACGAGCGTCTCGACGACAAGCTGACGGACGAGCCGGCCACGGTCGGCGCCAAGCGCCGCGCGCACCGCGAATTCACGGGATCGCTGGGTCGCGCGGGCGAGGAACAGCGCGGCAAGATTCGCACAGGCCACCGCCAGCACCAGCGCGACCGCACCGAGCATGACTGCGAAGGCCTGCCCTTCCGTCCCGACACGGTCGTCGCCCAGTCGCTTGACGTCGATCGACCACTCCATTTGTGACGCCGGATACTCGACGGCGAGCGATGCGGCGATCGTCCGCATTTCCGCCCGCGCGGCGTCGAGCGTGACGCCCGGCCGCAGACGGCCGACGACGCCGAACCGACGATCGTCGCGGTCTGTTGACGGCGGCGCGCTCGAGAGCGGGAGCCAGAGATGCGCGCGCTCAGGAAATCCAAATCGCGCCGGCATGACGCCGACGATTTGCGTCGGCACGCCGTTCACGCGCACGCTGCGGCCAATCACCTCGCGATCTGCCGCAAACAGACGCTGCCAGAGGTCGTACGCGAGGAGCATGACCGGAGGCGCCTCAGGACGATCGTCATTTCGATTGAGATCGCGCCCGAGGACCGGCGCGATGCCGAGGACGCTGAACAAGCCGCCGGTGACTCGTGCGCCCGAGACCCGTTCCGGCGTGACCGGCGCCGACAGCACGAACGCGTCCTCATCGTAGGCTTCAAGGCTGACGAACGATTGCGCGCGGCGGCGCCAGTCGAGGTAGCCGGGGTACGACGTGCCCACTCCGCACCCGGCACAGAGTTTCGTTGGACTCGTCTCGCTGACGTTCATGAGCCGATTGGAATCGGGAAACTCCGACGGGACGAAATAGAACGCATTGACGAGGCTGAAGACCGTGGTATTGGAAGCGATGCCGATCGCGAGCGTCAGCGCAGCGACCACGGCGAACCCTGGCGCGCGACGCAGCAGTCGCGCCGCATACCGTGCGTCCTGTACCACCGCCGACAGAACCGCCTGCGTGCGTAGCGATGAAGCTGTCGAGACGACGTCGGCGCCAAGTCCTACGGCAACGCGGAGGCGCGACAGGCGCGCGTCACCGGCTGCGGCCAGCTGTTCGCGAGCGGCGTCCTCAAGTGCCGCCTGCTGCCGGGCTCTGAAGGATCCCGGTAGGAGCCGGAGCAGCCAGCGGTAGACCCTCACGCGTCGCCCCGCCGCGTCGCCAGCTGCGCCTTCGCGGCTTTCGCGAGGCTCGCCATGCGGTCCGCCTCGTCCGCGAGTGCCCGTCGCCCCGCGCGAGTGAGGCGGTAGTAGCGGCGGCGTTCACTCTCTGTGGGGCGCTCGCTGCCGCCAATCTCCTGGATGAGCCCTGCTTCGGTCATCTGTTCCAGCGAGTTATAGAGCATGACGGGCCAGAGTTTCAGCGTCCCGCCGGTCTGATCGAGCACTGCGCGCATGATGCCGGAGCCGTGCCGGTCCTCGCCGGCAAGTGCCAGCAGGATCTGGAACCAGTGCGTCTTGAGAGGCGTGGACGCCGCCATTGGTGTGCTACCGATCGGTATTATACGGAGTGGTAGTTCGTCAGGTTCAGGCGCGGAGGCTTGGAGGCGAGGAGGCGGACTTCTGCGTGAGCGGGGTCTGTCCCCGATTGCCGAAGGCGGGACTGACCCCCTCGTAGGTTCGAAGCCAGCTATTGATTAGGCGGAGGCCGTGCGTCTATGCCACTATGTAGTGACGCACATATGCTCTCCTACACAGCCCTCTTCGTCCTCCAGGCCCTTGCCCAGGGCCACAAGTTCGGCTTCGACATCATGGACGCCACGAAGCTGCCGTCCGGCACGGTGTACCCCGCGCTTCGGCGGCTGGAAGCCGCGGCGCTCGTCGAGTCGGCGTGGGAACAAGACGCGCGGAGCCGGAAGGCAGGCCGGCCGAGACGGCGGTATTACCAGCTCACGCGGACCGGGCGCGAGCAGCTCGCCGAGGCCGAAACGCGCTATCGCGCGGTGTCGAGGCTGTTCGAGAAGCGGAGCCGCGCGTGAACACACTCGCGCGCCTCATCGTCCGGCTCTCGGCGTGGCTCGCGCCCGTGAGTACCCGCGCGCGGTGGCGCGAGGAGTGGCTCGGCGAAATAGAAGGGCACAGGGCAGACGGCAAAGGGCAAAGGGAAGGGCAAAGGGCAAAGGGAAAAGGGCGAGAGTGGCGGACGCTGCGTGCAGTGCTTGGCGCGCCCTGGGACGCGATCGTGCTGCGCGGCTGGTCGGCGCGCAGCGCTTTGCGCAGGGCCGGCGCAGGATTTCAGACCGACCTCTCGCAGACCGTGCGTGCCCTCTGGCGTGCGCCGTCGCATGTCGCCACCGTCGTGATCTGCCTCGGCATCGGCACATCCATCAGCGTCTCCGTGTTCTCGGCCCTCAACGCTCTGCTGTTCGGAGAGATGCCGGGAGTGGCCGATCGTCAATCGGTCGTGCGTCTCTCGCTCCGGTACGAGGCTGGCGGCGGAACCTCGGATCGAATCTACGTTTCTCCGAGGGGAAGGCAACCGCTCACGGGCGGCCCGTGGTCCACGTCGGACTTCGAAATGCTCGCCGCGAGCCGGGGCGGCGCGCTCTCGGGCCTCGCAGCTGAGGGCGACTGGCGGTTCGACATCACGCTCGATCGGGATCCTGTGAACACGACGGGCGCGTTCGTGTCGGGCGCGTACTTCGACGTGCTAGAGACGACGCCGTCGATGGGCCGCCTGCTGAAACCGAGCGACGACCGGGCGGATGCTCCAGCGGTCGCCGTCATCGGCTATCACCTGTGGCAAGAGCGCTTCGACGGCATGCCGAACATCGTCGGCCACTCGATTCTCGTGGCCGATCGTCCGTTTACCGTCGTCGGTGTTGCTCCTCCGCGGTTCACCGGTGTCCAACCCACGGGCCTCGGCGAGAGCCCGTTGAATGCCACGCAGCTCTGGCTGCCGCTGCATCACGCCATCGGTTGGCCGGGAGTTCCAGATCGTGAAGTCCCGTGGCACAGCGCCGTCGGTCGGTTGGCGCCGCGCGCGACTCAGGACGACGCCCGGTCGGCGATGATGTTCGGCGCGCAACGTCTCGCAGCAGCCCACCCTCAGACGAGGCGGGGTGCCCTCGTCATCGTCCACGATCACAGTCTCGGACCGAATGACAGTCCGCTCGAGATTCTCACGATGGTGACCGTGCTGCTCAGCCTGCCGCTCACCGTCCTCCTCATCGGGTGCGCGAATGTGGCGAATCTCCAGATCGCGCGCGCAACAGAGCGGGCGCGCGAACTCAGCGTCCGCTGTGCGCTGGGCGCGTCACGCGCGCAGGTCATCCGGCTCCTGACGTGCGAAGCGGCGATCCTCGCGGTGCTGTCGGTTGGCGCGGGCTGGCTGGGCGCGCAGGTGATCCTGACGATCGCCCAACCTTCTTTTCCCGTGGCGCTCGCGCTGGACGGCCGCGTCCTCGCGTTCGCGCTGCTGCTGACCGTCGGCGTGACGGTGCTCTCAGGTCTCACGCCGGCGTGGTTGAGCACGCGACGCGCGGACCTGATGCTCAGGCACACGGGTCGCACCGGTGGCCTGGGGCATTCACGGCTGCGGCACGCGCTCGTGATCGTGCAAATGGCGCTGTCGCTCGTGTTGCTGGCGATGAGCGGTCTCTTCATGGCGTCGCTGCGGGCAATGCGCGACGAAGTTCCGCCCGCGGCCCGCACGACGCTCGTCGCTCCCCTCGACGTGGACACGCTTGGGTATACGGCGGCCGACACGAGGCGGCTCCGGGACGAAGTCACGGCGCAGCTCGCCCAGCATCCGAGCGTGCAGTCGGTCGCAGCCGAGCGCATGGTGGGTTTTCGGTACTGGGCTCCGACGGACGCAATCGATGCGAGGCGCTACATCGCGGGCGGATACGTCACCGCATCGTGGTTCGAAACGGTCAGTGCGCGGCTCGTTGCCGGCCGGTTCTTGCGGGAATCCGACGGCGGCACGACGGCCGTCGTGAGCGAGCGACTGGCGCGGGAGCTTGCGCCAAACGAATCGGCGCTGGGGAGACTGATCTATCTCAGCAATTCGGTGATTGCCGCTCAGTCCCCGCGGCGATACGAGCTGGCTCGGCCGCTACCAGGCCAAGGCGCGGAGATTCCCGCTGAGCGACTCGCGGTAGAGATTGTCGGCGTCATGGCCGACATGCCGCGGAGGGCCGGCGATGCTCAGCCTGATCCCGTTGCGTACCTGCTGCTCGCGCCTGACTCGGCTGGCCTTTTTACGCTGCGCGTCCGCACCAGCAATCCGAACGAATTGGCGCCGCAAATCCGCGACATCATCCGGCACGCGGAGCGACGGCTCGCAGGAGTGAATATCCAGTCCGCAGAGACACTTTTCCTTCGAGAGAGCGGGCCGATCCGGGCGATGGCGCTGTCGATTGGCGGCCTCGGGGTGATCGCGCTGCTACTGGCCGCGGCAGGACTCTACGCCGTCATGGCGTACCTCGTGTCGGTGAGAAGGCAGGAACTTGGCCTTCGTCTGGCCATTGGCGCTCGACCGGGAGATGTGTTGAAGCTCGTGCTGAGGCAGGGTCTCCGGCTGGCGATGATCGGCAGCCTGGCTGGATTCGCGATCGCGATCCCGATCGCCATGGGGCTCCGGGCGTCGGTGACGGGCGTATCGCCGCTCGATCCGGCGGCGATGTTGCCACCGGCAATCACGCTGATCGTCGTCACGCTGCTGGCCTCGACGATTCCCGCCCGTCGCGCCGCGCGGATCAATCCGATTCGCGCCCTCCGCGAAGAGTGAGGCGACGTCCGAAAAAAAAGTCGCCCAGCCCGGGCAGAATTGCTGCCCGGGCCGAGCGTCACCGCAACTAACGAGACAGACCGGCTACCGTCCCGGTTAGCTGCAGGTGTCTGCAACCATCGTGATGGTCTTGATGGTGAAGGTCGGGAGATCTTTCTCCGCGACCGCGGTGCCCGGAGGCGTCGCGGGGGCTGCCTTCTCCTGGGCGAGACCCACGATCTGGATCTTGTGGTTCAGGTGGGTCGACAGATCCTGGTCTGGCTGGAACACCAGCAGGAAGGTCTTGCCCTTCTCATCCTTCTTGGCCGGATCGATGGCGTTCTCGAACAGGTAAATCTTCTGGGTGGATCCGCGGACGACGCATCCGACGAGTGTAACCTCGGCCGGCTTGGCCGCGGTCTGCGGCTGCTGCGGCGGGGTCTGCGGTTGCGCCTGCTGCTGTTGCTGCTGCTGTGCCGGCGGCGGCGTGGCAGTCTGGGCGGCGGTCACGGCCGCAAACGCCACAGCCATCAGTGAGCCGATCAACATTCGTTTCATAGCTCCTCCCTCATCACGCAAGCTCATCACGCGAGCTGAACAAAAACACGCCGGCCCGAGCATCAGAGCTTACAAGTCGCGTGCCACGGATGAATGCCGCGCGCGCGGGAACAATCGGTGATCGATCGCCGGAGTGGGAAGATCTTTACCGTGTAGAAGTTCCTCATTGCCGTAACGGAACTTCACACCACGCGATCCCGCGGGCGCCGAGCTCGATCGCACGACGTGCGCGTGATCTCGCGGTCACACGTGTGACCGCACGTACGTCGGGTGGACTGATCTCGTCGGACGGACTGATCTCCACGTCCGCCTGGGCTCGCGCGGATTTAAGAACCAATCCGCGCGACGTCCGTAAACGCTGTTTATGTATTATATGGCTATGACAGATATCGACGCGCGCATGCTCGATCGCGAGCTGAAAAAAGGCTCGGCCGAGCTCCTGATCCTCTCGCTGCTCGACGCGCGGCCGCGCCACGGCTACGAAATCAGCAAGCTGATCGAGGCCCGCTCGGCCGGCCGGCTCAAATTCCACATTGCCTCGCTGTACCCGCTGCTCTACCGCCTCGAGGAACGCGCCTGGATCGCCGGCCGGTGGATCGAGAAGCCCGGCCAGCGCCGGCGCCGCTATTACCGGCTCACGCGCGAGGGCCGCAAAGTCCTCGCCCGGCAGCGCGTCACCTGGCGTGCCTTCGTCGACGCGGTGGCGCGGATCACGGAGGGCGGCCATGCCTGATTGGAAAGCGTTTCTCCAGCCCCGCCTGGCCGGCCTGAAGTTCAGCCCGGCCCGTGAGGCCGAAATCATCGACGAGCTGTCGTCGCACCTCGACGATCGCTACCGGGAACTGATCAGCGGCGGTCACTCACCCGACGAGGCACAACGGACGGCCCTGGCCGAGCTCGATGACGCCGACCTGTGGCGTCAGCGGATGGGGCGGCTCCGGCAGGCGCACGTCGCCGAACCCGTGACGCTCGGCACGCCGCGGACGCGCCTGGCCGTCGACCTGTGGCAGGACCTGCGCTACGGCGCGCGCATGCTGGCGCGTCAGCGCGGATTCACGGCCGCGGCCGTCCTGACGCTTGCGCTCGGCATCGGGGCGAACGCCGCCATCTTCAGCCTGGTGAATGCCACGCTGCTCCAGCGGTTGCCGGTGCGCGAATCCGATCGACTGCTGTACGTCTTCAACGGTGCGACGTCAGCCGCGGCGGGCGTGCCGGTGTTTTCCTATCCCGAATACGCCGAGCTCCGCGACGCGCAGGACGTCTTCGACGACTTCGCGGCGTGGGGACCACTGACCGCCAGCCTCAACGCTGAGTCGACGACCGACCTCGTCCCCGGCCTCATCGTGAGCGGCAACTTCTTTCGAACGCTCGGTGTCGAGGCGGCGCTCGGACGCACCCTCGGCGCGGACGACGACCTGACACCGGGTGCGCATCCGGTCGCCGTGATCAGCCATGGGCTCTGGCAGCGGCGATTCGGCGGCATCACCGACATTGTCGGCCGCGCGATTCTGCTCAACGGACACCGCTTCACGATCGTGGGCGTCACCCCGCCCGATTTCACGGGTCCACAACTGGGCAACGTCCGCGATCTCTACGTGCCGATGATGATGCAGCCGGTCATGCGGCCGCCCCGCGGCGGGTACTCCGGGGAAATGGACCCCGACCTGCTCAAGGTTCGCGGCAACAAATGGCTGTTTACCGTCGGCCGGCTCAAGACCGGCGTCAGCGCACAACGAGCCGGCGCCGCGCTCACGACCGTCGCCACGGCGCTCGAGCGGAGCCAGAATCAGAACCCGCGGCCCGGCGCCCCGCCGCGGACAATCACCGCGATTCCCCTCGATGCCGGCATGCCCGGTCAGCGCGAGCAGATCGTGCCGGTCGCCGCGCTGCTGATGAGCACGGTCGGGATCGTGCTGCTCGTCGCGTGCGCGAACGTCGCCAACCTGTTGCTGTCCCGGGCCGCGTCGCGGCGGCGCGAGATTGCCGTGCGGCTCGCAATTGGGGCGAGCCGCTGGCGCGTCGTGCGCCAGTGCCTCACCGAAAGCGTCCTGCTCGCGGTCATCGGCGGCGCGCTGGGAGTGGCGCTGGCCGCGGGCGCCGTGCGCGCGTTCCGGGCGTCGCCGCCGCCGGCCGGCGCGCTGCCGATCGCGCTCGACTTCACGCTCGACGAGCGGGTCCTGCTGTTCTCGCTCGTGCTCTCCATGCTGACGGGATTGATCTTCGGCCTGGCGCCCGCGCTGCGGGCGTCGCAGCCCGCGCTCGTTCCCGCGCTCAAGCACGAATCCTTCGTTCCGGGCGAGCGACGCCGCTTCAGTTTCAGTCTTCGCCAGGTGCTCGTCGTCGTCGAGGTCGCGCTCTCGCTGGCGCTGCTCGTCGCAGCCGGATTGCTGGTGCGGAGTCTGCGCGCCACGCAGGCAGTCTCGCCGGGCTTCGACGTCGACCGGCTCATCACGGCGCCGCTCAACGTCAATCTCTTGCGGTACACGCGCGATCAGGGCAGGCAGTTCTACGCCTCGGTCGTCGAACGCGTCGAGGCACTGCCCGGCGTGGAAGCCGCGACCGTCGCGCGCGTTCAGATGAAGGGAGCCGGCCGCATTCTCAGCGTGCTCATCGAGGGACGGCAAGGTTCCGACAACATCGTTCGAAGCGAGGGTGGTATTCCGAGCCCATCCGCGAACCGCGACCTCGTGAGCAGCAACGTCGTCGGTCCGAACTACTTTCAGACGATGGGGATCGAGTTCAGCGCAGGACGGGGCTTCGGTCCGCCGGACGTCCAGGAAGCACCGCCGGTCATCGTGGTGAACGACGCATTCGCCGCGCTGCACTTCCCTGGCGAAGCCGTGCTCGGCCGGCGCGTGAGCTTCGCCGGGCCGCGCGGACCATTCCGGGAAATCGTCGGCGTGGTCAAGGACAGCAAGTACTCGTCGCTTTCCGAACCGCGGACGGCAATCGTCTACCTGCCGCTCTCGCAGAACCACGAAACCGGCATGACGCTTCACGTTCGAACCTCGGTCGATCCGGGCACGCTCGTCCCGGCCGTTCGCCGCGAGATTCAGATGCTCGAGCCGAATCTTCCACTGCCCAACGTGGTTCCGATGACCGAGACGCTCAGAAGCTCGCTTTATGCCGCGAGGATGGGCGCATCGCTGCTGACGACGTTCGCAGCGTTCTCGGTGCTGCTGGCGTCGATCGGCGTGTACGGCGTGCTCGCCTTCTCAATCGCGAAACGCACGCGCGAGATCGGCATCCGCATGGCGCTCGGCGCCGCGCGGGGCGACGTCTTCGGCCTTGTCATCAAAGAGGGTATGTGGCTCGTCGCAGCGGGCATCGCGATCGGTCTCACGGTCGCCTTCGCCAGCGGCAGGCTTCTATCGGGATTCCTGTTCGGCATCAGCCCGATTGATCCCATCACTTTTGCATCCGTGCCGATGGTGCTGGCATGTGTAGCGTTCGTCGCGTGCCTCCTTCCGGCACGGCGCGCCATGAGAGTCGATCCGACAGAAGCGCTGAAATATCAGTAAGCGATGGCGGACTTGGGAATCAGTCCGCCCTACGTACGCAAGCGTCGGACGTAGGGCGGATTGATTTCCAAATCCGCCACACCTCCCTCGACCCTCGTGCGGGGCACCGATCTTGCACCTCCTTCGGACGCAAGTGCTCCGGCTATCTGTCTCGTTGATCGTCGTCATTCTGCTCTTTGTCGGATTTGGTCATTCCAGCGTCGCAGCACAGACCACCGGCGTGAAACCGCCCTCACGTGCCAGACCGAGCGACTCGGCCGAGAGCGTGCGACCGGCGACAGCCGCGCCGGCCATCGAAGCGATCGACGTCGAAGGCGCGGAGCGTACCGATCCCAAGGTCGTGATCGATGCCGTCGGTCTCCGCCCGCCCCATGTGCTGACGCCCGATGCGTTCGAGCGCGCGGCGCGCAAGCTCGACGCGCTGCCGGCCGCGTCGAGCACAGCGCTCACCCAGCAGCCGACGCGGAACGGCGGCGTGCGCCTCAAGGCGTCCATCGAGGAACGGGCCCTGATGCCGAAGGCACTCGAGGACTGGGCGCTCGTCGCCGGGCGCGCGCTCTTCGTCGGCGACGTGAAGATCGACATTGCCGGTCCGTTCGGCGCGGGCGAAGTGTTCGGGACGTCGTTTCGCTGGGCGGAAAATCGGCCGCGTGTCGCGTTCGACCTCGCCGTTCCCGGACTTGGTCCGCTGCCGGGCGTCACCCGGTTCGAAGCGTCGTGGGATCGACAAACGTATGCGTTCGTGCCCGGCGACAGCACTTTCGGGTTCAGGCAGACGCGTGAGCGTGCCGGCATCGGCGTGAGCGATTGGGCGACGAACTGGCTGGCGTGGCGGGCCGGCGCGGCCTTCGATCGTTTCGACGATACGGATACCGTCGCGGTGAACGCCGGAATCGACACGCGCTACATGAACGACCTGCTCGCGGTTCTGCTCGGCGTCGAGGGCTGGTCGCCGACGAACGGCGGCCGGCGATTCACCCAAGCCGATCTGCTCGGCGCGTGGCGATCGAACCGCGAGCCGGCGGCGCCGTGGAACGCCGTGGCGGGCATTACCGTCGCGAGCGGCGATGCGCCGCCGCTCGCGCTGTGGCCGGGCGCCAGCGCCGGGCGCGGCCGCGGCGTCCTGCTCCGCGCCCATCCGCTGCATGACTCGGGCATCGTTACCAGCGAAGTGTTCGGACGGCAGATGGCGTACGCGACGGTCGAGCGGATGTTCGTGATCAAGACGATGAAGATCGCGACGATCAGCGTGGCGGGATTTACCGACATGGCCAAGGCATGGCGCCGCGCGGACGGGCTCGACGCATCGCCGTTGCACGTGGACGTCGGCGGCGGACTCCGCGTCAACTCGCCGAAGACCGGCGGCATGATCCGCATCGACTTCGGATACGGCCTCCGCGACGGCGAGAAGCAGTTGTCGGCTGGTTGGATCGGCCGGTGGCCGCGGCGTTACTAATGACCTCGGGTTCCGTTTTACGTTGGTTGTAAAACGGAACCCGAGGTCTTAACATCCCCACCAATGCGCCGCTTGCTTGCGTACGTCGCTGTCCTTGCCGTCGCGGTGTGGATCGGACCTTCTGCGCCGACGGCCGCCGTCCAGCCCGCGGTCGACAACTGGCCCCAATGGCGCGGACCGGACGGCGCGGGAATCGGACGCGGCGCGGCGTACCCCGATACCTGGTCGGCAACGAGCCACATCGCGTGGAAGACGCCGATCGAGGGACGCGGACACTCCTCACCAGTAGTCTGGGGCAATCGCATCTTTCTCACGACCTCGATCGAAGGCGACGAGATTCCGGGGCGCAAGGCCCCCGATCATCTCGGGTTCGATCTCAAGCCCGGCTACTTTCACGAAGACAGCGTCGGCGTCGACTACGCGTACACGTTGAAGGTGGTCGCCGTGGACGCGACCACGGGACGCCAGGTGTGGGAGAAGACCGTGCACGACGGCGCCGTGTACGACAACCGGCATCGCAAGAACACCTACGCGTCGCCGTCGGTCGTCACCGACGGCCGCATGGTGTACGCGTCGTTCGAGTCGGAGGGATTCTTCGCGTTCGATGTCGACGGCAACTTGAAGTGGAAGACGTCGTTCGGCGGGATGGCCAAAGCAGGTCTCGGCCCCGGCACGTCGCCAATCCTCTTCGAGAAGCTCGTGATCCTGCAGGGCGATCAGGAGATGGGCACCGGCTCGTTCATTGTCGCGCTCGATCGCGAGACGGGCAAGCAGGTCTGGAAAGTCTCGCGCGAAAACCGGCGCAGCTGGGCAACGCCGATCATCGTCGACGGCGGCGGCCGGCGTGAGCTCATCGCCTCGGGCGCGGAGGCCGTCATCGCCTACGATCCCGCCACCGGCCGCGAGCTCTGGCGGACCGACGGCACGCGCAGTCATCCGATCCCCAGCTTCGTGGCCGGCGACGGGCTGATCTTCGCGACGGCAGGCAGTCAGGCGAAAGTCGCGCTCGCAATCCGCCCCGGACCGGGCGATCCGACCGGCACCGCGCGCGTCGCCTGGCGGTACAACAAGGGCACGGCCTACGTGCCGTCGCCGATCTACTACAACGGCTATCTCTATCTCATGACGGACAGCGGGATCGTGACCTGTCTCGATCCCAAAACGGGTACGGTCGTCTACGAAGGCGGGCGGGTTCCTGTGCCGGCGACGTTCACCGCATCGCCGGTCGCGTTCGGCGACAAGATTCTCTTCACGAGCGAGGACGGCGACACGTTCGTCGTACGCGCGGGCCCGAAACACGAAGTCATCCGGACGAATTCTCTCGACGAACCCGTGTTCGCATCTCCCGCCCTCGCCAACGGCATGGTGTTCATCCGCGGCGAGAAGCATTTGTACGCAATCAAGTAGGGCGGACTGATTTCCAAGTCCGCCTGACACGGCGTCGGACGGACTGGTTTCCAAGTCCGCCCCTTGCTGGTGTTGACATGACACGGATCATCTCGACTCTCGTTCTCACTCTCTGCGTTCCGGCAGCCGCAATCGCTCAACAGCCGATCAAATTCGAGCCGACCGCGGGCGTCCAGACGTACGCGGTTCGCGAGCCGGTGCTTCGCGTCAAACCCGGTACCACCGTCGAGACGCGAACGTTCTCGCGCCCGGGCGACTACTACGAAGGTGGCGCGTGGCCTGGCGAAGTGGGTCCGTTCTACATCGAGACCGCGGCGCCCGGAGATACGCTCGTCGTCAAGATCCTGCGGCTGCGTCCGAACCGTGATTCGGCCATGTCGCGGTACTCGGCGAACAACATCAGCGGCGTCGCCGGCGACAACCGTACGCGGATGCTGAACGAGCCGCTGCCGGCCAGGACGTTCAATTGGAAACTCGATCGCACGCGGATGGTCGGCATCCTCGACCTGCCGAACTCCGCGAGCAAGCGGATCGAGCTGCCGCTCCGGCCGATGCTCGGCCGCATCGCGGTGGCGCCGGCCGGAGAGGAAGCGTTCGGCGGCCTCTGGCCCGGCGACTTCGGCGGCAACCTCGATGCCTCCGACGTACGCGAGGGCGTGACCGTCTTCCTGCCGGTGTTTCACGACGGCGCGATGTTCTACTTCGGCGACGGGCACGCGCTCCAGGGTGACGGCGAGATCATCGGCTCCGGCCTCGAGACGACGATGGATGTGACGTTTCAGTTCGACGTGATCAAGGGCAAGCGGATCCGCTGGCCGCGCGTCGAGGACGACCAGCACATCATGGTGCTCGCCAGCATTCGCCCGTTGATCGACGCGCTGCGAATTGCCTACGTCGAGCTCATCGAGTGGCTCATCGCCGACTACGGCTTCGAGAAAATGGAAGCCTTCCAGGTGGCGTCACAAATCGGCGAGGTGCGCGTCGCGAACGTCGTCGATCCGAACTACACGGTCGTCGCGAAGTTTCCGAAGAAGTTTCTGCCGCCCAAAAAATAGAGGGGACGGAGCGTCGCCTGTGGAAAACTCCAACGCTTTTCAACTAGGGAGTTTTCCAGGCGACCTCCGTCCCCTGACGTTCGTAGGCCGAAGGCCAAAGGCCGTAGGCCGAAGGGGAGGATCAAGAGCATCAAGCCAGGAACATCAAGCCGATCGCCGGAAGCTCCTGACAATCAAAACAACGACGACGAGGACGAGAATCCAGAGGACGATGCCGCCGTCGTGAACGGCGTCCATGAATTGAGTCTGGAGGTCGGCGCTGCCGGCGGCGGCGCTGTCGAGCGCCGCTTTTTCGAGCACCGCCTGCGCGAAAACGGGCATATGTCAGATCGTCGGCTTGTCGCGGCGCCAGCCGGTCACCATCAAAACGACCATGACGACGACGAAGACGAGCAGGAATGTGCCGTTCTCGAGGAGCGAGACGCCCGCGCTGTACGCCACGGACAATCCAAACGCGATGGCATCGCGTACAGCGCTCAGTACTTCAACCACGCCGTTCCCTCCCCGGAATTATCGTCGGATGACGCGCCGATCTTAGCATCGGCATGCGCGTACTCCCCGGGTGAACCGCATTTTTTTGTCGTCCGGCTGGCTGACTTCGACGAAGCACACGCTCTTTTTGTCCGCGCCGGCCGCGAATCCGGACATTTCAAAGATGGTATAGTCGAGAGCTTCGACGCTCTCGACGACAACGAGGAGGTCCCATGCGTTTGGTTTACGCGTCGGCTCTGGCGGCCGCAATCGCGCTGACGATTCCGGTGGTGAACGCCGCGCCGCAACCCCAAGATCCCGATCGAAAAGTCGCCGGCGGCGGCATCACGGCCGCAGGGTGGATGGGTGCGGTTGATGCCACTGCGAAAGGCACCATCAACGACTCGAAATTCGAGATGGTGGGCAACGACCTTCACGGGACGATCGGTCCCGCCGCGATCTATTGGAATCCGAAGAACACCGCGTCCGGCGACTACACCGTCAGCGCCACGATCACCGACCTCAAGCCGGGTTCGGCGGGTCACCCGCACCCGGCGGGCGTATTCATCGGCGGTTCGAATCTCGACACCCCCAAGAAGACACTGGTGTACTGCACCGTGTACAGCAACGGCAACGTCCTCGTGCGCGGATTCAGCGAGGGCACGGTGTTCACGCTGACGCCTGGCCGCGCCGGCGTGGCCAATGCCGCGGTCAAGCAGCCGGGCGCCGACGGCACCTCGGTCAACACGGTCGCGTGGCAGGTCAAGGGCGGACGCGCCGAGTGCCTCGTGAACGGCACCAGCGTCGCCGGGTACAACAAGGACGAGATCGTCGGCGCAGGCAAGCTCAGCTCGCTCGACGGCGTCTACGGCCTCCGCTTCAGCCACAACATGGACGTGAAAGTCGCGGGACTGGCCAAGAAGTAGGCACGGAGGCAGCGCCCGCGGCTCGCGCGAGGATAGCGAGTCCGCGAGCGCCGCAGCGCGCGCGAGCGGGGGTGGGGCCCCGCGAGCACTAAAGAATGAGGCGCCAGAGGCCAAGGCCTCAAGGCGGGAGGGCTGCTGATTCGACCAGCTGCTCTCCCGCCTTTGTTTTTCTTCGGACGCTCTTGATTCGGCTCCCCTTCAGGGGTAGCCTGTCCACGATTTCAGCAACATTCGAGACGTTGAGCCTCCCGGGAGGGATCCATGGAGATCGATCGCCGATCGTTTCTCGCGACGCTGGGCGGAGCCGCCGCCGTCGAAACCATGCCGCACGAAGCGCGCGCCGATGCGCTCGAGCATTACATGATGGACCTCATCGATGAGCAGGGCGCTCAGAACAACCAGCTGGCGGTGCGGCGCGGCGCCGGATCGGTCTTCAGCGGACGCGGGGAGCCCAACGCCGAGGGACGGCTCGAGCCGAGAAAGCTCGACGCGATGCCGGCGAAGCCCACGCTGGTCGACTTCTTCAAGCTTCGCTTCGCGCCAGCCACGCACGTCCTGCAGAGCGCCACCGATGCGCTCAAGAAAGGCGAGAACGAAGAGCGCGTGCTCGGCTGCCTGCTCCACGACGTCGTGCTCAATCTGATCAAGGTCGATCACGGCTGGTGGGGCGCGCAGATGATGGAGCCGTACGTCTCCGAGAAGGTCAGCTGGGCAATCCGGTATCACCAGGCGCTGCGGTTCTATCCCGATCCGTCCGTCGGCTACGAGTACCCGGAGCTGTACAACCGAATCTTCGGGAAGGACTACGTGCCGCTGCCGTACATCAAAGAGACGTACGAGTTCGCGCGCAAACACAAGTTGTACATGGAAGCGCGCATGATCACCGTGCACGATCTCTACGCGTTCGATCCGAACATGCAGGTGTCGCTCGACCCGTTCATCGACATCATCGGCCGGAACTTCAAACAGCCGAAGGAAGGGCTCGGGTTCGACAACAGTCCGGTCGCCCACATGTGGCGATCGCTGATCTACCCGGACAATCCGCTATAGCGGGCTGCGAGCACCTTCACACGTCTTTGAGCGCAATCAGCGGACTCACGCGGAGCGCGCGTCGTGTAGGCGCGAGACTCGCGATCGTCGCGGCGGCCAGGACCCCTGCAGCCACGACGATGTAGGTCGTCGCGTCCGTTGGTTCAATCCCGAAGAGCTCAGGCAGCAGGCGGCTGGCCCAAAGGGCGATGAGCGTGCCGGCGGCGATGCCGGTCACGACCGGCGCAAGCCCCTGCACGAGCATCAACCGGACGAGCCGCGCGGCAGGTGCGCCGAGGGCGCGGCGAATCCCGATCTCCGGTGTTCGCTGCGCCACCGTAAACGCCAGCACGCCGTAGACGCCGAGCACGCCGAGCGCGAGACCGAACCCGGCAAAAACCGTCAGCAGGAGCGTCGTGAAGCGCGGCTGCGCCACGGAGCTTGCGACCGCCTCATCGAACGTCCGCGTCGAGTAGACCGGCAGCATCGGATCCAGCTCGCGGATGACCGATCGGACCGACCCCGGGAGCGCCGCCGGATCGCCGTCTGTCTGAACGACCAATGTGACCTGCCGCATCACGAAGTCCATCGTTGCGGACGTCTGTGCATGCGGGAGGAAATAGATCGGTCTCGGATCGATACCGAGCGCCTTGTCGCGAATATCACCGGCGATACCGACGATGGTCGAGTACTGATCGCGATCGTCCGCAACGCGCATCCGCCGGCCGATCGGATCCTCGCCCGCAAAGAACTTCCGCGCAAACGCCTCGCTGATCACGACGACGGGCTGCCGGCCCGCGGTGTCCTCCGCGGTAAAGAAGCGGCCGCGCACCAGCCGCATTCGAATCGCTTCGAAAAAGCCGGCGCGGACGAAGGCCGGCGCAGCATTCCAGGCAGGCTGTCCCGGGCCCGGCTTCTGGCGGCCCTCGATCTGGAAGTCCCAGACGCCGACGTCGCCGACGAGCGGAATATTCGAGCTGAGCGTCGCGCGGGTCACGCCGGGCAGCACCGAGAGCCGCCGGATCGCCTCGTCGAAGAACGCATCGGCGCGCGCTTTATCCGAATAGGCCGGGCTCGGCAACGAGACAGTGGCGAGCAGCACGTGGTCCGTGCGGAAGCCCGGATCGACCCGCATCATCCGGACGAAGCTCTGCACCATCAGCGCCGCGCCGGCGAGCAGGATGACGGCGAGGGCAACTTCCAGACCGACCAGCGATCGGCGGATCCAGAGACGGCCCCCGCCAACGATCGTTCGAGTATCGGTGCGCAAGAGAGAGGCGACGCCCCCGGCAGTCGTTCTGATAGCAGGCAGCATGCTCAGCACACAGGCGGCGACAGCCGACAACGCCGCCGCAAAGAGCCAAACGCGTCCGTCCAAGGCGATTTCGGACATGCGCGGCAAGTCGACGCCTTCGGCCTGTCGCAGCCACGACACCGCAACCGCCGCGAACGCCGCGCCGACCAGTCCGCCGGCCGCGGCCAGGATTCCGCTCTCGACCGCGGCCAGCCGCACGAGCCGCCAGCGTCCGGAACCAAGCGCGGTTCGGATGGCCAGCTCACGCGCGCGCCGTTCCGCGCGCGCGAGGATCAGGCTCGCAACATTGGCGCAGACAATGAGCAGCAGGAACGCCGTCGCAGCCAGCAGGACTCGAAGGATCGGCCGTACGGTACCGACGGTGTCGTCGAGGAGCGGCGCGAGATAGAGAAAGTGGCCCGTATGGATGGCTGGGAGACGCTCGCGCCAGCCGCGCATGAGCACGTCCATCTCCCGCTGCGCGGTCTCGAAGGTGACGCCGTCCGTCAGGCGGCCGATGACGTCGGTCCCATGTGACTGCCGGCTCCCGAGGTTGGCAGGATCGATCACGAGCGGCGCCCAGATGCGCACATCGGGTGGAAACGCAAAGGCCTCCGGCATCACGCCGACGATCGTCCGTTGAGTGCCGTTCATCACGAGACTCTGGCCGATGATGTCCTTCCGTCCACCGAATCGTCGCTGCCACACCGCGTGGCTCAGGATGACGGCACCGGCCGGGCCGTCCAGCCGATCGGCCTCGCCGAAGAGCCGGCCCAACTCCGGCGTTGCGCGCAGCACGGCGAACAGACTGGGAGTAATCGCCGCGCCGCTGACGCGTTCCGGCTCCTCGCCGCGGCCGCCGATCGTGACCGTGTTGGTCTCCCACGCGCCGAGTGAGGCGAACGTGCGGTTTTCGTTTCGATAGTCCACGAACTCCGGAATCGACAGCGGGAATTGCGGGAAATCGAAGCCGCTCTCGGGCAGGAACCGTCCCCACACGGCAACGAGGCGATTGGACTCGGGGTACGGCAGCGGCTTCAGCAGCACGCCGTTGACGACCGAAAACACCGCGACGTTGGCGCCGATGCCCAGCGCCAGCGTGAGGACGACGAAGAGCGCGTACCCCGGTTCGCGGCGAAGCCGCCGCCAGGCGTACGGCAGATCCTGGGTCCAGCCGATCATGAGCACGCTCCTGTGGTGACGCGATGGCGCCGGAAGCTCGGGCACGAATGAGCTGTGCCGGCGCTCGGCCAGGCCCGCGGCAATGACGTTGGCGGCGGTGCGAGTCCAGAACGCGACGACGGCACGCCGGCCGGACGAGTGCACGACCGCGAGCCGATCGGTGAAGTCGGCGGCAAGGTCCGCCGCGTAGGCATCTCGAAATCTGCGTGGGAAGGCGCGCAGCAGCCACGTCAGGACGCGCGGCGGGCTGGCGCGTCCGTTCACGACCCGCCCTTGCCGGTCGCCAGCCGGCGCTGTCGCGCCAGCCGCAGCACGGCCTGCAGCCGCGCCGATTCCGCTTCGGCCACCCGCCGCCCGAAGGACGTCAACCGGTAGTACCGCCGGCGGGCCTCCGGTCCACCTTCCGTCGTGGTATTGCGGTCTTCGGCGATGAGACCCGAGCTCGTCAACCGCGCCAGAATGCGATAGAGCGACCCGAGCTCGAGCCGCACGCCGTCCTCGCCGGGCTCGGTCGTCGCCAGCCCGTAGGCGTGCCGCGGGCCATCAGCGAGCGCGAGCAGGACGTGAAAGTCGTGCGGCGGGAGCGGCAGCAGATCGCGCGGATCAAGACTCATCTCTCGACCGGCAGGTGCCTGTCGAGAACTTATATGTAGACTACAGACAAGTCAAGGGCGGGTTTTGAACTGCTTGACGACGATCACGAGAATCACGATGACGATGGCGACGAGCCAGAGCCGGCCGTCGTGATACGCGTTGATCAGTTCCCATTCCGCGTCCGTGTTCGGGCTCTGCAAGCCGAGGGAGCCCACGACACTTTTCGTCAGTCCGGTCAGGGCCATCATGGTACCCGCCCTATCGGCTGGTTCCCGGCCGCAGAGTAGACCGCCACCGCGCGAATCGCTGATACTACGGGCCGTAGGATCGGCGGCGGGGCGAAGCCCCCCGGCGAAGTAACGGAGGATGGAGATGCGGAAGCAGCTGCTCGGGTACGCCGGTCTTTTCAGTTTTGTCGCGCTCGTCAGCGCGCCGATTGCAGCGCAGACGCCGGCGGCCACGGACCCGCGGTATGGCAACTGGCGGTTGCAGTCGACCGATCCGGCCAAACCGTCGAACAACGTCATGACCTACGAGCCGTTCAACGGCACCGGCATGAAGATCACCATCAACAACTTGAACCCCGACGGCACGCTCACGCCGCAGTGGGGATACACCACCATGTTCGACGGCAAGGACGAGGCGATGAACGGCAGCCGGGCCAAGGATCTGGCCTCCGTCCGCAAGCTGAGCGACCGCGTCAACGAAATCACGTACAAGCGCGATGGCCGGATCAACCAGATCCTCACAAATGTGATCTCCACCGACGGCCAGACACTCGGCATCATCTACATGACAATGGATGCTGATGGAAAGACGACGCGCGTGACATTCGCGACGTACGAAAAAATGAAATAGGTGCACCGACTTTCGTCCGTTCTCCTGATCGTTCCGTGCCTCATCGGCGCGGCGGCCGCGACAACTGACGACAACAACTTCGTCGTCATTCGCGCCCCGCGGATCGCGCTCACGCACGTCAAAGTGATCGACGGCACGGGACGGGCGGCGGTCGCGACTCGGACAATCGTGATCGAGGCCGGCCGGATTGTCGCGCTTGGACCCACGGCGAGCACGCCGGTGCCACCGGGCGCCGAAGTGCTGGACCTTCCGGGCCATACCGTCATCCCCGGCCTGGTCGGAATGCACAATCACCTTTTTTACGCCGTCCCGCCCGGCCGGCCCGACGAGTACGTCACGTCCACACGGACCTTTCCGCGACTCTACCTTGCCGCGGGCGTGACGACGCTCCGGACGGCCGGCACCTTCGACCTCGCGGCGGACGCGGACGTCAAGCGCCGCATCGACGCCGGTCAGGAGCCCGGACCGGAGCTGTATCTCACGAGCGGGTACTTCCATCGCGCGGCAGGACCGCCCGACGCCGCGCGCATCGAGAAGCTGATCGACGAGCAGCAGGAGGCCGGCGCGACGTCGTTCAAGGCCTACACGAGTCTCAGGCGGGACGAGCTGGCCGCGCTCATCGACGGCGCACACCGGCGAGGCCTGCGCGTGGCCGGACATCTCTGCGCGGTGAGCTTTCGCGAGGCAGCCGACCTCGGGATCGACAGCCTCGAGCATGGGCTGTTCACCGACTCCGGCATTTTCTCCGCGCGCACGCCGGATCGTTGTCCGGACCCGTCGGCGCTCGCGCAGATCATGGCGGGCGTCGACATCAACGGCGACACGGTCAAGCAGATCATCGCCGACCTCGTCGAGAACCGGGTCGCGGTCGTGTCGACGCTCGCGCTGCTCGAGAGTCTCGCCGCCCGGAGCGGGGTGGTCGACGTGCGCATGCGCACGGTGCTTGCGCCGCAGATCCGCGATCGATGGGAGCAGACGAGCGTCGGGCTGGCGGATCGCCGCGCGGGCCTCGCGGTGTGGGAGCGCGTGCTGACGCAGGAGATGGCGTTCGAGCGCGCGTTCGTCTCGGCCGGCGGCCTGCTCATGGCGGGCGCCGATCCGACCGGCTGGGGCTGCTGCGTCGCCGGGTTCATGGATCAGCGCAACATCGAGCTGCTCGTGGAGGCCGGCTTCACGCCGGAGCAGGCCATCAGCATCTACAGCGCCAACGGCGCCGCGTTCCTGAGCGTGGCGGATCGGATTGGCACGCTCGCGGTCGGCAAGCAGGCCGACCTCGTGATTATTCGCGGCGATCCGGCGTCACGCGTCGAAGACATCCGGAACGTCGTCATCGTCTTCAAGAACGGCATCGGCTACGACTCGGCCAGACTCATCGACTCGGTCGCGGGACGGGTCGGCATCGCCGAGCACACGAACCCGATCATGCAGCTGCTCGCCAACACCGGCCTTCACCCGATTCTGGTGCGGATGATCTTCTTCGGCGGCACCGCACTGGTGGTGGTCATCCTGCTGGCCGCGATTCAAGGTCGGATGGCGCGCCGGCGGCGCCGCCGTACGTAGCGATCCGCGGATTTAGAGCCCAATCCGCGCTACAGTTCCGCACGATGATCGGCGAGACGCTCGGGCAGTACCGCATCGAGTCGCGTCTAGGCGCGGGCGGCATGGGCGTCGTCTACCGCGCGCGTGATGAGCGTCTGCACCGCACGGTCGCCCTCAAGGTCGTCGGCGGCGAAACCGGCGGTTCCTCGCCGGACGAGCGCCACCGGATGCTCGAGGAGGCCCGCGCCGCCTCGCATCTCAATCATCCGCACATCTGCACCGTGTACGAAGTCGGCGACGTCGACGGACGCATGTTCATCGCGATGGAGTACGTCAACGGCCGGCCGCTGTCGGAGATCCTCCCGTCGAACGGCTTGCCGGTCGAGACGGTGCTTCGCTACGGCAGCCAGATCGCGGGCGCGCTCGCGCACGCGCACGAACGCGGCGTCACGCACCGCGACCTGAAGACCGCCAACGTCGTGGTCGATGAGGAGCACGGCGCCAAGGTGCTCGACTTCGGACTGGCGCGCCGCTTCGATCCGGTCGAGACCGACGCGGTCACGAAATCGGTTGACAACGCCATCGTGCCGACGGCGATCGCGGGCACGCTGGCGTACATCGCGCCGGAGGTGTTGCTCGGCAATCCGGCGGATGCGCGAAGCGACATCTGGGCGCTCGGGGTGGTGCTGTACGAAATCGCGACGGGCGAACTGCCGTTCCGCGGACGCACAGAAATCGAACTGAGCGCGGCGATCCTTCGATCGCCGCCGCATCCGTTTCCGCCGCACGTGCCGCCGCTCGTCCGCGGAATCATTCAGCGGTGTTTGGCGAAGGAGCCGTCACAGCGGTATCAGCGCGCCGGCGAGGCGCGCGCCGCGCTCGAAGCGGTGCAGTCGGATGCGCTGATCGTGCCGCCCGCGCCGATCGCGTCGTCGCGCTCGCGCCAACTGCGGATTGGGGCGGCAGGTCTGGTGCTGCTGGGCGTCGCGGGGTGGATCTGGTGGCGAAGCAGCGATCGCGGCGGCGTTCAGCCGACCGCTATCGGCGGGCAGCTCACGCGCATCGTCGCGTCGGAGTTTCAAACGATAGACCCTGCTCTCTCGGGCGATCGGCGGATGCTGACGTATGCGGCCGAAGCGCCCGACGCCCGGATCGATCTCTACACCGCCCGTGTCGCCGGCGGCGGACGCGTGCAGATCACGAACGACGACGCGCGCGAGGAGACGCCGAAGTTTTCGCCCGACGGTGAGCGGATCGCGTTCACGCGGCGCGAAGGGGACAAACCTCCCGAGGTCCGGATCGTGCCGTCACTGGGTGGCGATGCCGTCGCGACGATCCCGATGGCCGCCAACCCCGCGTGGGCGCCAGACGGCACGCGGCTCGTCTATCTGCGCCGCGGCGACGCCGGCGTCACCGAGCTCGTCACCTCGGGTGTGGACGGCGCGAACGCCCGCGTGCTGGTCCGGGGCGAGAGCACGCACCCGTTCTTGAGGCACCCCGCCTGGTCGCCGGATGGCCGCCAGATCGCGTTCGTGAAGGGGTCAGGCGGCGTCGCCGGCGAAATCTGGATCGTGCCGGCCGAGGGCGGCCCGCCGCGCCGGGCGATCGAAGACAGCGGCTCCATCTACTCGGAATTCCCGGTGTTCACGGCCGACGGCCGCGGCCTCGTCCATACGTCGAACCGCGGCGGCGCCACGAACATCTGGCTGTGGCCGCTCGCGGGCGGTGCGCCGGTGCGGCTGACGACGGGCCCCGGCCCGGATGAGTCGCCGACGATGTCCAACGACGGCGCGGTGGCATTCGTCAACTCGCGGTGGCGCAACACGCTCGACGTCCACGACCTCGGTGCCGGCACGTCGCGCGTGCTCGTGACGCATTCGCCGTTTCTCTGGGGCCCGGCGGTGTCGCCCGACGGCCGCGAGATCGCCTTCAGCCGCAGCGAAGTCGACGGCTCGTGGCACATCTGGACCGTACCCGTCGATGGCGGCGACCCGCGCCGTCTCACGTCCGGCGACGCGGGCGAGGTGTACCCGCGATACAGCGCCGACGGAAAAACTATCCTGTTTCATACGTGGGACGCGCCGCGGCGGATCGGCCAGGTACCGGCCGCGGGCGGAGCCCTGACGTTCCTGCCCTTGAATCGCGGCGAAGGCTTTGCCGATCTGTCACCAGATGGGAAGGCGATCGCATTCAGCCGCGCGGATGGCGAGACCGAACGCGTGTACGTCGCGCCGCAATCCGGAGGCGACGCGCGACTTCTCACACACTCGCCTGCCACGGTGCCGCGCTGGTCGCCGGACGGATCTCGGATCGCGTTCGCCACCAATCGCGGCTACTCGGGCGGTATCTTCGTGGTCGATCGCAGCGGCGCGAATGAACGGCGGATTTCCGCGGAGGGCGGCTGGCCGGTGTGGTGGCCGGACGGACGTCAGATCGCGTTTCTGACAATCGGCCCACAGGGAAACCAGGTTCGCGTCGCCTCGCTCGCTGGCGGCGAGACGCGCCTGATTGCGTCGATCAAGCTCGCGGGCACGAATCATCCGTTCGCGGTGTTCCCGGACGGGAAGCGGATCGCCGGTACGAACGCGGTGCACGTGTCGGATGAGATTTGGCTCCTCGAGCCGAAGAAGTGAGGAGAGAGCTTGAAAGCTTGAAAGCTCGAAACCTTGAAAGTCGGAAACGCTCAGGAGCCGCTAACCTCCCAACGCCTGCTTCAGTGCGACGACACCACCCACCACGGGCAGCTGCAACGTCGTGCCGTCGAGATCGACCGTGATCTCGGTCCCCGGCTTCGGCCAGAGCGTGAAGTCGCGGTCGCTTGACATGATCATCAGGCCGATGCGTTTCCCCGCGGGAATGATCTGATCGTCGGGTTCCAGATCGAAGGTCAGGGTGCAGAACCGTCCAGGCACGAGCGGTTCACCGTGCGTCTTCGCGTGATAGTCACCGCCGTTCCTGAGCGACGCGTGATTCTGCGGATCGGCCCAGCCTCTCGTGATGAGATTCGCCGGACTGATGGGCCCGTCGGTCCACGGGAGCTCGACGAGCCACACCGAGAGGTTCGCCGCCGGTTGGCTCGACGCGAGCCTGATCGTGATCCGCGAATAGCCGGAGAGGTGCACGGGCGCGGTCAACTCGGCGGTCGCATACAGCAGTCGGTTCGGCGACTGCTCCGCCTTCGCCAGCGCCGGCCCGGCGAGCTCGACGTTGTCGACGAGCGTTTCTGTGCCCTGCTTCGCAGAGGTGGCAAGCGTCAGGTTCCCGCGGGTCCCGCCGCCAGACTGCAGCCGCAACGTCACGGGAACGGCGTCGGGATTGGGATAATCGGCATAGGGCGTCGGGGGCGGCGTCGCGCCCCGGCCACGTCCTCGCTCCCCGCTGGCGCCTCCACCTGCGGCTGACCCCGCACCGGCGCCGGCTTCCCCACCACCGGCCGACGCCACCGCTTGAGGCGGCGTCTCGCGGACGATCCACGCCTTCGGGTCTTTCTCCGCGTTGTTCTGCACTCCGTAGAGATAGCGCGTGAACCACTTGTTCATCCGCTCGAGCGGCGGCGCGCCGCCGTGCCCGCCCTGGTGGAAGTACGCCTGCAGCGGTACGCGTCCCTTCAGCGCCTGATAGATCCGCACGCTGTGCTCGGGCACGACGTTCCAGTCGTTGAACGCGTGCGACATCAGGACCGCCGCCTTGATATTGCCGACCTTGGGCAGGAGATCGCGGGCGGCCCAGAAGTCGTTGTAGTCGCCCGACGCGCGATCGCGGCCTTCCGCGAAGTCGCCGTCGCGGTACCGCCGGTTGCAGTACTCACGCCTTGCCGGATTGCCGCTGTTGATGAAGTCGTACAGAAAATCAACGTCCTCGCCGAGCCAGCCGCCTGGGTGACGCACGAGGCCGTTGGACCGGTAGTAATGGTAGTACGACGTGTTCGGCGCGATCGGGATGATCGCCTCGAGCCCCTGCACGCCGGTCACGGCGGCCGCGAGCGGGATCGTGCCGTTATACGACGTGCCCGTCATGCCGACTTTGCCTGTCGACCATCCGGTCGCGACGACTTCTTCGGTGCCGTCGATCGTGGTGAATCCTTTTGCGCGGCCGTTGAGCCAGTCGATGACCGCTTTCGGCGCAAGTTGCTCGGGCGCGTCGCCAACGGTCGGACATCCCTGCGACAGGCCGGTTCCCGGCGCGTCGGAATGGACGACGGCAAATCCACGAGGAACCCAGGTCGTGACTTGAGAGGTCGAGACGGACGTGCGGGTCGGTTTGAACGGAATCTCGGGCTGCGACGTCCGCGGCGGCGGCTGTGCGCCGACCTCCTGATTGACGTTCCACAGAAACTTGCGATCGCCGGACGTGCCGGCAAAGTACGGCGACGATTCGTAGATGACCGGCACCTTCAGACCTTCGGTCTCGGTCTGACGCGGCCGCGTGACGTCGACGAACATCCGATCGTGCTTCCCGTCGCCGTCCGAGTCGAACTCCGTCTCGACCCAGAGCGTCTGCCGAATCCACTGCGTCTCGTCCTGGAATCCGGGCACGATTTGCGCTTGCCCGTCGACGAAGACGGGAACGGTCTTGCTTTGTGGAGCTGTGGGCGCCTGCGCACGTGCGGCGAGGCCGATGACGCACGCGCAGTAGATCGTGATGGCGACCTGACGTGAACGCAGAGCCCTGGGGAGCCGTCGCATGACCCCGGATTATTGCTCAGAGCGCCTCTGCGTGTCGTTGAGACCGCGAAGGGTACGAGGACCACGAAAACCTGGAACGGCCTTCGTGTCCTCGTGCCCTAGGTGATGAAAAGCTCTCTGATGTGCGCTAGAACTTGAACACCAGGCCAGCGGTCGTCCGCCAGAACCCGAACTTGCCGATCGTGATGTCGAGACTGTTGTCCGGCTCGTTGTCCTGCAGCGAGCGCAGGTAGCGCACATCGCCGCGCACGCCGATGTGATCGCTGACCATGCCCATCACGCCGCCGCCGATGCTGAGACCGAAGTCATTGGTCGTCACGTCCTCGAACAGCCCGGCAGCATCGCTGACGCGGGAGCGCACCAGCCCCACTCCGAACACGCCGTACGGCTTCACGCGGCCGGCCGGGACGCCGATGATGACGTTCCCCATGAACGTCGTCACGTTGCTGTCGCCGACGAGGGCGAAGTCCGGATTCTCATTGAAGAAATCCGGCGTATATCCAAGATCGAACTCGAATCCGACGATGCGCCCCATGAACGTCAGGTCCGCGCCTGTCGCGAATTTCGTCGCCGGCGCGGAGTCGCCGAAGGTGACGCCTGCAAACGGCGTCAGTTGTACCTGTGCATTGGCCCGGCCTGCGGTACTGGCGACGAGGCCGAGCGCGAGCGCGCCCGTGATCAGAAGCTTTCGCATGACGATTTCTCTCCTCGAGAGCCCATCATGCGATGTGCAACGGACGTGCCACGGGAAATCGCGACGCCGGCTGCTCAGAATGTGCAGAGTCCATCTTAAAGTTGGAATCGGGGAATCTGTAATCTCGATCGCGGAATCTGTGAACTGGCAATCTGAAATCTATCTGGAATCTGAAATCTATCGGCAATCGTGAAATCTGGAACCTTATCGGTAATCTCTGTGAGCCGCGGCGATTTCAGATCCTCGTTTCCAGATTCTCGATAGATTCCCCGATTCCCGGATAGATTTCAGATTGCCTGATTGCCCGATTGCTGTCCAGATTGCAGATTCCCCGATTTCAGATTCCAGATTTCTGCCCTAGCCCGGCTTCTTGTACGGCGGCGGCGACGGCAGGATTGGCGACACATTCACCAACGTCGCTGATGGCGACATCGACGGCACGCCGCGGATGAACGTCACGAGGCCGGCGGCCGGCGCGCGGATGTCCGCAATCTTGCGGCCCAGGTAGTCGGTCGTGTAGCCGACGATCGCGCCTTCACGCACCACGACATCGCGAGCCACCGACGGGAAGAACATGCCCGCGCGATCGGCCTGCACGCGGCTGCCGTTCGTGATCCACATGATCTTCATCTTCGCGAGCGGCACGACCGGGCGCGCGATCATCTTCAAGGAGCCCAGCACGTTCAGGCATCCAGTGATCAGCGCGTTCACGTCCGCAGTCACCACCGTGCCGCTGCGCCCCGCTTCGGCGACGATCGCCGTCTTGCCGCGCGACAGCGAATACCCGCTCAGACTGCGGATACTGGCCGGATTCGTGACGTCGATGTCGCGCAGGATGATGTGATCGAGGCCGAACGCCAGCACCAGATCCCGCGCCGCATCGTCCTGCGCCGCGTTCCCGGTCCGGGTGAGGTAGCTGTACGGACGCAGATCTTCATCGATGTCGCCGCCGTGCAGATCGACGATGACGTCGGCCGGCTCGACGATTTGCGCGGTCACGAGCGCGAGCGCGCGGTCGGTCTGCGTCCCGTCCTTCTGTCCGGGATAGCCGCCATTCATGCCCTTCTTGTCGATTGGATTGACGTGCACGGTCATCTGCTCGAAGGAGGCCACGTTGAGGAGCGGCGCGACGATGACGGATCCCGAGAGCGTCGCGGGATCGATTCGCGCGATGAGACGCGTCAACGCGACCGTCGAGGCGTACTCGGTGCCGTGACTCCCCGCGATGAAGGCGACCGTCTTTCCCGGGCGCGCGCCATGAATCACGGCGACGGGAAGATTGGTCCCCGCATCACTGCCCTGCGGCACCTGCAGTTCACCGTACGCGACTTTGCCGCGCTCGGCGCTGGCGGTCCCCACGGTCAAGGTGCTGCGGGCGTCTTGATCGCGGAAAGTACTTGACTCGCCGGTCACGACACCCAGACCAGCCAGTCCGACGACAACGATGAGTGTGCGCATGGCCGCCTCCGCGGTAAGCATACGACCCCCTTGGTATCATGCGGCCGTGAGCGCCCACGACGCCCGTGGCCGCCGATCGGCACCAGTCCGGTTCCGGCTGCCGGTCGTCGTGCTCGTCATCACGTTGGCGATTCTTGCGAGCACCTGCTCGCGCGACGCGAGCCGGGAGTCGGGATCCGGCAGCCGCGCAGGATCGCGTCCGATCGCCCTCGTCGGCCTCGATGCAGCCGACTGGTCACGCGTCGATCCGCTGATCGCGGCCGGCACGCTGCCAACGTTCACGCGTTTGAGGTCGCACGGCCGCACCGGCGTGCTCATCGCCACGCCTCCGCTGGTCTCACCCATCATCTGGACGACGATTGCGACGGGAATGCAACCGGAGGACCACGGCGTCCTCGACTTCATGACCGATCTTCGAGACGGCCGGCAGGCGCCGGTCGGCTCGGCACAGCGCCTCGCGCCGGCGATCTGGAATCTCTTCTCTGCGAACGGGCGGCGTGCCGACGTGGTCGGCTGGTGGGCGACGTGGCCGGCGGAGCGGCTCACCGGCACGATCGTCTCGGATGCCCTGGCGCCGCAACTGCTTCGGGTTACGCCGCCGACGTCCGGCGGGATCGTGTCACCACCTGCTGCCGCGGCCGCGGTGAACGCACGTCTCCTGCATCCATCAGCGCTGCGGTACGACGATCTCGCACGCTACGTCCCGCTGACTCAGGCCGAGTACGGAAGCGCGCAACGGGCGTTCACGAGCGGTGAGCCCGCAGTCTTCTACAAAGACAAGCTCGCGCATCTTGCGGCGGTGATCGCCGGCACCCGCACGTACTCGAGCGTCGCGCTCGATCTCTGGTCGCGCGAACGTCCGGACCTGCTCGCCGTTTACCTCGAGGAGATCGATACGCTTTCCCATCTCTTCATTCGCGACGACGCGCGTGGACCGAAAGCGATCGAGGCAGCGTATCGGGATGCCGACCAGCTCATCTCGCAACTGGCTCAGGCCAGTCCTTCCGACGCGCTCATCGTCGTCGTCTCCGATCACGGATTCCACTCGGCGTCGGCAGGGATCAAAGAGGATCCGGCGGATCTGGCGGGCCCGGCAACCGCGTGGCACCGGCCGTACGGCCTCATCGCCGTCGCAACGGCCGGCGCGCTGACGGGCCGGCCGGTGGATCCGGCCCGAACAGTTGCCGCGGGCGAAGCCGAACCGGTCACGCCGATCGACATCGCGCCCATTCTGCTTCATGCCGCGAATCTGCCGGTCACGCGCGAGATGCCTGGACGCGTGGTGACGTCGCTGCTTCCTGCGGACGCGGCGTCCCGGCCGCCGGTGCGCGTCGCGGCGCAACCGTACCGTCCGCCCAGCGCGATCGCGAGCGGTGACGCCGGAGACGCGTGGGCCCGGCTGCAGGCGCTTGGATACGTCGGCGGGACGAGAACGTCGCTCGCGCGACGGCACCTGGCCGAGAGCTATTTCCGGCGTGGCAAGCTCGACGCCGCCGTGCGCGAGCTGAACGGCGTCCTCGAGACTCAGCCGAACGATCTGACGGCCCTCCTGTGGCTCGCGAAGTCGCTCGCCGGACTACAACGCACGTCCGAAGCGCTCGCCGTTTACGACCGCGCGATGATCGCTGGCGCGGCACCTGATGCGCTGGTCGAAGCCGTCGATCTTGCCCTGGCGACGGGTCAAAGAGATCGCGCTCGGGCGCTCGTGAAATCGGCATCCGCCAAGCCCGGTGCGAGCCGTGCGCTCGCGGTCGCCCGGGGCGCGATCGCCGAAGCCGACGGTCAGCCGAAGCTCGCCGAACAGCAGTACCGCGCCGCGCTCATGGCTGATTCCGGGTCGTTCGACGCGCTGGCGCGCCTGTTCGGCCTCCTCAACCCGGCCGGACGCGCGGCGGAATTGCTGCCAACCCTGTCGCGAGCGGTAGTGCAGCTGCCAGACTCCGCGAGACATCAGGCGCTTCTCGGTGAGGCCCAACTCGCGGCGAAGGACTATCGCGCCGCGGAATCTGCACTCACCCGTGCGCTGCAGCTGGCGCCGGACGGCGACGCCGTTCGCATCTCCCTGGCTCGCGTGTACCTGATGCAGCAGCAACCGAACAAGGCTGTGTCGGTTCTCGCGGCCGCGCGGTCTTCAGCCGATCGACATGTTCTGCTGGGCGCCGCGTATTCCGCATCCGGCGACTGGAACAATGCCGCCACGCACCTTCAGTCGGCGCTCGACGACGGGCGAGTCACGCCGGAGGTGCTGAACGGTCTTGGGTACTCGCGGCTCAAGCTCGGTCAACGGCAGCAGGCGGCAGACCTCTTCACCCGTTCGCTCGAACTGAAGCCGGCGCAGCCGGAAATTCGCAAGCTGCTCGGCGACCTGCGTCAGGACGTTTCACGGGCGGTCCGATGAGTCGGCGTCGCAGCCGGCGAATCGGACGCAGTGGGACGCGCCGGCGTCGGCGGTCATCCGTCCGGCGTTGGCTGATGGCCGGGGGCGTGGCGCTGCTGGGCCTGTTGCTGTGGGTGGTCATGGGGCCGCATCGACACTCGCAGGCCCGGCAGCCCAACATCCTGCTCATCACGATCGACACGCTGCGGTGGGATCACGTCGGCGCGTATGGCTCCAGCCGCGCCGCGACACCCGTGGTCGATTCCCTGGCTCGGCGCGGGGCAAAGTTCGAGACGGCTGTCGCGCACGTCGCCCTGACGGGTCCCTCTCACGCGTCGATCCTCACCGGCCTGATCCCCCCGCGTCACGGCGTCCGGGACAACGGCGGCTTCATGCTCCCCGCACAGATTCCAACACTTGCGAGCCAACTCAGCCAGAATGGCTACGACACGGCCGCATTTGTCTCGGGCTTTCCTCTTGATCGCCGCTTCGGCTTCTCGTCCGGATTCAACGTGTACGACGATTGGCTGCCCCGCGGTCAAGGCGCGGGATCTCGAGCCTACGTCGAGCGCCGGGCCGACGACACGACGGCCCGCGCGCTCGCATGGCTCGATCGACGCGCGCGGTCGACCCCGCGAGGCGCGCGTCCGTGGTTTCTGTGGGTGCACTATTTCGATCCGCATGCGGCGTACGAGCCGCCCGCGGAGTTCGCGGATCGATTTGTGGACAGCCCGTACGACGGGGAAATCGCCTTCGTCGACGCCCAGCTCGGGCGGCTGATTCAGCGCCTCGATCGCGGTGATGACTCCGCGCAGACGATTGTGCTCATGACCGCCGACCACGGCGAGAGCCTCGGCGAGCACGGCGAGCAGACGCATGGCATCTTCGTGTACGACGCGACACTGCGGGTGCCGTTCATCCTGACAGGCCCAGGGATTCCCGCGGGGATGATCGTCCGTGCCGTGGCGCGCGGCGTGGACGTCATGCCGACGCTGATCGATCTGGCGGGACTTCAGGTTCCGGCCGGACTCGACGGGCGCTCGCTTCGTCCGGCGCTCGACGGCGACTCAATGCCCGACGCGCCCGCCTATCTCGAGGGACTGGTCGCGGAGCGGCATCTCGGCTGGGCGCCACTCTATGGCGTCAGAACGTCGGGCTGGAAGTTGATCGAGGCGCCGAAGCGCGAGCTGTACGATTTGTCGGTCGATGCTGCCGAAGTCACGAATCGAATCGACGATCAGCGCGAGCGCGCTGATGAACTCCGGACACAGCTCACGGTCTCGGTCACGACGGAGGCCGACGGTGCGGCCGTGCGCCCTGACGCTGAGACGACAGCCCGATTGAGAGCGTTGGGATATCTGAGCGGATCCGGCCAGAGCCGTGCGAATGCCTCCAGGACCAACAGGCGCGATCCGAAGGACGGCATCCAGCTCATCAACATGTTAGAGACAGGCATCTCGCTCTCGTCGACCGATCCGGCCCGGGCTGTCTCGCTGCTCGAATCTGTCCTTCGCCAGGACGCGCGGGCGGAGCTGGCGCGCCGCAATCTGGCGATCGCGTTCGGCGCGCAGGGCCGGCATCGTGACGCAATTGAGGTGCTGAACGGACTTCGAACCGAAAGCGTGGCCACGTCAGACGACCTGGTGCTGCTCAGCGAGTCGCTGCGCGTCACCGGCCGTCTAAAGGAAGCGGAACAGGTCCTGGGCGAAGCTACCACGCGCGATCCAGGTTCTCCCGAGCCCGTTCTGACACTGGCGCGGTCGCTCATGGCCCGCAATCAGCCCGCTGAGGCGGCCGCCGCGTATCGTCGAGCGCTCGAGATCGTTCCGGAGCATCCGGAAGCGCTGGCCGGTCTGGGCGAAGTGGCCCTTGCGCAAAACGATCTGGCCGGTGCATCCGCCTGGTTCGAGCGCACGCTCGCGCGCGATCCCCAGGATCTGAAAGCCGGCTTTCGCCTCGCCGTCGTGCGCGCGCGCCAGGGGCGGACGGCCGACGCCCTGCCGCTGTTCCAGTGGGTCGTCGATCGTGATCCAACCCATGGCGACGCCTTGGCCGGACTGGCGGCCGCTCTCGCGAAAAGTGGCCGGCCTGCCGAAGCGATTCGATATTTCGAGCGCGCGATCAACGCAGGCGCGCGATCGACGGCCGTTCTGAACGGCCTCGGCCTCGCGCGGCTGGAATCGGGCGACGCGGCCGGCGCGCTCACGGCGTTTCAAATGTCGATCAAGGAGCGGCCCGACCAGCCGGAGATCGCCCGGCTCGTCCGCGATCTCTCGGCTCGACGGCGGCCCTGAGATGACGGAGCGTTTGTGAGCAGACGGCGGCGAAAGCGAGGACAGGGCGAAGGCGATCGTCAGGCCACAGGCCAAGGGCCAAAGGCCGAAGGTCAGACCCAGGGCCATCGTCAGGCCAAAGGCCAAAGGCCGATGGCCCAAGGAAGAACACTTGCCATCGCGTTGCTCGTCGCGGCGATCGCGATCATCGGGTTCGGACTGTGGATGCGATGGCAGACGCCGGCCGGTGGATCCGGAATCGCGCGAACGCGCGACAACATTTTCCTCGTCACGCTCGACACGATGCGCGCCGATCGGCTCGGCGCGTACGGATACGCGCGCGCGCGGACGCAGCACCTGGACAAGCTCGCGAGCGAGGGCGTGCGCTTCGAATGGGCATTCAGCCCGGCTCCGATCACGCTGCCGGCGCACGCCTCGATCCTCACGGGGCTCTACCCGTTCGAGCATGGCGTGCGGAACAACGGCAATTTCTATCTGGCGGATCGCTTCGAGACGCTGGCGACGGTCCTTGCCGCCCACGGCTACCGTACAGCCGCCTTCGTCAGCTCGTTCGTGCTCGATCGCCGGTACGGTCTCGCCCGCGGCTTCGAGGTCTATGACGACCGCATGCAGGGCGCGCAGAGCCAGATCGTCAGCCTCGAAGCCGAGCGTCGCGGCGATCGAACGGCGCAGGCGCTTTCACGCTGGCTCGACGAGTACGCGGCAAATCCGGCCGGCGCCGGGGCAGGATCGGCACCGGCGACCGACAAGTCGGCGCGTCCGTTCTTCGCCTGGCTGCATTTGTACGATCCGCACGAGCCCTATCGCGCGCCGCCGCCGTTCGGTCCAGCGTTCGCAGACTCGCCGTACGACGGCGAAGTCTCGTTCACCGATGCCATCGTCGCCTCGATCCTGGACAAGCTGACGGCTCTGCATCTGGACGCGAACACCATCGTCGCCGTAATTGGCGATCACGGCGAGAGCCTGGGTGATCACGGAGAAGAAACACATTCGATGTTCGTCTACGACAGCGCGGTGCGTGTGCCGCTGCTGCTGTGGCGTCCCGGACGTCTGCCGGCCGGACTCGTGGTTCGACAGCCCGTCCGCGCGATCGACCTCCCGTGGACGCTGACCGATCTGGTCGGCGTGCAGCCGGCGCGAACGGCGCACGGGCGGACTCTGCTGCCGTTGATCGAGAGTCTGGCCAGCCCCCGTACCGCAAGCTTCGCGCCCCAAGCCCCAAGCCTCAAGCCGCAAGCCCCAGGCCTCGCGTCTTCTGACGCAATTTACGCCGAGACCTATCTGCCCGAGCTCTACATGAACTGGGCGCCGCTGCGGGCGCTGCGCGACGAGCGGTGGAAGTTCATCGACGCGCCGAGACCCGAGCTGTACGACCTCTCGACGGATCCGGCCGAGCAGCACAACCTGTACGAGCGCGAGCCGCAGCGGTCCGCCGCGATTCGGCAGGCGCTCGATCGACTGGCCGGCGACACGACGCAGCCCGTCAAGGGGGTCACGCTCGACCGCGAAACGGTCGACAAGCTCGCGTCGCTCGGCTACGTCGGCGCGGGGGCGGAGCCGGCGCCGCGCGCGCCCGGCCAGCTCCTCGCCGATCCGAAGGACATGATCGGCCTCTTCAACCGGCTGCGCCGGGCGAACAGCGCCGTGCGGGATCGACGGTTTGCCGACGCGCTGCCGGTCCTGAAGGACGTTCTCCGTGAGGATCCGAAGAATGCTTTTGCCACGCTCGTGCTCGGCAGCGCGTACATGGGAATGGAACAATATGCCCGCGCCGTCCAGCAGTACCAGCGCTATCTCCAGCTCGTGCCGACCAGCGCCTATGCTCATCAGTGGATCGCGATCTGCCACATCCGGCTCGAGCAGCAGGAATCGGCGCTCAAAGAAGCAGATGCGGCGCTCGCGATCGATCCGCGCTTTTCGGACGCGCGTGTTCTGCGCGCGGGCATCCTGGCGAGCCGCGGGCAGTACGATCAGGCGATCGCCGAGCTGCAGCAAGCGGTCTCGCTCGATCCCGCGAAGCCAATGATCCGACTGGATCTCGCAAAAGTTCTCGACGAAGCCGGCCGTCCGGACGACGCGCAGCGCGAGTTCGAGACGATCCTGAAAGCTCAGCCCGACTACGCGCCCGCACTGACGGGACTCGGCGCGCTTCTCGGCAAACGCGGCCGGTACGACGACGCCGAGAAACTGTTGCGGCGATCGCTGACGCTGGCGCCGGCGCAGGACGATGGGCGGTTCAATCTCGCGCGTGTCCTCGAGCAACAGGGCCGCCGGAACGAGGCGATTGACGAGTACCGAAAACTCGTCGACGCGCCGACGACGTCGTCCGCCGTGAGGGCGGAGGCGCGCGCGCGCCTGGCGGCGATCGCACGGTAACCGTACACGCCACGGGCGGCGGATGTGAATCCGCCGCCCGTGTCAGGTTGCGATGCCGGCGGGGCTGAAGCCCCGCCCTACATGTCAGCTGTGCTCAGAACTTCACGCGCACACCGAACTGGGCCTGCCGCTGGCTGTTGTTCAGGATCGCCCGCGGCGTGCCGAATGTCGGCGATGAGAACGTGGTGACGTACGAGTCGCGATCGTAGTTCACGTAGTTGGTGAGATTGAAGATCTCGAACATCGGCTCAATCGTCGTCTTTTGCATGCGGATGATGTACGACACTCGCATGTCCCAGCTGAAGAAGTTCCCGGCGCGGAAGGAGTTGCGCGGGAACGGCTGACCGGTCGACGGATCGATCGCGCGGAGGCGGTTTCGTGATCCACCCTGGCCTGTCCGGGCCTCGAACGGTTTGCCGGTGTTGGCCTGGATGCTGCTCGACACGTGCAGGTTGTTCCACACCGAACCGACGACGCCCGCCGTGAACCGATGCCGCACGTCATTGGGCGCCGGTCCCCAGTCGTTCTCCCAGTGCAGGTTGTCCAGGTTCCCGGGGTTGCTGCCGAAGTCGTCCGCGATGTTGTTGGCTTCGGTCCACGCGTAGCTCGCCAGCATCTGGGCCCGGCGTACGCGCATCCGGCCGGTGAAATACAGCGCGTCGTACTGCGAGTGTCCGCGATTCCCTTCGACGCGTATCTCGGCAAACTGCGGCAGGAACACTCCAGGCGGACTGAGGTCCGTGTTCTGGTTCTCAGCCCGATTGATGGGCCACCGGTGAATCTCGTCCTTGCCGACCGAATGGACGTAGTCGACGTCGACGGCGAACCCTGGTGTGACCTGACGCGATCCGCCGACGTTGAAATGGTGCGCCCATGGCTGAACCAGATCCGGTGACGTCAGCCGCATGATCTGGCCCTGGAATGTCGGATCGATGAAGCTGTTGCGGATCGACTCACGGTTAGCCGCATAGAACGCAGGCGTCCATGGCGTGGGCGAGAACGTCAGGAAGTTGAGCGGCGTGCGGACGTCGGTCCAGCGTTCGTACAACGTGATGTTCTGGAAAATCTCGTCGTAGTAGATGCCGTAACCGCCGCGGATGATCGTCTTGGCGTCGCCTCTCACGTCCCACGCGAATCCCAGCCGCGGTCCCCAATTGTTCGTGTCGAGCGAGCGCTGGTTGTTGTAGCCGAGCTGCCCGAGCGAGGCGAGAACCGGTGTCTGGAAGTCGTTGCTGTACGGGCCGGCCTGCAGCTCGTACCGCAGACCCAGATTCAGAGTGAGGCGGTTCGTCGGGTGGAAATCGTCCTGGAAGTAGATCCCGACGGACGTCCAGTTGTCGTCGGCTTCGTTCGTGCCGGCGGAACCCGTGAACGTGTCGGCGATTGAGTTCAGGTAGGCGTCGAGGCCTCCTGCAAGCGGCTGGCTGAAGTAGAACGCCCCGTACAGCGTCGGGATGAAGAACCCGCCGTAGTGCGACTTGACGATTTCGACGCCGGCTTTCATGTCGTGATCGCCGCCCCACATCGACTTGCGGAACGCGAAGTCATCCTTGAACTGCCACCGGCGCTGAATGGTCTGTTGGGGCGTGTTGATGTTGGCACCGAAGGTGAAATCGGGCGCGAACACCTGCGGGTTTCTGTTGTCGTCGGCCGTGATGTTGTTCTCGAAGTTCTGGAACAGCACCAGGAACTCGTTGACCTTGTTTCCCCCGAACACCTTCGTATGTTTGCCGATCACCGAATCGATCACGTTGGTGTTCAGCGCGCCGCCGTTCTTCAAGGTGAGGTCACCGATAAAATCGTGCTCGCGCTTGTTGTCTTCGCGCGTGTAACGCACAAGGATCGCATCGCCATTCGGCAGCCGGAAATCGGTCTTGGCCGTGAGCAGGTGATTCCGGAACGGCTTGAGCTGCGGGCCATCCTCCGCCGGCAGAGCGCCGCCCGTGTCGACCGTCGCGAAATCCTGACGACGATTGAACTCGTAGGATCCGAAGAAGAACGCGCGATCGTGCTTGATCGGTCCGCCCGCAGTCCCGCCGAACTGTTCCTGCTCGAAGGGCTGTTTCTCGAGCCCCTGGCTCTTTTCGAAGAACGTCTTCGCGTTCAACGAGTCGTCGCGGGCAAACAGGAACGCGGCTCCGTCGAACTGATTCGTCCCGCTCTTGGTCACGACGTTGACCACGCCGCCGGTTGAGCGTCCATGCTCGGCGCTGTACCGGCTCGTCGTCACCTTGTATTCCTTGATCGCGTCGGCGCTGAACTGCTGCAACAGCCCGCGTACGACGCCGTCGTTGTTGTCGGCGCCGTCGACCGTGATGTTGACGGCGCGTCCGGTCATGCCACCGTAGCTGATGCCGCCCACCTCCGTCTTCGTCGGGTCGTAGTAGTTCGACGGACGCGTTCCAGGCACGAGGAGCGACAGATCCTGGAACTTCCGTCCGTTCAGCGGAATGTTCTCGACCATCGACGAGGTGATGACCTGACCGACGTCAGACCGTGTGGTCTGCACCAGTGGTGTGTCGCCTGTCACGGTGACGAGCTCCGAAACGGCCGCCACCTTCAAGGTGAAGTCAACCGTCGTCGAGGTGCCAATCTGGACGATGGCCGCCTTCTGAGTCACGGTCGCAAAGTTCTTCACTTGCGCCGTCACGTCGTACGTGCCGGACGGAAGGAACTCCAGCCGGTACGTGCCCGATTCACCTGACACTGCAGTTCGCGTGAGTCCCGTCGCGACGTTCTTGGCCGTAACGGTCACTCCCGGCACGACGTTCTTGTTCTGGTCCATCACGCGCCCATCGATGACGCCGGTGTCGACCTGCGCATAGAGCGCCTTCGGCACCCCGATGAGCAACGCGCAAACAAACAGTACGTGTGCCGTCAAGCCACGTTGACTCCAAATCATGCGCCCCACCTCCACGGGTTGGGTTCTGGTTGTTGGGACAGCTTCTCGGAGTATATGTGACGACGTTGTAACGAGGCCAGTTGGTCCCGTGCAATAACGCGCAGTTGGTCCCTGAAATCTGACCGTCTATGGACAACAGTCGACGCGCCGATGGGGTCAATCGCGGCGCGACCGCACCTTCGTGGAGTCTCGCGTCGAGTTACTGCTGCTCAGCGGATCGCGACGGTCACTGTTGCCTGAGCGCGAACCTCGACCTCGCCGGGGCGATCGGCGTTTCGATCGGAGCCGGAGCCGCGGCACCTCCTCCTCTACGCGCATCCATGCTCATTCTCGAGAGCAGGTGCACGAGGAGCGATCGAGACATGGCGGACCTCCGGCGTAAATCTGGAATGTGCAATCTGGGAATCTGTAAACTTTGATCTGCAATCTCGCAAGCTGGCAAGCTGGCAAGCTGGCAAGCTGGCAAGCTGAAATCTATCGGGAATCGGTAATCCGTGAGGAATCGGGCTATCTATCTGAAATCACCGGAATTCTCCGATTCTCGATCGTTCCATCCAGATTTTCGATAGATTCCAGATTGCCGATAGATTCCAGATCCCCCGATTCCCGATTCCAGATCGAGATTGCAGATTCCCCGATTCCAGATTTCAGATTGAGTGCTACCGCACGACGATCTGCCCCTGCACCTCCCACTTGCCGCCTGCCGTCCGGACTTCGAGCCACAGATTCTGCCGGCCGGGCGGAGTCTGAACCTCGAAGTCATACGTCTCGCCCACGCCGATCAGCTGCTTCGCCGGTTTCGGCTGCTGTCCGTCGGGCGGCACCGGCGCGCCGTCCTTGGTCAACGGCTGCCAGCTGACCGGGCCCTCGTTTGATTGCAGCGTGATTGAGAAGATGTCGCTGGGCGTGATGTTGATCAGCCGGACACGATGACGCGTGCCGGCTTTCCAGGCGACCTGCGGCCTCGTCGCGCCGTTCAGTACGGCCGGCGCCGAGGCGTCCGACCCGCTGCGGCCCAGGATGAACACGTGATCGATCGACTCGTCGTAAACGGCGCCCGGATCGACGACGAGCATCGCGCCGTAGAGACCGGCGGTGAGCTGACGAGGATCGTGCATGTGCGTGTGATACATGAACGTCCCCGACCGCGGCGGGGTGAAACGAACGACGAACGATCCGCCCGGCTCGATGAGCGGCGTCACGCGCTGCCCTGCTCCGCTGAATCCGTGAACGCCGTCGTAATAGCTCTCGAGCTCCATGCCGTGCCAGTGGATCGCCGTGGCTTCAGGCAGACGATTCACGAGCGTGATCTCGACGGGCTCGCCTCGCGTGAGCACCAGAGTTGGTCCCGGCACTGCGCCGGTTAAGGGCGCGCCTGGTTCACCCGCGAGCAGGAATCGATAGACAGGCGCGTCTGCCACTCCCGACGCCTCGGGCCGCATCTCGAGCGTCATCCGGCGCACCGCCACGGATTCGCGAGGCGACGCTTCCGGCAATTCCGCGCGTTCGTCGTCAGGCCCTGTCACGGTGACTCCGAGCACCATCCCAGCCATTCCCACCGACGCGTCGCCCGAGGCCTGCGGATGCGCGGCTGTGTGATCGACTGATGACTCGCGAAGCCGCACGTCCGGCGAGACGTGCGCGCGGACATGGCAGTGGAACAGCCAGTTCCCAATCCGTTCCGGCACCCACGTCATCGCCATCGTCGACCCCGACGCCATGAGCTGCGTCACGACATGCGGCCGCTGCTCCGGCGCGTGGTGCCGATCCCGCAGGCCGTCTCCGAAGCTCTCGACGTCGAAGTAGAAGCCGTGCAGGTGCATCGTGTGCGTCTGCGTCGACAGATTGAGGACGCGCCATCGCACCGGCTCGCCGACGCGCGCGGCCAAGCGCTCGGTGTGCGGCCATGACAAGCCGTTCATCAGGAATGTGAACTTCGGATTGATCGTCAGAAAGGCGACGCCCGGATCCTGCGCGCTCGCGATCTCTTTCAGCTGCGCGAGCGTCAGGCTGGTCCAATCGGTGATGACGAACACGCGGTCGCCGGTCGGGTCAGTCCCGGCCGGATCGACGATGAACGCGCCTGAGAGCTGCGTGTCGTTGACCGCGCGGAACATCAACGGCATACCCGTCGTCGTCGCCCAGTAGTGATAGGTACCGGCCGGCCCGGTTTTGAAGCGGATGTGGCCGGTTTCGCCGGCCGGAACGTCGAGCGGCGCACACGGTTGGCCGCCGCGTTCGCAGAGTCCGAACACGCGCATCGCGCTCGAGAGATCGTTCCGGATGCTGGCCGAGATTTCGGTTCCCTCCGGCACACGCAGCAACGGCGCCGGCGCCGTGAGCGACGATGCGGGTTCACCAAGCGCCTCGATCCTCAGCGCCGGACCGGCCTCGCCTTCCGGCCGCCACAGTCCGACGCCGGCGCGGAGCTGGACCGTCAGCGTGCCGTTCTCGAGGACACCTGCCGGCCGGCGATTGTCGTTGATGACGATCGATGGCAGCCGGGCATCGCGAGCATCGGGAGATGCGTCCGCGTCAGCCGCGTGGCGCTGATGTTGTGCAAAGGCGCCGCCGCCAAGAAGCACGGCGACGCCAACGGCGATCGAACTTACGCGCAGGATGGACATGATTGTGACCTCTTGCAAATGCTCTGCAGGAGATCACGGTAGCGGACCGGCGCCCGCATCACATGAGCACGCGGTCAGCAAACAGTCAGGAAATAGTGGCGCTACGACCCTGGCAGCCGTGTTACCAGAATCGGCAGGTTGCTCTTGCGCAGTGCCTCGTTGAACGTCGTGACTTCCTTGCTCAACAGACCATCGAGGTCACTGCCGTGCTTGCGAAGCTGATCTTCGAGCACTTTCTGGACTTCGACCTGCTGATTCGTCGGACGGAAATCGGCGCTCATCAGCCCGTTGGCCAGATAGCTGAGCTTGCCGTGGAGCCGTGCCCCCCAGCGGACGCCGTCCTGGCCGCGACCGGTGGCACGCAACTCGATTAGATTCATCTCGAGGTCGATGAGCTTTCGGTCGAGATCCTCGCCCTGTTTCTTGATCGCGGCATTGTCGGTCAGCCGTCCCAGCGTGGAGATCTGGCTGCGCATCAGCTCGAGCTGATTGATCATGTCGGTGGCCTGATCGAGATCGCGCCGCACCTCGAAGAGCATCTTCAACTGCTCTTTGATCTCGGCCTCCGTTGCGCTCGAGTTCGGATCCTTTCGAACCTCGAGCTTCTGCGTGAAGTCCTTCCCGCCGACGCTGAGCCGCACGGTGTACGTCCCGGGCGGCGCGAGGATCGAGAGCCCCCCTCCCCCTCCTGGCCGCGTGCCATCCGGACCCACCACAATGTCTGGCGCGTAGAGAGGGCTCGTGCGGAGGGTCACGCTTTTCGAGGGAGCGTATTGCAGGTCCCAGTTCACCCGATTCACCCCGGCGCCGCGCGGCGCCGTAAGGGACCGTACCGTTTGGCCCTGCGCGTCGAGAATGGTCAGCGTCACGGGACCGGCCGCCGACGCCTTCAGGTAGTAGTTGATCGCCGCGCCGTACGGCGGGTTTACGCCGGCCGTCGGATCGTTGGCGACCGACGCCTCACTGGTGATCTCGCGGAATCGGTACGCCGCGCGCGGCGGAAAGAGATGCGCATCCGAGGCGAGCGCCGGTGCGAGCTGTTGCAGCGGCGCCAGATCGTCCAGGATCCAGAAGCCGCGGCCGTAGGTCGCGATCACGAGATCATTGAAATGTTCCTGCACCGTGATCCAGTAGACCGGCGCCGCGGGCAGGTTCGTCTGCAGCGGCTGCCAGTTGTCACCGTCGTCGAACGAGACATAGATGGCGTTCTCGGTGCCGAGATACAGGAGCCCGCGGCGCACGGGATCTTCGCGGACGCAGTGCGCGTAGCTCAGCATGC
>Ga0114129_10000314_pt1 | contig 56573 bp, 50 predicted proteins | sample RhiMetdeltSRZDD1_FD_80071 | JGI IMG/M metagenome (GOLD analysis project Ga0114129, IMG submission 80071) | Populus rhizosphere microbial communities from Tennessee, USA - Rhizosphere MetaG P. deltoides SRZDD1 (version 2) (version 2) | ecosystem: Host-associated > Plants > Roots > Rhizosphere >...
CCGAAGCCGGTGACGACGTTGAGCACGCCGTCGGGCAGGCCGACCTCGGTGGCGATCTCGCCGATGCGCAGGGCGACGAGGCTGGCCTCCTCGGCCGGCTTGAGCACCATCGTGCAGCCTGACGCCAGGACCGGGGCGATCTTCCACAGCGCGTTGCTGATCGGGCTGTTCCACGGGATGATCGACGCCACGACGCCGACCGGCTCGCGCAGCGTGTAGGTCAGCACGGGGAACGGCATCGAGTTGGGGAGCGTGTCGCCGTGGGGCTTGGTGACGAACCCTGCGAAGTGGCGCAGCACCTGGACCGCGTGCTCGGCGCCGGCCCCCGGCGCCTTGCCGGCGGGCAGGCCCATGTCGACGGCCTCCAGCAGGCGGAGCTGCTCGTGGTCGGCGGCGATGGCGTCGGCCAGCGCCAGCATCAGGTTCTGCCGCTGGGTCGGGCGCAGCGTGCGCCAGGGGCCCTCGAACGCCCGGCGGGCGGCGGCCACGGCCCGCTCCACATCCTCGGGGCCGGCCTCGGCGACGTCGGCGATCTCCTTGCCCGTCGAGGGGTTGACGCTCGGGAACGTCCGCCCCGACGCGGCCTCGGCCCCCTCGCCCCCGATGAGCAGGCGCTTCGGCCGCCCGTCGAGGAAGGGGATGGCGGGGGTGCTCACGGCGCCCGACCATAGCCGCTTGTGAGCAAGCGCTCGCTTTCTTGTAGGGTCGGCCCGATGGGTGACGCATGGATCGTGTCATCGGCCCGTACGGCGATCGGCACCGCGTTCAAGGGCACGCTGGTCGACGTCGACCCGATCACGCTCGGCACCACCGTCGTGGCCGAGGCGGTCCGGCGGTCGGGGCTCGACCCCGCGCTCGTGGACGACGTGGTCATGGGCGAGTCGCGCTACGGCGGCGGCGACATGGCCCGCCACGTGGCCATCACCGCCGGCCTCGGCCACGTCTCCGGCCTGGCCCACAACCGTCACTGCGCCTCGGGCCTCGCCGCGCTGACCACGGCGGCGGCCGGGGTCCGGGCCGACATGGAGCGGGTCGTGGTGGCCGGCGGCGTCGAGTCGGCGTCGACCGCGCCGCGGGCCCGGCGGCGGGTGCTCGGCACCGACGAGTTGGAGGACTGGGCGCCGCCCAGCCACCCCGAGACGCCCGACGCCCCGTGCGAGGACATGTCGATCACCGTGGGCTGGAACGCCGCCGTCCAGGCCGGCGTGAGCCGCCAGGACATGGACGCCTGGGCGTGGCGCTCCCACCAGCGGGCCATCGCGGCCACCGACGACGGCCGCCTGGCCGAGGAGATCGTGCCCATCGAGGTGATCCGGCGGGACGGCACGACCGTGACCTTCGCCGACGACGAGCACCCCCGGCGGGGCACGACGCTGGAGAAGCTCGCCACGCTCAAGCCGATCCACCCGGAGATCGAGGGGTTCAGCATCACCGCCGGGAACGCCTCGGGCATCAACGACGGCGGCGCCGCGGTGGTCGTGGCCGACCGGGCCGTGGCCGAGGCCGCGGGCCTCGGCCCGCTGGCGGTCGTCCGGGCCTGGGCGTCGGTCGGCGTCCCGCCCGCCCGCACCGGCCTGGCGCCGACCGAGGCGATCCCCAAGGCGCTCGGCCGGGCCGGCCTCGACGTCGGCGACGTCGACCTGTGGGAGATCAACGAGGCCTTCGCCTCGATGTGCGTCGGGACGGTGCGGATCCTCGGCATCGACGACGAGATCGTGAACGTGGTCGGCAGCGGCTGCAGCCTCGGCCACCCCGTGGCCATGACGGGGGCGCGGATGGTCATCTCGCTGGCCCACGAGCTGCGCCGGCGGGGCGGCGGCACGGGCGTCGCCGCCATGTGCGCGGGCGGCGGCATGTCGACCGCCGTCGTGCTCGACGTCCCCACCGCCTGAGGATCGATGTGGCGGCACTCACGGCGCATGTTCGACGTGAGGGACGCCAAATCGGCAGTCGCTAGGGTCGGGCCGTGACCGTCGACGACCTGTTCGGCCTGGACGGCGCCGTCGCGATCGTGACCGGCGGGTCGTCGGGGTTGGGCGCGGCTCTGGCCCGGACCCTGGCGGGCGCCGGCGCCCGGGTCGCCGTCGTCGCCCGCCGGAAGGACCGGTTGGAGCCGCTGGCCGAGGAGGTCGGTGGGGCGGCCCTGGCCTGCGACCTGCTCGACGCCAAGGCCGTCGACGGCCTGGTGCCCCGGGTCGTGGACGCGCTCGGCCCGCCGAGCATCCTGGTGAACGCCGCCGGCGCCATCGCCGCGGTCCACCCGGCCGAGGAGGAGCCGCTGGACGACGTCCGCCGCACCGTCGAGCTCAACCTCGTGGCCCCGTTCCGGCTGTCCCAGGCCGTGTTCCCCCACCTGGTGGCGGCGGGCGGCGGGGCCATCGTCAACATCTCCTCGATCAGCGGCCACGTGGGCATCCCCGGCATCCCCCAGGCGTCCTACGCCGCCAGCAAGGCGGGCCTGTCGGGCCTGACGACCGAACTGGCCGTGCAGTGGGCCCGCCACCGGATCCGGGTGAACACGGTGGCGCCCGGCTTCTTCCGCAGCGAGATCACGGCCGAGGCGCTGTTCGACGACGAGCGGGGGAGTGCGTGGCTGCGGCGCAACACCCCGCTGCCGGACGAGGGCCGGGCCGAGGACGTCGTGGGCGCCGTCCTCTGGCTGGTGAGCGACGCCGGCCGCTTCACCACGGGCCAGACGATCGTCGTCGACGGGGGCTGGACCGCCCGCTGACCGGGGCAGGCGACCAGGAAGGGAGTGAGTGTACACTCGCTTCCGACCCGTTCGCCGGGGAGGACCTCATGGACAGGGAAGCGTTCGACCGCAGCCTCGCCCGCAGGCTTCTCCACCACATCGAGCACCGCACCACCGACCTCGCCGAGGACGTGATGGAGCTGCCGGCGGAGGTCTACACGTCGCCCGAGCACCTCGAGCGCGAGGTCGAGGCCCTGTTCCTCGACCAGCCGCTGCTGCTGTGCCTGTCCGGGGCGCTGCCGGACCCGGGCAGCTACGTCACCGTCGACGTGTGCGGGACGCCGGTGCTCGTCACCCGGGACGGCGACGGCAAGGTGCGGGCGATGGCCAACGTCTGCCGCCACCGCGGGGTGCGGGTCGTCGACGGCCGCGGCACGGCCCGCCGCTTCACCTGCCCGTTCCACGCCTGGACCTACGACCTGGAGGGCACGCTCGTCGGGATGCCGACCGCCTCGGCGTTCGACGGCATGTGCCGGGAGGACAAGGGCCTCGTCCCGCTGCCGGTGGCCGAGGGCTACGGCCTGGTCGTCGGACGCCTCCGCCCGGGCGAGCCGGTCGACGTCGACGGGTACCTGGGTCCAGGGTTGTCCGAGGAGCTGGCCCTGCTCGACTTCGCCGGCTGGGGCACCTACGGCGAGGCCCACGTCCACGAGGTGGGGGCCAACTGGAAGGTCACGCTCGACACCTTCCGGGAGAACTACCACTTCGACCACCTGCACCGGGCGACGCTGGCGAGCTACGCCTACGGCGGGGTGCTGACCTTCGACGCCTTCGGCCCCCACCTGCGGAACTGCTCGGCCCTCCGGTCGATCGACGAGCTGCGGGACCGCCCGGAGGAGGACTGGGGCGACGTGTCCCGCCACGTCAGCTACCAGTACTCGCTGTTCCCGAACACGTGCCTGACCTTCGACAGCCGGCACATCGAGCTGTGGCAGATCCTGCCCGACGGGGTCGACCGGTCGGTCGTGCTCCACACCCAGTTCGTCCGCCCTGGGCTGCCAGAGGACGAGCTGGCCACGCTGGTCGAGATGGCGCCGTGGATCTGCGAGACGGTGGTCGACGGTGAGGACTTCTGGGTCGCCGGCCGCACCGAGCCCGGCACCCGGACCGGCCTGATCGACACGGTGGTGTTCGGACGCAACGAGCCGGCGCCCCAGCACCTCCACCGGGGCTTCCTCACGGCGATCGAGGCCGCCGGGCCCCGCTAGCTAGCCCTGGGTCGCCACCTCGGCGGCGAGCAGGGCGTCGATCGCGTCGGGGGCGAGGCCCAGCTCGGCGAGCACCTCGACCGTGTGCTCGCCCACGCCCGGCAGGTGGAGGGCCGGCCCGCCGCCCGCGTCGGGGCCCCATCGCAGCAGCGGGCCGATCTGCTCGAACCGACCCCAGTCCGCGGTCTCGTAGGCCACTGCCCGACCGAGGTCGCGGTTGACGCGGTCCTCCAGGATCCGGCGGCGGAAGGCGTCGCGGGAGACGTCGTCGACCGTCTCCGCCAGCACGCCGAGCGCACGCAGCCGGGGCAGCCAGTCCTCGGCCGGCGCCGTCGCCAGGGCGCGTTCCAGGACCCGCTCGGCCGCCCGTGCATCGGCGTCGGTCTTCCCGCCCCGCAGCGGGGCGTAACGCTCGGGCAGGTCGGCGGCGTCCGGGAGCAGGCGGAGGGCGGCCCAGGCGTCCGGGTCCGGGACGACCACGGCCAGCCACGTGTCGCCCGCGGCGCGGTAGAGGCGGTAGCCGGGGCCGAAGCCGGTCTGGGCGCCGTCGAGCGCCGGACCACGGACGATGGCGCCGTCGCGGGCGAAGACGCCGCCGTGGAGCAACATCCCGGCCCCCAGCAGGCTGGTCCGGACCCGCTGGCCGCAGCCGGTGGTCGCCCGGGCGTGAAGGCCGGCCAGGATGCCCGCCGCAGCCAACCAGCCGCCGGACATGTCGATCGGGATCCAGGTCGCCGCGGTGGGGTCGTTGCCCTCGCCGCCGATGGCCCGCTCGAAGCCGGTCACCGCCTGCATCAGGGCGTCGTTGCCCGGGGCGGCCGCCCGCGGCCCCGACGACCCGAACGCGCTGGCATGGCAGTGGACCGCGCCGGGGTTGAGCGCGGCCACCGTCTCCTCGTCGATGCCGAGCCGCTCGGCCACCCCGACCCGGAAGTTGTGCAGCACCACGTCGGCGCCCCGCAGCAGCGCCTCGACCGCCGGGCGGGCGGCCGGGGCGGTGATGTCGAGGGCCAGGCTGCGCTTGCCCCGCTGGCAGGCGGCGACCGCGTAGGCCGCGGCCCGCATCGCCTCGCCCCCGGGCGGCTCCACCTTCACGACGTCGGCCCCGAGGTCGGCAAGGACCTGGGCGGCGAGGGGGCCCGCCACGAAGGCCGAGAAGTCCACGACCCGGACGCCCTCCAGCAGCCGCGTCCCCGGGGCGGGCGGCCTGGCACGCGCCTCGGCCAGCGGAACGACCTCGACCGGGGCGCCGACCACCACGTCGTCGTGCCCGTCGAGGCGGTCCGGGACGGCCAGGCCCACCTCGACCAGGTGGGGATCGGCCAGGGCCTCGCCGGGGGCCAGGATCGGCTCGCAGGCCACGCCGGCCGCCCGCAGCCGGTCGATCCAGACCGGGCGGGGCGCGGTGTCGAACGTGGCCTTCCAGCGCTCGGCCCGGGCGTTGAGGTGCCCGTTCATCTGCTCCGCGTAGTACCCCTCGGTGCTGGGCTCGTCGCCGAGGACCTCGATGACCTTGGCGTACATCCCCTTGCCGCCGAACCAGATCTGCAGCAGCTCGCCGTCCGAGCAGCGGTAGAGGAAGTGGGGGAAGAACGAGCCCTCCGCCCAGTACGACTCGATCTTGGGGGCGGCCCGCTCGGACCGCCCGATCATGCAGCCGAGCGTGGCCAGCAGGCCGTCGTACAGCGACGTCTCGGCCCAACCGCCCGCGCCGGTCAGCGCCCGCCGGCGCAGCAGGGCCAGGGCCGAGGCGGTGAGCAGGAACGCCGCCCCGGACGCGCCGGCCCGCACGTCGACCAGCATCGGCCCCGGGCGGTGCGCGGCGAGCTGCGTGCAGAACCCGGCGTTCGCCTCGACCAGCAGGGCGAAGTCCGCGACCTCGCCCGCCGCGGTGCGGCTCGGGCGGCACCGGGCGTACACCAGCCCCGGGTTGACCGCCGCCATGTCGCCGACGCCGAGCCCCCGGCCCTCGACCATGGCCTCGCTCCCGTAGACGAAGGCGACGTCGGCGGCCGCCAGCCGGTCCCGGATCGCGCCCGGGTCGTCGGTGGCCACGACGTCCTTGCCCCGGTGCCAGGCTCGGCCCCAGGGCACGCCGGCGTCGATCGACGGCGCCGCGGTGCCGACCACCCGGGTCACCGAGGCGCCGAGGTCGGCGAAGAGCCGCCCGGGGAGCCCGCCGGCGTGGCCCAGCCCGAGGTCGGTGACCCCGACCGCCACCTCCACGACGGACACGCCGGCCAGGGGACCGGTCACGCGGCCGGCACCGTCAGCCGGGGGAGGACCTCCTCGGCGGCCAGCCGCACGACCTCCAGCGTGTCGTGGTGCGCCGCGGGCGAGATCACGACGTGGCGGGCGCCGGCGTCGACGTAGGCCTGGACCTTGGCCGCCACCTCCTCCGGCGTGCCGGCCGGGGCGATCCGGTCGAGCATCGCCCCCGGCTTGTCGCCGTAGGCGCGGCCGAGGAACGACGCCACGTCGTCCCGGGCCCGGTCGCCGTCGGCCCGGATCGAGCAGTACAGGTACAGCATCCAGTCGAAGCCGCCCAGGTCCCGCCCCACACGGCCGGCCTCGTCGCAGACCGTGGCCACCGACCGGCCGTAGGCACCGGGCGACACCAGGTACGGCATCCAGCCGTCGCCCCGGCGGGCCGCCCGGCGCATGGCCGCCTCCTTGCGGCCGGACACGACGATCGGCGGTCCTGCGGGCTGCATGCGCGGCCCGCCGGCGCCCGGCGGGACGACGGGGCGGAGCTCCGCCTCGTCGAGCCGGACGAAGCGGCCGTGGTGCGTGACCGGGCCGCCCCGCCACAGCGCTCGCAGCACGTCGATGGCCTCGTCGGTGCGGGCGCCCCGCTCGCCCACCGGCACCCCGGCGGCCGCGAACTCGGCGGCGAACTCGCCGCCGACGCCCACGCCGACGGTGACCCGGCCGCCCGACCGGGAGTCGAGGTCGGCCAACTGCTTGGCCACCACCACGGGCTGGTACAGCGGGAGGACCAGGACCGCAGTGCCGACCCGCACCCGCTCGGTCCACGCCGCCAGCAGCGCCAGCCGGGTGATCGCCTCGCCGGTGCCGGTGGGCGGGAGCACGTGCCCGCCCTGCCAGACCGATGCGATGGGGAGCCGCTCGACCTCTGCCAGCCACGCACGGTCGGGCTCCGGCAGCGCGGCGGCCCCCAGGGTGATGGAATCGGCGGGCACAGGCCGGCGAGTGTAACGGGAACGAGTGAGCGTGTACTTTCTCCCGCCGTCATGACCATCGGGATCCCGCCCGCCGTGACCGAGGAGACGGCGCCCTTCTGGGCGGCCGCCGACGAGGGCCGCCTGCTGGTCGAGCACTGCACCAAGTGCGGCGCCGACGGGTTCCCGCCCCGCGGCATCTGCCGGGCCTGCCGGTGCCGGGAGACGTCCTGGGCCGAGGTCGCCGGGCCCGGCACGGTCTACAGCTACACGGTCAACCACCAGCGGTGGCTTCCGCACCTGGAGGTCCCCTACGCCGTCGTGCTGGTCGAGTTCGCCGACCACCCCGGCGTCCGCGTCCCCGGCCGGCTGCGGGGCTGCGCGCCCGAGGAGGCCGCCGTCGGCATGGCGGTCGAGGTCGGCTTCGAGCCCGGCCCCGGCGGCTTCGCCGTCCCGAGCTTCGTGGCGGTGCGATGACCGCGCCGGAGGCCGCCGAGCGCCGCGCCGTGATCTCGGGCGTGGGCCAGTCGGCCATCGGGCGCCGGCTCGACCGGTCGGGCCTGCAGCTCACGCTGGACGCCATCCTCGCCGCGGTCGCCGACGCGGGCCTCGACCTCGACGACGTAGACGGCCTGGCCACGTTCCCCGGCGGCGGCGCCGCCAACCTGCCCGGCTACGCCAACGGAGACATCTACGAGGTCCAGGACGCGCTGCGCCTGCGCACGACCTGGCGCCAGGGCCAGGTCGAGGGCATGAGCCTGCCGTTCTACGGACCGGCGATGGCGGTGGCCACCGGCCAGGCCCGCCACGTCGTCGTCTACCGGACGGTGAAGGAGGGCAGCGCGTCCCGCGCCGCGGGCGGCCGCCCGGCCTACGGCTCGACCAAGCCGGTGGCCGAGGGGCCGCTGGCCTGGCTGCTGCCGGTCGGGATGCTGTCGCCTGTGGTCCAGGTGGCGCCCTACGCCACCCGCTACATGCACGACTTCGGCGTGACACGCGAGCAGCTGGCGTGGATCCCGGTCGTCCAGCGGGCCCACGCCGGGCGGAACCCCGACGCCGTCTACCGCGACCCGCTCACGGTCGACGACTACCTGGCCGCCCGGATGATCTCGACGCCCATGTGCCTGTACGACTGCGACGTACCGGTCGACGGCGCCACCGCGATCGTCGTGTCGGCGGCGGCGACCGCATCCGACCTGCGGGCGCCCGTGCGCATCGAGGCGATGGCCGGCGTGATCGACGGCCGGCCGTCGTGGGACCAGTGGGAGGACATGGACCGGGTCGGGCACGCCACCGCCGCCGCCATGTGGTCCCGGACCGACCTGCGGGCGGGCGACGTCGACGTGGCCCAGCTGTACGACGGGTTCACGATCGAGGTCGTGTGGTGGCTCGAGGCGCTGGGGTTCTGCGGCACCGGCGAGGCGGGCGAGTTCGTGGCGGGCGGGTCGCGCATCGGGCTCGAGGGCGAGGTGCCGCTCAACACGTGGGGCGGACAGCTGTCGGGCGGTCGGCTGCACGCCGCCTTCGGGCACACGGCCGAGGCGGTCCGCCAGCTGCGGGGCGAGGCCGGCGCGCGCCAGGTGACGGGGGCCGAGGTGGCGGTGGTGACGAACGTCGGCGGGTACGAGGCAGGCGCGGCCCTGCTCACCCGCCTGTAGGAGGAGGAGACGATGGTGGAGCGAGCGGGGCGCGTCGAGGGCAAGGCGGCGATCGTGACGGGGGCGGGGTCGACGCCCGGCCCGGGGATCGGCACGGGCAAGGCCGCAGCGGTCGTGTTGGCCCGCGAGGGGGCGCGCGTGCTGCTGGTCGACCTGTTCCCCGAGCGGGCCGAGGAGACCCTGGCGCTCATCGAGTCCGAGGGAGGGACCGCCCGCGTGTTCCCGGCCGACTGCACGCGCTCCGACGACTGCGCGGCGATGGTGGCTGCCGCCGTCGACGCCTTCGGGGCCGTGGACGTCCTGGTGAACAACATCGGCCGGGCCTTCGTCGGGACGGTCGTCGACACCAGCGAGGCGGACTGGGACCGGGTGATCGACCTCAACCTCCGCACCGCCTTCCTGGCCTCCAAGCACACGGTGCCGGTGATGGCCGGCAACGGCGGCGGGTCGATCGTCAACGTCTCGTCGATCTCGGCGGTCCGGGGCGACGGCACCGTGGCCTACTCGGCGGCCAAGGGCGCGCTGCTGGCGATGACCGTCGACATGGCGTACTCGCACGGCCGGGACGGGATCCGGGTCAACGCCATCGCCCCGGGCCACATCACCACGCCCATGGTCCACTCGGTGCAGGCGCCGGGGCCCCGCGCCGAGTTCATGGACACGATGCGGCGGGAGGCCGGGCTGCTCGGCACGCCGGGCGACGGCTGGGACGTCGGCTGGGCGGTCGGGTTCCTGGCCAGCGACGAGGCCCGCTGGATCACCGGCACCCTGCTCCCGGTGGACAGCGGGGTCCTCAGCGTGGCCCCGCTGATGATGGCGTCCCACTTGCGGGCGGTCCCGGAGCCTTCGTAACGTAGGTGAGCGATCACTCATTATTGGGAGGGGTGCCCCATGGCCCTGTGCGAGCGCTACGCGGTCGCCGATGTCGACTCGCACATCATCGAGCCGGCCGACCTGTGGACCTCCCGCGTGCCGTCGCGCTGGGGTGACCTCGTCCCCCACGTCCGCTTCCACGAGCGGCGCCAGGAGGACTACTGGTACGTCGGCGACACGAAGCTGTACGGGGTCGGCGCCTTCGCCCAGGCCCGGTGGCCGGAGTTCCCGCCCTCGCACCCCCGCCGGCTGTCCGAGGCGTTCGAGCCGGCGCTCGACGCCAAGGCCCGGCTCGCCTACCTCGACGAGGTCGGCGTCCACTACCAGCTGCTGTACCCCAACATCCTGGGGTTCCACAGCCACGTCTTCCTCAACCACATGCCCCCGGAGCTCGCCACGGAGTGCGTGCGGGCCTACAACGACTGGCTGGCCGAGTGGTGCTCGGCCGACTCGCGCCGGCTCGTCCCGATGATGATGCTGCCGTTCTGGGACATCGACGAGTCGGTGGCCGAGATGCGGCGGGCCCACGAGCTCGGGCACAAGGGCGTGCTGTTCGCGGCCCGCTACGACAAGGTCGGGCTGCCCCGCCTGGTCGACGACCACTGGGAGCCGCTGCTCGGCCAGGCCCAGGACATGGGCCTGAGCATGAACTTCCACGTCGGGTTCCTGAGCTCGCCCGACGACCTCAAGGGCGCGGTCGACCAGTCCCGCAAGCTCGACTTCACCAAGGAGAGCTCGCTGGTCCTGCTGGGCAACGCCCAGAACATCGCCGAGGTGGTGCTGAGCGGCGTCTGCCACCGGTACCCCGACCTCAACTTCGTGTCGGTCGAGAACGGCGCCGGCTGGCTGCCGTTCCTGGCCGAGAGCATGGACTGGCAGTGGCTCAACGTCGGCGCCCACAAGGACTACCCCGACCGGCTGCTGCCGAGCGAGTACCTGTACCGGCAGGTGTACGGCATGTTCTGGTTCGAGCGGGAGGCGGTCCGATCGGTGATCGACCAGCTGGCCGACAACCTCATGTTCGAGACCGACTTCCCCCACGCCACGAGCCTGTCGCCCGGCCCGGCGTCCGAGTCGCCGAGCCCGCGTGACGTGGTCGAGGAGGCACTCGGCGGCCTGGCCGACGACGTGGTGGGCAAGGTGCTCCAGCACACCGCGACCCGGCTGTACCACCTCGACCCCCCGGCCGCGGCGTGACAGCCGAGGTGACCGAGGGCTCGATCACCGACGACTGGATCGCCAACCACTTCGACCTGCATGCCCACGAGCTGGGGCAGGACCTCCACCCGACGCTGGCCCGGGCCCGGCGGCTCTGCCCGATCGCCCACAGCGATCAGCACGGGGGCTACTGGGTGGCGACCCGCTACGAGGACGTGCTGGCGATCGCCCAGGACTGGGAGACGTGGAGCAACGAGCTCGGGATCACGGTCCCGCACGTCGCGCCGTCGGGCGGGTCCCGCGGGTCGGGGCGGATGCTGATCCTGCCGGTCGGCATCGACCCGCCCCTGCAGCGCACCTTCAAGCGGTTGATCAACCGCTACTTCACGCCCGCCGCGGTCGCGCCGTGGGAGGACGAGACCCGGGCGCTCGTCACCCGGCTGATCGAAGGGTTCGCCGACCGGGGCCAGTGCGAGTTCATGGAGGCGTTCGCCCGCCCGTTCCCCGGCCTGGCGTTCTTCGACCTGGCGCTGCACGCCCCGGCCGACGACCTGGACCAGGTCAACGCCTGGGCCACGGTCGCGTCGTCGACCCACCTGCCGGAGTCCCGGGACGGGATCATGCAGCTGGCGATGTGGATCGCCGAGTTCGTGAAGCGCCGGCGGGAGGAGGGACCGCGGGGCGACGTGGTCGACGCGGTGATGGCCGCGGACATCGACGGCCGCCCGATCACCGAGGCGGAGGCGATCGGCACCATCCACCTGCTCATCCTCGGCGGCCTGGAGACGACGGCCGGCGTGCTGGGGATGGCGATGCAACGCTTCTGCGAGCACCCGGAGATCCCGGACCTGCTGCGCGCCCGGCCGGAGCTGATCCCGGACGCAGTGGAGGAGCTCCTGCGCCTGGACTGCTCTTTCATCGCCATCGGCCGCACCGCCCGCCACGACACGACGCTGGGCGACCGTGAGGTCAAGGCGGGCGAGCGGGTGATCATCTACTGGGCGTCGGCCAACCGCGACGAGGCCGAGTTCCCCGAACCGGACGACTTCGACCTGACCCGCGCCCAGAACCGCCACATCGCCTTCGGCGCCGGCCCCCACCGCTGCGCCGGCTCGAACCTGGCCCGGATGAACCTCCGCGTGGCCCTGGAGGAGCTCCTCCGCCGCCTCCACGACATCCGCCTGCAGCCCGGCGCGGACATCCAGTTCCACTCGACGTTCAACCGCGCCCCGCTCTCGATCCCGATCGCCTTCACCCCGGCGTAGGCGGCCGCCGGCCGCTCAGCCGCTGCCCTGCGCTTCGATCGCGTCCGCGGTCGCGCCTGCCGGCGGCATCGCCGCGATCTCCCGGCCGAGCGCCGCGGCCGCCTCCTTCGGCCCCGACCCCCCGAGCACCGTGCGAAGTGCCTGGGCCTGGGCCGGGACGTCGGCGGCATCCGACCCGGAGACGGTGACTCCCGCGCCGACGCGCTCGAGGTTGGCGGCGTTGGCGAACTGGTCCGCACCGCGCGGGAGGCTGACGAGGGGAACGCCGTGCGCCAGCGACGCCAGCACCGTGCCGGAGCCGCCGTGGCACACCACCGCGGCGGAACGGGGCAACACCTCCGCCTGCGGCACGTACCGCTCGACGACCACGTTCGCCGGGACGGTGCCGAGGCTGCCGGGATCGCCCGTGGGGCCGACCGTGACGAGGACCTCGTCCGCCAGGCTCGCCGCTGCCTGCACCGCGGCGTGGAAGCCGGCGTCGACGTCGTTCCACACGGTGCCGAAGGTGACGTACACCAGCCCACCGGATGCCGCGACGCCCTCCGCCGGCCGGCAGAGCTGTGTCGCCGTGACGTGCGACATGTCCTGCGAGCGGAGCGATCGCGGGTAGATGTCGACGTAGAGGCCCCGATAGCTGCCGGCGTAGTCGTCCGGCTCGAGGCCGGACTCCCGCCACAGCGGAGCCATCTGCTCTCCGGTCCGGCGGATCGACTTCTCGGGCATGATCTCGCCGAACCCGTGGCAGACGGAGGGCACGCCGATCCACGCGGCGACGAGAGGCCCGGCGAGCTCCGCCGCGTCGTGGAGCACGAGGTCGGGTGGCCACGCGCGTACGAGATGCCGGAGGGCCTCGACCACGGGCGGTGCGCTGAGCTCGCCGAACAGCTTGCTGAAGGCGACCGCGCGGCGTTCGTCCTCGGGCAGCGACCACGTGTCCGGGTAGCGGCGGAAGAACTCGGCCAGACGATCGCGGACGGTCATGCCGGCCACGGTCACGTCGAAGCCGGCGTCGACGATGACATCGGTGTTTCCGGGGCCGGCCAGCCACTTGAGCTCGTGCCCGCGGGCGAGCAGCTCACGCGCCGATGAGAGCACGGGGAGCACGTGTCCGAGGCCGGCCGTGGTCGTCACCAGGATCCTCACGCCCTCCGCCCTCCCGTGTCGACTCCCGCCGCGAGCATCGGACGGAAGTAAACCGTCACCCCGGCGGTGACGCCAGCCTCGTGGCGCCGACGGACCGGCCGTCAGCTGCGGAGCAGCCGGCCGGGCCTGGCCCCGGGCAGGTCCTCGCCGGCGACGCGCGTGGGGGTGCCGTTGACCCACACGTGCTCGATGCCCGTGCTGCGGACGATCAGGCGGTCGGCGCCACCCGGTTGGTCGTGGACGCGTTCGACCGGGCCGCAGCCGACGTCGTCGGGGTCGAAGGCGACCAGGTCGGCGTGGTAGCCCTCGCGAACCAGGCCGCGCTCGGGGAGGCGGAACGCGACGTGGGGGTGGCCGGTCAGGCGCCAGACCGCGTCCTCCAGCGACAGCGCCTCGCGGTCCCGCACCCAGTGGCCCAGCAGGTGGGTGGAGTAGCACGCGTCGCACAGCTGGGTGGCGTGGGCGCCGGCGTCGGACAGGCCGAGCAGCGTGCGCCCGTCGGCGAGGAGGTCGCCGATCTCGTCGTCGCCGTCGTTGTCGAGGACGATGCGGAACCTCGTCGCCATGCCGTCGGCCAGCGCCAGGTCGAGCATCGCGTCGAACGGTGTCGTTCCCCGCTCCGCGGCCAGGCGGTCGAGCGGGACGCCGACCGCGTCGGCGTGGATGCCCGTCTCCTCGATGCTGGTCTTGGGCCAGCGGTGGCTCCACGCGTCCAGCGTCACGTCCCGGGCCCGGTCGCGCCACGCGTCGTCCGCGTACAACGCGGCCCGGGAGTCCCGGGGGCGGGCCAGGACCTCCTTCCACACGTCGATCTCGGCCAGCGGGACCGGGTCGAGCATGCCGATCTGCATCACGATCGGCCGGCAGGCGATCTGGGGGTACACCTCGCCGGGCAGGGCCGCACTTCGCTCGACCGTGCGTTGGGCGGCGCCCGGCTTGTCGGCCCGGGCGACCAGGGCGGTCCACGTGACCGGGACGCCGTTGCGCACCGCCAGGTCGGAGAACTGGTCGATGAACAGGCCCGGGCCGATCGAGACCTGGATGACGCCCCGCCCCAGCTCGCCGAGGACCGACGCCAGCGCGTACACCTCGTCGAGCGCCGCGAACCGGCTCGGGACCGGGCGCCCGTAGGCGCCCTGGTGGGCCGGCTGGCGAGACGTCGAGAACCCGATGGCGCCGGCCTCGAGCGCCTCCCGCAGGACCGCCCGCATCGTGTCGACCTCGGCCGGCGTCGCCGGCCGCTCGTCCCCGCCCACCACGAACAGCCGCAGCGGCGTGTGGCCGAGGAACGCGCCGATGTTCAGCCGCTTCGGCCGGTCGTCGAGCGCCCGCAGGTACTCGGGGAACGACTCGAAGCACCAGTCGATGCCGGCCTCCAGGGCCTCCATCGCCATCCCCTCGACGTTCTCCAGCGTCCGGACCACGACGTCGCGGTGCTCGGGCCGGGTCGGCGCCACCCCGAACCCGCAGTTGCCCATCACGACGCTGGTGACGCCGTGCCAGCTCGACGGCGTGAGGTCGCCGTCCCACAGGACCTGGGCGTCGTAGTGGGTGTGGACGTCGATGAACCCAGGGGCCAGGACCAGGCCGTCGAGGTCGACGACGTCGGCGCCGGCAGCGGCGTCGAGCCCGCCCGGGAATCCGATGCCGGCGATCCGGTCGCCCTCCACGGCGACGTCGGCGGGGCGGGCGGGAGCACCGGTGCCGTCGATGAGCGTGGCGCCTCTGAGCAGGGTGGCCATCGCAGAAGATTAGCGAGTACTCGCTCACTTGTCCGCCCTGGTACGGTCGCGCCCGTGGACGCACAGCTGCTGGACAGGCCGGCGTTCTTCATCGGGGGACGGTGGGTGGCGCCCACCTCGGACGAGCGGTTCGGCGTCGTGTCGCCCGCCACCGAGGAGGTCGTCGGGCACGTCCCGCTGGCCGAGGCGGCCGACGTCGACCGGGCCGTCGACGCCGCCCGCCGGGCGTTCGACGAGGGCCGGTGGCCCCGGACCCCGCCGGCCGAGCGGGCCGCCGTCCTGCGCCGGGCGGCGGTGCTGCTACGAGCCCGCACCGACGACATCGCGACCGTGACGGCCACCGAGATGGGCTGCGCCATCAGCCAGGCACCCCAGGCCCAGACCGGCATGGTCGGCCGGCTGTTCGACTACTACGCCGACCTCCTCGGCACCTTCGAGCTCGAGCGCCGGGTCGTGACCGAGGACCGCGCCGGCCTGGTGGTGCACGACCCGGTCGGCGTCGCCGCCGCCATCATCCCGTGGAACGCTCCCGTGACCCTGGCGGCCTGGAAGGCGGCACCGGCGCTCGCCGCCGGCTGCACGGTCGTGATCAAGCCGCCGCCCGAGGCCCCCCTCAGTGGGTTCGTGCTGGCGGAGGCCCTGGCCGAGGCCGGCGTGCCCGACGGTGCGGTCAACATCGTCCCCGGCGGCCGGGAGGCCGGCGAGCACCTCGTCACCCACCCGGGTGTCGACAAGGTCGCCTTCACCGGCTCCACCGACGCCGGCAAGCGGATCATGGCCCGCTGTGCCGAGCGGGTGACCCGGGTGTCGCTCGAGCTCGGTGGCAAGTCCGCCGCCATCGTGTGCGACGACGCCGACCTGGCCCTCGCCATCCCCCGCATCGTGGGCGGCGGGATGCACCTGTCGGGCCAGGTGTGCGGCGCCCACACCCGCATCCTCGTGGCCCGCGACCGCTACGCCGAGGCCGTCGAGGCGGCCGGCGCCGCGGCCGAGCGCATCCCCTACGGCGACCCGTTCGACCCGAAGACCGTCGTCGGCCCGCTCGTCGCCGAGCGCCAGCGGGCCCGGGTGGAGGGCTACATCGCGTCGGCCGTCGACGAGGGTGCCCGCGTCGTGGCCGGCGGCGCCCGGCCGGCCCATCTGCCCCGAGGGTGGTACGTGCCGCCGACGATCCTGGCCGACGTGCACAACGGCATGCGGGTTGCCCGCGAGGAGATCTTCGGCCCCGTGCTGTCGTTCATCCCCTGCGACGGCGAGGACGAGGCCGTCCGCATCGCCAACGACTCCCGCTACGGCCTGTCGGGCGGCGTCTGGTCCGGCGACGACGGGCGGGCCCTGGCGATCGCCCGCCGGATGCGGACCGGCAGCGTCGCGGTCAACGGCTCGTACCCACCGTTCCCGCTGGTGCCGTTCGGAGGACTGAAGGAGTCCGGCCTCGGACGCGAGCTCGGCCCCGAGGGGCTGCTGGCCTACCTCGAGCCCCGCAGCATCGGCCTGCCCCCGTCCCTGGTCGGGAGCCGGTGATGGCGATCACCGCCGACTGGTGCGCCCGGCACTTCGACCACCTGTCGCCGGACCTCGCCGCCGACCTCCACGACACGCTCGCCCGCATGCGGGACGACCACCCGGTCGCTTGGAGCGACGAGCACGGCGGCTTCTGGGTCGTCACCCGCTACGAGGACGTGCTGCGGGTCGCCCAGGACTGGGAGACGTTCAGCTCGGCCCAGGGCGTCAACGTGCCGGCACCCGCAACGCCGGTCAACGCCATCCCCGAGGTCATGGACCCGCCGCTCCACCGCGAGTTCAAGCGCCTCATCAACGCCTGGTTCACACCGACCGTCGTCGGCCGGTACGAGGCGGCGACCCGGCGCCTCGTCACTCGCCTGATCGACGGCTTCGCCGAGGACGGACGCTGCGAGTTCATGGAAGCGTTCGCCCGGCCGCTGGCAGGCCTCGCCTTCTTCGACGACGTGCTGCACGCGCCGGCCGACCAGGTCCCGGCGCTGTACGAGATGGCCAACGCGGCATCGACGCCGAACCACCCCCGCCGGGCCGAGGGCTGGCAGGGCATGGCGGCCTGGATCACGGGGTTCGTGGCCCGGCGCCGGACCGAGCCGCCGGCCGGCGACGTGGTCGACGCCGTGCTCGGGGCGGAGATCGAGGGCCGGCCGATCACCGACCACGAGATCCTGGGTGTCGTCCAGCTGCTCATCCTGGGCGGGCTGGAGACGACCGCCGGGGCGCTCGGCCAGTTCATGATCCGGTTCTGCGAGGACGCGGAGCTCGCCGACCTCCTGCGGACGCGGCCCGAGGCGCTGCCGGCCGCGGTCGAGGAGCTGCTGCGCCTCGACCCGCCGTTCATCGCCATCGCCCGCACCGCCACCCGGGACGCGGAGGTCGGCGGGCAGCGGATCGAGGCCGGCCAGCGCGTGCTCCTGTACTGGGCCTCGGCCAACCGTGACGACGCCGAGTTCCCGGATCCGCACGTGTTCGACCTGGACCGGGCCCGCAACCGCCACCTGTCCTTCGGCGCCGGTCCCCACCGCTGCGCCGGGTCGAACCTCGCCCGGATGAACCTGCGCATCGCGCTGGAGGAGCTGCTGCGCCGCCTGCACGACGTCCGCCTCGACGGCGACGGGCCGATCCACTACCACTCGGTCCTCAACCGGTCGCCGCAGGCGGTCCCGATCACGTTCACGACCTGAGGAGAGCACCATGGCCCGGCGCACCCTGCTCACCAACGCCCGGGTGGTGGCGTGCTCGGGCGAGGTGGCCGAGCGCCCGTTCGACGGCGACGTGCTTCTGGACGGCGACCGCATCGGCGAGGTGTTCCGGGGCCAGGCGCCGATCGAGCCCGGGTCGGCCGAGCTCGTCGACCTGGCGGGTGCGACCGTCCTGCCCGGCCTGTGCGACGCCCACACCCACATCAGCTGGCCGCTCGACTTCGTGTTCGACCACCCCGAGATCACGGCCATGCCGGACGACGAGCACGCCCTGGAGGTCGCCGGCGTGGTCCGCACCTACCTGCGCTCGGGCTACACGCTGCTGGTCGGCGCGGGGGCGCTGAAGCCGCGGGTCGACGTCCTCGTCCAGCGGGCGGTCGACAAGGGCCTGGTCGAGGGGCCGCGGCTGCTTCCGTCGGGCGAGATGATCACCCAACGAGGCGCGATCGGCGCCGGAAACCTGCGGGAGGTCGGCGACGCCGAGGAGATGCGCCGGGCCGTCGGCGAGCAGGTCGAGCTGGGCGTGAAGGCGGTCAAGCTCATGGCCTCGGGCGACGGCATCGTGCCCGACCACCCGTCGCAGACCACGTACCTGGACGACGCCATGGTGGCGGCCGCGGTCGAGGAGGCGGCGGCCGGCGGCGCCTTCGTCACCGCCCACGCCCGAGGACCGGAGTCGGTGAGGATGTGCGTGCGCAACGGCATCCGCATCGTCCACCACGCCACGTACCTCGACGACGACGCCATCAGCGCGCTCACCGAGGCCCGGGACGACGTGTGGGTGTGCCCGGGGCTGCACTACCTGCGGCGCATGGTGGACGGCGGGGCCGAGCCGTTCGGCATCACCGCCGAGCGCATCGAGGCGGCGCTGTACCCCGAGGAGCTCCAGGCCCAGCTCGAGGGCCTCCGCAAGCTGCACAGCAACGGCGTGCGGCTGGTGGCGGGCGGCGACTTCGGGCACCAGTGGACGAGGCACGGCACCTACGCGGCCGAGCTCGTGGCCTACGTGGAGCTTGCCGACCTGTCGCCGCTGGAGGCGCTGCTCACAGCCACGGCCAACGCCGGTCCGCTCGTGGGAGAGCGCCTCGGGCGGATCGAGCATGGCTACGCCGCCGACCTGGTGGTGCTCGATGGCGACCCGACAGCCGACGTCTCGCTCCTGCTCGACCGGGACCGCATGGGCGCGGTGGTGCGTGGCGGTGTCCCGGTGGCGGGCGCCGCGGGCTGGGGCGGCGTCGAGCGCTGGGCCCGCAGCCGGCGATGAACGACCCCGTGTTCCGCAGCGTCGATGCGGTCACGGTCCCCGTCCCGGACCTCGACGCGGGGATCGCCTTCTAGGGGGACGGTCTCGGGCACCCGCTGCGCTGGCGCAACGACGAGATCGGCCAGGCGGGACTCGGGCTGGCCGGCAGCGACACCGAGATCGTGCTGACCACGCAGCACCGCTACGAGCCCCGCGTGACCGGGGTCAGACGATGACGGTCCGGACGCCCTCGGCCCGGTCGAGGGCGTCGATGCCGTCGTTGACCCCGTCGAGCGTGATGTGCCGGGACACCAGTGAGCCGAGGTCGAGGCGGCCGGTCTCGGCGAGGTGGACGTAGCGGGGGAAGTCCCGCAGGATCTGGGCGCCGCCGACCTTGGAGCCCACGAGCTTCTTGCCGGAGAACACCGCCCGCAGGGCCGGTAGCTCGATGACGTCGTCCTTGGACGGCATGCCGACGACCGTGACGGTGCCGGCCTGGCGGGCCATGTCGAAGGCCTGGACGATGAGCTCCGGCCGGCCCACGACCTCGAACGTGTAGTCGGCGCCGCGGCCCGCGGTGAGGGCACGGACCTGCTCGATCGGGTCCGCCTCGGCCGGGTCCACGGCGTGGGTGGCGCCGACCCGCAGGCTGGCCTCCCGGCGGGACGCGGCCGGGTCGATGGCGACGATCGTCGCCGCGCCGGCGATGCGGGCGCCCTGGACGACCGACTGCCCGACCCCGCCGCAGCCGATGACGGCGACGCTCGACCCCGGCTGCACGCCCGCGGTGTTCAGCGCGGCGCCGAGGCCGGTGGTGACCCCGCAGCCGAGCAGGGCGAGCTGGTCGTCGGCCAGGTCGGTGTGCACCGGGACGATCGAGGCCTCGTCCACCACCATCGCCTCGGCGAACGTGCCGCAGCCGCACACCGCGGTGGCCGTGCGGCCGTCGGGCAGGTCGAACCGCTTGGCGGCCAGCACGGCCGGGCCCAGCTCGCAGTGGTTGGACAGGCCGTTGAGGCACCACCAGCACGATCCGCAGGCCGGGGAGACCGATGCCAGCACGCGGTCGCCGGCGGTCGCCCGCCGCACCTCGGGACCGATGGCCTCGACGCGCCCGCAGCCCTCGTGCCCGGGGACGATGGGGAGCGGTAGGTTGGAGAGACCGCGGATCACCGTCAGGTCGGTGTGGCAGATGCCGCTGGCCGACAGCCGGACGAGCACGTCCCGGGGGCCGATCGCCGGCGTGGGGAGGTCCTCGACGACGAGCGGATCACCGACGTCGTAGGCGACGGCGACCCTCACGGGTGGCCCCCGGCTCCGGTCAAGTGAGCGAGCACTCGCTCAATGTAGCCGTCGTCGGAGGTGAGTGACCGCCCGCTCACCAGGGCGGTATCGTGCGCCCATGACCACACGGCAGGCGTCACGCTCGACCGGCAACGACACGCCGCCGGCCCGCCCTCGGCGCCTGACCGCGGCGGCCCGCCGCAGCTCGATCCTCAAGGCCGCCCGGCGCGCCTTCACCGAGACCGGCGACATGAACGGCACCACCATCCGCCATATCGCCGAGCGGGGCGGCATCAGCGAGGGCGTGATCTACCGCCACTTCGAGAGCAAGGACCAGCTGTTCTACGAGGCCGTGGTCGAGCCGCTGCGCCAGGCCGTGGACGACCTCGTCGCCGCCACCGAGGTCGTCGACCGGGACGAGCCGCTGACCCCCGAGCGCCAGCTGGAGACGATGAACGGCCTCTACCGCCAGCTGATCGCGACGCTCGGCGAGGTGCTGCCGCTGCTCGGCCTCGTGCTGTTCGGCGACCCTGCCGTCGCCCAGCGCTTCTACCGCGACAACTTCTCCGTCGCCATGGACCGCCTGGCGATGGCGTGGAAGAGGGTGGAGGACCGCTACGGCTACGAGATGGAGAGCCCGGACATCTCGGCCCGAGCAGTCATGGGCATCGCACTCGTCCTGGCTCTGGAGAGTCATCACAACCGGGCGTTCGAGAAGGACCGGGCGCTGGCGCTCGTGAGCCACGGCACGGTCAAGGGCTTCTTCCCGGAGCTCGTCCCCTCCCGCCGCCGGCGCTGACGCCGTGCCCCGCGGCATCCTCGTCGTCCGCTCACGCCCGGTCAGCCCCGAGCGGGAGGACGAGTACAACGCCTGGTACAGCGGCGTCCACGTCGCCGAGCTGCTGCAGGTGCCCGGCTTCGAGTCGGCCCGCCGCTTCCGGCGGGTGGGCGAGGGCGAGAGCGACTACCTCGCCGTGTACGAGGTCGAGGCCGACGACCTGGCCGCCCCGCTCCGGGAGCTGCGCCGGCGGTCCGCGGCGGGCGAGACGACCCGCAGCGATGCCATCCAGACCGACCCGCCGCCGGAGATCGTGCTGTACGAAACCCTCGATTGACGGGCGATCGAGCACCGTGCGACGCTAGTAATTGGGCGTTCACTTCGTTCGATAGGTGACCGCGGAGGTCGCGACAGCTGTGGAGTACCTGCTCATCGACGCGGACGGGCACTACTACGAGCCCGACGACTGCTTCACGCGTCACATCGAGGCCAGGTGCCGCGACGCGACCGTGAGCGTGCGCCGGGGCGACGACGGGCTCGGCCGCGTGTACGTCGGCGACAACCGTACGTTCATGAGCGTGATGCCGGGCGACTACGCCTCGGCCCCCGGCGCGCTGCAGGGCCTGTTCGTCGGCGACATCGCCGAGGGCTTCAGCCACCGGGACGTGATCAACGCCAAGGACCACCCCGAGTTCACGACCCGCGAGCCGCGGTTGGCGCTGCTGGACCGGCAGGGCGTCGAGGCCCAGATCCTGCTGCCGACGCTGGCCATCGCCGTCGAGGAGGACCTGGCCCATGACGTCGAGCTGACCTACGCCAGCCTGCGGGCCTTCAACCGCTGGCTGGAGGAGGACTGGGGCTACGGCGCCGACGGCCGCATCTTCGCCGTGCCGCTGCTGTCGCTCCTCGATCTCGACCGGGCGATGGCCGAGCTCCACCGGGTCCTCGACCTCGGCACCAAGCTCGTCCACCTGCGCCCCGGCCCGATCGGAGGCCACTCGCCCGCGCACCCCCGCTTCGACCCGTTCTGGTCGACGGTCACCGAGGCCGGCGCCAGCGTCGTGTTCCACACCTCCAACAGCGGCTACGCCCGCTTCTACGGCACGCTGTGGGACGAGGACCCGGCCAACCCCTCGCACCTCCAGTCGCCGCTCCAGTGGGCGCTGTGCAACACCGAGCGGCCCCTCGTGGACACGCTGATCGCGCTGACGCTGCACAACCTCTTCGGTCGCCATCCCGACGTGCGCATCCTGTCGATCGAGAACGGCAGCGCCTGGCTGCGCCCGCTGCTCAAGACCGTCGACAAGGCGGCCGCGCTGGGCCGGCGGGGCCCCAAGCTCGGCGGTGACCTGGCGGACCGGCCGAGCAAGGCCCTGCTCGCCCACCTCTACGTGTCGCCGTTCCCGGAGGACGACGTGGTCGACCTCATCGGCGTGATGGGCGCCGACCACGTGCTGTTCGGGTCGGATTACCCCCACCCCGAGGGGCTGCGCGAGCCGGCAGACTTCGTCCGCCTGCTGGACGGCTGCGACCCGGTCACCACCGAGAAGGTGCTGCGGGGCAACACGGCCAACCTGCTGGGCCTGCCGCAGCTCCAGCCGGCGTGACGGGCGCCGCCGCGGTCGTCGAGGAGCTGGGCCGCCGGTTCCGCGCCGGGGACCGGGACGGGGCGCGGGCGCTGTTGGCTCCGGACCTGCGGATCCAGCAGCCGGCGTCGCTGCCCCACGGTGGCTGGCACCACGGCCCCGGCGGGATGGACGCCATGGGCGCGGCGTTCGCCGAGCACTGGGACCGCACGATCGGGCCCGCGGAGATCCACGGCGACGGCGACACCGCCGTCCAGGTCACGACCCAGACCTGGACGGCCAAGGCCACCGGCCGGTCCGCCACCGTCGACGTCGTCGAGCTGTTCCGGTGCGAGGGCGGGCGGATCGCCGAGATCCGGGTGTTCCAGCAGGACACGCACGCCCTGCTGGCGACGCTCGACACGCCCTAGCCGAGCGTCTCCTCCCGCAGGCACACGGACCAGCACTCCGACGGCGACCACAGGTCGGCCGGCACCGGGTGGGAGGCGAACCACTCGGCACGGCGCAGGAGGCCGTCGAGCCTGTCGAACCACACCTCGTTGACGGCGTCGAAGGGGGGATCGGACCCAGGCGGCGGATGGTCCTGGGCGTAGGCGAACCCCCGGAGGTCGTCGGGGATCGATTCGCCGCCCAGCCGCCCGGCCTCGCGGCGCCAGCGGGCGGCGAACTCGGCAGCCGACAGGGCCGGGTTGCGACGCCCGAACGACATCATCTTCAGGCCGTCGCCGCACGCGTCCCGGTGGGCGGCCAGCGCGTCGGCGCCCCGCAGGACGACCTCCTCGACGGCCACCGCCACCGCGCCGGGCCCCAGGGCGAGGGCGCGGGCGGTGGGCTCGCCCGCGAACCACAGGACGTCGACGGCCGCGACCGGGGCCGGCGGCAGGCCGGGGAGGTCGAGGGGGGTGCCGAGCGCGGCGTGGACCGGCTCGCCCCGCCATGCGGCCCGGACGGCGGCGGGGTCGTCGCGGACGACGCAGACGACCTTCGTCGTCACCGGGCGGCGGCGATCGCGGCCCGCCAGCGCTCGACCGCCTCGCTCTTGATGTCCTCGTAGCCGCGGATCGCCTGGACGCTGCTGGCAAGGTCGACGGCGGCGTCGTAGGTCGTCGGGGTCAGGCCGTCGACCGCCGCCGCCACCAGGGCGGCGTACTCCTGGGCCACCGCCCGCTCCTCCCGCCGGTGGCGGGCGTAGCCGAACACGTCGAGCGGCGTGCCGCGCAGCCGCCGCATCGCGGCCAGTCCCCGGAACGCAGGCCGGGCCGCGCCCGCGGGGAGGGCGATCTTGCGGTCGACGCCGAGGCGCCGCAGCGCCGGCGGGTGCAGGTGGTACCGGGCGCGGTAGCGGCGGCCCAGCCCCAGGTCGTGGGCCACCTCGTCCAGGTCGAACCGGAGGTGGAGCCGGGCCACCTCGTACTCGTCCTTGTAGGTGAGCAGCTTGAACCAGCCCTGGGCGACGGCCTCGGTGAGCCGCCAGCCGCGTTCGGCGTCGTCGGCGGCCGCGGCCCGGGCGACCAGGTCGAGCCAGCGGCGGGCCAGCGCCCGGCCCTGGTAGTCGACGACCTGGGCGGCCCGCCGCGCGAGCAGCGGCCGGAGGTCGACGGGCAGCGTGGCGGACACCAGGGCCTCCGCGGCCGCGACGGCGTCCGGCGTCGGGTCCCACAGCGATGCCTGGCCCCTGCGCCCGCCGCCGTCCCGCCCGGTCCCGACCAGCGCGGCCTCGACCGCGGCCGGGTCGGCGACCAGCCACCGGCCCCACCGGAACGCCTCCCGGTTGATGCTGGCGGCCGGGCCCTGGGTCTCGATGGCGTGCTCGACCGCCCCGGGCGGCACGGGCAGCGCTCCCAGCTGCGAGGCGGCGCCCAGCAGCACGACGTTGGCGGGCAGGTGGCTGCCGAACAACCGCTCGGCCAGGCCCGTCGTGTCGGTCAGGAAGGTCCGGTCGGCGCCCACCGCGTCCCGCACCGCGGCCGACAGCCGGCCCTCGTCGACCCCCGGCGTGCCCTGGAGCATCGCCGCGGTCGGGACCAGTGCGGCATCGACCACGGCCCAGCCTCGGCCCGGACGCACCTTGCGGAGGTGGGTGGCCGACGCCGCCTGGAGCAGGTCGCCCGACAGGTACAGGTCGGCTCCGCCGTCGGGGACCGTGGCGGTCGTGATGTCGGCGTCCGTGCGGCCCATGTGCAGGTGGGACACCACCGCGCCGGCCTTCTGCGACAGCCCCGTCTGGTCGACGCCCTGGACCGCGAACCCCTCGGCCAGGGCGGCGTGGGCCAGCAGGCGGTTGGCGGTGACGATCCCGGTCCCGCCGATGCCGGTCGTGTAGACGCTGTAGCGGCCCTCGACCGGCGCGACCGCGGGCTCGGGCAGCTCGCCCGCCGGCAGCACGGGGCGCTCGGCGGCGGGCTCGGCCGGCGCCGCCCGGCCGCCGCCGCGGGGCTCCAGCGTGACGAACGAGGGGCAGTCGCCCTCCAGGCACGAGAAGTCCTTGTTGCACGACGACTGATGGATCTCCCGGCGCTCGCCGAACTCGGTGTCGACCGGCAGCACGGACAGGCAGTTGCTGATCCGCGAGCAGTCGCCGCAGCCCTCGCACACCGCCTGGTTGATCACGACCCGCTGCGGCGGCTCGTCCAACTCGCCCCGCTTGCGCAGCCGCCGGGCCTCGGCCGCACAGCGCTGGTCGTAGACCAGCACCGACACGCCCGGGTGGCGGCGCAGCTGCTCCTGGACGGCCAGCACCTCCTCGCGGGGCCGGACCTGGACACCGGGGGCGAAGTCGGCCGCGCGGCCGTAGCGGCCCACGTCGTCGGTGCAGACGGCGATGGCGGTCACGCCCTCGGCGGCCAGCGACCGGGTGACGGCGGGCACGTCCATCAACCCGACGACGTCCTGCCCGCCGGTCATGGCGACCGCCGAGTTGTAGAGCAGCTTGAACGTGATGTGGACGCCGGCCGCCACGCAGGCCCGGACGGCCAGGCTGCCCGAATGGCTGAACGTGCCGTCGCCCAGGTTCTGGAAGATGTGGCGCTGCCCGACGAACGGCGCCAGCCCGACCCAGTGCACGCCCTCGGCGCCCATCGGCGTGGGCGGCACGAACAGGTCGTCGGCGTGGCGGTGCTCAAAGTGGATCATGCCGTGGCAGCCCACGCCGCCGCCGGTGACCGACCCCTCGGGCGCGACGGTCGAGCGGTTGTGCGGGCAGCCGCTGCAGAACGCCGGGGTGCGGCCCGGGAGGTCGAGCTGCGGCGGCGCCACCAGCCCGTCGCGGGCCGGCGCGGCCGGGGGCGACAGGTCGGGCAGCACGCGACGTAGCACGTCGACCAGGCGCTCGGCCGTCAGCTCGCCGGTCGCCGGCACGAGCCGGTCGCCGGCGCCGTCGCGCTTGCCCCGCACCGGCGTGGTCCGCCCCGCCTCCTGGAGCAGGGCCCGCACCTGCTGCTCGACGAACGGGCGCTTCTCCTCGATGACGAGCACCTCGTCGGCGGTGTCCGCCAGCTCCAGGACCCGGGCGGGGGCGACGGGCCAGGTCATGGCCAGCTTGAGGATGCGGATGCCGGCCGCCGACAGGGCGTCGGGCCCGATGCCGCAGGCCTCCAGCGCGCCCAGCACGTCCCGGTAGGTGCGGCCCGCGCACACGATCCCGAGGCGGGCGCGGCCCTCGGCCCCGGCGAACCGGTCGAGCCCCCGGGCCTCGACCCACGCCTGCGCGGCGCGCAGCCGCCGGTCGATCCACAGCTCCTCGAGATCGGCCCGCAGCACGGTGCCCGACGGCTCGTGGCGCCACGGCCGGCCGCCGACCACGAGGTCCGGTTCGTCGCCGTCGAAGCGAGCCGGGTCGGTGTCGACCGCGCCGATCCCGTCGGCCACGGCGGTGACGACCCGGACGCCGACCCACGCCCCGGAGGCCCGGCTGAGCCGGAACGCCTCGACGGCCAGGTCGAGCAGGTCCTGCTGGTCGGCCGGCACGAGCACCGGCACCCCGGCGTCGGCCAGCGGGGCGTTCGTGTCGTAGGGCAGCGTCGACGACTTGGCCGACGGGTCGTCGCCGACGAACAGCACCGCGCCGCCGCCGGGGCCGGTGCCCATGAGGTTGGCGTGCTTGAGCACGTCGCCCGAGCGGTCCAGCCCCGGCCCCTTGCCGTACCAGGCGCCCACCACGCCGTCGGCGCCCTCGTAGGGGACGGCGGCGCCCATCTGCGAGCCCCACACCGCCGCCGCGGCCAGCTCCTCGTTGAGCCCGGGTCGGTGGACGATGCGGTGCTCCGCCAGCCGTGGCCCCAGGCGCCCGAGCGCCAGGTCCAGCGTGCCCAACGGGGACCCGGGGTATCCGGACACGAACGTCGCCGTGTCCCGTCCCCGCCGGTCGTCGACGTCGTGGCGGACGAGCAGCGCCTCGCAGATCGCCTCGACGCCGGACAGCAGCCGCCGCGCGGGGTGTTTCGGCGCCGCTCGGTCGGCTCTGTCGGTGGTGCTGGCGCTCATCGGCGGCTCTCGCTCGAGGTGGTGTGGACGGCGCTCGGCGCCACGGAGCAGAATGAGGGCTCACTCATCATAGGGGGCCCGGCGCTGGTGGAGCCATGCACGACATCGTGATCCGTGGCGGAGACGTGGTCGACGGTACCGGGACCGGCCCCCGCCGGGCGGATGTCGCCGTCGACGGCGACCGCATCACCGCGGTCGGCGAGGTGGGGGAGCGGGGCCGGCGCGAGATCGACGCGTCGGGCCGGCTCGTGACGCCGGGCTTCGTCGACATCCACACCCACCTCGACGCCCAGCTGTTCTGGGACCCGGTCGCGAGCCCGTCGACCTGGCACGGCGTGACGACTCTCGTCCTCGGCAACTGCGGGGTCACGTTCGCCCCCGTGCGCCCCGGCCAGGAGGGCTACCTGGCGGCGATGATGGAGTCGGTCGAGGACATCCCGGCGGAGACGATCATGGCCGGGGTCGACTGGGGCTGGGAGACCTACGGCGGCTACCTCGGCGCCCTCGACCGCCGTCCGCTGGGGCCCAACGTCGGCGGGCTCGTCGGCCACTGCGCCCTGCGCTACTACGTCATGGGGGAGCGCAGCCTCGACGAGGCGCCCGCCAGCGAGGACGACATCGCCCGCATGGCCGAGGTCGTCGGTGACGCGGTCGACGCGGGCGCCCTCGGGTTCTCGACCTCCCGCAGCTTCCTCCACACGGTCCCCGACGGGCGGCCGGTGCCGGGCACCTTCGCCGGCGCGGACGAGCTGGCGGCCATCGGCCGGACGCTCGGCGTCCGGGGCCGGGGCACGATCGAGGTCGTCCCCCGCATCGGCGAGCGGGACGGCGCCGAGCGGCGCAACTCCGTGGCCGAGCTGGCCTGGATGGAGCAGGTCAGCCGGGAGGCGGGCCGGCCGCTCACGTTCGCCATGATGCAGAGCGACCGCCGGCCCGACCTGTGGGCGTGGGTCATGGAGCAGGTGGCCGCGGCCCGGGGCCGGGGCGCGGACCTGCGGCCCCAGACCTCGGCCCGGGGCACCGGGATCATCTACGGCCTGGTCGGCCGGACGCCCTATGACGGGCTGCCCGGTTGGGACGAGCTCATGGCCACGCCGTGGCCGGCGCGGGTCCGGGCCCTGGACGACGAGGCGGTGCGGCGGCGGCTCGCCGAGGGGGCCGAGCAGCCGGTCAGCGCCTCGGGGCCGCTGGCGCCCACGGACCCGGCCAAGCTCTACCTGCTCCCGCCCGGCCCGGCCCGCTACGACGTCGGCCCCGGGAACAGCCTGGCGGCCGAGGCCGGCCGCCGGGGCGTGACCCCGCCCGCGGCGTTCGTCGAGTACACCCGGGACACCGGCGGGCTCGGCCTGCTCTACTACCCCGTGCTCAACCAGGACCTGGACGCGGTGGCGGCGATGCTGACGAACCCCGACGTGGTGGTGGGCGTCGGCGACGCCGGGGCCCACGTGGCGCTGACCATGGACGCCGGCCAGCCGACCTACCTGCTGTCCCACTGGGTGCGGGACGAGGGCCTGCTCGACGTCGGCACCGCGGTCCACAAGCTCACCCTCGAGGGCGCCCGCCTGTTCGGCGTGGCCGACCGGGGTGTCGTCGCCCCCGGCGCCCACGCCGACCTCAACGTCGTCGACCTCGACGCCCTGGCGCTGGACGCGCCGACCATGGTCGCCGACCTCCCGCTGGGCGCCAACAGGTACGTGCAGCGGGCACGCGGCTATGACTGGACGATCGTGAACGGCCGGATCCTCGTCGAGGGCGACGAGCTGACCGACGAGCGTCCGGGCCGCGTCGTCCGAGGAGGCTGAGTGCTCGACTACGACCAGGGGCCGGAGGTGGCCGCCCTGCGGGCGGACCTGCGCCGGCTCATCGCCGACAACGTGCCCCGGGACTACCTCGGGGCGTTCACCGAGGACCCTGCCGACCTCGAGGTGGCCCAGTCGTTCTGCCGGCTGCTGGCCGAGCGGGGCCTGCTGTGCATGGCCTGGCCGGAGGAGTTCGGTGGGCGGGGCGCGTCGCCCTGGGAGCAGACGGCGGTCCGCGAGGAGATGTGGGCCCACCACGAGCCCCGCGGCGCCCAGTACATGGGCGTGAACTGGGTCGGCCCGGCGATCATGCGCCACGGCACGCCGGAGCAGCGGCAGGCCCACCTGCCGCCGATCGCCCGGGGCGAGGTCATCCGGTGCCAGGGCTTCAGCGAGCCCGACGCCGGCTCGGACCTGGCGTCGCTGCAGACCGCCGCCCGCCGCGACGGCGACGGCTGGCGGATCACCGGCCAGAAGATCTGGACCTCCTACGCCACCATGGCCCAGTGGTGCTTCCTGCTCGCCCGCACGTCGCGGGGCGAGAAGAAGCAGCAGGGCATCACCGTGTTCCTCGTGCCGATGGACGACCCCGCCATCGAGGTCCGCCCGATCCCCTGCATGCTCGGCCCCCACCACCTCAACGAGGTGTTCCTCGACGACCTGTGGGTCACCGAGGCCGACGTCCTCGGCGAGGTCGACCGGGGCTGGTCGGTCGTGCAGGAGGTGCTGGCCTTCGAGCGGGTCGGCATCGCCCGCTATGCCCGGGTCGAGCGCCTGCTCCAGTGGGCGCCGGCTGCGCTGGGCGACGCCTGGGACGGCCTGCCCGACGAGCTGCGGGGCCGGTGGGCCCGCATGCTCACCCACGCCCGGCGGGCCCGGCTGCTGGCCTACCGGGTCGTCGCCACCCAGGCGACCGGCCAGGTCCGCCCCGGTGACACCGCCGCGTACCGCATCGCCGTCACCCGCCTCGACCAGGAGAGCGCGGACGTGCTGATGGACATCACCGCCCACCTGCCCGACGCCGGCGACGAGGCCCGGCGCTTCCGCAAGGCGGTCGAGGACCACCACCGCTACTCGGTGTCGGCCACCGTCGCCTCGGGCAGCATCGAGATGCAGCGGATCCTGCTGGCCCGGGCTCTGCTGGCGGCATGAACACCGACCTCGCCCCCGAGGCCGTCGAGTACGGCCTCACCGCCCGCCGGGCCATCGAGGCCGCGGGCGGCGACGAGCTCGCCCAGGCCGCCGAGCGGGAATCCGACCGCCGCGTGGGCGACAAGGTCCTGGACGACCTCGGCGCCTGGGACCTCGACCCCCGCGGCAGCGCGGACGAGCTGGAGGCCGCGGCCGCGCTGTGCCGGGCCGCCGGCTGGTGGGCGCTGCCGCACCCCGTGGCCGAGCGCCTGGCCCGGCCCCGCGACCTCGACGCCGACGCGCTGGTGGTCGTGGCCGCGCCCGGCCCGGCCGGCGCGGTGGACGGCGTCGACCTGCGCTGGGTGGCCGTCGACCTCGACGGCCGCCGCAGCCGGGCCACGCCCCGGCCGGCGGACGACCCCGTGCGCACGTCCGGGTTCGTGGCAGCCCTCGACATCGCCCCGGTCGACGACGCCGGCGCCGGCGACCTCGCCCTCGGGCTGGTCCTGCCGTGCTGGACGCTGCTCGGGATGCTCGACCGGGCGATGGGCCTCACGTCCGCCTACGTGCAGCAGCGCCACCAGTTCGGCCAGCCGCTGTCGTCGTTCCAGGGCGTCCAGTTCCAGCTGACCGACGCCGAGGTCGAGCGGGTGGGGCTGGAGGAGCTGGCCCGCTACGCACTGTGGAGCCTGGAGGCCGGCCGCCCGGACGCGATCGAGGACGCGCTGGCCCTGCGGCTGGCGGCGATCGAGGCGGCGGACGTCGTGTTCCGGATCACCCATCAGCTCCACGGCGCCATCGGCTTCTGCGACGAGACGACGCTGTCGTGGCTGTCCCGCGCCAGCCAGCCGCTGCGCCGCCTCCCGCTGGGCCTGTCGGCCACCCGGGCCGCGCTCACCGCCCGCCTGGGCCGGCAAGGGCTGGCCGGGCTGTTCGGCCCGTGAGCGAACCGGGGGACTTCCGGGACCAGGTCCGGACCTGGTGCCGGGAGCACGTCCCTGCGGGCTGGCGGGAGGCGCAGACGGGGGTGGGCGAGGACGGTTTCGTCGCCTTCCAGCAGGCCTGGTTCCGGGAGCTGCGGGACGCCGGCTGGGCCGTGCCCCACTGGCCGGCCGAGTGGGGCGGGGGCATGCCCGTCGCCGAGCAGGTCGTGCTGTACCAGGAGCTGGCCGCCCACGACGCGCCGCGGCTGGTGCTGGCGTTCGTGTCGATCCACCACGCGGCCGCAACGCTGCTCGGCGCCGGCACCGACGAGCAGCGGCGGCGGCACCTTCCGGCCATCCTCGACGGCGAGATCTGGTGCCAGGGTTTCTCGGAGCCCGAGGCCGGCTCGGACCTGGCCAGCCTGCGGACGACCGCCCGCCGGGAGGGTGACCGCTATGTGGTCAACGGTCAGAAGCTGTGGGCCAGCGGCGCCCGCCACGCCGACCGGTGCCTGCTGCTGGCCCGCACCGACCCGTCCGCGCCCAAGCACAAGGGCATCTCCTACTTCCTGCTCGACATGCGCAGCCCCGGCCTCGACGTGCGCCCCATCCGCAACGCGATCGGCGACTCGCACTTCTGCGAGGTGTTCCTCGACGACGTCGAGATCCCGGCCACCGACCTGATCGGCCCGGAGAACGACGGGTGGCGCATCGCGCAGAAGACGCTGAGCGCCGAGCGGGGCCTCACGATGCTGGAGCTGGCCGAGCGCCTGGCCGGCGGGTTCCGGTGGCTGCTGGACGACTGCGCCCGGCCCGGCGCCGGCGGGGCCCGGCCGATCGACGACCCGGTCGTGCGGGACCGGCTGGCGGCGTTCGAGACCGAGCTCACCGGCGTCCGGGCGCTGTGCCGCGACCTGGTGGAGCGGTCGGAGGCGGGCCGGGCCGGGCCGGCCGACGCATCGATCGTGAAGCTGGCCTACAGCGAGCTGCTCCAGCGGCTGACCGGCTTCGCCGCCGACGTCGGCGGGCTCGACGCCCACGCCCGGGCGGCCAGGCCGCTGTCCAGCGGCTGGGAGTCCGGCGCCTGGGTGGTCGACTACGTCGGCTCGTGGGAGTGGACGATCCCGGGCGGGTCGAGCGAGATCCAGCGGACGATCATCGGCGAGCGGGGTCTCGGCCTGCCCCGGGAGCCGTCGGTCCCGTGAGGTTCGCCGAGCTGCACGACGACCTGCGGGCCGTCGCACGGGACGCGCTCGCGGGCGCCAGCCCCCTCGTCGCCGGGGGCGACCCGGCGCCGGTCGACCCGGCGGTGCTGGCCGGGACCGGGTGGCTCGGGCTGGAGGTCCCCGAGGACCTGGGCGGTGCCGGCGCCACGTTCGCCGAGACGGCGGTGGTGCTGGAGGAGCTGGGCCGGGCGGCCGCCGCCAGCCACTTCCTCGGCGCCGTGCTGGCCGTCGGCGCCCTCCGCTTGGTCGAGCCCTCGCCGGGCCGGGACGCGCTCCTCGCCGGCGTCGCCGCCGGCCAGATCGCCGCCGCCCTGGCGCTCCCCACGGGTGCGGGCGACGGCATGGCGGGCGGTCCGCCGTTCCGGGTCGACCGCGACGGAGGCGACGCGAGGGTCGTCGGCCGGGCGACGTTCGTCCCCGACGCGGTGGCCGCCGACCGCCTGCTGCTGGTGGCCCACGATCCGGCGGTCGGGCCCGTCCTCGTCGACGTGACGCCCGGTGCCGGCGTCGTGGTGGAGCCGACGCCGGTCGTGGACCCGACCCGGTCGTTCGCCGAGGTGGCGGCCGGCGGCGCGGCCGCCGACGACGGTCGCGTCTGGCGGTTCGCCGAGGACCCCCGCGGGTTGCTCGCCCGGGGGGCCCTGGCCGTCGCCCTCGACAGCCTCGGGCTGGCCGAGGCGGCGCTGGACGCGACCGTGGCCTACGCGTCGGTCCGCACGCAGTTCGGCCGCCCGATCGGGTCGTTCCAGGCGGTCAAGCACGCCTGTGCCGACACCCGGGTCGAGCTGGCCCTGGCCCGCCAGCTCGTGCTGCACGCCGTGGACGCCGTCGCCGGTGGGGCAACCGGGGCCGACGACGCCGTGTCGATGGCCAAGGCCTACGCCACCGAGGCTGCGGTGGCGGCGACGGGCCGGGCCGTCCAGCTCCACGGCGGCATCGGCTACACGTGGGAGCACGGGCTCCACGCCTACCTGAAGCGGGCGGCGTTGAACCGCAGCCTGTTCGGTTCGCCGGCGGGACACCGCGCCCGCCTGGCCCGCCGGTACGGCGCTCGCTAGGATGTGAGCGTTCGCTCATCAACGGTCGGGCGCGGAGGCTGCACGATGTCGTTCAACTGGTTCATCTCGGTCGACGACCACCTCATCGAGCCCGCCCGCCTGTGGCAGGAGCGGGTCCCCGAGCGCATGCGGGACACCGCCCCCCGCATCGTCCGGGAGGGCGACTCCGAGTTCTGGGTCTACGAGGACCGCCAGATCGTCACGACCGGGCTGAACGCGGTCGCCGGCAAGTCCCGGGAGGAGTTCTCGCCCGAGCCGATCACCTACGACGACATGCGGCCCGGCTGCTACGAGCCGGCCGCCCGCGTCGCCGACATGGACCAGGGCTCGGTGCTGGCGTCGATGCTGTTCCCGTCGTTCCCCCGCTACTGCGGCCAGGTGTTCCACGAGGCCAAGGACAAGGACGTCGCCCTCGCCTGCGTGCAGGCCTGGAACGACTTCATCCTCGAGGAGCTGGCCGGCGACTTCCCCGGCCGGTTCATCCCCATGATGATCATCCCGCTGTGGGACCCGGTGGCGGCCGCCGCGGAGATCGAGCGGACCGCGGCCCGGGGTGCGCGCTCGATCGCCTTCTCCGAGAACCCGACCAAGCTCGGCCTACCGTCGATCCACACCGAGCACTGGGACCCGGTGTTGCGGGCCTGCGACGAGACGGGCTTCGTGATCTCCATGCACGTCGGGTCGTCGTCGAACCTCATCCGCACGTCGCCGGACATGCCGACGCTGGCCTTCATGGCCTACTCGGCCGCCGCCAACCAGGCCGGCACCCTGCTCGACTGGCTGTTCAGCGGCAACTTCGTGCGGTTCCCCAGGCTCAGGATCGCCCTGTCCGAGGGCTCGATCGGCTGGATCCCCTACTTCCTGGAGCGGGCCGAGCAGGTCGTCGACAAGCAGCGGTTCTGGGCCTCGCGCTTCGACATCGACATGAACGCCAGCCACGAGCGGGGCGAGGCCAAGGGCGCCGCCCGCTTCGACCTCGACACCGACATCCGCCGGCTGTTCAAGGACCACGTGTTCGGCACGTTCATCGAGGACCAGGCCGGGCTGCGGCTGCTCGACATCATCGGCGAGGACAACGTGATGCTCGAGTGCGACTACCCGCACTCCGACTCGACGTGGCCCGACACGATCGAGATGGCCAACAAGTGGCTCGGCCACCTGCCCGAGGACGTGCAGCACAAGATCACGGTCGGCAACGCCTGCCGGGTCTACGACTTCACGCCCGCCGACCCGGCGACGCTCGCCCCCACCGGGGCCCCGTGATGCAGGTCGCCGTCGACGCCGACCGCTGCGAGGGCCACGCCCGCTGCTGGGGCCTCTGCCCCGAGGTGTTCTCGCTCGACGACGAGGGCCACGCCGTAATCGAGCGGGCCGACGTCCCGCCCGAGCTGGAGGACAGGGTCCGGGGCGCCGCCGGCAACTGCCCCGAGCGGGCCATCCGGGTCGGCTGAGCGCCATGTCCGGTGGGTCGATGGCCGGGCGCGTCGCCATCGTCACCGGTGCCAGCCGGGGCATCGGCCGACACATCTCCGAGCGCTTCGCCGCCGAGGGCGCGGCCGTCGCGCTCGTGGCCCGTACCCTGGCCGAGGGCACGTCGCCGCTGCCGGGGTCGATCAGCGAGGTGTGCGAGCGCATCCGGGCCGCCGGCGGGACCGCGGTGGGCATCCCGGCCGACCTCAGCGACCCCGACGACGTCGAGACGATCGTGCGCCGGGCCGAGGAGGCCCTCGGGCCGGTGGACACGCTCGTGAACAACGCCGGCGTGAACTTCTACGGGCCCGCCCTCGACGTCACCCCCCGGCGCTACGCGCTGATGTTCCAGATCATGGTCCACACGACGTACCGGCTGTGCCAGCTGGCCGCGCCGGGGATGGTCGAGCGGGGGCGGGGCTGGATCGTCAACATCACGTCCAAGCAGGCACGCCACCCCAAGGGGCCGCCGTACCCGGCATGGGCCCGCGACGGCTGCGTCCCCTACGGCATGTGCAAGGCGGCCATCGACCGCCTGAGCACCGGGCTCGCTGCCGAGCTCGCCGGCACCGGCGTGAGCGTCAACTCCCTGGGGACGTCCGGCCTGGTCATGACCCCGGGGGTCGCCGTCGTGTCGCCCCACACGCCGGACAACGCGCCGGTCGAGCCGAGCGAGGCCATGCACGAGGCGGCGCTCCGGCTGTGCACCGCGCCGCCCGGGGCGGTGACCGGGCGCATCGTCTACAGCATGGAGCACCTCGGCCACGACTGGCCCGACGGGCCCTGGGCGCTGTCGGCCACGTTCTAGGGTCGTCCGCGGTGACACTCCGATCAGACGCCGCCCGCCTCGACGGTCGGGTCGCGGTCGTGACCGGCGGCGGCGCCGGCATCGGCCGGGGCATCGCCGAGGGCCTCGCCGCCTTCGGCGCCTCCGTGGCCATCTGGGAGAAGGACCCGGAGCGGGCCGCAGCCGCGGCGGAGGCGGTCGGCGGCCTCGCCGCCACGGTCGACGTGCGCGACGCGGCCGCGGTCGACGGCGCGCTCGCCGCCACGCTCGACCGCTTCGGGCGGGTGGACGTGCTCGCGAACAACGCCGGCGGGACGTTCAACGCACCGTTCCTGGAGACATCTGACGGCGGCTTCGAGGCGCTGCTCCAGGCCAACCTCGGGCAGGTGCTGCGCTGCACCCGCCGGGTGGCGGCGGCCCTGGTCGAGGCGGGGCGGGGCGGCTCGGTCATCAACGTGACCTCGATCGAGGGCTCGCGGGCCGCGCCCGGCTACGCCGCCTACGCGGCGGCCAAGGCCGGCGTCTGCAACCTCACCCGGACGCTGGCGGTCGAGCTGGCGCCGCACGGCGTCCGGGTCAACGCCATCGCCCCGGACGTGTGCGTGACCGATGGTCTGCTGGCCATCGGCGGGCCGGAGGTCGCGGCCCGGGCGGGGGCGGCCGTCCCGATGGGGCGGGCGGGGGACGTCGACGAGGTGGCGGGGGCCGCGGTGTTCCTCGCCTCGGACCTGGCGGCCTACGTCACCGGCGTCACGCTGCACGTCGACGGCGGGACCCACGCCGCCGGCGGCTGGTACCCGGGGTCGGACGGGCGCTGGACCCTGGGGCCCCCCGCAGCCGGCTAGGTGACCGCGCCGCGCTGCTTGAGGGCGGTGATCTCGTCCCAGCCGAGCCCGAGCTCGAGCAGCACGGCCTCGGTGTGCTCGCCAACCTCGGGGGCCCGCTCGGGCCTGCCCGGGCGCTCGTCGAACTGGACCGGCGACGTCACCAGCGGCAGCGTCGAGCCGTGGCCTGTCGGGACGTCGGCCACGTAGCCGTTGGCCCGGACCTGCGGATCGTCGTGGACCTCGCCCGGGGTCTGCACCACCGACCACTCGCCCGCGAACCCGGCCAGCGCCTCGACCCAGGCCGCCAGCGGGCGGGCGGCGAAGGCCTCCTCCAGCGCCTCGACACAGGCCCGGGCGTTGTGGCGGCGGGCGTCCACGTCGGTGAAGCGGGGGTCGGCGGCGAGGTCCGGCCGTCCCACGATGGCGCAGAGGTCCGGCCAGTGGCGGTCGGGCGCCAGCACCATCAGGGCGACGAAGCGGCCGTCGGCGGTGCGGTAGGGGAGCATCAGCGGGTTCCACGTCCGGTAGCGGTCGGGCGCGCGGGCCGGGGTGTCGTCGCCGAGGCGGGCGTTCACGACGTCGTTCTGGACCTGCCACATCCCGGCGGCCAGGAGCGACGAGTCGACGACGGCGGGCTCGCCGGTCACCGCACGCCGGTACAGCGCGGTGCCGACCGCCCCCGCCAGGCCGAGCGCAGCGACCAGGTCGCCGAACGCGGGCCGGGTCGGCGCGGGCCAGGGCGCGTCCGGGGCGGTGAACAGGTGCTGCATCCCTGATCGGGCCCAGAAGGCCCCGGTGTCGTAGCCGCCGCGGCCGGCGTCGGGCCCGCGGGCGCCGAACGCTGTCCCCCGGACGTAGACGGCGGCCGGGTTGTCGGCCCGCACGTCCTCGACGTCGAGGCCGAGGCGGGCCCGGGCGCCGGGCCGGAGGCTGGTCGTGAACACATCGGCCCCGGCCAGCAACCGCCCCAGCAGCGCCCGGCCGTCGGGTCGGGCCAGGTCGAAGCCGACCGAGCGCTTGCCGCGGTTGGCGGACTGGAAGAACACGTCGACCCCGTCGTGCACCGTGTGGAGCCCGGCGGTCACCAGCCCGCGGTACGGGTCGCCGGTCTCCGGATGCTCGACCTTGACCACGTCGGCGCCCCATTCCGCGAGCAGGGCCCCGGCCATGGGCACGAAGACGTGGGTCGCGACCTCGACGACCCGGACGCCGTCGAGGGGGTCGGTCATGCGGGCAACAGTATGCGAACGCTCGCTCACAAGCGCTACCGTCCCGGCGTGGTCGAGAGCACCGTGATGACGGACCTGGCCCGGCACTGGGACGAGGGGTGGAACGGCGCGGACGTCGACGTGATCATGGCGCCGTTCGCCGCGGACGTCGTGTTCAGCTCGCCGTTCCTGCCGAGGCTGACCGGCGACCCGGACCAGCGCACGATCGACGGCGCCGATGCGCTCCGGCAGTACGTCGTCGGCGCCCTGGCCCGGGCGAGCGACGTCCGCTACACGCTGCACCAGGCGCTGGGCGGTGTGGACACCGTCGTCCTCGTGTACACGTGCCATCTGCCCGACGGGTCGGACAAGCCGGGCGCCGACCTGATGCGGGTCGACGGCGACGGGCGGGTGACCGAGTGGCGCTGCCACTACGCCACCGACCCGACGCAGTGGCGACCCTGACACCATGTCGGCCATGACGACGCCCGCGACCGAGCCGGCGTCCCGGGGCCTGCTCGATCCCGAGGTCGCCGCCGTGGTCGAGCTGATCCCGTTCCAGCACATGCTTGTCAGGCGTTGCCTGACACTCGTACGATGACGCCATGGACGACCCCCTGCGCTGCTCCTTCTGCGGCCGCCCCTCGGCCGACGTCGCCCGCCTGATCGCCGGCCCCGGCGTCTACATCTGCGATGGCTGCGTGGCGGCCTGCGACACGATCCTGGCCCAGCACGCGGACGACGGCCCCGCGCCGCCGCCCCGCCTGCCGGAGTGGGGGGCGATGTCGGACGACGAGATGCTGGCCCACATCCCCCGCATCGCCGCCACCGGCGCCCAGGTCGAGCACAACCTGAGCAGCTGGGTGGCCGAGCTCCGCGCCCGCTCGGTCACGTGGTCCCGCATCGGCGACGCGCTGTCGATGACCCGCCAGTCGGCCTGGGAACGCTTCGCCGAGGCCTGAGCGCCGCGTATCTGCCGCTGCCGGGTGCGGCTCTACATCGCCGTAGGACAGACCGAGGCGGCAGGTCAGGGGCGAGGCGATCTTCATGGGCGAGCCCGCAGTCGTTTTCTTCGACATCGGCGACACGCTCGCCAGCCCGCGGCTCGGCGCCGACGGGCGACTGGCCGGGTTGGACGTGTACCCGTTCGTGACGGACGTGCTGACCCGGCTGCGGGCGCGCACCACCCAGGTCGCCCGGCTCGGCCTCATCTCCAACACCGGGGACGAGACGGCGGCGAGCATGCGCCGGGTCCTCGACGACTGCGGCCTGGCGCCGCGCCTCGACGACGAGCTGTGGCTGTTCAGCTCGGTCGAGGGCCTCGACAAGTCCGAGCGGGAGTTCTTCGAGCTCGCCGCCACCCGGGCCGGGGCCGCGCCCGCGCGGTGTGTCTTCGTGGGCGAGAGTGAAGCCGAGCGCCGGGTGGCGGCCTCGGCCGGCTTCGCGACGTCCCCCCATCCGCTGCATGTGTTCCACCTCCTCGACCAGCAGTTTCCCCACGACTAGGAGCTTTGCCGATGCCTACCGACCAGCGCGACGACGGCCTCAGCACGTTCTCGATGCACGCGTTCGACACCCGGTCCTCGAACATGTTCGACGACCTGCGGGAGGAGCGCGGCGGGGCCGCGCTGGCCCCTGGCGCCCCGGCGGGCGCACGCGAGGACCTGAGCTCGCTCGATCCCGAGGAGGCCGCCCGCCGGCACCTGCAGCATGCCCTCACGAGCGCGGCCGTGCCGGCGCTGACGGCGCCGACCGTGGGCGGCACCGCCACCGAGTTCACCTCGATGGGTGCCGAGAGCGTGCCGCTGACCCGGACGCGCACGGTGAAGTTCCGCCAGACGGTCGGCGCCATCCCGATCTACGGTTCGCTGGTCACGGTCGAGCTCGACGAGGACAACGACCTGGTCAGCATCGACTCGGCCCTGGGCGAGCCCTCCGGCGTCAGCCCCGAGCCCGACATCACCGCCGACGACGCGGTGGCCTCGGCCGCCGCGCACCCCGGCTTCCACCCCCGGCTGGGCAACGTCACACCGGAGCTGCAGTACTACTTCGACCGGGCCGCGTCCCAGTGGCGGCTCGTCTACCTGCTACCGGACGTGCCGGTCGAGGTCGACCCCGACACCCAGGACAGCGAGGACCGGGCCGCCGACCTGGAGCCGCCCCGCTTCCTCGACTACGTGGTCGACGCCCACGACGCGTCGGTGGTGGCCGTGCTGCCCCGCACGCCGAGCGCGACCGCCGACGCCTCGACCGCCCTGTCGGCCGAGCACAGGGCCATCGACGGGTTCGGAGTCGAGCGGACGTTCCGGGTGTGCGAGGCGACGGGCGGGTTCGTGCTCCGCGACGAGCAGCGCAACGTCGAGACCTACGACTTCGGCTTCGGCGACCCGTCGGTGACCGAGGACGACCTGCCGGGCGCCGCGATCCAGAACCCGCCGGATTGGTCGCCCGAGGCCGTCAGCGCCCACGCCAACGCGGTTGCCGTGTCCGACTTCCTCAACGACGTGCTGCTGCGCAACAACATCGACGACCAGGGCGGCGCCCTGGTGTCGACCATCAACTGCGTCGTCGAGGCCGACAGTCCGGGGCCGATGCAGTGGGTCAACGCGTTCTGGAGCCCGGTCAGCCGCCAGATGGTGTACGGGCAGGTGCTGGTCGAGGACGGCACGCTTCGGTCGCTGTCCTGCAACCTCGACGTGGTGGCACACGAGATCTTCCACGGTGTCACCGACGTGACCGCCCGCCTCGAGTACGCCAACCAGTCCGGGGCGCTGAACGAGTCCTACTCGGACATCTTCGGCATCATCATCACCAACCTGGACAACCCCGATCCCCGCTCCTGGGACTGGAAGCTGGGCGAGCGACTGCTGCCCGGCGACGTGCCGTTCCGGGACCTCGAGGATCCGACCCGCCACGACCAGCCGGCCCACATGGACGACTTCGTCGTCCTGCCCAACACCCAGGCCGGCGACTGGGGCGGCGTGCACGTGAACAGCGGCATCCACAACAAGGCCGCCCACCTGATGCTCACGGCCGAGGACGGTGTCGGCGAGCTGGTGCTCGCGCCGCAGGAGGTGTCCGCGGTGCTATACCTGGCCCTCAGCCAGCGCCTGTCGTCGACGTCGCAGTTCTCGGACAGCCGCCGGGCCGTCGAGGCCAGCGCCCGCACGTTCTTCCGCTCGCTGCCGGCCGACCGGCTCGAGGCCAAGGTGGCGGCGTTCACCGGGGCGTTCGACGCCGTCGGGATCACGGGCTGACCGGCGGCCGAGCGCGCGGCCCGGCCGCCAGCCTGACGCCTAGTTGTTGCGGACCTGGCCCCGCCAGGCGCCCGTCTCGACGCCCCGGGACTCGATGAAGTCCTTGAACCGGTCGAGGTCGCCGGAGGCCCGGCGCTTGATGAAGCCGAGCTTGTCGCCCGCCTGCTCGACGAGACCCTCGGGCTCGACCTCCAGCTGGAGCATCACCCGCGTGGTGTCGGTGTCAAGCTTGTGGAACGTGACGACGCCGGCATTGCGGACGCCCTCGCGGGACGTCCAGGCGACGCGCTCGTCAGGGATCTGCTCGGTGATCTCGGCGTCCCACTCGCGCGAGGCGCCACCGAAGGACGCGACCCAGTGCAGGTGGGTGTCGTCGAGTTGCCTCACCGATTCGACACCCTCCATGAACCGGGGGAACTCCTCGAATTGGGTCCACTGGTCGTAGGCGGTGCGCAGCGGCACGTCGACATCGACGGACTGCTCGATGGTGGTCATGCAGACCTCTCCTCTGACATGTGGGTTCCACGCGTGCTACCCGGTGAGGGGGCACCTACACGTCAGGTCTCCAGCATCCCCATGGCCCTGGGGCGTCGACGTGCGACCTTGTAGGCCCAGAGCTCGTTCCACACGTTGGGGTACACGCCGTCCTCGAAGTACGAGCCGAAGCCGGTGATCTTCCGCCGGTGCCTGAACAGCAGCCAGTAGGGCAGGATCGTGGCGATCACGTAGTTCAGGCCGACGCCGATCAGGTAGACGGGGCCGAACAGGCGCGCCTGGAACACGTGGATCATCTCGTGGTCGTCGATGCGTTCGTTCGAGCCGGCCTTCACGGCGCCGATGGTCGTGGCGTACTTGGGCACCACACCCCGCACCAGCCAGATCGCACCGCTGTGGTGCGTCTTGGCGAGGTCGTGGGTGTTGCCCGTCATGCGGTGGACGCCGTAGTAGAGGGCGCCGGCCGCCGTGTTGGGAACGCTCCACGTCGCGTCGAGGAAGAACCGCCAGATGCCGAGCGCGTCGCTCGCGTACATCTGGCCCTCGGTCACCGCCTTGCCGTAGGGCAGCGCGAACAGGCCCAGCAGGACCCCGCCCACGATGGCGCCGACGTCGCCGCCGAGGAAGAGCCCGACCAGGACGCCGAAGACGGTGACCGCGACGCCCTGGACCACCCCGGCAACTCCGTGTGCGCTCATCAGCGGCTCATCACGACGTGGGTGGCGGACGGGGTGGCGACGTGCCATGCGCGCCCAGTGTGGCAGCGGGTCAGCGCAGGCTGAACCCCCCATCGACGACCACGACCTGCCCGGTCATGTAGGGCGCGGCGGCGACGTCGACGATCGCCCCGGCGATGTCGTCGGGCTCGCCCGAGCGGGCGAGCGGGGCGCGCTCGGACATGGCGTCGTGCACCGGGCCCCAGTCGGCGGTCCACGGCGTGCGCACGAGGCCGGGGGCGACGGCGTTGACCCGGACCTCGGGCCCCGTGACGTTCCCCAGTAGAGCGGTGAGATGGTTGAGCGCGGCCTTCGACACCGCGTAGGGCACCGAGCTGCCGGTCGGCCGCACGCCCGCCACCGAGGTGACGTTGACGACGCTGGCGTCGCCGGCCGCCTTCAGGTGGGGCAGCGCCAGGCGGATCAGGCGGAACGGGCCGATCACGTTGACCTCCAGGATCCGGCGGAACACGTCGTCGGTGACCGCGTCGAGGTCGTGATGCGGGATGACCCGCGTGACGCCCGCGTTGTTCACGAGCACGTCGAGGCGGCCGAACCGCTCGACGGCGGCGCCCACCAGCGCGGCGCAGGCGTCGCCGTCGGACACGTCGGCCTGCACGTAGTGGCCGCTGGCCAGCGAGGCGGCCACCTTCTCGCCCGCCTCCACCGAGGACGACGAGTTGACGACCACGTGCGCACCCTCGGCGTCGAACGCCCGGGCCGTGGCCTCACCGATGCCGCTGGAGGACCCGGTGACGAGCACCACCCGGCCCGCGAACCTGCCGTCCCTGTTCCCCACGGCCGTCATCCTGGCACGCCCGCTGACGGGTCGAGGGCCGGCGCGTACCCGGCGGCCAGCACGTCGACGGTGCACGCGGGCGTGAGCACGACGGCGTCGCCCCGGCCCGGCCGGTCGGCCGGCTCGCCGTAGCCCGCGGGCGACCACGGCACGAGCCGGTCGGCGAGGACCAGGGCGGGCGTGCCGTCGTCGCCCCGGCCCGCAGCGACGAACGCCCCGGCCGGCAGCCCGTTCCAGCGCCGCCGGTGGACGCGCTGGGCCCGGCCGTCGCGGCGGTCGGCGTGCATGCGGACGTCCATCGCGTCGGCCCGGGCGCGCTCGCCGTGCGCCGCCTCCCAGCCGTCGAGCCACCGCACGTAGTCGGCGTGCCGGCACAGCGCGCACGGCCGGTGCCCGGCGGCGAAGGCGACGGCCTCGTCCCAGAAGAACAACGGCGTCCATCGGCCCGGCTCCCACATCGGCGCCCGCCAGTCCTTGTACGCCAGCACGCAGGTGATCCAGCGGCGCACCTGCCACGGTCGGGCGATCTCTCGCGGCCGGCGGTGCAGGCAGCCCCGGTTGCCCATGAACAGGCCCCGCTGCTCGATGGCCACGATGTCCCCGGTGGGGGTGACGCGGTTGGGCGCCGGCATCCACCCAGCGTGCCGGACCTTGACCTCAAGTTAACTTGATCTCTTAGGGTCGTCCTCATGGAGACCATCACCCCCACCACAGACACCCCGACAACGACCCCCGCCACGGATAAGCGCGCTGCCCGCCTCGGCTGGTGGCAGGCCTCGGGGCTCGCCCTCGTGGCGGCCATCGCCGTCAACCTCGTGATCCTGGCCATCGGCGCCGCGGCCGACGCCTCCTTCGTCGTCGTCGACAACGGCGACCCCGCCGACGTGACGGCGCTGGTCGTCGTCGCCGCCACCGCCATCCCGCTCGTGGCCGGGTTCCTCGTCGCCGCACTTCTCGCCCGGTGGCGGCCCCGGTGGGTCCGGCCGCTGGCGCTGGTCGCCGCGGCGTTCGCCGTCGTGTCGATGGCCGGGCCTTTCGTCGCCGACACCGACACGGGCACCGCCGCCTCCCTCGCCGTCATGCACCTGGTCGTCGGCGCCGCCTACCTGGGAGGCACCGAGGCGGCCCGGGCCCGGGCGTGACAGGCTCGGTCGCCATGCGTGCCGTGATCGCCCGCCGGCCCGGACCCCCCGACGTCCTCGAGCCCGTCGAGGTGGCGGACCCCGCGCCCGGCCCCGGGCAGGTCGTGGTGGACGTCAGGTTCGCCGCCATCACGTTCGTCGACACCCAGATGCGGTCGGGCGCCTTCCCCCGCATCCGGCCCGAGGACTTCCCCCTGGTCCTCGGCAACGGCGTGACCGGCACCGTGGCGGCCGTGGGCGAGGGCGTCGACTCCGGCTGGCTCGGCACCGACGTCGTCACGGCGACCGGTGGGCGGGGTGGCTACGCCTCCCGGGCCGTGGCGTCGGCGAGCGACCTCCACCGGATCCCGGCCGGGCTCGACCCCCGGGACGCGGTGGCCCTGCTCGCCGACGGCAGGACCGCCCTCGGCCTGGCCCGGGCCGCGGGCGTCGGCGCAGGGGACGTCGTGGCGATCACCGCGGCGGGGGGTGGCGTGGGCAGCCTGCTCGTGCAGCTCGCCCACCAGGCCGGCGCCACCGTCGTCGCCCTGGCGGGTGACGCCGCCAAGCGGGACCTGGCGCTCGGGCTCGGGGCGGACGCGGCCATCGACTACAGGGAACCGGGCTGGCCGGAGCGCCTGGCCGCCGCCGCGCCCGGCGGGCTCGACGTCGCCTTCGACGGTGTCGGCGGCGACGCCAGCGCCCCTCTGGTGGCCGCCCTCGGCCGCGGCGGCCGTTACCTCCCGCACGGCGGGTCCAGCGGCCGCTGGGCCGGGATCGGCGACGACGAGGCGGCCGAGCGGGGTCTCACGGTCATCCCGCTGACGGCGATCGGGGCCGGCGAGGCCGAGTTCTACGGCCTCACCGAGGACGCCCTGACCGAGGGCGCCGCGGGCCGGCTGCGGCCGACGATCGGCCAGACCTGGCCGCTGGACGAGGTCGCGGCGGCCCACGCCGCCATCGAGGCACGGTCGACGCTCGGCAAAACGCTGCTGGAGGTGTGACCGTCAGGTCGCGGGGTGGCCGACGGACACCTCGCCCTGGCCGCGGCGCACGCCGTCCGTGAAGGCGGTGAGCAGCCGGTACACGTCGTCGGCCGACCCGGGGGCGAGCGCCGCATCGGCGTCCCCGCCGTTGCGGTTGCGGGACATGCCGTGGACCTCGGTCACCGGCGGCTGTGCCCCCGGCACCCGGCGGGTCAGCGGCGGCGCGTCGGGATCGGACCGCACCACCCGGGGCGCCACCACCCGCGACGCCAGGTCGACGGTCGCGACCGCGGCCGCCGGGCGGATCGGCTCGTAGACCGGCGGCGTCACCGACTCGGGACGGGTGGGCAGGGTCGTGAGGGACGGCAGCGGCGGCAGCGGCGGCAGCGGGGCCGGGGTCGGCGGCCCGGACGGCTCGGGCACCGGCTCGGGCACCGGCTCGGGCAGCGCCACCGGCGCGTGCCCGTCGCGCACCGGCGGGCGGTACCCGGACACGGGGCCGGCGGCCTCGCCCGTCACCAGCGACGGCGGCAGCGCCACGGCCGCGGTCACGCCGGCGCACGGCGTCGCGTGCAGCCGCACGGTGATCCCGTGGCGGCGGGCCAGGTTGCCGGCCACGTAGTGGCCCAGGTAGCGGGACGGGGCGATCGTGCTGGGCGCCCCGAACTCCAGCCGGTCGTTGGCCGCCGCCATCTCGTCCTCGTCCATGCCGATGCCGTCGTCGATGACCAGCAGCAGGTAGCCGCCGCCGCGGGTCCGGCCGTTCACCTCGACGGTGCGGTCGGGCGGCGAGTACTGGATGGCGTTGTCGATCAGCTCGGCCAGCAGGTGGGCCAGGTCCGACGCCACCGACCCGACGACGGAGGCCCCGTCCATCGTCGTGATGATCACCCGGCGGAAGTCCTCGACCTCGCCGACCGAGGCCCGCACCACGTCCGTGAGGCTGACCGGACCGCTCCACTTGCGGGCGCCCTCGACCCCCGCCAGCACCAGCAGCGACTCGGCGTTGCGCCGCATGCGGGTGGCGTGGTGGTCGAGCTTGAACAGGTTCTCCAGCGCGGTCGTGCGGGTCTCGTTGCGCTCCAGCTCGGTGATGAAGTCGAGCTGGCGGGCGATGAGGTTCTGGTTGCGGCGGGCGAGGTTGACGAAGGCGTCAGCCACGTTGCGCCGCAGCATGGCCTGGTCGACGGCGAGGTCGAGGGCCGCGTTCTGCACCGTGTTCAGCGTCTCGGCCACGTCGGCCACCTCGTCCCGCGACCTCACGGCCACCGGTGGGAGGTCCGGCACCTGGACGTCGTCGACGACCGGCGCCTCCAGCACCTTGCGGACGGCGTCGGGGAGGTGGCGCTCCGCCATCGCGATCGACTGGCGGGTGAGGTCCTTGAGCGGTCCCACGATCGAGCGGGACACGGCCAGGATGGCGACGATGGCGGCCGCCACCACCAGCGCCGCCGCCGCGATGTACCAGCGGCTCCGGGCGGCGGCGACGTCGTTGAGGTGGTCGGCCCGGGCCTGGAGGATCTCCGACACGTCGGTGAGGAAGCCGTAGTAGCTCTCGTCGTCCTCGAGCGAGATGCCGGTCAGCATCTCCTGGATGTCGACGGTGCCGGTCTCGACGATGCGGGGGCCCATCTCGAGGACGCCGGTGGCCGCGCTCTCGACCTCCAGCTCGTCGCCGGCCTGCTCGTAGGGCCCGCGGGCGAAGTCGAGGATGGCGTAGTGGTTGTTGAGGGCGGCGGTGATCGCCATCGACGCGTCGGCGATCTCGGCGGGGTCGGAGAGCCGGCGGTCGCCGGTGACGGCGCCCAGCAGCCCGAGCCGGACGAACTTGGCGACGTGGTCGATCTCCCGGGACGACATGTCGATCAGCTGGACGCCCCGGCGCAGCTCGTGGTCCTCGACCTCGGTGACCAGCTCGCTGTTGCGGTCGGCCAACGCGGTGACCAGGTCCGAGTAGCCGAGGAACGCGTCCTCGGCCACCTGGTTGAACTGCGTGTAGATGCGGGGCCCGGTATAGGCGTCGACACTGCCCCGCAGCCCGGTGAGGCGGTCGAGCTCGGCGAGCGCGGGAGAGTAGATGCGGGCGACGTCCTCGCCCTTGGCGGCGACCTCGAGTGCGAACGCGCTGCGGGCGGCGTCGGTCGCGGCCCGAGCCTCGTCCAGGCTGTCGACCGGCAACGCGACGAAGTCCTGGGCGCCGAGGAGCCACAGGGCGCTGAAGTTGCGCTCGTGCTGGAGGGCGTTGATCAGGCCGGACGGCCCGATGGACGCGGTGGCGAGGTCGGTCTGCCTGCGCACCTTGGCGGCCGCGTCGAGGCTCCGCATCACCTCGAGGCCCGCCACAACCGACAACGCCACCAGCGGGACGGCGAGTGCGGCCGCCAGCTTGGTCTTGATCGAGACTCGTCGCGGACCCATGGTCCCCATCACCTCCCCCTTCCCCGTCCCGCCGGGGCCGGAAGCTGCCGGGCTCGCGCGCTGACGCCCTTGTCAGTCGACGGATGCGGTTCCCTCCTGCCGCGAGGGCCGCTCCTCCCGTACGACCCCCAATTGTTCGACCCGTCAGTACGTCGCGGTGTCGTGCCCCCGTTGTGCGATTGAGTTTCGGTTAACACTCGGGTCGCGTCAAGACCACGGGCGCTCAGAGTGAGTTGCGATCACGTTCCGAATTGATTGCAGTACAACCGCAACCGGAAACGGTCACGCAACGGATTCGACCGGCTCCTCCGCGGGCTCGTCGTCGAACTGGGTCCGGTAGAGCTGCGCGTAGCGCCCGCCGGCGGCCAGCAGCTCGGCGTGGGTACCCCGCTCGACCACCCGGCCCGCCTCGATCACGAGGATGGCGTCGGCCTCCCGGATCGTGGACAGCCGGTGGGCGATCACGATGGCGGTCCGTCCGACCAGGGCGTCCGCCAGCGCCGCCTGGACCTCCGCCTCCGACGTGGAGTCGAGGTGGGCGGTCGCCTCGTCGAGGATGACGACCCGGGGCCGGGCCAACAGCAGGCGGGCGATGGTCAAGCGCTGGCGCTCGCCGCCCGAGAACCGGTAACCGCGCTCGCCCACCACGGTGTCGAGGCCGTCGGGCAGCGACTCGATCAGCGGCGCCAGCCGGGCCGTGCGCAGCGCGGCCCACAGCTCGCCGTCGGCGGCCTCGGGACGGGCGAAGCGCAGGTTCTCCCGGACGGTGTCGTGGAACAGGTGGCCGTCCTGGGTGACGAGGCCGAGCGTGGCGCGGATGGCGTCGAACGTCAGGTCCCGGACGTCCACCCCGCCGAGCCGCACGGCGCCCTGGTCGACGTCGTAGAGGCGCGGCGCCAGCGCGGCGATGGTCGACTTTCCGCTGCCGGACGTGCCCACCAGCGCCACCATCCGGCCCGGCTCCACGCGGAACGACACGTCGTGGAGCACCTCGGTCCCGCCCCTCGCGTCGAGCGTGGCCACCTCCTCCAGCGACGCCAGCGACACCCGCTCGGCGGCGGGGTAGGCGAAGCGGACGCCGTCGAACTCGACGGACACAGGCCCCTCGGGAACCTCACGGGCGTCAGCCTTCTGCGTGATCAGCGGGGGCAGGTCGAGCACCTCGAACACCCGCTCGAAGCTGACGATGGCGGTCATGGCATCGACCCGCGCGCTGGCCAGCGCGGTCAGCGGGGCGTAGAGCTGGGTGAGCAGCAGCGCCAGGGTGACGACGGTGCCAGGCTCGAGGCTGCCGCGGATGGCCAGCCACCCGCCGAGCCCGTACACGAGCGCCAGCGCCAGGGCGGACACCAGCGCCAGCGCGGTGAGGAACACGTACTGCCCCATGGCCGTGCGCACCCCGATCTCGGCGACGCGCTCGGCTCGGGCGCCGAACTCGGCCTCCTCGCGGGCGGGGCGGCCGAACAGCTTGACCAGCGTGGCGCCCGGTGCCGAGAACCGCTCGGTCATCTGCGTGGTCATGGTGGCGTTGTGGTCGGCGGCCTCGCGCTCGAGGTGGGCGAGGCGGGCGCCCATGCGGCGGGCCGGGATCACGAACACCGGCAGGAGCAGCAGGGCCAGCAGCGTTATCTGCCACGACAGGCCGATCATCACGGCAAGGGTCAGGACCAGCGTGATGAGGTTGCTCACCACCCCCGACAGCGTCCAGGTGAACGCCCGCTGGGCGCCGATGACGTCGTTGTTGAGCCGGCTGACGAGCGCACCCGTGCGGGTGCGGGTGAAGAACGCGACCGGCATGCGTTGCACGTGCGAGAACACGGCGCGGCGCAGGTCGAGGATCAGGCCCTCGCCGATGCGGGCCGACTGCCAGCGCTCGGCGATGCCGACCACCGCGTCGAGCAGAGCGATGGCGGCGATGACCAGGGCCAGGGCGATGACCCGGGCCTCGCTGCGGCCGTCGACGATCTCGTCGACCACCCGGCCGGCGAGGACGGGGGTGGCCACGGCCAGCAGGGCGGCGACGACGCTGAGGAGGAGGTAGACGCCGAGGGCGCGGCGGTGGGGGCGGGCGAAGTCCCAGATGCGCCGCAGGGTGGCCCGGTCGAACGCCCGCCGCGGCTGCTGGCCCTGCATGGCGCTCTCCAGCGCCATCCAGTGGCTGAAGTCCATCTGCATGGCGCCAGCATCACAGTTCAACCTCGCTTGAGGTCAAGCGGGTTGAGGGTGGGCCGAGGTCATGGCGTCAGGCGGCGCACGTCCCGGGGGAACAGGGTCACCTCCCGCACGTTGGCGGCCCCGGTCAACCGGGCCACCCACCGCTCCAGGCCGATGGCGAACCCGCCGTGCGGGGGCATCCCGTAGCGGAACGCGTCGAGGTAGCCGGCCAGCGGCGCCGTGTCCCGGCCGGCGAGCGCGGCCTCGTAGTCCTCGGCCCGGTGCAGGCGCTGGCCGCCGGTGACCAGCTCGACGCCCCGGAACAGCAGGTCGAAGCTGTTGGTGAAGCCCGGCCGGGCGGGATCCGGATGCGTGTAGAACGGGCGCTTGGCCTGCGGGTAGCCGGTCACGAACACCAGGTCCGAGCCGTGCTCGCGGCTCGCCCAGTCGCCGATCCAGCGCTCGTGGGCCGGTGCCAGGTCCGGTTCGCCGACCACCGCCACGCCCGTGGCGGCCTCGATCATCCGCTGGGCGGCGGTGAAGTCGACCCGGGGGATCTGGGCGGGGACATCGGGCAGGGCCAGGCCCAGTAGCTCGACCGCGGCCGCCGCCCGGTCCGCCACCGCGGCCACCATGCCGGCGAGCGTGTCCCGGAGGACCGCCATCACGTCGGTGTGATCCCCGACGAAGCCCAGCTCCACGTCGAGCGACGTGTACTCGGCCAGATGGCGGGCGGTGTCGTGGGGCTCGGCCCGGAACACCGGGCCCACCTCGTACACCCGCTCGAGGGCACCCACCATCACCTGCTTGTAGAACTGCGGGCTCTGCGCCAGGTAGGCGGGGGCGCCGAAGTAGTCGACGCCGAACACGTCGGCGCCCGTCTCCGTGGCCGAGGCCACCAGCTTGGGCGTGTGGACCTCGGTGAAGCCGCGCGCGTCGAGCGTCGCCCGGAACCCGGCCACCGAGGCGGCGGCGATCCGGGCCACGGCCCGCCGGCGCGGGTGGCGCAGCGCCCCGGCCGCGTGGTCGAGCAGCGTCGGCAGCTGGGCGTTCAGCTCGGGGCGGCGCAGCTCGAACGGCATCGTCGCCGTCGGCGTGGACAGGACCCGGACCTCCGGGTCGTGCAGCTCCAGCCCGCCCGGGGCCTGGTCCGTCAGGGTGACGGTGCCCTCCACGTCGACGACGGTCTCGGGCGGCAGGTCGGCGAGGCGGGCCCGCAGGCCCTCGTCCTCGGCCACGACCTGCACGATGCCGGCGGCGTCGCGGATCAGCACGAACGCCACGCGGGCCAGCTGGCGCTGGTGGTGCAGCCACCCGGCGACGCGGACCCGCCGGCCGGGGTGGCCCGCCAGGTCCGCGGTGAAGGTGCGCTCCATGGCCGGGGCAGGGTACGTGTCAGCCCATGATCTCGACCGACGATTTGCTGTGGTACGTCGACCAGGCGCTCAACGGGATGGTGGCGGTCGTGACCGACCTCGGCGACGACCTCGCCAACCGGCGCCCGGACCTGCCGGGCGCCAACTCGCCCTACGCCATCCTGTTCCACTGCCTGGGCGTGATGGGCTGGTGGGGCGGCGAGGTCATCGCGGGCCGGCCGGTCGAGCGCGACCGCGACGCCGAGTTCCGGGCCTCTGGCCCTGTGGCCGAGCTGGCCGGACGGGCCGCAGCCGCCCGCCGGCAGCTGGCGGAGGACCTGACCACGCTGTCCCCGCCGGATCCGCCCCGCGGCGAGGTCGATCCGGAGGACGCCGCCACGCCGCTGGGCCGCACCCAGGGCGGCGTCGCCCTCCACATCTACGAGGAGCTCGCCCAGCACTACGGCCAGATGCAGCTGACCCGGGACGTGCTGCTGGCGACGACGATGCGCTCCGCTTGATCGCGGAGGTCACGGACCTGTCGGCCCGTTGGATCATCCGGTCGCGTACCGGCCATGGTGTCGCTGGCTGACGGCGTGGGACTGCTGGCTACCGCGGGAGGTGCTTCGCCCAGCGGAGCATCGACGTGAACCGCTTGGCGTAGCCGGCGGCGTCGTCGCCCGGGTCGGTCAGCCGCTCGGCCAGCTTGGACCGCACCGCGATCGTCTGGGGCTCGGAGTACTTGAGCAGGCCCTCGCGGCCGTGGCGACGGCCGAGGCCCGACGCCTTCATCCCGCCCATGGGGGCGTCGAGGCTGGCCCAGGCCGAGGCGTAGCTGTCGTTGACGTTGACGGTCCCGGCCTGGAGGCGCCGGGCGATGGCCCGGCCCCGGCCTGTGTCGCCGCAGTAGACGCTGGCGTTGAGGCCGTACTCGGTGTCGTTGGCCCGGGCGACCGCCTCGTCGTCGGACGCCACGGGATACACGGCCACGACCGGGCCGAACGTCTCCTCCCGGTACAGGTCCATGTCCGGGGTGACGCCGGCCAGCACCGTGGGCTCGTAGAACAGCGGCCCGATGTCCGGCCGGTGCCGGCCGCCGGCCACCAGCGTGGCGCCCTTGTCGAGGGCGTCGTGAACGTGGGCCGTCACCTTGTCGAGCTGGTCCTGGGAGGCGAGGGCGCCGACTTCGGGCCCGTAGGCCTGCTGGGCCCCCAGCCGCAACGCCTTCGTGCGCTCGCCGAAGGCGTCGAGGAAGCGGTCGGCCAGCGGCTGGTCGACATAGATCCGCTCGATCGAGATGCACAGCTGTCCGGTGTTGGCGAACGACCCGGCGACGGCGCCGTCCACGGCCCGCTCGAGCTCGGCGTCGCCGGTGATCACCATGGCGTTCTTGCCGCCCAGCTCGGCGGACACGCCGATGAGCTGCTCGCCGGCCTGGCGGGCGACGGTCCGGCCGGTGGCCGTGGAGCCGGTGAACATCATGTAGTCGGACGCCTCGATGATGGCGGTGCCGACCGTGCGGCCCGGTCCGGTCACGACCTGGACCAGGCCCGCGGGCAGGCCGGCCTCCTCCAGCAGCTCGAAGGCGCGGAGGGCGGTGAACGGCGTCTGCGAGTCGGGCTTGATGACCACGCCGTTGCCCGCCACCAGGGCGGCAATGGCATCGGACGTGGCCAGGACCAGCGGGTAGTTCCACGGTGAGATGACGCCGATCACGCCCTTGGGGACGTGGTGCACCCGGGTCGAGATGAGGCCGGGTAGCGCGCTCAGCCGTCGCTGGGGACGCAGCGCCCGAGGCGCGAGGCGGGCGTAGTACCGGGCGGTGACCGCCTGGTCCATGATCTCCTCGAACGCCCACACCCGGGCCTTGCCGTTCTCGGCCTGGATGAGGTCGAGCAGCTCGTCCTGGTGGTCGAGGACCAGGTCGTGGTAGCGGAGCAGGACCGCGGCCCGCTCCTTCACCGGCGTCGTGGCCCAGCGGCGCTGGACCTCCCGGGAACGGGAGAACCCGTTGGCCACGTCCTCCGCGGTCCCCACCGGCACGGCACCGAGTACCTCGCCGGTCAGCGGCGAGCGGACCTCCCGGGTCTCCCGACCCTCGGCCACGCTCACCCGGGCGGCGAGGCGGGCGGTCTCGTCCCGGCTGGGGCGCAGCGGCGGGCGGTCGGCGCCGTCCTGCGGGGTGGTGCTGGCGGTCTGCGGGTCGGTCGTGGTCATCCGGGCCTCCGCGGGACGAGGTGGACGGTCGCCGCCCACGGTAGCGAGCGGGGTTGCGGCGCACCCCGGCCGGCGCCCCATGCTGGTCCGGTGACCCCGCCGAGCCCCGCCCCCGCCACCGTCGACCGCATGGCGTGGGCCGTCGACCAGCTGGAGCTGTCGGTGTCGTCCCGGGTGCTGGAAGTCGGGTGCGGCCACGGCCGGGCGCTGACGCTGGCGTGCGAGCGGGTGGCGCCGGGTTCGGGCCACGTCACCGCCGTCGACCGCTCGCCGAAGATGGTGGCCGCGGCCGCCCGCCGCAACGCGTCGTCGGTGTCGGCCGGGCGCCTGACCCTGCTCACGGGCTCGTTCCCCGGCGTCCACCTCGACCCCGGGGCGTTCACCCACGTGTTCGCGTTCAACGTGCGGGCGATGCAGTCGCCGGAGGCCCTGGCCGAGGCCCGCCGGATCCTGTCTCCGGGCGGCAGGCTGGCGCTGGTCGCCCAGCACCCCACCCCGGCGCGCACGGCGGCCGCGGTGGCCGGCGTCCGGGACGCGATGGCGGCCGCCGGCTTCCGGGTCGTCGCCGAGCCCCGCGCGGCGCTGGACCCGTACCCGGTGGCCGCGGTGGTGGCGGTGTCCCCGTGAGGACCGTCCTCGCCATCGGCATCGGCGCCGGCGACCCGGACCAGGTCACCGTCGAGGCGATCCGGGCCCTCAACCGGACCGACGTGTTCTTCTTGATGGACAAGGGCCCGGCCGCCGCCGACCTGCTGGCGGTGCGCCGCACGATCTGCGAGCGCTACATCGACGACCCGTCGTACCGGGTGGTCGAGGTCCCGGACCCGCCCCGTGACCTGTCGGGGCCGTCGTACGCCGGCGACGTCGGCGCCTGGCACGACAAGCGGGTGGCGATCTACGAGACGCTGCTGCTCAACCAGCTGGCCGAGGGCGAGGTGGGGGCGTTCCTGGTGTGGGGCGACCCGGCCCTCTACGACAGCACCCTCCGGCTGCTGGACGCGGTCGCCGACCGGGGCGCGGTCGACGTCGCGGTCGAGGTGATCCCGGGGATCAGCGCCATCCAGGCCCTGGCCGCCGCCCACCGCATCGCCCTCCACGGCATCGGCCGCCCGGTCCACGTGACGACCGGCCGGCGCCTGACCGAGGAGGGCTGGCCACACGGCGTCGACGACGTGGTGGTCATGCTCGACGGCCGCCTGGCCTTCAACACGATCGACCCCGAGGGGGTCGACATCTACTGGGGCGCGTACCTCGGGACCCCCGACCAGATCCTGGTCGCGGGGCCGTTGGTCCGGGCTGCCGGTGAGATCGAGCGGGTGCGGGCCGAAGCCCGGGAGCGCAAGGGCTGGATGTTCGACACCTATCTGCTCCGGCGGGACGGGTGAGCGGGCCCGTCCTGTTGCTGGCCGGGACGGCGGAGGCGAGCGAGCTCGCCGCGCGGCTGCACGGGGCCCGGGTGGCGGTGGTGGCGTCGTTCGCCGGGCGGACCCGGGTGCCGGGGGCGCTGCCGTGCCCGGTGCGGACCGGCGGGTTCGGGGGCGTGGACGGGCTGGTCGCCGAGCTGCGGCGGGGCGGGTATGGGGCGCTGGTCGACGCCACCCACCCCTTCGCCGCCACCATGCCGCACCACGCGGCCGCGGCCGCCACGGCCGCCGGGGTCCCCCGGGTGCGGGTGCTGCGGCCGCCGTGGGTCCCCGGCCCGGGCGACGACTGGGAGGAGGTGCCCGACCTCGCCGCGGCGGCTCGGCGGCTCGACGAGATCGGCGCCCGCCGCGTGCTGCTGACCGTCGGGCGCTACGACCTCGCGGCGTTCGCGCCAGGCGGCGAACGGGACTACGTCGTGCGGTCGATCGACGCGCCGGACCCCTCCGTGCTGCCCGGGGCCGCTGTAACCGTGATCGCCGCCCGGCCGCCGTTCGACCTCGCCGCCGAGGCGGCCACGCTGGCCGAGCACCGGATCGACACCCTCGTGACCAAGAACAGCGGGGCCGCGGCGACGGCCGCCAAGCTCGCCGCAGCACGGGAGGCCGGCGTGCGGGTGGTCATGGTGCAGCGGCCGCCCGCGCCGGCGGGGCCGGTGGCGCCGACCGTCGAGGACGCCCTGTCAGCCCTCGCCGGCCACGGGCTGATCCCTGCGGGCACCTGACAGCATCACCGGGGTCATCCGGTAGGGCAGCTCCAGCCGGTGGGCGGCCAGCAGGCCCGGGTTGGCGAACAGCGCCTCGGTCGGGCCCTCGGCCGCCACCCGGCCGTGGGCCAGGACGACCGACCGGGGGCACAGCTCCAGCGCCAGGGGCAGGTCGTGGGTGACGACGAGGGTCGTCAGATCCAGGCCCCGGATGACCTCGACGAGGTCCCGCCGGGCGGACGGGTCGAGGTTGGCGGTCGGCTCGTCCAGCACCAGGACCTCGGGATGGGCGGCCAGAACCCCCGCCAGCGCCACCCGCCGCCGCTCGCCCAAGCTCATGTGGGCGGGCGCGCGCTCGGCGGCGTCGGTCAGGCCGACCACGTCGAGGGCGGCCGCCACCCGGGCCGCCACCTCGTCGGCCGGGATCCCCCGGGACGCCGGGGCGAAGCCGACGTCGGCCGCCACCGTGGGCAGCAGGATCTGGTCGTCCGGGTCCTGGAAGACCAGCCCGACCCGCCGCCGCACCTCGGCAAGCGCCGCTGGGGCACCCACCGGCAGCCCCGCGACCCGCACAGACCCCCCGGCCACGCTGCCGTCGGCGCCGCCGAGCGCCCCCACCAGGTGCAGCGCCAGCGTCGACTTGCCCGACCCGTTCGGCCCCAGGATCGCCAGCCGGTCGCCCGGGCCGACCGTCAGGTCGACCCCGGCCAGCGCCACCGTGCCGTCCGGCCAGCGGTGGGTCAGCCCGGACACCTCCACGGCGGGGCCCGCCCGGTCCGGCGGCGCCGGTACGCCGCTGCGCCGGCCCAGGCCCCGGCGGGGACGCTCGCGGCGCACGCCGGCCTCGGCGGCGGCCTGGTTGGCGGCCCGGCGGGCCCGCCAGCCCCGGAGCGCCCGCTCCGGCGGCGCCAGCGACAGCGGCGTCCCCAGCCGCTCCTCGAACCCGGGCAGCCGCACCCGGTAGCTGCACAGGTCGCAGTTCATGCGGACGTCGCCGTGCTGCGCCTCGGCGAAGCGCTCGACGATCAGGTCGGCCAGCCGGGCATCCGCCCCCAGCGGGCCGGCGGTCGTCACGGTGACGCCCGGCCGCGACGCCGCCCAGGTCGCCGCCCGGTCGCCGATGCGGTCGACCAGCACGCCGGAGAACAGGAACAGCGGGACCACCGCCAGCCGCTCGGCGCCCAGCCGGTGGGCCCGGTCGAGGGCTTCCTCCAGCGAGGGCGACGACATGGCCACGAACGCCGGCTCGACCGTGCCGAGGCCCCTCCCATCGCCCAGCAGCCGGGCCAGCTTCACGAAGTCGGCGCAGGCGTCGGGGTCGGTCGATCCCCGCCCCACCAGCACGACCGTGGCCGGCCCGCCGGCGGCGGCGACGGCGGCCCGGGCCCGCTCCTCGGCCACGTCCAGCACGGCCGGGTGGA
>Ga0114129_10000315_pt1 | contig 56522 bp, 57 predicted proteins | sample RhiMetdeltSRZDD1_FD_80071 | JGI IMG/M metagenome (GOLD analysis project Ga0114129, IMG submission 80071) | Populus rhizosphere microbial communities from Tennessee, USA - Rhizosphere MetaG P. deltoides SRZDD1 (version 2) (version 2) | ecosystem: Host-associated > Plants > Roots > Rhizosphere >...
CGCGCGGGAGCTCACCATCGTCGCGCTCGGCCCACTGACGAACCTCGCGCTCGCGGTCGAGCGCGACGCGCCGGCGGTTCGCGGCGTCGGGCGCGTCGTCGCGATGGGGGGCGCCGTCAACGTGCCGGGCAACGTGACGCCCGACAGCGAGTTCAACGCGCACGTCGATCCGGAGGCGTTGGCGCGCGTGCTCGAGGCCGGTGTGTGGCTCGATCTGGTGCCGCTCGATGCGACACGCCAGGCGGTGCTCGAGCGCGCCGCGCTGGACGCGACCCTCGGGCGGGCGCCGCGCGAGGCCGCCGATCGTATCCGACGCGTCTGCGACTATGCGCTGCGCAGCGACGAGAAGCGCGGCAGGCGCGGCATGGACCTGCACGACCCGCTCGCCGTCGGTGTGGCGCTCGATCCTACGCTGGTCGAGTGGGAGACGGTCCGTCTCGCCATCGGGCCGGATGGCCAGACGCGGCGCGCTACCGGAGAGCCCAACGCGCGCTTCGCCCGCGTCGTCGACGCGCCGCGCTTCTTGAAGATGTTTGCGGAGCGGCTGTGGCCCGTGTCCTAGTCGTCGGCTCCGCCAACGTCGACTTCACCGTGGCGCTCGAGCGGCTGCCGGAGCGCGGCGAGACGGTGAGCGAGGGCACGTTGCTCATCGCGCGCGGCGGCAAGGGCGCCAACCAGGCGGTCGCCGCGCGCCGGCTCGGCGCCGAGGTGCGGCTGATCGCCTGCGTCGGCGACGATGCGTCCGGGCGCGACGTGCGCGCGGGGCTCGCGCAGGAAGGGATCGGCATCGCGGGCCTCGCAACGAGCCGCGAGACCGCCACCGGTACCGCGTTGATCATGGTCGACCGCGCGGGAAGCAATCAGATCGGCGTCGCCCCCGGCGCCAACCGGGCGCTCGACGTCCGGCACGTCGAGGCCCGCGCGGAGGATTTCGCGTGGGCCGAAGTCGTCGTGACGTCGTGCGAGATCCCGCTGCCGTGCGTCACCGCTGCGCTGACGCTCGCACGGCGCGGTCGTGCGATGACGATCCTGAATCCCGCCCCGGTGCCGCGCGCGCCAATCGACCGGCTGGATCTGGTCGACTACCTCACGCCCAATGCGGGCGAGGCTGCGCGTCTGTCCGGGGTGGCGGGTGAGGATGCCGCAGGCGACGCCCTCGTCGCGCGCGGCGCGGGCTCGGTGATCGTGACGCTCGGCGAGGCGGGCGCGCTCTGCCGCGGCCACGGCGGCACGCACCGGGCCCCGGGGCTCAAGGTCCAGGCGGTGGACACGACGGCGGCCGGCGACGCCTTCAACGGCGCGCTGGCGGTGGCGCTGGGCGAGCGGCGCGACATCGTCGCCGCGCTGCGCTTCGCCAACGCCGCAGCCGCGCTGGCGTGCACGAAGCGCGGCGCGCAGCCCTCACTGCCGTCGCGGATCGAGGTCGATCGACTGCTGGCGGGCTAACGCGCCTTGCGCTGCTCGAGGCCCTTGAGCAGACGCTCGGCCTGCTCGAGGTTGCGGCGCGCGTTGGGATTGGTCGGCTCCATCTCGAGCACGACCTTCCACTCGGCGATGGCCTCGGGCAGCTTTTCCTCGCGGAAGAGACGAATGCCTTCCTGGTAGTGATGATCGATGACCTGCCGCCGCACCTGCTGCACGAGCTGCGGAGCGTCCTGATAGTCCGGCTGCAGCCGCGCCAGCTGGGTGAGCGCCCGGTACGACTCGTCGTACTTCTTCTCCTCCAGCGCCGTCTGCCCCTGGCGGTAGAGCGCGAGCTTTCTCAGCTCGGCTCCGTCGCGGTCGCGCGGGTTCTGCGCGAGATAGCGGTCGAGGTCGGCGAGCGCGGTCGGGAATTCCTTGCGATCGATCGCCTCGCGGACATCCGACAGCAGCGGATTGACCTCCGGCGGCTCGTCGGGCGGCAGCGCGCGCTCGGCGCGCGGCGCGATGGCCGCGACCGTGCCGGCGAACGACGGCTGCGTGCGGGCAGGCGCCAGGAAGGGCACGCCGGGGATCTCGGGAATCCTCAGCACGGCGCCGGCGACGAGCGGCTTGCCGGGCGGCAGGTTGTTCGTCTCCCAGATGACCTCGCTGCGGGAGCGATCGCCGTAATAGCGGTCGGCCAGCGACGCGAGCGTGTCGCCGGCCCGTACGGTGTGCACGACGAACTCGATGTCACCGATGCCGCGGAGCAGCTCGCCCGCGGTGGCGTTGGCGGGGTCGAGGGCGAGGGCCGCCAACAGCGAGCGCCGAGCCTGCAGCGTTGCTCCGCGCTGCTGCGCCGCGCGCGCGTCACCGATCTTGGCCGCCACCAGTCCCTCGATGCGCGCGGCCAGCCGCGCCTCGTTGGCGCGCGCCTTGGCGTCGGTGGGATCGATGGTGCGCGCGATCTTCCATTCGAGCAGGGCGGCGCGCAGGTGGCCGTCGCGCTCGAGGGCTCGCGCCTTGGCGTGACTCGGCCCCAGCAGATCCGGCGTCACGGCGACCGTCGTGCACGCGCCGAGCAGGAGCGCCGCGCCGAGCGCGGCAGCGGCTCTCATTTGAGGTTTTCCCGATGAAACAGGTTGAGGTTCTTCGCGAACTGCTCGAGCGTCATCTCGGAGTAGACCTGGCTGCGGCTGATCGAGAGCGGCCGCGCGAACGACGGATTGCTCTCGCGGCGCACGGTGAAGGCCGCGGCGTAGCCCTGCTCGCGTACGCGCGACTGCAGCTCGTCGTCCACGCGTCCGTAGGGGTACGCCAGGAACTGCACGCCGCGTCCGAGCTGCCGCTGGAAGAGCCGCGGCGGCTCGGCGAGCTCGGCCTGCATGCGCTTGCTGTACTGGGCGTCCGTCTCACCGGCGGCGCGGCGCAGGTCGCCGTGGGTCTTGCTGTGCGCCTGCACGTCGAACCCTTCGGCGGCCAGGCTCTTGAGCTCCTCCCACGACAGGGCGTTGCGGCCGGCCCCGACGTAGTCCGTGTAGACGAAGAGCGTGGCCGGGAAGCCGAGCTTCTTCAGCACCGGATAGGCGTGCTCGCGGAACGACTGATAGCCGTCGTCGAACGTCAGCACGACCGACTTGCGCGGCAGCTGGCGCTTGAGCTGCAGCCACTCCACGAACTCCGCGAGGGAGATCACCCGGTAGCCCTCGCGCTTGAGGTAGTGCATCTGCTCGCTGAACAGGTCGGCGCCGAGCACGAGCCGGCCCTTCGATTCCGCCCCGAGATTGTGATAGACGAGGATCGGCACGAGCTGGTAGCCGGTGGGCTCCACGCCCGCGATGTTCCACGGCCGTTTCGGAATGACGACCCGCTCGCCCGCCTTGTACGTGCGGGCGCCGCCGTTGAAGTCCTCGATCATCCACGCCTTGCCCGCGTCGCCGAGGTAGGTGCGCGCGAGCACCTGCGTGCTCTCCGTGCGCTCGGGCACGACGACGACGAATTCGTCGGACTCGCCGACGACGGTCGCGGTCGAGGTCGTCGTCTCCGTCGCCACGCCCAGTCGCGCCAGCGTCGCGCAACCGCTCAGCGCCAGCACGGCGGCGAGCAGGCTCAGTGCGCGCACAGACCCCGCACCTCGTAGACCTCGACCTCGGCCTCCTTGCCCTTGACCTTCAGCGCGCCCAGCGCCTTGGCGTCGACCAGGTCGCGCACGGCGTCGTACGTGCGGCCCGAGAGCAGAATCGAGCCGGCCTTTGCGCGGTCTTGCAGGCGCGAGGCGACGTTGACGCTGTCGCCGATGACGGTGTATTCCATGCGCTCCTCGGTGCCCACCGTGCCCGCGACGACCTCCCCGAGGCTCACGCCGATCCCGATCTCGAACGGCGCCAGGCCCTGCTCACGGCGACGCTTGGCCAGGTCGGCCACGGCCGCGCGCATGTCGAGCGCCGTCAGCACGGCGCGCGCCGCGTGGTCGGGGTGCGCGATCGGCGCGCCGAAGACGGCCAGCACGGCATCGCCGAGGAACTTTTGAAGCGAGCCGTCGTGCTTGGAAACGGTCTCGATCATCAGCGTGTAGAAGTCGTTCAGGAGGCTCACGACTTGCTCCGGGGTGAGACGCTCGGACATCGACGTGAAGCCGCGGATGTCGCAGAAGAGCACGGTGGCCTGGCGGCGCTCGCCGCTGAGCGCGGCGTGCTCAGGATCCTTGAGCACCTCCTCGACGACCTCGGGCGCCACGTAGCGGCTGAACGCGCGCTTGATCATCTCCTTCTCGCGCAGGCTGCGCGCCATCCGGTTGAAGGACTCCGTCAGCACGCCGAGCTCGTCGCGCGTGGTCACCGGAACGGACACGCCAAGGTCGCCCTGGGCCACGGCGTCGGTGGCCTCGACCAGGCGGTGAATGGGCCGCGCCAAGAGCGTGGCGAGCGCCACGGCGCCCACCAGGCCGACGACCACCATGACGGCGGTGATGAAGCCGGCCTCCTTGCGCGCCTTGTTCACCGCGGTGCTGATCGAGCCGGTACCGAAGCCGACGTAAAGGGTGCCGAGCGGCGTCCTACTGAAGACGAGCGGGACGGAGATGTCGATGATCTCGGCGTCGCCGCGCTTGTAGCGCTGCACGAGCAGCTGTCCCGTGGCGGGCGCCTTCAGCAAGGAGGGCCGGATAACCGTCCGGCCGATGGCCGTGACGTCGGAGTGTGCCCGCACGATGCCCTTCTCGTCGGCGAACACGACGTAGGCGACGTCGCGCAGGCGCATCGCGTCGCGGACCTGGATGTGGAGCGCCAGCTCGTCGTTGGTGGCCAGGGCGCTCTTGCCCCCGGCGGCCAGGTTGGCGGCAATGACGCGGCCGCGCTCGGTCACGGCCTCGGTTAGCGCATGCTCCTGACGGCGCAGCAGCGACCAGCCAACGGCGAGGACGGCAAGCGCAACGAGAGAGGTGATGAGCAGGCTCAGCTTGAGCTTGAGCGGCAACGGAAAGTCGCGCCTGACCCTCACTCAACAACCCTAGCGGACCGCGGAGGGAAGGGTCAATCTTGACCTGAGAACGGCGATGCGGCCGAGCGCTTCGTCGATCCGGGCGGCCGGCAACCGGCCGCGCCGGACCGCCCGGCGGACGACCTTTAGGGTCTCGGCCGAGGCCGACCGCCCGCCGGGTAGACGGTCGTCGGCGATCAGGACCAGGTCGACCCCCGCACGCAGGGCCCGCACCGCGGCGTCGCCCGAGCCGTAGTGTTGCTCGATGGCGCCCATCCGCATGTCGTCGCTGACCACCAGGCCGCCCCAGCCCAGCTGCTTCCGCAGCACCCCTTCGATGGTCGCGTGTGACAGGGTGGCCGGCACCCGGGTGTCGAGATTTCGGTTGTAGACGTGCGCGGTCATGACCGCGTCCAGCAGCCCCTCGGCGAGCAGCACGCGGTAGGGCAGCAGCTCGACCTCGGGTCGCGCCGTCTCGGTGACGTCCACGAAGCCGTCGTGAGAGTCGCCCATGCTCGAGCCGTGCCCGGGGAAGTGCTTGATGGCGGTCAGGACGCCGGCCGCGTGCATGCCCGCGATATAGGCGCGCGCCTGCACGGCGACGAGCGCGGGATTGGCACCGAACGAGCGGCCGGCACCGACGATCACGGGGTTGGCCGGGTTGTAGCCCACGTCGACCACGGGCGCGAGGTTCCAGTTGATGCCGACGTCGCGCAGCATCCCGCCAATGCGCCGGGCTTCGAGCTCGGTCTGCGCCAGATCGCCGGCCTGTCCGAGATCCTGATGCGACAGCGTCGCCGTCCAGCCCGCCCTCGGCCCCAGCCGCATCACGCTGCCGCCCTCGGCGTCGACGGCCACCAGCAGCGCGCGTCCCGTGCATTGCAGGGCGCGCGCGGTCATGTCGCCCGTGAGGCGCTTGGTTTGCTCGGCATCGACAATGTTGCGCGCGAAGAGGATGACGCCGGCGACGCGCGTCTTGCACAGCAGACCGTCGAGCGACGGATTGTCCTGCAGGCTCGTGCCGTGAAAGCCAACGAGCAGCAGCTCACCCAGCCGGGGATTGAGGCGGCCGAAGCGCTCGACCGCGATGCTCCCGCAGCCGGCGATCAGGACGACGACGAGGGCGGCGCCGAGGAGAAGAGCCCGGGGCAGCCTAACGGCCACCAACCGCGTCGACGAGTCGTCGCACGCGCGCGGGATCGACGGGATTGCTCACGTCACCGTCCCGCTTCAGCGAGGTGCCGACGATCAGCGCGTCGGCGATCGACAGCAGCTCGGCTGCCGTCTCGGCCGTGACGCCGCTGCCCACGAGGATCGGCACGTCGGGCACAGCGCTGCGCACGCGCTTGACGTCGCCCAGCGGCGTGGCGTCGCCGGTGGCGCGGCCCGAGACGACGAGCCCGTCGGCGAGCGAGCGCGACGCGAGATCGCGCGCCTGCTGCTCGAGCTCCACGGGAGCCAGCGGTACCGCGTGCTTGCCCTGCACGTCGGCGAAGATCGCGACCTCGACGCCGAGCAGCCGCCGCTCGCGCAGCAGCTCGTAGGCGTCGGTCTCCACGATGCCCTGATCGGCGACGACGGCCCCGGCGAGGACGTTCACGCGAATGAAGCGTGCACCGACCGCGGCAGCGACCCCGAGCGCCGAGCGCGCGTCGCACTTGAGCATGTTGACGCCGAGCGGCGTGTCGGGCAGCGCGCGGCGGAGCTCGCGTGCGACGACCGCCATCGCGGCCACGGTGGAGGCGGCGACCCGACCGCGGGTGAACGGCGCGTCGCCGTAGTTCTCGACGATGAGGGCGTCCATGCCGTTGTCGACCAGCGCGCGCGCGTCGGTGAGGGCAACGTCGATGGCATGGTCGATGGAGCCATCCCAGCGGGGGCTCCCGGGCAATGCAGGCAGGTGCACCATCCCGATCAAGCGCATGACGCACAAAAAGTGTAGCACGCGCGACGTGGACAGCCTCCAAACGCGTCGCTATGATGCGCGCACCGACCTCGCCGTGTGGAAAGGAGCCATCTCGTGGGTTACCAGACGCTGAACGTCGAGCGCGCCGGCGCCATCGCCACCATCACCCTGAACCGTCCTGAGGCTCGCAACGCGCTCGATCTGGTGATGCGCCGCGAGCTGCTCGGCGCGCTGGATGAGATCGAGGCGGATGAGCTGGCGCGCGTGGTGGTCCTGACCGGGGCCGGTGGTCACTTCTGTGCCGGCGGCGACGTCAAGACTATGCGCGCCAAGCGTCAGACCGCCGCCGAGGGCCGCGCGCGCGTCGAGGCGCTGAACCGACTGGTGCTCCGGCTCGTCGACTTTCCGCGCCCGACGATCGCGATGGTGGACGGCTACGCGGTCGGCGCGGGCTCGAACCTCGCGCTCGGCTGCGATCTGATCGTCGCCTCGGACCGCGCGAAATTCGGCGAGGTGTTTCCGAAGATCGGGCTCGTGCCGGACGGCGGCGGCACGTGGCTTCTGTCGCGCGTGATTGGTCTGGCGCGCGCCAAGGAGCTCATCTTCACCGCGGACATCATCGACGCGGCGGAGGCGGCGCGCATCGGCCTCGTCAACCGCGTGGTTCCTGCCGCCGAACTGGCATCGGCGACGCGCGCGCTCGCCGAGAAGATCGCGGCCGGCCCGCCGGCGGTGCTGAAGATGGCCAAGCACATGGTCAACCGCGCGGCGACGTCGGATCTGGCGAGCGCGCTGGACCTCGAGGCATTCTCGCAGGGCATCGCCATCGCATCGGAAGACCACCAGGAAGGACTCGCCGCGTTCTTCGAGAAGCGCCCGCCGGCGTTCACGGGCCGCTGAGCGGGCGCTAGCCGGACGGCGATCTCGACCCGGGCGCCGGGGGAATCGGCGGCACGCCCGCGGGTGGCGAGCCCGGCGCCGTCGGCGGGACGGGCGATTGGAATGGCGGGACGATGACCGGCCCCGGCATGCTGGACGGCACGCTGCTCGACGGCGGCACGGGAGCCGGCGCGGGCGGCGCCGTGGGCGACAGCGGCGCCGTCGTCGGCGGACGCGGTGCCTTGCGAACGGCGTCATTCAGCTCGGGCGTCGCGCGACGCATCTCGTCGGTGACGCGCTGAGCGTCCAACGGCGTGCCGACCACGCGCGGCGTGATCAGCAGGACGAGCTCGCTCTTCTCGAGCTGGTTTTCCTTGAAGCCGAAGAGCCAGCCGAACACGGGAATCTTGTAGAGGACCGGGATGCCGCGCTGATTGATGGTCTTCTTGTCCTGGATGAGCCCACCGAGCACCAGCGTCTGGTTGTTGAGCAGGACGACCGACGTCTCGGCTTCGCGCTTGAGGAACGAGGGCGAGTTCGTCGGCGCCACCGCGGGCCCTACGGAGTTGACCTCCTGTTTGACATCGAGCGCCACCGTCCCGCGCTCGCCGATGCGCGGCGTGACGGTGAGAATCACGCCCGCGTCGCGATACTCGACCGTCTGGTTCACGCCGCCGGTCGTGATCGTGGTACTCGTGGTGCCGCTCGTCGTCCCGGGCGTGCTCACCGTGCTCGTCTGCTGACCGGTGATGATCGGCACGGAGGTCGAGACGTTGATGATCGCCTTCTTGTTCTCGGACGTCATGACGTGCGGATTGCTGACGACGTTGACACGGTTGTCGGAGGCGAACGCGTTCAGCATCGCGAAGAACTTGTCGGTGGCGAAGGTGAACGCGGTGAGCCCGGATGATAGGCCGAGGATCCTCGTGAAGGAGCCGAGATTTTCGAAACCGCTGGGGGTGTTGATCTCCTGACTGCCGGTGGTGGACGTCGTCAGCGTCTGCTGGGCGATATTGAACTTGCCCGTCCTGATCGCCCAGTCAAGGCCCAGCCGCGTGTCGTCGTTCAGCGTGATCTCGGCGACGAGCACTTCGATCAGCACCTGACGCGGCATCTTGTCGAGCGACCGTACCGTCGGCTCGATGTCGGCCCACTGCCGCGGCGTCGTGGTGACGATGACCGAGTTCGTCGTCTCGTCGGCGATGAAGCGGAACTGGCCTTCGGCGAGACCGACGTCGGTGACACCGGGCGCCAGCGGCCCGCCGGGCGCGGCCGTCGGCGGAGGCGGCGTCGGCTGCGGCGGCTGGCCCGCCGGTCGACCGGTGAGCGGCGGGGAGGGCGGCGCGGTCGGCACCGTTTCCTTGGCGCCGTAGATCGCGTTCAGCGTGGCCGCGAGCTCCTTGGCCTTGGCGTTTTCCGCGAAGTAGATGAACACGCGACGCCCGCCCGAGACGTTGACGTCCAGCTGCGAGAGGATGCGCCGGACCGTCTCGATCTCGGACTTGCGGCCGTGAACGATGAGCGAGTTGGAGCGCTTCTCGGCGATCACCAGCGGCTGCCGCTCACCCGTCGTCGTGGCGCCGGCGGGGCCCGCGGGCGCGGCCGGAGGCGCGCCGGGGGCGGCAGGCGCGGGCGCGGCCGGGATGCCGGGGGCGCCAACCGACGCGCGCAGACGGCCGCCGGCGAACAGCTGGTTCAAGATCGTCGCGACTTCCGTCGCGTCAGCGAAGCTCACCGGGATGATCTGCAGCTCGTCGAGCGAGACCTGCACGTCGATCAGCCGGACGATGTCGAGCACGCGCCGGATGTTCGACGCCGAGTCAGTGATGACGAGCACGTTGGTCTCACGGTTGGCGACCAGCGTGCCGCGCGAGGAAACGAACGGGCGCAGCAGCACGCCGAGATCGTTGACGGACGCGTATCGGACCGGAACGATCTGCGTGATGATCTCGTCCGCCGTTCGCCCGTCGAGCGGCACGTCGCCGACAACCGTCGGCACGGCGCGCTCACGCGCGCCCTCGACGCGCACGATCTTGTAGAGGTTGCCGGCTTTCACGGCGGTGAAGCCGTGCACCTCGAGAATGCCGAGCAGCACGCCGAAGACGTCTTCCTGCGGAATGCGGCCGGAGGTCTGGACCGTGACCTTGCCGCGCACGTCCGGCGACAGCACGTAGTTGAAGCCGACGATCTCGCTCGCCGCATGGACGACCGTCTCGATGTCGGCGTTGTCGAAGTTCAGCACGATGAATCGTCCGCTCGGCGATGTCGGCGGCGTGGGCGTGCTCAGCGGCGGGGCGGGTCGCGGCTGCGGCACCACCGGCGGCGGGGCCGGCGGCCCCGGCTCGGGCGCGCGCGGTCCCACGGACACGGGCGGCACCCCCGGCGGCGTCGTTTCGGTTTGGACCGTCACCGTCGTCGGCGAGGGGACGGGACCGTCGGGCGGGGTCGCGATCTTCGGCGTCGGCTTGCGCGTCGTCGCACATCCGGCCAGGAGCCAGAGTGCGAGAGCGCCGGCGATGACGCGATTCAGATTATTGTTGCGGCGCATCGCCCATGCCGGGTGGTACGCGGCGCAGCAGGTTTGGCGGCAACGCCCGCCGGCCCGGAACCACCGGCGGATTGACGACGGGAGGCTGGCCGGGCACCGCGACCGTCGGCGGCTGTCCCGGGATGACCATCGGGGGCTGGGCGGCCGGCATCGGCGGCTGCTGCATCGCCTGAGGCGGAGCCGCGGTGACCGCAGGCGGCGGCAGCGGTGGAATCATTCCCGGCAGAAGCGGCGTGGCGGCCGGCTGTGGCACGCCGGTCACGGCGGCGGGCGTCGCCCGCGGCTTGCCCGGATCGTGCAGCCGCACGTCCATCGCGCCACCCGGTGCGTCGATGGTCACCGCGTCCGACTTGATCGCCTGTACGGTCCCGCCCAAGATGCGATCGCCGACGCGATAGCCCGCGACGCGCTTCGTCGTCGGATCCTCGAGATAGGCGATCGAGCCGCTCTCACGGACCACGACGCCGTAGAGATTCGGCCGCACCAGCGGCCCGCCCGCCATGGCCATACCGCTGGACGGCCCCTCGGCGCGCGCCGGACTGAACAGATTGCGCGCCGCCACGACGTTGTACGCGCCCGCAGGCGCGCGCGGCGTCTCGGTCGCGGCCGCGGCCGTCGCCGGTGGAGGAGTGCGTCGGCTGCCAACAGGCATCGGCATCGGCGCGAGGACCTGCCGCGCGATATAGACGACAAAGAGTGCCGCCGCCGCGGCGAGCACCAGGTTGAGCGCCATGAGTTTTTTCGGCATCACGCTTTTGCTTTTCCGGGCGGCAGAATGAAGCCCGAAACGGTCAGGGTCGCCAGCAGCTCTTTGGGCTGGCTGACGTTCACTACTCTGACCCGTAAGTCCTTAACCGTCAATAATTTTTGCGCGCCCTCCACGCGGGCCAACAGGTCCACCAGCTGGCGGATTTCCGCGGAGACGGCGATCTCCACCGGAATCTCCAGCAGTTCGCCGCGCTCCTCGGGAGGCAGAATCCGCTCGCTGCGGATGTCGGTCCGGGCCTCGGCGGCCATGTCCTTCACGAGCTTCTGAAGCTCCGAGGCCGCGACGGCGGGCGCGGCGGCGGTCAAGAACCGCGCGTTGAGGCGGTCCAGACGTGCGTTGGCAGCTTCGAGCTCGGCGGCGATCTGGCCGCGGCGTGCGAGCAGATCCATGCGGCGGATCAGCAAGCGCTCCCGTTCCGGAACCATCTCCGCGGCGGCTTGCGTTCGCTCGCGCAGCGGCGCGATCACGATCAGCCACACGGCGACAACGGCGAGGATCGCGGCGCCGCCCATGACGATCATGCGCTCGCGCGGCGATAGGCGGCCGAGCCAGTGCATCACTGTCGAGGTCCTCCGGGTGTCGCCGTCCCGGGAACGCGTCGCGCCGGCGGCGGCGGAAGTGGGGGAATCGTACTCGGCACCTGTGGAGCGGGGGCGCCGACCGCGGGTGCCGGCGGCCCTATCACCGCGGGTGGTGCGGCTAGCGGAGGGACCGCGCCTGCGGCCGGCGGCGGTGGTACCACGGACGGGGGTGCCGCTGCGGCGGCCGTCGCTGCGACCGCGCCGCCGGCTTCCCACGCGGCGCGGATTCGGAACTGCTCTCGGTTGTCGCGCCCGCGCGTGACGGGCGAGGAGAACTCCACGCGCTCCAGACGCGGTGAGTTCTCGAGCAGCGGAATCAGGGTGCTGGCCGCGGAGGCCGCGCCCGTGAGCTCGACGCCTTTGGCGTCGAGCGAGAGCGTCGTGAGCCAGGCGTCGTTGGGGAGCGCCTCCGTGAGCTCGCGCAGCACGGGCAGGGGCCGAACGCCCGCGGTCTCGACGCCGTCGACGATCGCCAGCAGCTTGCGCTTGCGCTCGAGCTCGCGCAGCACGCGGTCCACCGCTTTCACGTCGGGGTCGATCCGCGCCATCTGCGCGTCGATGCGGCTGAGGTAGCGTTGTTCGCGCCACGCCGGCGCGAGCAAGGCGATGAGCCCGAGGACGGCCGTCGCCGCCGCGAGGCCGACGGTCATGGTCTGCGCGCGCGTGAGGCGCCGCGGACGAACGGCCGATGGCAGCAGCTCGAGCGGACGCACACCGCGTCCCGCCGCGACGGCGAGGGCGAGCTGCAGCGCACCACGATGCTCGACCGGCAGCGCGTCGAGATAGCGCGCCGCGCGCGGCGTCCACGCCGGTTCCGTCAGCGGCGCGCCCAGCTCGGCCAGTGGGTCGGCGCCGGGCGCAGGCGGTACGGCGTCGCCGGAGATCCACACGGCGTCGCATTCCCGCCAGCGCAGCGCGAGCAGCGAGCGGCGCAGCTCATCGGCGACGAGCGCGTCGTCGACGGCCGCGACGCTGCGGCTCAGCATGACCGTGTCACCGGCGAGTAGCAGGAGATCGGTGACGCCCCCGGCACGGTGGACCCACGCGACGTGCGCGCCACGCGGCGCGCGAGCGAGCGCGGGCAGGTTGTGGGAGGCGACGGTCAGCGACAGGGCCCGTAGCCGCGCCTCTTCCGCCAGACGCAGCGCCCCCTCGACCATGCGTCGGTCCGCGGCGGCGATGAGGACGCGCTGGTCGGCACCCGCGGGTCGCTCGGTCGTGGAATCTGTCGGCAGCACGGCGAAGTCGTACGACGCGTCCTCGGCGGGGAACGGCAGATGGCGCTCGAGCTCGAAGCCGACCATCTCGCGAACGTCGCCCGCGACGGGAGGCAAGTCGATCGGCTTGACGGTCGCGGCGCTGCGCGCGAGCGCGAGGAACATGCTGCGCGCCGGCACTCCGCGCGCGTCCAGCTCCGCGCGGAGCGCGGCGCCCGGGTTCTCGGCCTCGACGGTGAAGGCCTCGACGCGTGCGCCGCGTAGCGCGACGATCGCGAGCCGGTCGCCGAGCAGGACGCACCCCACCCGAGGTGGCCTGAAGTTCATTCCGCTAGCCTACGAGACAAACCCGCGTGCCGCAAAACTTTTCCCCCTACCGGACGCCCGACCATTCGAGCACCGCGACGTTGTCGCCCGAGGTATCCGTGCGCCGCTGGATGATCGCCGTCAGCTGTGCGCGCACCTGGCCGTCGATGATGCCATCGGCCTCGATGCGATACGTTCGCGTCATCAGGCTCAGCCCGCGCCCGCCGAATTGTCCGGGCACGCTCGTGTACGGGCCGTCGCGGCGTGCCTGCTCGATCGCCGAGCACTCGGCGTCACCGATGGTGAGCGCGCGCAGCACGACGCACGAGGCGGTGTTCAGATTGATCTGCCCGGGCGACTTCACCGTCACGTAGGCCGCCAGCCCGGGCTTGCCCGCAGCGCCGTGGTAGATGATCGGAGTCACGCCCTTGATTTGAAGCAGCTCGGTGATGGAGTCCAGATTCGCGTTCTTCGCCCGGTAGGGTACCGGGAGCTTCAAATAATAGTCATCGCTCTCGGCGCCATTGAGCCGGTGGTCGTCGTTCGCGTCGCGCCAGTCTTGCAAGCTGTCGTTGATCGTGTCGCGCTCGGACTTCTCGATGCCCAAGGCGAGCAGGAGTCGCTCGACCCGATCGGGCGGCGCGGCGTTGAGGTTGACGCGCGCCTCCTCGTCCGTGATGCGGTAGGAGAAGTGGCCCGCCCCCAGCGGCACATTCGTGCGCGGCAGCCGCTTGAGCTCGCGGCGTGCCCGATCGTAGAACGTCAGCACGCCGTCCTCCGCGAGCACCGCGTGCGCGACGTCGCCGGCGATCTCGCGGATCGCCTGCTCGACGGCGGCCTCGGCGAGGTGGGCCGCCATCAGCGTGTCCTTGTAGGCGCGCACCGAGGTCGCCTCCAGCCGCATCGAGTACGCGAACTCCGCGCCGAGCACGCCGAGCATGGCGAGGACCAGCAGCACCGCGATGAGGGCGAAGCCGCGCGGGTGGCTCATCGCGGCGCCCCCGTGACCCGTAGCGACACGCTGATCGGCGGCAGCGTCTGCGTCCGGCCGTTGACCGTGGTGCCGACGCTGAGCTGAACGCCCTGCGGGATCGCCTTCATCTCCTGGCCGTCCCAGGTCTCAACCCACTCGCTGTCCTCGTTCTGAAACTTGAACGTCAAGGATGTGACCGATGGATCCCGCATGACGATCTCGCCCTTCGTGAACGGATCGCGGTTGGGCAGCGGACGCTCGCGCACGACGAGGCCCTGTTCGTCGCCCGACTCGAGCGAGATCACGACCGCCGTGAAGGCGACCGGCGTGCGCAGCGGCAGCGGCGGCGCCTGTGTGACAAACTCCAGGCGCTGCGCGGCGCCGTTGAACAGCATGACGACCTCCGGGGCCTCGCTCTTCGCCGCACGATACGGATAGGCCGCGCCCAGTGCGCGCGCCATTGTGAACGCGATCGCGCGCACGTGCTGATGCGCCTCGGCGCGATCTTCGCCGCGGGTCCACGCCGCCAGCGCAACTCGCAGGCCGCTGAAGGCGATGGTGAGCAACAAGCCAACGATGGCCAGCGCGATCAGCAGTTCGACCAGCGTGAAGCCGCGTGAGCGCCTCACGGCAGCCGCCTCGTCTCTTTCTTCTCGCCGTCGCCGGCCACGGTGCGGAGCGTCGCGACCGTCACCTGGCGCTCGCCCCAGCGGACGCGAACGTCGACCTCCCACTGGCGCCACCGCACGCTGCGCCCTTCGACCTCGAGGTCGGGCGTGACGACCTGCTTGACCTCGCGCTCCCAGGTGAACGCGCCCTCCGTGCCACCGTCGCGGCCGGCCTGGGAGGGCGAGCCGATTTCGCGCGTCTTGAGATCGGCGAGGAGCATCGCCTCCTGGTGCTCGCCCGAGAGCTTCAGCAGGCGCAGTCCCGAGGCGAAGCCCTGGATCGACACCACGATCGCCAGACCGAGGATGGCGAGCGCCACCAGCACCTCGAGCAGCGTGAAGCCCGCCTGCACGCGTGCCCGGTGTGCTACGCCGGCGTGGCTGGCACGCCGGGGTCTCCGACGAGACCCGTAGCTTCTGGGTCGCAGGCGGAGGTTCATTGCCGCGCGTTCTTGACGCGTCCGGTGATGGGGTCGACCGTCACGCGATAGACGATCTCGCCGACCTTGACGCGGTAGTCGGCGCCGCTCGACGTCCCCTGAGGCTCGAACTGAACCGTGAGCGCCTGCGGCGGCGTCGCTTCGACGGTGAGCCGCTCGGGAAGTGGACGCGTCTCCCGGACGTCCGCATCCGGCCCGGCGAGCACCGACATCATGCGGTTCGTGGTGTCGATCACGACGGTGTGCGACACCCGGCTGGTGATCGCGCGCTCGCGCGCGTGACGCAGGACGGCCGAGAAGCCGGCGACCTCGGCGCGGCTGCGTACCGCATCGCTGCTACGGCCGACCACGGGCACGGAGATGCCGACCACCACCATGAGGATCAGCAGCGTCACGATCAGCTCGAGGAGGGTGAAGCCTCGCTCGGCGTATCGCGAACGGCGTCGCGCGCTTACTGCTGCGCCGCCTTTCGGGATTTGAGCGACGCCCACGACGAGACGTCGGCGTTCTCGCCCTCGCCGCCGGGCGCTTTGTCGGCGCCCTCCGACCAGAGATCGTAATCGTCGTGCTGACCCGGGCAGCACGCGTACTTGTACGCCGAGTCCCACGGGTCGAGTGGGATCTCACGCTTCTTGAGGTACGGGCCGTTCCAGTTCGGTACGTTCGGGTTGGCGACGAGCGCCTGCAGCCCCTGGTTGCTGTTGGGATACGCACCGACGTCGAGGCGATACGCATCGAGCGCCGTACCGAACAGCTCGATCTGCGCCTTCGCCGCCGCCTGCTTCGACGTGCCGACGTGACCGAAGAGCCGCGGTCCGACGAGACCGACGAGCAGCCCCAGAACGATGATGACGACGAGCAGCTCGACGAGCGTAAACCCTCGCTCGTTCCGGAACAGGCGGCGCCTCACAGTGCCACCTCATTGATCGAGAAGATCGCCATGAGCATCGCGACGACGATGAATGCCACGAGTACCCCCATCACGACGATGATCGTCGGCTCGAGCAAACCCAGCGTGCGCTTCATGTCGACCCGTACGTCCGTCTCGAACGTGTCGGCCACCTTCAGCAGCATCTCCTCCATCCGTCCAGTTTCTTCGCCCACGCGCACCATGTGCACCGCAAGTGTGGGAAACATGCCCTGCTCCTGCATGCCCGACGCGATCGTCCCGCCGCGTTTGACGCCGTCGGACAACCGCGCCACCGCGGCGCCGACGGCCTGGTTCGACATCATGTCGCCGACGACGGTCAGCGCGCCGAGCACCGGCACGCCCGAGCGCAGCATCGTACCCAGCGTACGGGCGAAGCGCGCCGTCTCCACGTTGAGCGCGATGCCGCCGAACAGCGGCGCCTTGAGGATGGAGCGGTCCCACGACATCCGGCCCTCGGGTGTCGCTGTCCACATGCGCCACGCGAGCACCCCGGCGAGCCCCAGGACCATCCCGACCCACCAGTACTGCTGCAGCCCCGCGCTCACGGTGAGGAGGATCTGCGTCGGCAGGGGAATCGCCTGGTTCAGATCGCGGAAGATCGTGGCGAAGCGCGGAATCACGAACGTCATCAGAAACACGATGGCGCCCGCGCCGACCAGCGTGATCACCGCCGGATAGATGAGGGCGGATACGACGGCCTCGTTGAACGCGGCGCGCGCCTCGAGGAATTCCGCCAGGCGTCGCAGCGCGACCTCGAGCACGCCGCCCTTCTCGCCGGCGCGCACCATATTGATGTAGAGCCGCGAAAACGGCCGCGGATGGTGCTTGGCCAGCGCTTCGCTCAATGAGGTGCCGCCGCGGACGCTGCGCAACAGGTCGCTGACGATGGCCTTCACACGCGGGTTGGTCGCGAGCTCCTCGAGGATGCCGAGCGCGCGGTCGAGCGGCAGGCCGGCTTCGAACAGCGTGGCGAGCTGCTGGGTCAGCGCGAGCAGATCCCGCTGACGGACACGCGAGCCACCGAGCCGCAGCGGAGCACGCTCGCCGTGCGCGCTGACCTTGATCGGGTAGTAGCGGTCCTTTTGCAATCGCTCGACGACGGCGCGGGCGTCCGGCGCATCCATGACCCCGTCGATCGTCTGGCCGCGACGGTCCGCGGCCTTGTACACAAAGACCGGCATCGTCTCAGGCGTCTTCCTGGGTGACTCTCAAGATCTCTTCGACGGTCGTCAGCCCCTCGCAGGCTCGCCGCCAGCCGTCCATCCGCAGCGTCATCATGCCGACCGCGATCGCGTGCTGCCGGATGTCGCGCGCCGTCGCGCGGCGCAGCATCAGGCTGCGCGCGTCCTCGGTGATCGGGAACAGCTCGTAGATACCCATGCGCCCGCGGTAGCCGGTGCCGCGGCAGTCGTCGCAGCCCTTGCCGCGGTAGAGCTGCGTGCCCGGCGGAGCGGCGACGCCGAGCGCGTCCAGATCGGCCTGGCTCGCGCTGTCCGTTACGCGGCAGCTCAGGCAGATGCGGCGCACGAGCCGCTGCGCCAGCACGGCCTCGAGCACCGAGGCGACGAGGTAGGGCTCGACGCCCATGTCTTGCAGCCGCGTGATGGCCGCCGGGGCGTCGTTGGTGTGCAGCGTCGAGAACACGAGGTGGCCGGTGAGCGAGGCCTGGATCGCAATCTCCGCGGTCTCCAGGTCGCGAATCTCGCCGACGAGGATGACGTCCGGGTCCTGTCGCACGATGTGGCGCAGCCCGGTCGCGAAGGTGAGGCCGATCTTCGGCTTCACCGCGATCTGGTTGACGCCTTTGAGCTGATACTCGACCGGATCCTCGACGGTGATGATCTTGCGGTCGGGCGAGTTGATCTTGTCCAGCGCCCCGTAGAGCGTCGTCGTCTTGCCAGAGCCCGTCGGGCCCGTCACGAGGACGATTCCGTGCGGCCGCTTGATGAGCGACTCGAAGTGCTTGAGCGTGTCGGCGGGGAACCCGAGCCGATCGAGCGGCAGGAAGACGCTGGAGCGCTGCAACAGCCGCATCACGATCGACTCGCCGTGCACGGTCGGGATGGTGGACACGCGGATGTCGACGCGCGAGCCGTGCAGGTTGACGCGGATACGGCCGTCCTGCGGCAGGCGCCGCTCGGCGATGTTCATCTCGGCCATGATCTTGATGCGCGAGGTGACGGCCGCCTGCAGGCGCCGCGGTGGCGCCTCCTGGTCGTAGAGGATGCCGTCGATGCGATACCGGATGCGCAGCGTGTCCTCGAACGGCTCGATGTGGATGTCGGAGGCCTCGGCCGTGATCGCGTTCTCGATCAAGAGGTTGACGAGGCGCACGACGGGCGCCTCGAACGCCATGTCGCGCAGGTGGTTGACGTCCTCGTCGCCGTCGGGGCCACGCTCCTCGTCGATGCCCTCGACGATCCGCTGCAGCGCGCTGGCGTTGGCGCCGTCGTAGTTCTTGTCGATCGTCTCAAGAATTCCGGTCGCCGAGCTCACCACGAACTTCACCGCGAGGCCGGTGGCCTGGCGGAGATCGTCCTCGACGATGGCGTTGAGCGGATCGGCGGCGGCCACGGTCAGGATGCCGCCCTCGATGGTGAGGGGGCACACCCGATACTGCCGCAGGTACTTCGCGGAGACGTTCTTGAGCACCGGCACCGTGGATGGCAGCTCTTCGCGCCAGACGTAGGGCAGGTCCTGCTGCACGGCGAGCGCGCGCGCGACGTCGTCTTCGTTCACGGCGCCGATGCCGACGAGCGCCTCACCGATGAGCTCGCCCGTGTTCCGCTGACGGGTGAGCGCCCGGTTGACGGCGTCGACGGTGGTGATGCCCTCGGCCACGAGGATCTCGCCGAGGAGCCGCGGAGGAGCTCCTATGGCCATGCTATGCTCCCGTCGATGTTAGCATACTTGGCGTTCGCGGCCGTCGCCGCCGCCGCGGATGTCGCGGGGGCGGTGATCGTCACCACCGCCCATAAACACGGTCACGCGCGGCTGAGGTATTTCGTCGCCGCCGGGGCGGGGTTCATGCTCGCCGCGGCGTTCGTCCGGATGCTTCCGGAGAGTACGCACCTGCCACACGCCTTCGTGTTCGTGCTGCTCGGGTACTTCGGCGTACATCTATTCGAGCACACCGTGGCCCCACACTTCCACTTCGGCGAAGAGGTGCATCGCGACGCCCTGTTGCATCCCTCGGCGGGATGGCTGGCGGTGCTGGGCCTGGGGGTGCACACCGTCTTCGACGGCGTCGCGATCGCCGCCGGGTTCATGGTCAGCGCCTCGCTCGGCGCGATCCTGTTCATCGCGGTCATCCTTCACAAGCTGCCCGAGGGCTTCACGGTTGCGTCCATCATGCTGGCCGGCGGCCACTCGCGCGGCGCGGCGCTGGCCGCGGGAACCGGGCTCGGCGTGCTGACCATCGCCGGCGCGCTCGCCACCAGTCTCATCGCGCAGCAGCACGTGGCCTACGCTCTGGCGCTGTCGGCGGGCGTCACCATCTACGTCGCGGCGTCGGACCTCATTCCGGAGGTCAACCGGGAGGACAACGCCCCGGGCCTCGCGTACACCGTTTTTGGCGGGTTGCTGTTCTTCATCGCGGTGGACTGGGCGTTCTCGAAGTTTCTGACGCACTAGCCGCTGCGCTATCCTGAGCCGGCCATGGCCGCGGCCGCACTCGTCCTCCACGGTCCCAACCTCAATCTGCTCGGCACGCGCGAGCCGGGCGTCTACGGCCGCACCTCGCTCGCCGCTGTCGATCGTCTCGTCAAAGATCACGGGCGACGGCGTGGTCTCCGGGTCGAGTGCCGCCAGTCCAATCACGAGGGCCAGCTCATCGACTGGCTGCAGGCCGCCCGGAGTGAGGGGTTCATGGGCGTCGTCTTCAATCCGGGCGCGTTCACACACTACTCGATCGCGCTGCGCGACGCCGTGGCCGGTATCGACGTGCCCGTCGTCGAGGTGCACCTCTCCAACGTGCACGCGCGCGAGGAATTCCGCCGTGTCTCGGTCATCGCCGCCGCCGCGCGCGGCCAGATTTCCGGGTTCGGGCCCGACAGTTATCTGCTCGGCCTCGACGCGCTGCTGACGCTCACGCGCGCTCGCGCGGGTCGCCGACGCTGACGGTCCCGCTACAATAGGCCGGGTCGCCCAACCACTCCGGCCGAGCGCTCGACGTCCCGACAATAATCGCGGCGGCGCGTGCGTCTAACGGCCTGATGGGGCGGGGCGCCGCCCAGAGACCGTGACAACCGACGACGCCGCCCTCATCGAGCGATGCCGCGCCGGCGACATCGCGGCCTTCGAGCCGCTGGTCGAGAAGTATCGCCAGCGCGTGTGGCGCCTTGCGTACAACGTGGTGCGCGATCGGGAGGAGGCGTGGGACGTGGCGCAGGAAGGGTTCGTGCGGGCCTGGCAGGCGCTGCCGAACTTCCGCGGCCAGTCGGCGTTCTACACGTGGCTGTTCCGGATCGTCATGAACGTGGCCTCCGATCGTGTGCGGGCGCGCGCCGCGCGCGGCCGCGCGTTCGGCACCGAGCGGATCCCCGAAGAAGACTGGGACCGCGTCCTCGTCGACCAGCCGGCCGACGCCAAACCGGACGCGGCGGCGGCGGGCTCGGAACAGCGTGCTCGGATCGAGAAGGCACTGGCCACGCTCTCGGCCGACCATCGGCGTATCGTGGTGCTGAGTGACATCGAGGGGCTGTCGTACAAGGAGATCGCCGACGTGCTGGAGATTCCCATGGGAACGGTGATGTCGCGACTGCACAACGCACGCAAGCGGCTGAAGGCGGCGCTCGGCCCGCTGCTGGTCGTCGTCCTGGCGCTCGCCGCGCTCCTCGTGCCGCTGGTCAGCGATGCGCAACAGGTCGTGCGCTTCGGCGCGCGCGTCCTGCTCGCGACCGACAAGCCCCCGGCGTCCTCCACGCTGCGAATGGCGCCGCCCACGCCCGACGAGCGGCTGCAGGCGTTCTTGCCGAGACTGCGACAGCTGACCGGTTATCCGGAGTACACGTCGCTCGAGCGGTACCGCGCCGAGGTCCCCATCGGCTCCCTTCAGCAGTGGCCGGTGCCCGGCGACCGGGTGCTGGAGGTGGTCCCGGAGCGCGTGCATGGCGACACGGTGTACATGCGCGTGCGCCTGCAACGCGTCTCGGTGAACGAGGTCACGACGAACATCGAGGTCGCGCGCGGCAATCCGGCGGTGATCGGCGGGCCCCGCTACGCCGACGGTGTGCTGGTGATCATCGTCTGGGCCAACGCGAACCCCGAGCGGCGATAGCCGCGCATCTGCATCGACGCCCGTCGCGCGGACACGATTTATGCCGCGCTGAGCGCAACCTCCGCATGAGTTGAAGCTTAAGACGGCGTGGCGGCGCCTCCGGGTTCCGGCCGCCGCGCGAATGTCGCCATGACCAGCGTCCGCGCGCGGTCGGGATCGACGCCGTTGGCCTGCATACAGGGTGTGGCGTCTTCGAGCACGCGGTCGGGATCGCCCCACAGCCGGTACTTCTTGAACTGATCCTCGAACTCGATGCCGAGCGCGCGCGCGAATACGGACAAATAGTGCTCGATCGTGATGCGGCCTTCGGCCTCGAAGCCGCAGATCATCCGCTGACAGCCGTGATAGATGCCGGCCAGCGTGTCGGCGCCTGCGCTGCGCGCGCGCTCGATCTCGTCGCGCACGAGCCCGTCCCAGACGTCCTGACCGAGTTGGAGCGGAACGGCCGGCGCGCACGAGCGCCCGAAGCGCGGATCGGGCTCCAGGGGGACGACGCGCAGACCGGGAACGGCGGCGAGCAGCTCGCGGCACGCGTGCGCCTCGCGCTGGCGCGCCTCGCCGACGGCATGGGCGTGGACGGCGACCGTGCGCTCGACCCGTGAGGTGAATTCCATGCGCGGTACCTGCTCGAGCAGGAATTCCGTCGTGTGCCGTACGCGATAGGGGACCTCCGCGTGCAGGACCTCGTCGTAGAAATAGATGCACGACGGGCACCACATGACGACCTCGTCCGGCTCGTAGCGCTTGAAAAGCTCGAGCGTCCGCTTGGCCATGCCATCGCCCGCCGCGACGTCGCCCTCGCGATGGTGCACGATGCCGCAGCAGTACGTCGGCCCACCGACCGCGACGTAGTCGAGACCCAGACGGTCGAAGACGGTGGTGACGGTGCGGATCATGTGCGACGTGCGCAGCACGTTGCAGCCGAGATAGAGAACGATCGGCTTGCGTGGCGGCCGCGGCTCGGGTGCGGTGAGGCGCCACGTGCGCTCGTCGGCGCGTGTCGTGAGGTCGTGCGTCAGCCGGATCTCGCCGAAGTACTTGCCGTAGTCGAAGCCCATCGCGCCTCCTCGGGTGCTCTAGCCTACAATACGCGGCTATGGCAGACGACGCGCCGCTGCTGCAGAGCGTTCGCACCGAGCTCGCGCGGCTTGCTCCCATCCTCGACACGCTGCTGTCCGACCTCGACCCGGCGGCCTGGCGCGAGCGCCCGGCTCCGGCCGAATGGTCCCCGGTCGAGATTGTCTGTCACCTCCGCGACGAAGAGACGGAGGATTTCGGCGCTCGCCTGCGTGTCGTCGCGACCGGCGGCAGCGCGTTCATCCGGATCGATCCCGCGCGCTGGGCCGAGGAACGGCGTTACCGCGACGCCGACGGGCCGAGCGTCCTCGCGGCCTTCCGTGAGCGGCGCGCGGCGACGCTCGCCTTTCTCGCCGAGCTGGCCCCCGATCGGCTGCGTCACGCGGTAGCGCAGGCACGGCTGGGGCGGCTCTCCGGGCTCGACCTGCTCGCGGCCTGGGTCACCCACGACCGACTGCACCTGGCGCAGCTCGCCGCGACCCTGGCACGGCTCGGCGCACGCCGCTGGGCGCCGCTGCGCGTCGAGTACGCGGGGCCGATTCCGTACGCGGAAAGCCCCGTACAATAGCGCCATGAGCGAGGGCGAAGAGCGCTACCACGCCGAGCGTGCGCGCATCGAGCAGGGCCACGCGAAATATCGCGACAAGCTGCGGGCCGAGGGCAAGATGTTCGTCCGCGATCGGCTCAAGCTGCTGCTCGATCCGGGCACCGAGCTTCAGGAGGACTGGCTCTTCGCGCGCAGTCAGGAGCCCGACACGCCGGCGGACGGCGTCGTCACCGGCATCGGCAAGGTCGGCGGCAAGACGGTCTGCATCATGGCCAACGATTACACCGTCAAGGCCGGCTCCTGGGGTGAGAAGACCGTCCTGAAGATCGTCCGCATCCAGGAGAAGGCCGCGCGGCTGCGCGTGCCGATGCTGTATCTCGTCGACGCCGCGGGCGGGCGCATCTCGGAGCAGATCAAGATCTTTCCCGGACGCTTCCACGCCGGTCGCATCTTCTATAACGAGGTGCAGCTCTCGGGCGTCGTGCCGCAGATCTGCATCCTCTTCGGTCCCTCGCCGGCGGGCTCCGCGTACCTGCCGGCGCTGACGGATCTCGTCATCATGGTCGACGGCAAGGCGTCGCTCTACGTCGGCAGCCCGCGGATGGTCGAAATGGCGATCGGCGAGAAGACGACGCTCGAGGCGCTGGGCGGCGCGCGGATGCACTGCGAGGTGTCGGGCTGCGGCGACGTGCTCGCGGCGTCGGACGAGGACGCGATCGAGCTCGCCAAGCGCTACCTCGCGTTCATGCCGGGCTCGTTCGCGGAGCTGCCGCTGCGCGCGTCGGCCACCGAGCCCAAGCCGGGACGCTCCATCGACGAGATCGTGCCCTACGACCAGCGCAAGTGGTTCGACATGTACGAGGTGATCGATCGCGTGATCGACGCGGGATCCTGGTTCGAGGTCAAGAAGCTGTTCGCGGGGGAGATCATCGTCGGGCTCGCGCGAATCGACGGCCGCGTCGTCGGCATCGTCGCCAATCAGCCAAAGGTCAAGGGCGGCGTGCTGATGGTCGACTCGTCTGACAAAGCCGCGCGCTTCATCTGGCTCTGCAACGCGTTCAACATCCCGCTCGTGTATCTCGCCGACATCGCCGGATTCATGGTGGGCAGCAAGGTGGAGCGCGAGGGGATCATCCGGCACGGGGCCAAGATGGTCTTCGCGACGTCGCAGGCGACGGTGCCGAAGATCTCGGTGATCGTCCGCAAGTGCTACGGCGCCGGTCTCTATGCGATGTGCGGGCCGGCCTTCGAGCCCGACGCGACGCTGTCCTTGCCGCAGGGCCAGATCGCGATCATGGGGCCGGAGCCCGCGGTGAACGCGGTCTATTACAACAAGATCATGGAGCTACCAGAGAGCGACCGCGCCGCGTACGTCAAAGCCAAGCGCGATGAGTACGCGCGCGACGTGGACGTCTACAAGCTCGCGTCCGAGATGCTCGTCGACGACATCGTCCCGGGGGCGTCGCTGCGCGCCGAGCTGGTGAAGCGCCTGGCCTATGCCGAGAGCAAGGCGCACGAGTTTCCGCAGCGCCGCAACGGCGTGTTCCCCGTCTAGAGATGTCGAGCGTCTGCTGGCTCGAAGACCGCGACGATCGGCTCGCACGCGCACGCGCGCTGGCACCGAGTGATCCGCAAGGCGCACTGGCCCTCGTCGAGTCGGTGCTGGCCGAAGTGCCCGACGATCCCGAGGCGCTGCGGACGAAGGGCGGGGTGCTGATCGACGTCGCCGACGCCGAGCGCGATCCCGGGCGCGCCCTGCCAATCTACGACGAGGCGATCGCGCTCCTCAGCCGCGGTGGCTGCCCCGCCGACGCTGATCTCGCTGCCGCGCAGCGCGGCCGCGAGGCCGCACTGCGCCAGCGCGACTCCGCCGCCTAGAGACTCACAGCGTTGTAGCCGCCGCTGACGCGCGGCGGCGAGCCGTGAATCTCGCCGCCGTGCGACGCGCCCGGACGACGCTGCTTCCGTCCGGCGCGCGTTTCGGCGTACGACGGGCGCAGCACAGTGAAGAAGAGGTTGACCGCGTTCTCGATGGGCAGCTGCTCCACCTGCTCGAACCCGGTCTCGCGGGCGAGTGCGCGCACACCACGCGCGCCGATGACGTTCGGCGCGGCGCGGGACAACGATCCGGAATTCCGCCCGAAGGCCCGGAGTGGAGAGACGGGCAGGATTCCGTCGAGACGCGGTCGTGGCCGCGCGCGCGGCGGCGGCGTTAGCCGGCGAGCTTGCGCTGGGTGTCGGCGAGCGTTTCGGCTATGGGCCGCGGCAGCCGCCGACCGAACTGGCCGTAGAAGTCGCCGAGGTCGGCGAGCGCCTGCGACCATTCGGCGGAGTCCACGCGCAGCGCTTCATTCAACTGCGCGCGCGAGAGCGCGAGCCCGTCGGTGTCCAGCGCGTCCGGGGTGGGAACCCAACCGATCGGCGTCTCGTGCGCACGTCCGCCGCCGCGGACCCGCTCGACGATCCACTTGAGCACGCGGACGTTGTCGCCGTAGCCCGGCCACAGGAATTTCCCGTCCGCACCGCGGCGGAACCAGTTCACGCGGAAAATACGCGGCGGCTTCGCGGCGCGCGGGCCGGTGGCGAGCCAGTGCGCGAAGTAGTCGGCCATGTTGTAGCCGCAGAACGGCAGCATCGCCATCGGGTCGCGGCGGACGACGCCGACCTGCCCGGTAATGGCCGCCGTCGTCTCGGTGCTCATGGCTGACCCGAGGAACACGCCGTGCGTCCAGTCGAACGCCTCGAAGACCAGAGGAATCACTGTCGTGCGGCGTGAGCCGAACACGAACGCCGAGATCGGCACGCCGTGCGGCTCTTCCCAGTTGGGTGCGATCGAAGGGCATTGCTGAGCCAGGACCGTGAACCGGGAGTTCGGATGCGCGGCGGGCGTGCCGGGCTTCCACGGCTTCCCCTGCCAGTCCACGAGCCCGGCCGGCGGCTCCGGCGTCAGTCCTTCCCACCACGGCTCGCCGGAGGGCGTGAGCGCGACGTTGGTGAAGATCGTGTTGCTCTTCACCATCGCGGTCGCGTTGGGATTCGTCTTGGGGCTGGTGTTCGGCGCCACGCCGAAGAAGCCGCGCTCGGGATTGATCGCGCGCAGTTGGCCGGTGGAGTCGACGTGGATCCACGCGATGTCGTCACCCACCGTCCACACGCGCCAGCCCGGCCGCGACGAAACGGCCATGGCGAGGTTCGTCTTGCCCGACGCGCTCGGCATCGCGGCGGCGATGTAGGTCACCTCGCCCTGCGGGTCCTCGACGCCGATGATGAGCATGTGCTCGGCGAGCCAACCCTCTTGCCGTGCCTGCCACGAGCCCAGCCGCAGCGCATGACACTTCTTGCCGAGCAGCGCGTTGCCGCCGTAGCCCGAGCCGACGCTCCAGATCAGCTTTTCTTCGGGGAAGTGCAGGATGAGCCGGCGCTCGGGCGAGAGGTCGCCGAGCGAGTGCACGCCGGCGATGAAGTCGTCATCGCGGCGCATCGCCTTGATGGCGGGCTCGCCGACACGCGCCATAATGTGCATGCTGGCGACGACGTAGGCGCTGTCGGTGACCATGATGCCGGTGCGGCTCATCGCCGAGCCGACCGGGCCCATGAGGTACGGGATGACGTACATCGTGCGCCCGCGCATGGCGCCTTTGAAGTACGCGCCCGCCTTCGCTTTGGCCTCGGCGGGAGCCATCCAGTTGTTCGTCGGACCGGCGTCCTCGCGCTCGCGCGTGCAGATGAAAGTGAGCTGCTCGGTGCGCGCGACGTCCGAGGGGTGGCTGCGGTGCAGGTAGGAGTTGGGATAAGTCCGGGCGTTGAGAGCGAGCAGCGTACCGTCACGCAGCATCTGCTCGATCAGACGGTCGTACTCCTCCTTGGAGCCGTCGCACCACACGGTCTCGGAGGGCCGCGTCATGCCCGCGGTCTCGTCGACCCACTTCTCGGCCACGCTGGTCGCGCTCATGGACGAACTCCTGGCGTCATGAAGATCCGCCCCCCGGTGTTCACGATTGTCCGTGTGGGATGGCGCCGTGTCAAACAACTTCTTGCGGCCCGGTAAATTTCTTTCAGCGTGCTAGCATGCCGCCGTGTCGCGCGCGCTGTTGGCCGTCCGCTACCTGACGATCCTGCCCCTGTCGCGTCGCAGCCATGCCGGCCTGGAAGATCTGGGCGCGGCCGCGCCGTGGTTCCCCGTGGTTGGTGTGGGCCTGGGACTGGTCCTTGCCGCGGTCGACACCATCACCATCCGTCTGTTCCCGCCGCTGCTTGCCGCGCTGCTGACGGTTACGACGTGGAAGCTGCTGACGGGCGGGCTACACCTGGACGGGCTCGCCGATTGTCTGGACGGCCTCGCGGGCCGCGACCCCGCCGAGCGCCGCGCGATCATGAGTGACAGCCGCATCGGCGCATTCGGGGCGGTCGGCCTCATCTTCTTCCTCATGCTCGAGCTGGCCGCCGTGAGCGAGCTGCCGCACGCGGCACGCTGGCGCGCGCTGATCGCGGCGCCCGCTGTGGCTCGAGCGACGCCCGCGCTGCTCGGTCGCCTGTTCCGGCCGGCGCGTGCGGTGGGACAGGGCGCGACCTTCGCGGCGGGGCTGGCGCCCGCCGGCGTCGCCATCGCGCTCGGCGTCGCGATCGGGGCGGCCGTCGTGGTCCTCGGCGCGGTCGGCGTGCTCGCCGCGGTGGTCGGCGTTGTCGCCGCGGTGGCGATCGGGGCGTTTCTCGCACGCCGTTTCGGCGGGGTGAGCGGCGACGTGCTGGGTGCGGGCATCGAGGTCGCGGAGCTCGCGGTGCTGTTGACGGTCTCGGCGTGGACGCACACGCGAGTCTGATCTATCTCCTGCGTCACGGTGAGGTGGCGCAGGCCGACCCGCGACGATTCATCGGCCATCTGGACGTCCCGCTTTCGGAGCGCGGCGAGGCGCAGTGTCGGGCGCAGGCACGACGCTTGCGCGATGTCGCGATCGCGGCTCTCTACACGAGCGACCTCGTGCGCGCGCGGCGCAGCGGCGAAATCATCGGCGCGCCGCACGGTCTCACGCCCACGCTCGTCACCGATCTGCGTGAAATGGCCATGGGGCGCTGGGAAGGACTCACCGCCGATGAGATCCGGGAGCGCGAGCCCGACGCGTTCGCCGACTGGATGGCGCGCATCGGTGAGTTCCCATTCCCGGAGGGCGAGAGCGTGCCGGATCTGCTCGCGCGCGCTGGTCCGGCCTTCGACGCCATCGTCACGCGCGCACCGGGCCCGGCCATTGCGATCGTCGCCCACGGCGGCACCAATCGCGCGCTGCTGTGCCGCGCGCTTGGGCTGCCGCTCGCCCGCCTGCTCGCGCTCGGCCAGGACTACGGCGCGTTGAGCGTGCTCGAGCGGGCGCACGACGGCTGGGCGCTCTGCCGGCTCAACGAGCGCCCGGTGCTATGATGCGCGGCGCGATGCAGGCGCCCGGCCCCGACACGCTGCTTTCGATGTACGCGTCGATGCTGCGCGTCCGTCTCTTCGAGGAGCGGGCGCGCGAGCTGTTTCAGCACGGTCGGATCCCGGGATTTCTCCACACGTCGGTGGGTCAGGAAGCCGTCGCGGTCGGTGTTGCCGCCGCGCTGCGGCCCGACGATTACGTGCTGTCGACACACCGCGGACACGGACACCTCGTCGCGAAACGCGGCTCGCTGCGCGGCCTGATGGCGGAGCTCTACGGCAAAGCCAACGGCATCTGCCACGGCAAGGGCGGCACCATGCACATCGCGGACGTGTCGGTCGGCTACCTCGGTGCCAACGGTGTGCTCGCGTCCGGCTGCGTGATCGCTCCCGGCGTCGGGATGTCGATCAAACAGCGCAAGTCCGGTCAGGTCGTCGTCACGTTCTTCGGCGACGGTGCCGCCAACCGCGGGCCCTTTCACGAGGGCGTGAATCTCGCCGCGCTGTGGACACTGCCCGTCGTCTTCGTGTGTGAGAACAACCGCTGGGCGTCGTCCACCGCGCACGCACGCTCGACGGCGGGCGGCTCGATTGCGGCCCGCGCGGCGGGCTACGGCATTCCCGGTGAGAGCGTGGACGGCAACGACGTGCTCGCGGTCTACGACGCGGTGGGGCGCGCCGTCGCGCGCGCCCGCGGCGGCGACGGCCCATCGCTGATCGAGGCGCACACGATCCGCTGGGTCGGTCATTTCGAGGGCGACCCGCAGGTGTACCGCGGCCGCGACGAGGTCGAGGAAGGTCGCCGGCGCGATCCCATCGCCCGTCTGGAGCAGGTGCTCACAGAGCGCGATCTGCTCGACGCCGCGCAAGCCGCGCGGATCCGCGAGTCGGTCGCCGCGGAAATTGACGATGCCGTGGCGCACGCCGAGGCGAGCGCGCTGCCGCGCGGCGAGGACGCGCTGACCGATCTGTTCGCCTATTACCCATGGCGAGACTAGACTTCGGCGACGCGCTCAATCTCGCCCTGCGCGAAGAAATGCGCCGCGACCGACGCGTGTACTGCATCGGTGAGGACATCGTGCTCGGCCTGCCGTTCGGCGTCACCAAAGGACTGATCGACGAGTTCGGCCCCGAGCGGGTGCTGAACGCACCGATCTCCGAAGCCGCCATCGTCGGCTCCGCATTCGGCGCCGCGGCCACCGGCCTGGTGCCGGTGGTCGACATGCACTTCGCGGATTTCGTCACGTGCGCGATGGACGAGGTCGCCAACCAGATCGCCAAGTCGCGGTACATGTTCGGCGGTCAGCTGGACTGCCCGCTGACGCTGCGCATGCCGTACGGCATCGGCAAGTCCGGCGGCGGCCATCACTCCAACTCGGTCGAGGCGTGGTTCGTGAACCTGCCCGGCGTGAAGGTGGCGATTCCGTCGACGCCCGCAGACGCGCGCGGCCTGCTCAAGACCGCCATCCGCGATCCCGACCCGGTGCTGTTGTTCGAGCACCGCGCGCTCTACCGCGTCGTGGGTGAGGTGCCCGAAGCCGAGACGCTCGTGCCGCTCGGCTCCGCCGACGTCAAGCGCGCCGGACGGGACGTCACGGTGATCGCCACCGCGCGCATGGTGCACGAGAGCCTCGAGGCGGCGCGGCGATTGGCGGAAGAAGGCATCGACGTCGAGGTCGTCGATCCACGCAGCCTGGTGCCGCTGGACCGCGAGACGCTGGCCGCTTCGGTACGGCGGACGCACCGCGTGATCGTCGCCGAGGAGGGGCCGATGCGCGGCTCCGCCGGCGCGTGGCTGGCCTGGGTCGTCATGGAAGACTCATTCGACGAGCTCGACGCCCCGATCGGCCGCGTGGCGGCGCCGAACGTGCCGATCCCGTTCAGCCCGCCGCTGGAGTCGTTCGTGATGCCCTCCGCCGACGACGTCGTCGCCGCCGTTCGCCAGGTCGTGAAATAGCGCCGAGCGGCGCTTGGCCGCGCTCCGTTGCGGTACTATTCGCGCGTCAGGCGGCCGCCCGGCCGCAGAAGGAGTCGCTCATGAGAATCGCCGTCGTCGCGCTCGCGGCCGTGCTCGCCCTCGCTATCCCGGCGTTCGCCCAGCCGGCCGAGCAGCCGCGCGCGGGTGGGGTGTTTCGCGTGGCGACCATCGGCGAGCCGCCGACGCTCGACCTGCACACGACGACGGCCACGATCGTGCAGCAGATCACGTGGCACTTCTACGAGACGCTCTTCACATACGACGCGCAGTACAACCCGATCCCGCTGCTCGTCGACACGCATACCGTCACCGACAACGGCCGCACCTATGTGTTTCGGTTGCGCCGGGGGGTGAAGTTCCACAACGGCAAGGAGCTGACCGCGGCCGACGTCGTCGCCTCACTCAAGCGCTGGGGCCGCCTCGCGACACCGGGCAAGCAGTTCTGGAAGAACGTCGAGGGTGTCGAGGCGAAGGACGCCGCCACCGTCACGATGTACCTGAAGGATTCCTCCGGCGCGCTGCTCATGGGGCTGGCGCGGCCGAACAACGGCGCCGTCATCTATCCCAAGGAGATCGTCGACGCGGCTGGCGACAACCCCGTGAAGGAGTACATCGGCACCGGCCCCTATCGCTTCGTCGAGCACAAGCCCGACCGACACGTCCGCGTCGCGCGGTTCAAGGACTACGCGGCGCGTTCGGAGGCGCCGAACGGCTTCGGCGGCCGGCGCACCGCCTACTTCGACGAGATCCTGTTCATTCCGGTGCCCGACGTGGCCGTGCGGCTCGCGGGCGTGGAGACCGGCGAGTATCACCTCGCGCTGCAGATCCAGCAGGACCAGTACGAGCGGATCAAGACCATGCCCGGTGTCGTCGCGGCGCTGAACAAGCCCGAAGCGTGGAGTACCGCCGTCCTGAACCACAAGCAGGGCCTGATGACCGACAAGCGAATCCGCCAGGCCTTCCAGGCCGCGCTCGACATGGAGCCGATCATGGCGGCGGGATTCGGCAACAAAGCCTTCTATCGGCTTGATCCCGGCCTCTCGTTCCCCGAGCAGCCGCAGTGGCATTCGCGCGTCGGCGCGGATCTCTACAATCAGAAGAATCCCGCGAAGGCAAAGAAGCTGCTGCAGGAGGCGGGCTACGCGGGCCAGCCGGTGCGGTGGATCTCGACCAAGGAATATCAGTGGATGTACAAGAACGCCCTCGTCGCCAAGCAGCAGCTCGAGGCCGTCGGCTTCAAGATCGACCTCCAGGTCGTGGACTGGGCGACGCTCGTGCAGCGTCGCAACAAACCCGAGGCGTGGGACGTGTTCTCGACGGGCATCACGTTCAACCCCGAGCCCGCCTTCAGCACGGCGACCAACTGCAACTGGCCCGGCTGGTGGTGCCACGAGGACAAGGAGCAGTGGTTGGACTCGCTCGCGCGCGAGACCGATCCGCGCAAGCGGCGCGCGATGTGGGAGAAGGTACAGCAGATCTTCTACGAGGATGTTGGGCGCGTGAAGTTCGGCGATAATTTCGGGCTCGAGGCCGTCCGCAAAGAGGTCCACGGCTACCGCCCAACGAACGAGAAGAATTTCTGGAACGTCTGGCTATCCCGATAACGACGAGCGCGCCCGACCGGTGAAGACGTACATCGCGCGACGGCTGCTGGCGCTCATCCCCGTCGCCCTCGTCGTCGCCACCGTGGCGTTCGTGCTGATCCATCTGGCGCCGGGCGACCCGGCGTCGATCATCGCCGGCCCCGACGCGAATCCCGACGACGTCGCGCGCATCCAGCGCCAGCTGGGCCTCGACGCGCCGTTTCACGTGCAGCTCTTTCGCTGGTACGGACGCCTCGCGCAGGGGGATCTGGGCCAGTCGATTTTCCTGCGCCGGCCGGTGCTGGAGGCGATCCTCGATCGGGCAGAGCCGACGATCCTCTTGACGCTCTACGCGACGCTCATCGCCGTGGCCCTGGGCGTTCCCGCGGGCGTGGTGGCCGCGCGCCACCACGACGGCGCCACCGACCAGGTGCTCATGGCCGGCGCGCTGCTCGGCATCTCGATTCCCAACTTTCTGCTCGGCCTGCTGCTGATCCTGTTCTTTTCCGTGCGGCTCGGGTGGTTTCCCGTCGCCGGCTACTCGCCGCTGGAATACGGCTGGTTCGGTACGCTCCGCTCGCTCACGCTGCCGGCGTTCGCACTCGGCGTCGTGCAGTCGGCGCTCATCGCGCGCATCGCGCGCTCGGCGATGCTCGACGTGCTGCGCGAGCAGTTCATCGTCGCTGGTCGCGCCAAGGGGCTGGGCGAGCGCGCCGTCGTGTACAAGCACGCGCTGAAGAACGCGATGATCCCGACGGTCACCGTCATCGGCATCTCGCTCGCGATCCTGATCTCGGGCTCGGTCATCGTCGAGCAGGTGTTCAACATTCCCGGGCTTGGGCGCTTGATCATTTCCGCCGTGCTGCGCCGCGACTATCCGGTGATCCAGGGCGTCGTCATCTGCATCGCCGGCATCTACATGCTGGTCAATCTCGCCGTCGACCTCTCCTACGTCGTCTTCGACCCACGGGTCCGTTACCAGTGAGCGTTTTGGCGCTGCCGCGACCCGCGGAGCCCGTGCGTCGCCGCGCGCTGTGGCTGTCGCGGCTGGTGCGGCGCCGCGCGACGGTGGTGGGTCTCGTCGTGCTCGCGGCGACAACGGTCGTCGGTATTCTGGCGCCGGTGATCGCCGGCGACCCGCTGCGCATGGACGTGGCGGCGCGACTCACGGCGCCCGGCGCCGCGCACTGGTTCGGCACCGACGACGTCGGCCGCGACGTGTGGAGCCGCGTCGTCTACGGCGCGCGGCTTTCGCTGCTGGTCGGCGCCGCCGTCGTGCTGCTCGCGTTTGCGGTCGGGCTCGTGTGCGGCCTCGCTGCGGGCTACTGGCGGCATCTCGACAACCCCGTTATGCGCGTCATGGATGGGCTGATGGCGTTCCCGGCGATCATCCTGGCGATCGCGCTGATGGCGTCGCTGGGGCCGAGTGTCGTGAACGTCATCGTCGCCATCGGCGTCGTGTACGCGCCGCGCGTGGCGCGCATCGTGCGCGGCTCGGTGCTGGTGATCCGCGAGACGACGTACGTCGAGGCCGCGCGCGCGCTTGGCGTCTCCGACCTCGTCATCGTCGCGCGGCACGTGCTGCCGAACTGCCTCTCCCCGGTAATCGTGCAGGGCTCGTTCGTGTTCGCCGCGGCGGTGCTCACCGAGGCGGCGCTGTCGTTCCTCGGCGTCGGCGTCCCGCCCTACGTGCCGTCGTGGGGCAACATCCTGGCCGAAGGGCGGCTCTACCTGCAGCAGGCGCCGTGGCTGGTCCTCTATCCCGGTGCTGCCATCATGCTGACGATCTTCGGTCTTAACCTGCTCGGCGACGGGCTGCGTGATCTGCTGGATCCGCGGCTGCGCGGCCTCGTGCGCGAGCGCAGCTGAAAGGGCCCGTCATGCCACCCCATCGCCTTGCGTATCGTCCGACCGTCATGGGTCGCCGCGGCGTCGTCACCTCCGCCCACCCGCTGGCGTCGATGGCGGGCATCGAGATGCTGCTCGCTGGCGGCAACGCGGTCGACGCCGCCGTCGCCGTCGCCTCAACGCTCAACGTCGTCGAGCCGTTCATGTCGGGCGCCGCGGGTATCGGCCTGATGCTCATCTCGCGCGGCGGCGAGCGCCACGTGCTCGACTTCGTCGGCCGCGCCCCCCGCGCCGCCGACGCCGCGCGCTGCACCGAGGATGAGCTGGCCGGCGGCGCGAAGTCATGCGCAATACCGGGCAACCTCGGCGGCTGGCTGGCCGCCCTGGAGCGCTTCGGCAGCATGGATCGCGCACGCGTCCTGGGGCCCGCCATCGGGCACGCCGAGCGCGGTGTGCCACTGACCTTCAAGAACGTCGAGTTCTTCGAGGCGGCACGCGCCACGCTGCAGCGCTCACCGGAGGCGACGCGGCTCTATCTGGGCAACGGCGGACCCCGCGCGGGAGCGGTGGTGACCTACAAGGAGCTCGCGGCGACGCTGCGTCAGGTGGCCGAGGGCGGCGCCGAGGTTTTCTATCGCGGCCCCATCGCCAAGGCGATCGCGCGCGCCGTCGGCGAGGCGGGCGGCTGGCTCGCCGAAGAAGATCTCGCAACGTTCACCCCCGAATGGCGCGAGCCGGCGACGATCGCGTATCGCGGCCAGCGAATCTACTCCATGCCGCCGCCGTTCTCCGCGTTCCAGTTGCTGGAGACGCTCAACATTCTCGAGGGCTACGACGTCGACGCGTGGGGCCACAATTCGGTCGACTATCTGCACCATCTGATCGAATCGGTGAAGCTCGCGTCGGCGGACCGTCTCGCCTACGCCTATGCCGGAGAGGCGCCGATCACCGGTCTGCTGTCCAAGAAATACGCGGACAGCCAGCGCGCGCGGATCGACGCCAAGCGCGCGGCGGTCAGCGAGGGTGAGCGGCACAACCGAGAGCGCCTGCCGAATCAGATCACCGAGGGCCATCCCGCGAAGTTCGCCAACGAGCACACGACGCACTTCGCGTGCGCCGACGCCAACGGCATGGTTGTCTCGGTCACGCAGACGCTCGGCGTCCCGTTCGGCTCGGGCTTTGCCATCCCTGGCAGCGGGCTGGTGCTCAACAACATCCTCAAATGGATGGATCGCGATCCCGAGTCGCCGAACGTGGTGCGCGGCGGCCGCAAGGCGGGAACGATGATGTCGCCGACCCAGGTGTTCCACGATGGAACGTTTTTTCTCTCCATCGGGACGCCGGGCTCGTACGGGATTCTGCAAACGACAGCGCAGATGCTACTCAACGTCCTCGACTTCGGTATGAACGTCCAGGAGGCGATCGAGGCGCCGCGCGTACGCGTCTATCGCGACCGGCTGATTGACGCCGAGGCACGCATCGGGGCGGAAATCCGTGACGGCCTGGCGCAGCGCGGCCACCAGGTGAATGCGATCGACGACTGGTCCTGGATCGTGGGCGGTGGGCAGGGGTTGATGCGCGACCCGGCGTCGGGCGCGCTCATGGCGGGCGCCGATCCCCGCCGCGACGGCTACGCCCTCGCGGTCTGAGCGCTACAAGCGGGGGAGCAGCCAGTCGACGACGGACGCTGGGCCCTGAAGCGATAACGTCTGCGCGAAATGGAAGATCGCGAGCGCGCCGCCCAGGACGATCGTGATGAGCGTTGCCAGGCGCGCGCTGCGTCCCCAGTGGGCGTCCGAGGGCGTTGGCAGGTGATCGACCGTCAGAGTGTGTGAAGTCTGCGCCGTCGCGCTCAGTCGTCTCAGCTCGTTGGCGCGACGTCGCTCATCGACCGTGAGTCGATTCATCGCTACAGCTCCTCCGCCTCGTTCGGGTGCAAGAGGTTTGCCACGGCCGCGACGTCAGCGTGCCGGCGCCGGGCCGGCAATTCGTTGCGCAGCGGCCCAGCGTGCCGGCGGGACAGCGCGCGCGATTTGTGTCGCCGTGCGGTCCGCGGCATCCCCGACCGCGCGCAGCAGCGCGGCGTGCGTGAGCTGGCTGTACGCGCGTCCGGCCGGCGAGCCGAGGAAATCGACGTAGGCCTCGAGCTCGGCGTCGCTGAGCGGGCCATAGACGTAGAGCATCTGCGCGAGGACGTTGTTGGCCACACCGGCCGTCATCTGCGGCCGCATCTCTTCGACGCGCCGCTCGATCACGCCGATTCGCGCGCGGCGATCGGCGGGCGCGGCCGTCGCGGATGCGCGCGCGACGCTGGCGACGATCACCAACGTGAGATCCGTCGTGTCGTGGCTGGTGCCGGTGACCCAATCGAGCCGCTGCACCAGCTCCAGGCGCGCCGGCGTCGGCGGCGATGCTTTGAGACCGGCCGCGAACGCAACAATCTTCTCCGCGCTCTCGGGCTTCGAGGCGTCGATCTCCAGCGCGCTGATCTTGCGCGCGAGCGGCGAGCGGAACCACGCGGCCATCGTCGCGAGGTGTCGCGCCTCCACGCGGCTGGCGACGTCGTCGCGCATTGCCGCGTAGATCGGCTGGGATGCGAACTGGCGGGCGATGATCTGTGCGACGCGGCCGCCGTCACGCTCGGACAATTGGCCGGGCGCCGGCAAGTATCCGGCGCCGATCGAGCGCACCAGGTTGGGGAGCTGCGGCCGCACGCCGGACAGCTCGAGAATCTCGTCGACGGTGGCCGGCGCAGCGGAAATGACGACGTCGTTCTGGAGCGGCGGTGCCGATGCGGTCGCGCTGGCGGCAGTGGGCTCCGCCGGCGCGACGTCCGGCGCTGTGACGACAGGCAGCGGTTCCGGCGCAGGCATCGCCGTGGTGACGACGCCGTCCTGGGGAGGCTGATCGCTGTACACGACGCTGGCGCCGTCGATCCAGCGGTACACTTCGCCAGCCGACGCCGGCGCCACCAGCGCGCCGACGGCGAGGAGCGCGAACACGAGCTTCATGGATCGCCTCCCTAGTCCTGATTCCATCCGAGAATCACGCGCGGATCCGGCGTCGGCGGCAGCGCTGCGCCGGCACCCCAGCGCTGGAACTTCGCCAGGAACTCCGTCGGCTCTCGAACGCTCTCGCCGCGAACGCCGCGTGCGACGCCCAGCGCATGCTCGGTATGCGTGCGATACCCATCCCAGTCGCCGCGCGCATAGAGCGCGCGGGCGAGCGCCAATTGGCCGCCGACATCGTCGGGGAACAGCTCCACGGCGCGGGTGAGGGCGCGCTCGGCTTCATCCCAGCGCTGAGCGGCAAGCAGCACTCGACCGAGGTTGTGCCACGTGCGCCAGGAGTCGGGGTCGGCCTCGACGCCGCGCTGCAGCCAGCGGATCGCCGCCTCGCGGTCGCCGTCGTCGAGCGCCAGACGCGCCTTGTACGAGTACGGACGGGCGAACGCGGGCGAGAGCCGCAGGCTCTCGTCGAAGAGGCGCGCCGCGCCGTCGGCGTCGTCGTCGCGCAGATAGCGCTGCTTGGCGATCATGAACAGCGACTCGGCCCGCTTGGATACCGGCCGCGTGCCGCCGAGACGGATCCGGACGAACCGATTGCCCGATTCCTTGTTGGCGGCGGAACCCGTAACGCGCGTGCCCTCGTCGACCATGAGGCGACCGAGTCGCATGTAGCCCTCGTCGGTGAGCCACTGGCCGTACCACCAGATGCAGTCGGCCGACTCCGGCTGCGCCAGCGCGGCGAGCCTGAAGGCCTTGAAGACGTCATCGGACGAGCCGTGGCCGGCCTTCTTCTGATTCGCCTCCGCGCAGTAATCCCGGCCCGCCTCGACGATCGCGTGGCGGTAGGCGAGGCGGCGCGCGCCGGTGAGGTCGCCCTTCTCCATCATGATGTCGATCTGGAGCTCGACCAGCTGCTCGAGCGCTGGCGTGCGCTTGAGCAGCGGCCGCTGGACGAACGGCGGTGCCCATCGAAACACGAGCTGGGCCGGTGTGGGCTGCGTGGCGAGGATACCGTCGAGCTCCCGCAATGCGCGGTCATAGTCGCCGATGCGCGTTGCGAACGACGCCATCCGATACCGGGCCGCGTTGTCGTTCGGCGCGAGCGACTGAGCCTGCGCGTACGCCTGCGCGGCCTCGTCGAATTCGCCCATGAACTCGGCCATGCCGCCGCGCGCGAGCTGCGCGGCGATGGAGCGCGGCGCGACCTCCACCGCGCGGCGTGCCGTCTCGAGCGCGTCCTGATGTCGGCCCTGCACGTATGCCGCGCGCGCGCGCTCCACCAGCACGGCGGCCGACTCGCCGAGCGGCGCAGGCCGCTGCTGCGCCCTCGCGGCCACCGCGCCGATGCAGACGAGGAACGCCACGCTTGCGACCGTCACACGCCGCCGCGCCGCGCCGCTCATCGCGTTGATACCGGCGTCGGGCCGCTCCGCGCGTCGGCGCCGTAACGGGCATTGAGGTACGCGCGCTCGGCCTGCAGGCTCGGATCGAGGCGTACCGCGATCTGCAGCGCGCGCTCGCCCTCGGCCTGCTGGCCGAGCTCCATCAGGGTCCAGCCTACGTTGGCGTGCAGCCGCGCGTCATTGGGGCTGATGGCGAGCGCCTTGCGGTAGGCGCCGAGGGCATCGGGCCACCGCTTGAGGTTGGCGCTCGTCACGCCGTAGTTGTAGAGCGCCCGCCAGTGATCGGGATTCACCTTGACCGCGCGCTCGAGCCACACGCGCGCTTGCTCGTAATCCCCCCGGTTCATGAAGAGGCGGCCGATGTTGTGGTGCGGCCACGAGAAGCTCGGATCGGCATCGATGGCCTTCTGAAAGACGACGATTGCGTCGTCTGGCGCGTCGTGCACGTGCTGCAGTCGCCAGCCGGCGATGTTCAGCGCCTCCGCCAGGCGCGGAACGTTGTGATCCGGGAGACGGTAGCGCAGGAAGTATTGCGCGCGCTGCCGCGTCTCCTGGCGTGGGGAATTCGCGATTCGGTCAAGCAGCATGAGGCGCGCCAGCCGCGCGCCGCCGTCGTCGGCGATGGCGACCGCGATCGGCACGGCGCAGTCCGCACGGTCGGGCTGCGTAAGGATTGCGAGCAGGGCGGCGGTTTCGTCGTCGAGCGGGAGACCGTGCCGCCCGCAATAGTCGGCGTCCTGGCGTAGCCAGCCGCGCTCACGCGCGAACTCCAATGCCCGGTCGCGGCGTCCGTCTTCGACGAGCACCCGGAAGACCCACCGCTGCACCGCCCCGTGCGAGGCGTCGTACGAGAAGCCATAGGCTTCGCGCGCCCCGGCCACGCACATCTGCCAGACACGAACGGGGTTCGGCCAGTGCATCGGCAGGCATGTCACGACGTGCGCGGCCGCGGACCGCACGCCGACACTGGCGTGCTCGCGCCAGGGCCCAGGCCCATCGGTTGTGCCGAGGCTTTGCACCGCGAGATCCACCCGGCCCAACCGCTCGGCGACGCCGGCGACGCGCCGGCTCGTGTCCGCCGACGGCGCGAGGGCGGTCGCGCGCTGGAATGCCGCGAGCGCCTCTTCATACTCGCCGAGGATCTCGGCCGCTTCGCCGTGGCCCACGTGCGCGACGAGGACGTCGGGCGCGGCGACGGCGGCCACGCGGTACTGCTCGAGCGCCTCCCGGAAGGCGTGGCGATGAACCGCGGCCTGAGCGGCGCGCAGCGCCACGCCGGCCTTCGCCGGTCCGGCGCAGGCGGGGAGGATGCGGTCGATGGGAACGACGCCGCCGAGCCGGGCGCACGCGCTCGCACGCAGCTGAGCCACCGAAACACCCGTGAGGACGAGAAGCGCGACGAAGAGAATGCCGGCGAGAAGCAGGACGACCAGAACCCGCGCCCCCCGGCGTACCGCTGGTGGAGCCATTGTTCTGTCCCCCGGGTGGTGGAACCACCACCCGAAAACGTGTCCCGGGTGGTGGAACCACCACCCGAAACCATAGTGGCGTTTTCCAGCGGCGGGGTGCGAGCAAAATCGTCCGAGCGCTTCGAACTTCGCGTCGAATCAGGCAGAAGACGCGGTCAGGCGCGCGCGTCGACGCGGGCGCGGTGCGCGCGATAGGCGCCGAACACGCGCTCGTTCATCTCCTGGCAGGCGGCTCGCGCGCGGGCCTGCTCCTGGGGCGTGGCGCAGAGCAGCGTCAACGCCCGACGACCGATTGCGGCGTGGCGGCGCTCGTCCGGCAGGATGGCGCTGCGATAGAGGTCAGCCGTCTCCGGATCGACGTCGGCCGCCAGCGCGATCAGCGTCTCGAACCCGTCGCACGACTGCGTTTCTCCGGCGAACTGGAACATCGCCAGCTTCTCGAGCGTCGGCCGCGCGCGGCAGGCGACGAGCCAGTCGAAACAGCGCCTCCCACTCCGGCAGCGGCCGATACGCATCCGGATCCTCGCCGAGGTCGAGCAGGCGCCGTCGGAGCAGGTGATAGTGCCGGTGCTCGTCGTCGAGCTGGCCCGGCAACAGCGCGCGGATCTCGCACTCGCCCACGTACGGGATCCACGCCGCAATCAGCTCGACGGAGCGGAGCTCGTTGTACACGCCCTGGCGCATCCGGTAGCGGATCTGCTCGAGTCGAACCGCCGGTGGCGCGCTCGGCTCCAGCCGCACGTCGCGACCGCGCCAGAACGCCGCGTTGTCCGCGGCGAGCGCGGTGACGAAATCGCGCGTGGAGGTCACGGCGCCTTGAATCGGATGCTGCCGATCATCGCCTCCGACGTGCTGTGCGTGTCGTTGGAGTCGATGGACAGCGAGAGCACCGCCGGATCGTCGGGCGCCTCGCCGTAGATCTTTTTGAAATCCTCGAGGAGGTTGCGCTTCTCCGTGACCCACTTATTGAGCTCAGCGGGACCCGACTGCACCACAACGTAAGTGACCATGGCCGTTTTCTCGCTGCGGCAGATCGTGCCGACGGGCTGGGTCGTGTCCCAGACGTAGCCGATGACGCGCGAGCGCACCGTTTCCGGAAATCGCGGCCAGACGACGAAGACCTGGCCGGCCTGGTCGTCCGTCGCCTTCTTGCACGAGTTGCCGTCCTTGGGCAGGACGATCGACTTCCACTCCCACTCGAGGATGGGCGTCTCCTTCAGACGCACCTTGCCCTTGATGTCCCGGTTCAGCGTCGTGCTGTCATCGCGGCTCTTGAGGTGCAGTGCACGACGACCGTCGTCGTCGACGATGCGAAGGTTGCCGTAATTCGGAGATCCCCAGTTCTGCGGCTTCCAGTCGCCGGGTAGCCCGGTCGCGCCGACCTTGTAGGCTTTCCAGTCTTCGATGACGAGGTCGGCGGCCACGGCGACTGAAGCGAGCGCGAGCACGGCGAGGGCGAGGAGGAGAACGCGGCGAGTCATGAGCCCATGATACCGTCAGCGCGTGGAGTCGCTGCGTATCGACAAATGGCTGTGGGCTGCGCGCGTGTTCAAAACGCGCAGCCTTGCGGCCGACGCGTGCGATGGCGGGAAAGTCGACGTCAACGACCAGTCGGCCAAGCCGGCGAAGGCCGTCCGCCCCGGCGACTATATAAAGGTCTCGCTGCCGCAGGGGCGCCGGCGCATCCTCAAGGTGGTCGGGCTGGACGAGCGGCGCGGCAGCGCGGCGCACGCGCGGCTGCTGTACGACGATCTGACCCCGCCGGAGCCGCCGCGCCTGCGCTGGGCGCGGCCGCCGTTCCGTCCACCCGGAGCGGGGCGTCCGACCAAGCGCGAGCGGCGCGAACTCGACCGGCTACGCGACATCTAGCGCGGCGGGCCGCCGCGCTTGCCGCGTCGTCGAGCGCGCGGTAGAGCGCGAACGATCGTCTTTGAAATCGGCGAGCTTGACGACGTGGCGCGCGTCGTCTGGAGCATCACCGTGGCTTCACCGCCCGTCGTTTCCTTGTCCGGGATGTCCTTGAGCTCTTTCACCCGCACGCCGGCGATCTCGCCATAGGCGAAGGTCGCGCGCGCACACGCGCATGACCTCGGCCCACGCGAGCATCAGCGTCGGCCGTCTGGGCACGCGATACGCGATGCCCACTCGTCGAGCATGACCTCGTCGTCGGCGCGCCGAACCATCGTGACGCACCACACGATCCACACGGAAAGCGTCAGCATGATCGCCGCGAACAGGTGCGGGTGCCGGACGGGCCCGATCTCGAGCCACTTGAAGAGCAGGATGCCGAGCACGGAGAACACGACGCCGGAGACCGCCGTCATCGTCTTGAATCGCGGCGGGTAACGAAAGTCTCCGTCGCCGTCAGCACGACGGTATCATGGGCGCTCCGGAGGCCGTGATGAGTACCGATACATACGACTGGCAGGCGATCGTCGACGGGCTGAACCGTTATCTCCGTCTGCGCTCGATCCCGATCGGCATGAAGCTCTTCGAGACGGTCGAGGCGATGGAGGCGATCCCGAAGATCCGGCGCCCGAAGGCGCGGCACACCACTGACCAGATCGTTGCGCAAGCGAGACAGCTCGGCTGGACCGTCGGGATCACGATGGCCGACCTCATCGGCGCGCAGTGCGGCGCGGTCATCGGGCTGCATCCGCAAAATGAGGAGTGGCTCTCGGGCAACCGCATGGCAGGCGTCTGGTTCAAGACGCTCGAGGACGCCAGCGCGCATCAGCACGCGATGGACTGCGTGCCGCACGGACGCTACCGCGCGATGGCCGTCGCGCCGCTCACGTCCGGTCGACTGAACCCGCCCGACATCTGCCTCATCTATGGCACGCCCGGGCAGATGATCCTGTTCATCAACGGCTTGCAGTGGAGCGGCTACCGCAAGATGGCGTTCACGTCCGTCGGCGAGTCGGCGTGCGCGGACTCGTGGGGCAAGGCGCTCAAGACCGGCGAGCCGGCGCTGACGATCCCGTGCTACGCCGAGCGCCGCTACGGCGGCGTCGCCGACGACGAACTGCTGATGGCGATCCCGCCGCGGTTCCTGCCGAAGGTCATCGAGGGGCTCGCCGCACTCGACCGCAACGGCCTGCGCTACCCTATTCCGCCGTACGGCATACAGGCCGACGCCGGCGCTGGACTCGCCGTCTCCTACGCGGACAAGGCACAGAAACCGTAGCCTGGAAATCCGTCCTCACTGGCACACGCCTCGCACCATCGCGCGCAGGAGGTGTCGTATGCCAGAGAAAGAGACGCTCGAGCGCGCGCGTCGTGATCGCCGCCAGGGCAAGGCGCCGTCGACCCAGGCCGGCGAGTTCGTGCGCGAGGAGATCCACCACGTTCGCGAGGGCAAGCACGGCGCACGCTCGACCAAGCAGGCGATCGCCATCGGCCTGTCGAAGGCGCGCCGCGCCGGCGTCGATCTGCCGGCGCCGCGTAAGGGGCAGGCGTCTCGGCGCACACGCCAGAGCGCCAAGCGTGCGTTGCGCGCCGGTCGCCGCCACCGCAAGGTCTCGTCAAAGCGTTCGCGCGCCACGCGCTCCGCGCTGAAGCGCGAGGGCCACCGCGCCGCATCGCGCGGGGCGCTGGCGCGCCAGGCGAAGACGGCGGCCCGCCGCCGCAAGGCTCCCGCGCGTCGCGCCGCCTGAGAGACGCGCCGGGACGGTTGCGGCCGCCACAGGTCATCTGTTACCGTTCCGGCGTTGTTCGCGCCCGGGCGCCCGGAGGGGCCCAGGGAAGGCGGTGTGAATCCGCCGCGACCCCGTCACTGTGATCGGGGACGAAACCCGCGGGAGCCACTGGCCCTGAGGCCGGGAAGGCGCGGGGAGTAGGACGATCCGAAAGCCAGGAGACCTGCCCGCGCGCGCACGTGTCGACTCCGGTCTTCGCGGGAGGACCCGGGCGTGGCTTCCACGACTCTCGTTCTTGGTGGCGCTCGCAGTGGCAAGAGCCGTTTCGCGCTCGAACGCCACGCGTTGACGACGCGCGTCGTCTTCGTGGCGACGGCGCTCGCCGGCGACGTCGAGATGGCGGCGCGAATCGCGCAGCACCGCGCTGAGCGGCCGCCTCACTGGCGCACCGTCGAAGAGCCGTACGAGCTCGTTCCGTGTCTGCGGGACGCGTGCGCCGCCGCCGACGCGGTGATCGTCGACTGCCTGACGCTCTGGGTCTCCAATCTCATGCTGCGCGGCGAGCCGGACGAGCAGGTCTTCAAGCGGGCGGATGAGGTGGCCGCGCTGCTGGCGCTCCAGCCTGCCGACGTGACCGTGGTCTCGAACGAGGTCGGCCTCGGCGTGCACCCCGCTAGCGACGACGGCCGGCACTTTCGCGATCTGCTCGGCGGCGTCAACCAGCGCGTGGCGGCGGCCGTCGATCGGGTCGTGCTGATGGTCGCCGGTGTGCCGCTCACCGTGAAGGAGGCCCGCGCGTGACGACTGTGCGCGCGCTGTGCGAGGCCATGCGTCGGCCGGCGCCGGAGGCCGCGGCGAGAGCGCAGCAGCAACTCGACATGCTGACGAAGCCGCCCGGCAGCCTCGGCCGTCTCGAGGAATTGGCCGCGCGGCTCGTCGCGTTGACCGGTGCGCCGCCGCGCGTGACGCATCCCGTCGTCTTCACGTTTGCGGGGGATCACGGTGTCGCGGCCGAAGGGGTGAGCGCCTACCCGCAATCGGTCACCGCGCAGATGGTGGACAACTTCGTGCGCGGCGGCGCCGCCGTCAACGTGCTCGCGCGCGACTGCGGCGCCCGCGTCGTCGTCGCCGACTTCGGGGTCGCGAACCCGGTCGGCGGCGACGAGACGCTGGTCCGTTGCCCGCTCGGCGCCGGCACCGCGAACATCACGCGCGGTTCCGCGATGACACGCGAGCAAGCGCAGGCCGCGATCGAGCAGGGCGCGCGGCTGGCGCTGGATGCGATCGACGCCGGTGCGGATCTCGTGGCGACCGGCGACATGGGCATCGCCAACACGACCGCCGCGAGCGCCATGACGGCGGCGCTCACTGGCGCCTCGGTCGAGTCGGTCACCGGACGCGGCACGGGCGTCGACGACGAAGGCTGGCGCCGCAAAGTGCATGTCGTGCGACAGGCGCTGGCCGTGAACCGACCGGATCCACGCGATGGCCTCGACGTGCTCAGCAAAGTCGGAGGCTTCGAGATCGGGGGGCTCGTTGGCGTGATCCTGGCGGGCGCGGCGCGCCGCGTGCCGGTGGCGCTCGACGGCTTCATCACGGGCGCCGCCGCGCTCGTGGCCGCGACGCTTGCCCCGCTGTCGGTTCACGCGATGTTCGCCTCGCACCGGTCGGCCGAGCCCGGGCACGCGCGTGCCCTCGAGCACCTGCGCCTCGTCCCGTACCTCGACCTCGGCCTGCGTTTGGGCGAGGGGACCGGCGCCTGCCTGTTCGTGCATCTCGCGCGGGCGGCCGCGCGCATCTACGCCGAGATGGCGACGTTCAAGTCCGCGGGTGTGGACGGCCCCGCATGAGCCGCGCCGCGTGCCTCATGGTGCAGGGCACCGCGTCGGGCGTGGGCAAGAGCGTGCTCACGGCGGCACTGTGCCGCATCTTTGCGCGCGCGGGGTATCGCGTCGCGCCGTTCAAGGCGCAGAACATGTCGCTGAATGCCGCCGTCACCGCCGATGGTGGCGAGATCGGCCGCGCCCAGGCGGCGCAGGCAGCGGCCGCCGGGGTCGAGCCCACCGTCGACATGAATCCGATCCTTCTCAAGCCAGAGACCGACCAGCGCTCGCAGGTCGTCGTGCGCGGCCGCGCGCGAGCCAGCCTCGACTGGCGCGGCTACAGCGACTACGCGCCGACGCTCTGGCCGGAGGTCATCGAGAGCCTGGAGCGGCTGCGCCACGCTCACGACGTGGTCGTGATCGAGGGCGCCGGCAGTCCCGCCGAGATCAATCTCGCGTACGACCTCGCCAACATGCGCGTGGCCGCGCTGGCCGACGCGCCGGTGCTGCTCGTCGGCGACATCGACCGCGGCGGCGTGTTCGCGGCGCTGCTCGGCACGCTGGCGCTGCTCGCACCGAACGACCGCGCGCGCGTTGCCGCGCTCGTCATCAACCGCTTCCGCGGTGACCCCGCGGTGCTGGCGCCGGGCCTCGAGCTGCTCGCGGCGCGTAGCGGGGCGCCCGTCCTCGGCGTCGTGCCGCATCTCGGCGCGGCGCCGCTGCCGGAAGAGGACTCTCTCGGCCTCGAAGGAACGCTCGGCGACGTTGGTGAGGCGCGCGTCGTCGTCGCCGTGCCCCGCCTGCCGCGCATCGCGAACTTCGACGACCTCGAGCCGCTCGCCGCCGAACCGGGCGTCCTTGTGCGCTTCGTCGCGCGGCCGGAGGCAATCCTCGACGCCGATGTCGTCGTGCTGCCCGGCAGCAAGACGACCGTCGCGGATCTGGACTGGCTGCGCGAGCGCGGGCTCGACGCGGCGATCGCCGACGCCGCGCGCGACGGCCGCATCGTCGTCGGCGTCTGTGGTGGCTACCAGATGCTCGGCGAGCGGCTCGACGATCCGGAGCACGTCGAGTCGGCGCGGGAAAGCGTCTCGGGGCTCGGGCTGTTACCGGTGGCGACGACGTTCGCGCGCGAGAAAAGGACGCGTCGCGCGCGCGCGCGCGTGCTGCCCGGCGGCCCGCTGCACGCCGCGGCGGGCGCCGCCGTCGATGCGTACGAGATCCACTGCGGGCGGACGACCGCGCATGGCGGCGCACCGGTTTTTGCGCTCGGCGATGACGCCACGCGCGGCGCTGACGGCGTGCCCGCCGTCGACGGCACGCGCGTGGGAACCGTTGTCGGCACGTACCTGCACGGCTGCTTTTCGAGCGGCGTGCTGCGGCGTGCGTTGCTGACCGCGGCCGCGACGCGGCGCCGTGTCACGCCCGACCCGCGCTGGGGCAGCGATGCGCTCGCCGATCGTTATGACCGATTGGCGGATCGCGTGGCGGCAGCGCTCGATCTCGATATGCTCGGCCGACTCGCGCGCCGGCCGCTCGTGGCGGTCGCGACGTGATCCGCGCGGCAGCCATGCTCGTGATGCTGACGCTGGCGACGCCGGCGCACGCGCTCATGCTGCGCGACATGCTTGGGCGCGAGGTTATGCTGCCAGCGCCGCCGGCCCGCATCGTCTCGCTCGTGCCCAGCGTGACCGAGACGGCCTTCGCGCTCGGCGGCGAGGCGCGCCTGGTCGGCGTGAGCGACTTCTGCGACTGGCCGCCGGCCGCGCGCGCCAAGCCGCGCGTCGGCGGCATGATCAATCCCGGCCTCGAGGCCATCGTCGCCCTGAAGCCCGACCTGGTCGTCGGCACCGACGAGGGCAACCGCGAGGAGACGTTCCTGCAGCTTCGACGGCTCGGGATCCCGGTCTACGTCGTCCACGCGCGCCGCGTGTCCGAGATGTACGAGCTGATTAACCGCGTCGGCGAGCTCACGGGGCGGCAGGACGGCGTCGCGGCGCTCGTGGGCGGCATTCAGCGGCGGATCGACGCGGTGCGTGCGAGCGTGCGCGCGCGGCCCACGCCGCGCGTCCTCTATGTCTTGTGGCCGGACCCGCTGCTCGTGCCAGGCCGCGACTCGCACCTGACCGAGATGATCGAGCTCGCGGGAGGCCGTTCCATCACCGCTGCGGAGCCGGTGAGCTACGTGCGCTTCAGCATCGAGGCGGCTGTTGCGCGAGCGCCCGAGGTGATCGTGCTCGCCGATCACTCCAGCGGAGCCTCGACGGCCGGACGCGCGGCGCCGGAGAAGTGGCAGGCGCTCACCAGCGTGCCGGCGATCCGCGCGGGTCGGCTGTACTCGGTCGATCTGTCGATCCTGCATCGCTACGGACCACGGCTGGCCGAAGGCCTCGAGATCCTCGCGCGCATCATCCATCCCGAGGCGTTCCGGTGAACGAGGCGAGGCGTCTTGCGATCGCGCTCGCCGCGCTCGGCACGATGCTGCTGCTCCTCGGCGTGGCCGCGCTCTTCGTGGGGAGCGCGGGCCTGTCGCCCGCCGCCGTCGCGCGCGCGCTCGCCGGACGCGCGGATGCGTCCTCGGTCGAAGCGATCGTGACGCTCAGTCTACGGCTGCCGCGCGTCGCCGCCGCCGTGCTCGCCGGCGCGGGTCTCGCCGTCGCCGGCGTCGGGTTTCAGGCACTCACGCGCAACCCGCTCGCCGAGCCGTCGGTGCTCGGCGTGTCCAGCGGCGCGGCCTTCGGCGTCGTGCTCGCACAGATTCTCGGGTTCGAGACGGGGCTCGTGGCCGCGCTCGGCCTGGCGGCGTTCGCCTTCGCCGGCGCACTGCTCGCGGCCGTCATCGTCTATCTCGTCGCCAGCGCCCCCGGCGGGCTGGTGATCCAGTCGCTGCTGCTGGCGGGCGTCATCGTCGGCATCTTCTTCACCGCGGCGATCACGGTGATCATCTCCATCGTCGACTTCAATCGCCTGAGCGGCGTGATCCATTGGCTGCTCGGCAACCTCGCCCCGATCCCCGCGACGTCACTCGCGCTGTTCGCATTGCTCGCCGCCGCCGGCGTGGCCGTAATCGTCAGAAGCGCGCGCGAGCTCAACATCCTGGCCCTGGGTGAGGAGGCGGCGAGCCAGCTCGGGGTCGATGCCGAGCGCCTCAAGCGGCGCGTGTTCGCAGCCGCCGCGCTGCTCACCGGCACCGTCGTCGCGTTCGCGGGACCGATCGGCTTCGTCGGCCTCATCGTTCCGCACGTGCTGCGCGGCCTCGTGGGCCAGGACAATCGCCTGCTCGCGCCGGCGTCGGCGCTGGCGGGGGGCGCGTTCCTGCTCACCGCGGATACGCTGGCGCGCAACGTGGTCGCGCCGGCAGAGCTCTCGGTCGGCGTCATCACGGCGTTTTGCGGCGCGCCGTTTTTCGTCTGGGTGCTGCGCGCGCGGAGCCGGCCGGCATGAGCGCCCTCGTCGAATTCGCGGACGTCGGATTTTCCTACGCGAAGCCCGCGGCGCGCCGCGCGCGTGCCTTTGCGTTCGCGGGACTGTCGTTCGCCATCGAGCGCGGCGAGGTGTTCGGCGTGATCGGACCCAACAGCGCGGGCAAGACGTCGCTGCTGCGTCTGCTCACGCGCGTGCTGACGGCGCAGCGCGGAGAGATCCGCCTCGACGGCCGGCCGGTCGGGGCGTTGCGCCCGTGGGAGCTTGCGCGAGAGATCGCCGTGGTGCCGCAGGAGGCGCCGCGGCCGTTTCCGTTCACGGTTCGCGAGCTCGTGCTCATGGGTCGCTATCCGCACGCGCCGCAGCGCTTCTTTGAAGACGCGGCGGATGCGGCGGCGGCGCGCGCCGCGATGCTCGCGACGGACACGGTCGAGCTCGCACCGCTGCCGCTCGACGAGCTGTCGGGCGGCGAGCGCCAGCGCGCGCTGCTCGCCAAGGCACTCGCGCAGGAGCCGCGGCTGCTCGTCCTCGACGAGCCGACGGCCCATCTCGACCTGCGATATCAAGCCGAGACGGCGGCGCTGCTGCGGCGGCTGAACCGCGAGCGCGGTCTCACGATCCTGCTCGTGTCGCACGACCTGAATCTGGCCGCCGAGCTGTGCGATCGCCTGCTGCTCCTGCGCGCCGGCGAGATCGCCCGGGTCGGCGCCCCCGCCGACGTGCTCGAACAGAGGTTGCTCGAAGACGTATTCGGCTGTCGCGTGGTCGTGAACACAAGCCCGAGCGGACGTCCGAGCGTGCAGCTGACGTACGACAGGAGGTGAGACGAGAAGTCGGTCGCGTGTGATGCGCTCCGGTGCGAGGGAAGCCGGTGAGAAGCCGGCACGGTCGCGCCACTGTGAGTGGGGAGCGCCGTCCTGGTCCCGCACGAGCGGGAGCCACTGTTGCATGCCGCTGCCGCAGGCAAAGCACAAAGCACGCCTCGGATGTGGCCGGTAATGGGAAGGCATGGGCGGTCGCGGCGATCCACGAGTCAGGAAACCGGCCGGAGCCAGTCGTCCAACCCTTTCGCGACAAAAGGAGTGGCGCATGGTGCGGACAGCGGTGGCGGTAACGGCGGTCGTGCTGCTGGCGACGACGGCGGCGGCCCAGGAGGTGAAGCAGGCAGAGCCGGTGGTGGTGACGGCAACGAAGATCGAGACGCCGGCCGAGCAGCTCGGCGCGTCGGTGACGGTCGTGCCCGGTGACGAGATCGACGCGCGTCGATATCCGACGGTGGACGAGGCGCTGCGCGGCGTCCCCGGTGTGGAGGTCCGACGCTCCGGCAGCTTCGGCAAATCGACGACGATCTCGATCCGCGGCGCCAACGCGCAGCAGGTGCAGGTGCTCGTGGACGGCATGCGCGTGAAGAGCACGACGCTCGGGCAGGCGGATCTCTCGGATCTCTCGCCCGACCTGATCGAGCGCATCGAGGTCATTCGCGGTCCGCAGTCGACGCTCTATGGCGCGGATGCGATTGGCGGCGTCGTCAACATCATCACCCGCAAAGGCAAAGGGCCCTTCAACCTGTGGACGACCCAGGAGGTCGGGAACTACGAGATCCTGCGCTCCACGATTGGCTTCTCGGGCTCGTACGGGATCTTCGACTACGCGTTCGCCACCGGTCACTTCGAGTCCAACGGGCAGACGATCAACGATGGCGTCGACCAGAATTCGCTCAACACTCGGCTCGGCCTCTCGCTGCCAGGCAGCACGACGCTCTCGCTCGCGGTGCGTTGGAACAAGACCGATACCGGCGTGCCGATCGAGTTCGTCGGCAACCCTGCGCCGATCGTGCCGACCATCGATCCGAACACACGGCAAGAGACCGAGACGGTCATCATCAATCTCGCCGCGCACACGCGTCCGGTGTCCTGGTGGGAGAGTGATGCCCGAGTCGGTCGCTACTGGAATCGGCAGAAGTTCGTCGACCCGCGGGACCCGTTCGCGTGCCCCCCGGCCACCTTCGGCCCGCCGTGCGACTTCCCCGGCATGTTCAAGGTCGAGCGCCGCGAGGTCGAGTGGCTGAACCATTTCCACATCGGCACGTGGTCGACCAGCACCTTCGGCCTCGAGTATCGCTGGGAGTCCGCCGACGTGCAGGGGACGAGCGGGTTCGGCCCCACGACGGAAACAGTCTCCGGCCTGTTCCAGCAGCAGTTCCGATTCTTCGATCGCCTGTTCATGGCCGCCGGTGTGCGCGTCGAAGACAACGACGTGTTCGGCCGCTCCGTGACCGAGCGCGGCTCGCTCTCGTTCCTGATCAAGGAGACCGGCACGCGCATCCACGGCGGCGCCGGGTCGGGCTTTCGCGCTCCGACGTTCAACGACCTGTTCTTCCCCGGCTTCGCGAATCCCGCCCTCAAGCCCGAAGAGAGCTTTTCGTGGGACGTGGGGGTCGGACAGAAGCTTTGGGGCAATCGCATTCGCCTCGACGCCACTGTGTTCAAGAACTCGTTCACCAACCTGATCCGCTGCTGCGTGCCGCTGGCGGGGCCGCCGTTTGCCATTACCTCGAACGTCGGCCGGGCCCGTAGCCAGGGCCTCGAGTTCACGGGTGAGGTCGACCTTCTCGACAACCTCACGGCGGGCGTGAACTACACGTACACGGAGACGAAGGATCTCGACACCGGCACGTGGCTGCCGCGCGAGCCGCGTCATCGCTGGAACGCGCGCGTCGCGTGGCAGCCCATAAAGCCGCTGTCGCTGTGGACCGAGCTGCACGTGCAGACCAGGCAATGGGAGACCCTCGGCAACATCTACGCGAGCGGCTACACGCGCCTGGACGTCGGCGGCACGTATCGCGTCCTCGAGCGCTGGGGATTGGTGAAGTACGTCGACCTCACGGCACGGATTCAGAACCTCGCGAACGAGTCGTATCAAGAGGTGCGCGGCTTCCCCGCGCTCGGTATCACGGCGATCGGAGGGGTACGGGTGGCGTTCGAGTGAGCATCGACGGTGTCGCGACGCGAGTGGGGCCGGAGGCCGTCGTCGTCACGGCCGAGCGTGAGCTCCTCGTGCTCTCGTCCGCCGTGGTCGGCGGGGGCTTCACCCGCGCGCGCGCCGTGCTGAACGTGCACGTGCCGAAGAATTTTCCGTGTGCGGACGCGGCGGCGACAGTGAGCGCCGCCGCGCGCCGGCTCGGCGTGCCCTCGCCGTGGGTCGGCCTTCTGACCGGCGCCTGGACGGAGCGCGCAGAGATCGCCACGGCGGTCGCCGGCGACGTGCGCGCGCTCGTCGTCGCGACCGTCGGACTGAGCAATCCGAGCGCGGCGGGGCTGAGCCCGCGGGCGCAGCCGCTGCCTGCAACGATCAACACCATCGCCGTTGTGGACGCCGACCCCGAGCCAGCGGCGCTGGTGAACCTCGTGGCCACGCTGACGGAGGTCAAGACCGACGTTCTGCGCACGGCCGGTGTTCGGTGCGACGACGGCCGCCTCGCGACGGGCACCTCGAGTGATGCTGTCGTGGTCGCCGCGACGGGGTGCGGAGCGCGTGCCCCGTATGGAGGGCCGCTGACCGACGTCGGCTGGGCGGCGGCGCGCGCGGCGCGGTCGGCGCTCGAAACCGGCGTGCGCCGGTGGCTCGCCGACAACGCGGCCGCGGTGGCCGCGGATGGTTCGCAACGCCGAGCGCTCGAATGATTCGGCTCGCGCGCTGGGTACCGCTGTCGCTCGCGATCCACGCCGCTACGCTGGGCGGCGTGTGGCGCATGCGGGAGGTGGCCGAGCCGGCGCTCTTCGTCGACATGACGCTGACGGAATCCGAGACGCCTTCAGGCCGCGAGTCGTCGCCTGGTCCGCCCGCGCGCGTGCCCGCGGGGCGACGCCCGCCCGCGCGCGGTGCGGCCGCGGCGTCGAGCCCGGAGCCGCGCGTCGCCGCATCGCCACCCGATCGTGGCGCGAGCGCGCGGGCACCGGCGCCGCCGATCAGTGCGGCACCGAGCCCACCGCCGCCGCCTGCGCCATCCGCGGCCGTCGCGTCGCCACCGCCAGCGCCATCCGAGGCCGTTGCCACACCCGCGGTCTCATCGCCGCCGACGGTTGCGCCCACGCACGATGCCGCACCCGTCGCTCCGACGGACTCCGCGCCGAGCGCGTCGCAGTCGTCTGCGGCGAGCCCCGCTGACGTGTTTTCACCGAGCGCGACTCACGGCTCGCACGCGCCTGTGCCGAGCACGGCCTACGGCGGCGGCGCAGCCGACTCGACGGCGTCGAATGCCGCACGCCAGGGCCTGGAGGCTGGTGCGGGTGAGGTTCGGAGCGGCACCGCAGGCTCCGGCGCGGGCACCTCCGGCGAGGGGCCGCTGGCGCTGGCGATTCCGGGCGACGGCGGCGCCGGCGTGTACGGCCCGTACCTCTCCGCGCTCCGGCGTCGGCTCCAAGAGTCGCTCGAGTATCCGACTGCGGCGCGACGCCGCGGTCTCAGCGGCACGGTCCATCTGGAGATCGCGATCGATGCGACCGGACGCCTCGGCGACGTGCTGCTGGTGCGCTCGTCGTCGCACGCGCTGCTCGACGATGCCGCGCTGCAGGCGGCGCGCAGCCTGCGCCGCGTGCCCTTTCCGCCGGACGTCCGTCCGCGACCACTGCGCGTGCTCTTGCCGGTGGTCTTCGATCTGCGCTGAGCGCCGCGATCCGCGCTACCATGCGCGCTGATGACCACGACGCGAACCGTCGAGCACGGCCCAGGCGGGACCGTGACCGAGTACGACGAGGTCTCCGTCGGTGGCGATATCGTCGAGCGTCTGCTGATGGAGCTGTTCGCCGAGCACTGGACGGAGATCTACGCGGGCCCGATCATCGAGGGCGCCGCGTACGAGATTCGCTTCACGAGCCAGCCGAAGCTTTCGGTGCTCGACGGCTATCTCACCGTCGACGTCGGGCCGTGGCATTTCCACCTCTGCGTCGGCGATCACCGCGGCGCCGCCACGCCGGAGCAGGCGGCCATGCGTCGCGTCGGGCGGGCGGCCTTTTTCCGGACCGACGGCGGCTCGTGTGTGCCCGGCTCGTGGGGGCTGCGGCTCTGGAACGGTCGGGGCGAGCAGATGATCACGGTCTTCTTTCCCAATCCATGGCTCGACGACGCGCAGCAGCGGACACGCGAGCCGCGCTGGGAGAAGACCGCGCTCTGGGAGCGCCTGCGCGCGCGGTACGCGGAGCCGCCTCGCTGAGGCGCACGCTCGCCGCCGTCGCGGTGGTTCTCCTGATCGCTGCGCCGGCCCTTGCCAACGATGATGACGCCATCGATCCGGATCGCCCGGATGTGACGTTCAGCCCGAACACCGTGGGTAAGGGGCGCGTCCAGCTCGAGACGGGCATGTTTTATCGGCGCACGAGCCAGGCCGGTGCGGCGGCCGAGCGGCGGATTTCTGCGGAAGCGACACTGCGCGTCGGCGTCACCGAGAACCTCGAAGTACGCCTCGACGGCGAGCCGATCGTCCGCGTCTGGAACGACGTGCGCGACACCGACGTCGGCGAAATCAACGTGGGGCTGAAGTATCGCTTCCTCGACGCGCCCGAGGGCGCATGGTGGCCCACCCTCGGGCTGTATTTCTTCGTCAAGCCGCCTCTTGCCCAGGAACCGATTGGCTCCGGCGAGACCGACACCGGCCTCATCCTGCTCGCGTCATTCGAGCTGCCCGCCGACTTCACGCTCGAGGTCAACGCCGGTGCCGTGCTGGTCGGCCAGAATCGTCCGAGCGGGCATCTCGTGCAGGCGCGCGTCGCGGCGTCGCTCTCGCGTCAGATCGCGGACCGGCTGAGCGGATTCGTCGACATGGGGTACCTCTCGCGCGGCGAACGCGACGGCCGGGACGCGCTCGGAATGCAGGCCGGCCTGATCTGGCGAGTCATGCGCGACCTTGCGCTCGACGCCGCAGTTTCCACCAGCCTGCTCGGCGCACTGCCGGATTACGGTGTGCGCGCCGGAGTGAGCGTTCGCTTCGGTCGCTGATGCCGCGGCGGCCCTCGGGGTCGCTGTCGCGCTCGATCTACTACTCGGCGATCCGCCCAACGCGCTGCATCCCGTGGCGTGGATGGGCCGCGCGGTCGCGACGGGTCAGCGCGGCCTCTGCCGCGGCGGCCGCGTTCGACTCGTCGTCGCCGGCGGCCTGCTGACACTGGCGGTCGCAGCCGCGGCGTGCGCCGGCGGCGCCGCCGTCGGCGCTATGGCGCAACGGCTCGGCGGCGTGGCGCCATTCGTCGAGGGCGCGGCGCTCAGCCTGCTGCTCTCATTCCGCGGCCTCGTCGCCGCCGCGCGCGCGGTGGCGGCGCCGCTCGCCGCGGGCGATCTCGCCGCGGCCCGCGCCGCCGTCGGCCTGCACCTCGTGAGTCGCCCGACAGCGACGCTCGCCCCCGATGAGGTGGCGTCAGCTGCCGTCGAGTCGGTCGCCGAGAATCTGACCGACGCGTTCGTGGCCCCCGTCTGCTTCTACCTGATCTTCGGCCTTGCCGGGGCGGCCGCCTATCGAGCGGTCAACACCGCCGATGCGATGATCGGCTACCGCGACGGGACGCTCGAATGGTTCGGCAAGGTCGCCGCACGCCTCGACGACGCGCTGAACTTCGTGCCGGCACGAATCGCGGCGCTGAGCCTCGTGGGCGCCGCCGTCCTCGCGCGGGAAGACGCGCGCGGGGCATGGCGCGTGCTGCGACGGGACGGCGGGCGCACCGCCAGTCCCAACGCCGGCCGGACCATGGCGGCGATGGCAGGGGGGCTCGGGTTGACGCTCGCCAAGCGCGGTGCCTATCGCCTGGGCGACGGCCGGCCACCCGGCGCGAGCGACATCGCCCGGGCCGTGCGGGTCTTCGCGTGGGCCGCCGCGCTGACCCTTGGCGCGCTCCTTCTCCTCGATTCCCTTGCGCTTTTTCTTCGTGGCGCCCGTGGGCCGGTGAGTATCATCTAAAAGCTCGCCGCGGCACGCGGCGACGTCTCGCGTTCATGACGGTTACCGAGCGGCTGACGGACGGGGTGCGCACGGCGCTGGCGGCGGCGGGGCTGCCCGCGGCGGACGACTGCGCGTGGGAAGTGCCGCGCCAGGCCGAGCACGGCGACTACGCGACCAACGTCGCGATGACGCTCGCCCGCGCGGCCAAGCGCCCGCCGCGGCAGATCGCCGACGCGCTCGCGAAGAACTTTCCCGCGATGCCCGAGGTCGCGCGGGTCGAGGTTGCGGGACCCGGATTTCTGAACGTCTTCCTCGCCCCGGCGTGGACGGCGGGCGCGCTCCACGAGGTGCTCGACGCCGGGGCGGCCTACGGGCGCGGCAGCGGCCATGCCGGTCAACGCTGGCGGGTCGAGTTCGTGTCCGCCAATCCCACCGGACCGCTCGTCATCGTGAATGCGCGCGCGGCCGCCGTCGGCGACGCGCTCGCGCGGCTGCTGCGCTCGCAGGGCGCGCACGTGACGACGGAGTACTACGTCAACGACGCCGGCACGCAGTTCGAGGCGCTCGCCCGCTCGTTCGAGGCGCGGGTTCGCCAGGTGTTCGGCCAGAGCGCCACGCTGCCGGAAAACGGCTATCCCGGCGAATACCTGATTGAGCTCGCGCAGGAGTACAGGGCCACCGGCGGAACACTGGATGTCCCCGGCGACGAGCGGACGCGGCTCGAGCACTTCGGCCGCTGGGCGGTCGAGCGTATGGTCGAGCAGCAACGCCGCACGCTGGCCGCGTATGGCGTCGAATTCGACGTCTGGTCGTCGGAGCAGCGCGACGTACGCGACCGCGGCCTGGCGGAAAAGGCCGTGCAGGAGCTCGCCACGCGCGGCCTCACCTATGAGCAGGACGGCGCGCTGTGGTTTCGCTCGACGGCCGTGCCCAACGCCGGCGACGATCAGGATCGCGTGCTGCGGCGGCGCACCGGCGAGCTGACCTACTTCGCCGTCGACGTTGCGTACCAC
>Ga0114129_10000318_pt1 | contig 56382 bp, 55 predicted proteins | sample RhiMetdeltSRZDD1_FD_80071 | JGI IMG/M metagenome (GOLD analysis project Ga0114129, IMG submission 80071) | Populus rhizosphere microbial communities from Tennessee, USA - Rhizosphere MetaG P. deltoides SRZDD1 (version 2) (version 2) | ecosystem: Host-associated > Plants > Roots > Rhizosphere >...
AGGCCGAGGATGACTTCCTCGCCTTTTACTTCCTCTTTGATCTTTCTTACGGCTTCGCCGACGTAGTCCGGCATGTTCCAGTCGCCGCGGCAGCCGCAGATCTCGCGCACGAAGCGCTGCAGGATCCTGGTCCCCTGCCGGGTGTGGGTGACCTCGGGATGGAACTGCACGCCGTAGAAGCGACGCGTTTCGTCGGCCATTCCGGCGATCGGGCAGGCTTCGGTCGACGCCATCAGCCTGAATCCCGCGGGAAGCTCGGTGACCTTGTCGCCGTGGCTCATCCACACCTTCAGCATGCCGTGGCCGTCGGCGGTCCGGAAATCCTCGATGCCGTCGAAGAGGCGGGTGTGGCCACGCGCGCGCACCTCGGCGTAGCCGAACTCGCGCACCTTGCCCGCCTCCACGCGGCCGCCGAGCTGCTGCGCCATGGTCTGCATGCCGTAACAGATGCCGAGGACCGGCACGCCCACGTCGAAGGCGGCGGGCGGCGCCTTGCCGGTCGATTCCTCGTAGGCCGACATGTGGCTGCCGGAGAGGATGATGCCGCTGGCGCCGAAGCCGCGGACGAAGTCGTCGGCGACGTCGTGCGGATGGATCTCGCAGTAGACCTTGGCCTCCCGGACCCGGCGTGCGATGAGCTGCGTGTACTGGGCGCCGAAATCGAGGATCAGGATCTTCTGGTGCACTGTAGTTAAGCCGGCCTCTTGGCTACCTTGCTTATTCAACCCGATAGTTGGGCGCCTCTTTGACGATCTGCACGTCGTGCACGTGCGATTCGCGCATCCCGGCGGCGGTGATCTCCACGAACTGGGTGCGCGTTCGCAGGTCGTCGACGGTGGCGCAGCCGGTGTAGCCCATGCTCGCGCGCACGCCGCCGGCGAGCTGCTGGATCACCGAGATCACGCTGCCCTTGTAGGGGACGCGCCCTTCGACGCCCTCGGGCACCAGCTTGTCGACGTTCATCTCCGAGTCCTGGAAGTAGCGGTCGGCGGCGCCCTTCTGCATCGCCGCGAGCGAGCCCATGCCGCGGTACGACTTGTAGGAGCGGCCCTGGTAGAGCTCGATCTCGCCGGGCGACTCCTCGGTGCCCGCGAAAAGCGAGCCGAGCATCACGGCGTGGGCCCCGGCGGCGAGCGCCTTTGCCACGTCGCCGGAGTAGCGCACCCCGCCGTCGGCGATGAGCGGCACGTCGATCTTCGCCAGCGCCTCGGCCACGTTCTGGATGGCGCTGATCTGCGGCACGCCGACGCCGGCCACCACGCGCGTGGTGCAGATCGAGCCGGGTCCGATGCCGACCTTGACGCCGTCGGCGCCGTGGTCGACCAGCGCGCGCGCGCCGTCGCCGGTGCCGACGTTGCCGCCGACGACCTCGACGCTGAAGTTCTTCTTGATCCACTGGACGCGATCGAGGACGCCCTGGGCGTGTCCGTGCGCCGTATCCACGACGATCACGTCCACCCCGGCCTCGACCAGGGCGGCGACGCGCTCCTCGGTGCCCTCGCCCACGCCGACCGCGGCCCCGACGCGGAGCTTGCCGTGCGGATCCTTGGCCGCGTAGGGATGCTCGCTTTCCTTGGTGATGTCCTTCACCGTCACCAGGCCCTTGAGATGGAACTCCTCGTCGATCACCAGCACGCGCTCGAGGCGGTGGCGGTGCATGAGCTCCTTCGCCTCCTCGCGGCTCGCCCCCTCGCGCACGGTGATGAGCCGCCGCTGCGGCGTCATGATCGCCTTCACCGGCTGGTCGAGGTTGGTCTCGAAGCGCAGGTCGCGGTTGGTGACGATGCCCACCACCTTGCCGCTCTTGACCACCGGGAATCCGGAGATGCGGTGCTCGCGCTGCAGCGCCATGACGTCGCGCACCGTCATCTCGGGCGACACCGTCATCGGATCGCGCAGCACGCCCGACTCGAAGCGCTTCACCTTCGCCACCTCGGCCGCCTGCGCGGCGGCGGCAAGGTTCTTGTGCACGATGCCGATGCCGCCTTCCTGCGCGATGGCGATGGCAAGGCGCGCCTCGGTGACCGTGTCCATGGCCGCGGACACGAGCGGCAGGTTGAGCTCGAGCTTCCGGGTGAGCCGGGTCTTCAGCGAGACTTCTCGAGGCAGGACGCGGGAGTGGGCGGGGAGGAGGAGAACGTCGTCGAAGGTCAGCGCCTTCTGGATCACCCGCATGAGAATTCTTTCACGCAAAGCGGCATTATACGCGAGGGTCCGAGACAACCTTCTTTGACCCTCCGCGGAAAAGCCGATAGTGTCGCTCGCCATGAACAAAGCTCTCGTTTTCATGGCAGGCCTTGCATTCGCCGCCACCGCCGCCGCGCAATCCAAATGGGTCGACAAGGACGGCCGCGTGACCTACGGCGATGCGCCGCCCCAAGGCGTCGACGCCCAACCGATGCGCCGGGGGTCCGCCGCGCCCCTGCCCTACACCACCAGCCCGTCGGCGGATAAGACGGATAAGAAGGAAGGCGACAAAGACACCGCCAAACCGCTCACGCCGGCGGAGCAGGACGCCGCGTATCGCAAGCGCCGGCAGGACGCGGAGAAGGAGCACGAGAAGCAGGCGAAGACCGACCAGGCCGCCGCGGCCAAGAAGGAGAACTGCGCCCGTGCTCAAGACTACGTGCGCACGCTGGAAACCGGACGGGTGGCCCGCTACGACGCCCAAGGCGAGCGCTCCTTCCTGGACGACAACCAGCTGGCGCAGGAATCCGCCAAGGCGCGCCAGGACGTGCGCGACTGGTGCAACTAGGCGCGCGCTAGCGCCTCCTGAACGCGCGCCGGCGGCGCGCCTCCTTGGCATCGACGATGAGCGCACGGTAGATCTCGACCCGATCGCCGTCGCGCAGCGGCGTCTGCGCCGCCACCACCCGGCCGTGAATCCCGATCTTCTGCCGTCCCGGGTCGATCTCGGGATGGCGCTCGAGGACGCCCGAGGCGCGCACCGCTTCCCACGCCGTCGCGCCCGCCGCGAGGGTGAGCGTCACCGCGTCCTCGCCCGAGGCCAGCGCGTACACCACCTCGACGCTAAGGTTTCCCATGGAGGTCCTCGGCGCGCCGGGTAAAGGCGTCGACCATGGTGTCGGCGATGTGGTCGAAGAGGGGCTCCAGCATTCTCGCTAGCGGCCCGGCCATCTCGTACTCGAGCGAGAACTCGACCGAGCAAGCCTGCGCGGAGAGCGGCTTGAAGCGCCAGGACGCGGCGAAATGCCGGAACGGTCCCTTCACCAGGCGCATGTCCATGGCCTCGGGCGGATGCAGCTCGTTGCGCGTGCTGAAGGTCTGGTTCAGGCCGCGCATTCCCACGCTCAGCGTGGCCCGCACCCATGCCGGGGTGCGCTCGTCCACGCTCGCCGCGCGGCACCAGGGGAGGAAGCGGGGGTACGACTCGATGTCGTCCACCAGCGCGAACATCCGTCCGGCGGGGTGCTCGACGATCGCGGACCTGGCAATTCGCTTCATGGGAAAATCGCGGCCAAATGTCGATCGTCGAAAACCGCAAGGCGTTCCACGACTATTTCATCGAGGAGCGCTACGAGGCCGGCATCGTGCTCGAGGGCTGGGAAGTGAAGGCGATCCGCGGCGGCCGGGGCAACATCGGCGAGGCCTACGTCATGGTGCGCGGCGAGGAGCTGTTTCTCTTCGGCGCGCACGTGAGCCCGCTGCCTACTGCCTCCACCCACATCACTCCCGACCCCACGCGCACGCGGAAGCTCCTGCTCCGCGCCGAGGAGATCCGGCGCCTGATCGGCAAGGTGGAACAGCGCGGCTACACGCTGGTCCCGCTCAACCTGCACTACAGCAAGGGCCGCATCAAGCTCGAGGTCGGGCTCGGGCGCGGCAAGCTCAAGCACGACAAGCGCGCCGACCAGCGCGAGAAGGAGTGGAACCGGGAGAAGCAGCGGCTTCTGCGCAGCAAATAAAGGGGGTCTGACCCCTTTTACGCCGCAGCGGATTGCTTCTCGGAGGACGGCTGTTCGGCGAGCGCCAGCCAGGTCGAAACCACCGTATCGGGGTTGAGAGAAAGGCTCTCGATGCCCTGCTCCATCAGCCAGCGCGCGAGGTCGGGATGGTCCGAGGGCCCCTGGCCGCAGATGCCGACGTACTTGCCGTGCTTGCGGCAGGCGCCGATCGCCATGGCGAGCATCGCCTTGACCGCGGCATCGCGCTCGTCGAAGCCCTCGGCGACGAGGCCCGAGTCGCGGTCGAGGCCGAGCGTGAGCTGGGTGAGGTCGTTCGAGCCGATGGAGAAGCCGTCGAACAGCTCGAGGAACTCCTCGGCGAGGATGGCGTTCGACGGCAGCTCGCACATCATGACGATCTTCAGGCCGCTCTTCCCGCGTTCCAGCCCGTTCTGGGCGAGCAATCTGACGACTTCCTTTGCTTCGCGTGTGGTCCTCACGAACGGCACCATCAGCTCGACGTTGGTGAGCCCGAGCTCGTCGCGCACCTTCTTCAGCGCCGCGCACTCGAGCTCGAAGCACTGGCGGAAGTCCTCGGCCACGTAGCGCGAGGCCCCGCGCCAGCCGAGCATCGGGTTCTCCTCCTCGGGCTCGTAGCGCTCGCCGCCGACGAGCTTGCGGTACTCGTTCGACTTGAAGTCCGACAGCCGCACGATGACCTGCTTGGGCCAGAACGCCGCCGCGATGGTGGCCACGCCCTCGACCATCTTCTCGCGGAAGAAATCCTTCGGGCTGGGGTAGCCGCGCGCCTTTTCCTCGAGCTTGGCCTTCAGGGGGGCCGGCAGCGCCGGGTATTCGAGGCAGGCGCGCGGGTGCACGCCGATCTCGTTGTTGATGATGAACTCGAGCCGCGCAAGGCCGACGCCGGCATTCGGCAGCTGCGCGAACTCGAACGCGAGCTCCGGGTTGCCCACGTTCATCGTGATCTTCACTGGAATGCGCGGCATCTCGCCGCGGGCGCGGCTCGTCACCTCGAACGGGATCAGGCCTTCGTAGACATTGCCGGTGTCGCCTTCGGCGCACGACACGGTGACCTGCTGGCCGTCCTTCAGGCGCCTGGTCGCCTCGCCGCAGCCCACGACCGCGGGAATGCCGAGCTCGCGCGCGATGATCGCGGCGTGGCAGGTGCGCCCGCCGCGATTGGTGACGATGGCGGCCGCGACCTTCATGACCGGCTCCCAGTTCGGGTCGGTCATGTCGGTGACCAGGATGTCGCCCTCCTTCACCCGCGACATCTTCGACGCGTCGGCGACCACGCGCACCGTGCCGCTGCCGATCTTGTTGCCGATCGCGCGGCCGCTCACCAGCACGCGCGAGCTGCCCTTCAGGGCGAAGCGCTCCTCGACGTCGCGCTTGCGCGACTTGACGGTCTCGGGCCGCGCCTGCAGCACGTAGATTTTCCCGTCGGCGCCGTCCTTGCCCCACTCGATGTCCATCGGACGGCCGTAATGGCGCTCGATCGTGACCGCGTAGCGCGCCAGCTCGAGAATGTCCTCGTTGGAAAGAGAGAAGCGGTGCCGCTCCGCCTCCGGCACGTCCACGACCTTGGTGGACTTGCCGGTGGCCGAGGACTGCGAGAACACCATTTTCTGGAGCTTGGAGCCGAGCGCGCGCCGCACGATCGCCGGGCGGCCTTTCTCGAGCATCGGCTTGTGCACGTAGAACTCGTCGGGGTTGACGGCGCCCTGCACCACCATCTCGCCGAGCCCGTACGACGCGGTGATGAAGACGACGTCACGGAACCCCGATTCGGTGTCGAGCGTGAAGAGCACGCCGCTCGCGCCGAGGTCGCTGCGCACCATCTGCTGGACCGCCGCCGACAGCGCGACCGCGCCGTGCGCGAAGCCCTGGTGCACGCGATAGGAGATCGCGCGGTCGTTGTAGAGCGAGGCGAACACATGGCGGATCGCCTCCAGCACGTTGTCGGCGCCGCTGATGTTGAGGAAGGTTTCCTGCTGGCCGGCAAAGGACGCCTCCGGCAGGTCTTCGGCGGTGGCCGAGGAGCGCACCGCGAACGAGACCTTGTCGCCCGATTGCCGTTCAAGCTGCTGATAATGCTCCCGAATCTCCTTCTCCAGGGCGGGCGGAAACGGGGTCTTCAGAATCCATCCGCGGATCTCCTTGCCGGCGGCGGCGAGCGCCTTGACGTCCGCGGGATCCAGCGCGGAAAGGCGCTCGGCGATTCGCTGTTTCAAACCATTTGAATCTAGAAATTCGTGAAAGGCGGCGGCCGTGGTGGCAAAACCGCCGGGCACGCGGATGCCTGCCGCGGAGAGCGCGCCGATCATCTCGCCGAGCGAGGCGTTCTTGCCGCCGACCTCGGCGAGATCCTTGAGCCGCAGATCCTTAAGCCACGCTACGCGCATAGAGCCACGCTAACCGCATTGCGGTATTTTATCGCCATGGATCGGCGTACCGTGTTTTTCGTCTCCGACGGCACCGGCATCACCGCGCAGATGCTTGGCCACAGCCTGATGACCCAGTTCGAGGGGGTCGAATTCAACCAGGTGACGCTGCCGTTCGTCGACAGCACCGAAAAGGCCGAGGAGTGCGTTGCGCGCATCGCCGCCGAGTCGAGCAGCGGCCGCGCGATCGTGTTCTCCACGCTGGTGAACCACGACGTGCGCGCGGTCGTGCGGGGCGCGAACGCGCTGGTGATCGACTTCTTCGAGAGCTTCATCGACCCGCTCGAGGCGGGCCTGGGCGTCAAGTCGAGCCATACGATCGGGCGCTCGCACAGCGCCATGGACAAGAAGGAGTATGCGCAACGCATGGAGGCTATCAATTTCTCCATGGCGCACGACGATGGCGCGTCGCACCGGGAGCTAGGCCAGGCGGACGTGATCCTGGTCGGCGTGTCGCGCAGCGGCAAGACGCCGACCAGCCTATACCTCGCCCTCCAGTTCGGCGTGAAGGCGGCCAACTACCCCCTCATTCCGGAGGATTTCCAGCGCGGCAAGCTGCCCGAGGCGCTGCGCGCGCAGAAAAACCGCCTCTACGGGCTGACGATCGCACCGGAGCGGCTCCACGAGATCCGCAAGGAGCGCCGGCCGGGCAGCCGCTATGCCGAGCTCGACAACTGCCGCTTCGAGGTCGAGGAAGCCGAGACCATGATGCGGCGCGAAGGCATCCGCAGCATCAACTCGACCACCAAGTCGATCGAGGAGATCGCCACCACGATCCTGCGCGAGCTTCGCATCCAGCGGCAGGTCTACTAGGCTTTACCCCTCAAGTAGCCCTCGTAGAGGCAGATCGCGGCCGCGGCGGCGACGTTGAGGGATTCGCTGCCCGCGGCCATCGGGATCGTCGCCCGGAGTCGCGCCTTGGCGGCCAGGGCGGGACCGACTCCTCGCCCCTCCGAGCCGAAGATCCAGCCGATCCGGCCTCGCAGCTCCAGGTCCTTGAGCGAACTCCCCCCGCTCGAAACGGTGCAAACCGTGGCGCCCTGAAACTCTTCCAGCGGCTTCACCAGATCGCTCACCTGCCGCAGCGCGAGCTTGAAATGGCCACCCATCGCGGCGCGCAGGACTTTCGGCGACCACGGGTCGGCGCAGGCAGCATCGAGGAAGACTTCGCCCACCCCGAACGCGGCGGCGCTCCGCAGGATCGCACCGACGTTCGCCGGGTCCTGGACGCCCTCGAGGAACACGGCCGCCTTGGCGCTGGCGTCGAGGGGACGCGGAATGGCGATCTCCGCGGCGATGCCCGGCGGGGTCTCGGCATCGGCGACGACGCCGAAGAGGCGGTCGCCCAGGACCACGGGCTCGCGCCGGCCGAGAAGCTCCTGGACCTCGTTTTTTTTCAAACCTGTTTCGCTCGCGATCAGTGTGATCGGCTCGATTCCGGCCTGGAGCGCCTCGGCGACCAGATGCGGACCTTCGATCAGCACGCGGCCTTCGCGCTTTCGGAACGACGAGTCCGTCGCGAGCTTCGTCCAGCGCTTGACCCGAGGGTTGTCGCGCGAACGGATGACATTCATACCGCGCAGGTGCGAAAGCCGGCGAAGATGTCGGCGCGATCGGGCGTGTAGAAGTTGCGGAAGCGCTTGCGCGCGATGCGCGCCGGCGTCGCGAAGCTGCCGCCGCGCAGCACCTTGTGCGTGCCGAACCAGGGCTCCGAGTACTCCTTGTACGGGTCGCGCACGAAACCGGGGTACGGGAGAAAATCGCTGGCCGTCCATTCCCACAGCTGACTCGTGTTTTCCAACCCGTTCACAGCCGCGAACTCCCACTCTGCTTCTGTGGGGAGGCGCCGCCCGGCGAAGCGGCAATAGGCCTGCGCCTCGTGCCAGCTCACGTGCATCACCGGCTCGTCGGGCACGCGCTCGACCCACCGGTCGAAGCGCCGCACCTCGCCGCCGCGCCAGTAGCGCGGCGCCTTGCCGCCGGCCCGCACGAATTCTTCGTATTGCGCGTTGGTGACGCAGCCGCGCGAGAGGCGGAAGGGCTGCAGCACGAGCGGGTGGCTCCATTTCTCGTTGTCGAACACGAAGCCTTCGTCCGGGGTCGAGCCGAGGCGGAAGACGCCGCCTTCAAAATCATGGTCCCCGGAAACCGCGACTGGGGCCGGTCCGCCTTCCCCCTCGTAACCCAATGTCTGTCGCGTGTAGTGGAAAGCTTCCGCGTGCATGTCCTCGTGGCGCACTGCGAGCTGAACGAAATAGGAATCCGCATCCCCCTCCTGAAGGCGGGCGATGAGCCGCTGCGTGACCTCATCGCGGTATGCGAGCGTTTCGCTAAACGACGGTAACGGGAGGTCCCAGCGCGTCGCGTGCGCCACGGCCGCCGAGTCATAGAGCCGGTCCGCGTTCGGCAGGATCGAGGCGCGGTCTGGGCGCGCGTCCCTCAGGCACCACCATTCCTGGAACCAGCCGACGTGGCCGACCTCCCAGCGCGGCGGGTTGACGATCGCGAGCCGCGGGCCGAGCTCTCGCTCGCCGCCCAGGCCGTCGGCCACGCGCCGCAGGTGCGCGCGCGCGGAGCGCAGCTCCTCGATCAACTCGGCGCTCATCGCGCCCGAGTCTAATTGAAGACCGCCGGAAGCGGCCTAAGATGGCAATAGGGTGAGAATCGCACTGGTGACGCCGGCCGGGCCGGGCATGCGCAACGGCAACCGGCATACCGCCCTGCGCTGGGCGGCGTTTCTGCGCGCCGCCGGGCACGCGGTCGAGGTCTCGGTGGAGTGGTCGCCCGAACGCCCCGCCGATGCGATGCTCGCGCTGCATGCGCGCCGCAGCCATCTCTCGATCAAGGCGTTCCCCGCGGACCGGCCGCTCGTCGTGGCGCTGACCGGCACCGACGTCTATCGCGACATCCACGAGTCGGCGCAGGCGCGCGAATCGCTGGAGCTCGCGCATCGGCTCATCGTGCTGCAGCCCATGGCCGCGCGCGAGCTGGCCCCGCGGCTGAGGCGCAAGGTCCGCGTCGTGGTGCAAAGCTCGGCGACGACGCTGCGCCACGCGCCGGTGCGCCGGGGTTTTCGCGTCTGCGTGATCGGCCACCTGCGCGCCGAGAAGGACCCGCTGCGCGCGCTCGCCGCCCTCGCTCATCTCCCGGACGAGAATATCGAAGTCGTCCACCTCGGGGCAGCGCTCGACGAGGTGCTTGCTGGAGAGGCAAAGCTCGGCATGGCGCGCGAGACGCGCTACCGGTGGCTCGGCAGCGTGCCGCATGCGCGCGCGCTGCGCTGGCTCGCCTCGAGCCACGCCATGGTGATCAGCTCGCGGATGGAGGGCGGCGCGAACGTGGTGTGCGAGGCGCTGCGCGTCGGAGTTCCGGTGCTCGCCTCGCGCATTCCCGGAAATGTCGGCCTGCTGGGCGCCGGCTACGCCGGGTATTTCCCGGTCGAGGACGAGCGCGCGCTCGCCGCGCTCATAGGGCGCGCCGCGTCGGATCGCCGCTTCTACCTGAATCTAAAGGCTGACATGAGAAAGCTGCGTGCGACGGTCTCGCCGCGCGCCGAGGCACGGGCCCTGCTTGCGGCGCTATCCGCTGCAGCGCTCTGAGCGCACGACGTCGGCCTCGCCGTAGCGGAACGCCGGACCGGAGGCCTGCGCGCTCGGAATCACCTGGACGCAGTCGCCCACCGCAAACTCGCTGTCGGACTGGGCGATGATCTGACCGGTCGGCGTGCGCACCACGTATTGGTGCGTTTCCGCATTGTGGCGCAGGGCAGGCCCGAGGACATTTCCCACCTTGCCCAGGAACTTCATCCCGGGGACATCCGCACCCTGGCGCACCACGCGCAGGACCTTCTGCACCGTGCCGGCGTAGCGGTTGTCGCCGCTCGACTCGCCGGCGGGCGTGCCGGCCGGCGTGGAGGTGCACGCGGCGAGCGGCAGGAGCACGAGGCAGGCGAATCGAATCACCCGGGTAGCATCGCTCCGGCCGCGTGACGGCCGCCACCGGGGGGGCTCCCCCGGCGGATGTCCGGGATTCCCCTATTCCGGGCGCTTTTGCCGCCGGGCGGAGGCGAGCTCGGCCCTGGCGGCCGACAACACCTCCTCCATGAGGTCGGCGTGCGGCGACGCCTCTGCGCAAGCCAGCACGTCGGCGTAGTCGCGCCGCAGCCGGCGCTCCTCGGTCCGGAATTCCGCCAGGGTCAGGCCGGGTGCGGCGGCGAGCTTTTTCGCGCTGCAATACATCCGGTAGCTGCGCACGCGCAGCGTCTGGGCCATAGCCCCCCAGCTGTCGGCGAACAGGTCCTTCTGGAAGAACACCCCGACCGCGTAGAAGCTGCGCCGGTGGATCTCGCAGGGCCCGAGCCGTCCCAGGGCGTCGAGGTGCTCCTGGGTGGCGTAGCCCTTGTGGCGGTCGAAGCCGTATTGCGGGTAGCGCGCCGAGAGGGCGCACATCTCGGCGTCGCGCTCGGTCTTCGCGAGGATCGAGGCCGCCGAGATCACCGGGTGGAGCGCGTCCCCGTCCACGATCGTTCTTGTCTTACATGACAGACCCGGCGACTGGTTGCCGTCGACCCACGCCTCCGCGGGCGCCACGCCGAGCGCCTGCACCGCGCGGCGCATCGCGAGCAACGAGGCCTGGAGGATGTTGATGCGGTCGATCTCCTCGACCGTGGCGTGGGCCACCGACCAGGCGATCGCCCGCTCCCGGATGCGGCCGGCGAGCACGTCGCGGCGCTCCGCCGTGAGCACCTTCGAGTCCGCCAGGCCGTTGATCCGGCGCTTGCGGTCGAGGATGACCGCCGCTGCGTAGACCGGGCCGGCCAGCGGACCACGTCCCGCCTCGTCGATGCCGCACACCAGCACGCTATCCATTTTTGTTTTCCAGTACCGCCATGACCGCTTCTGCGGCTTTCTCCGCCGTATTCTGCCGCAGAAGGTCGTGAAATTCATGGAAGCGCGCGACCTGGCGCTCGCGCGCGGGCTTGTCGCGCCAGAGCGCCAGCAGCGCCGCGCAGAGCGCCTCCGGAGTCGCATCGTCCTGCAGCAGCTCCGGCACCAGCCGCTCGCCCGCCAGGATGTTGGGCATCCCCACGTACGGCAGGTAGAGCATCCTGCGCATCAGGCGCCAGCTGATCGGCGACTGCCGGTAGGCGATCACCATCGGCGTCTTGAAAAGCGCCGTCTCCAGCGTCGCCGTGCCGCTCGCGACGAGCGCGAGGTCGGCCGCGGCGAGCGCTTCGTGCGAATGGCCGAAGAGCAGCGTGAGCGGCAGGTCGGTGCGCTGGTGCTCATGCAGCGCGCGCTCGACCAGGTCGCGCGTCGCCCGCGTCACCGTGGGGCACACGAAGTGCACGTCGCGGATCTCCTGCCGCAGGCGGTGCGCGGCCAGCAGGAAGGCGCCCGCCATGTAGTGCACCTCCGAGCGCCGGCTCCCCGGGAGCAGCGCCACGATCAGCTTGCCCCCGGGCAGCCGCAGCTGGGCGCGGGCCTCGTCCTTCTTCGGATCCAGCGGGATCACGTCGGCGAGCGGGTGGCCGACGTAGCTTACCGGGATGCCGGCCTGCTCGTAGATCGGCTTCTCGAACGGGAACATCACGAGGATGCGGTTCACAGCGCGCGCGACGCGCTTGATGCGGCCGCGCCGCCAGGCCCACACCGACGGGCTCACGTAGTGGATGGTCGGAATGCCGGCCTCCTTGAGGCGCTGCTCGAGGCCGAGGTTGAATTCGCTCGAGTCGACGCCGATGAACAGGTCGGGCCGCTCGCGCAGCATCTCCCGGCCGAGGCGCCGGCGGATCCCCACGATCTCGGTGTAGCTGCGCAGCACCTCGGCGTAGCCGCGCACCGAGAGCTTCTCGATCGGGTAGTGCGACTCGAAGCCCTCGGCGATCATGCGCGGGCCGCCGATGCCCGCGAACACCATCGAGCGGCGGCGCGCCTTCAGCGCGGCGATCAGGTGGGCGGCGAGCAGGTCGCTCGAGGCTTCGCCGGCCACCATGCCGACGCGCAGGAGCTCGGCCATCTATCGGGCGATGCCGCGCTTGCTGACTGCCAGGAACTCGAGAAAAAGCCTGATTTCGGGACAACTTTGCGCGGCGGTCTCGAGCTGCCGCTTGGCATCCTCCAGCGACAGGCCGCTGCGGTAAAGCGTGCGGTATGCGCGCTTGATCGCCTGGATGGTCTGGGGGGCGAAGCCGCGCCGCCTGAGGCCCTCGCTGTTGATGCCGTAGGGGCTGGCCATGTGACCCGCGACCATGACGTAGGGCGGCACGTCCTGCGAGATGAAGCTTCCCATGCCGGTGAAGGCATGCGCGCCGATGCGCACGAACTGGTGCACCAGGGTGGTCGCGCCGAAGATCACCCAGTCCTCCACGGTCACGTGCCCGGCGAGCTGGGTACAGTTGGCGAAGATGGTCTTGTTCCCCACCTGCACGTCGTGCGCGAAGTGCACGTAGGCCATGATCCAGTTCTCGTTTCCGATGCGCGTGACGCCCAGGTCCTGCGCCGTGCCGCGGTTGATCGTCACGTACTCGCGGATGGTGTTGTCGTCGCCGATCTCGACGCGGGTGGGCTCGTCCTTGTACTTCTTGTCCTGCGGCGCAGCGCCGATGGAGGCGAACTGGAAGATGCGGTTGCGCCGGCCGATGCGCACGCGGCCGTCGATCACCACGTGCGGGCCGATCCAGGTCCCCTCCCCGATCTCGACCTCGGTGCCGACGATGGCGTACGGGCCGACCTCGACGCCGGCGGCGAGCCGCGCGCCGGGGTGCACCACCGCGCTCGGGTGGACGCGCGCGCTCATGGCTCCGCGGGCCGCATCGCGAGCAGGATGGTGGCTTCCGCGGCGAGCTCCGTTCCCACCCGCGCCACGCACGAGAACTTGCCGATGCCGCGCAGCATGCGCTCGACCTTGACGTCGATCTCCAGCTGGTCGCCGGGGATCACCGGCTTCTTGAAGCGCGCATCGTCGATGCCCACGTAGTAGTAGATGTTCTGGCGGTGGTCGGTGTCCTTGTCGCCGCTGATGATGAGCACGCCGGCCGCCTGCGCCATCGCCTCGAGGATCATGACGCCGGGCATGATCGGCCGCCCGGGAAAGTGCCCCTGGAAGTAGGGCTCGTTCGCCGACACGTTCTTCAGCGCCACGATGCGCTTGTTGGTCTCGCAGTGCTTCACCCGGTCGATCATCAGGATCGGGTAGCGCTGCGGCAGGTTCTTCAGCACCTCGAAGATGTCCATTTCGATCATTTCTTCTTCTCCTTCTCGAGCGTCCGCACCCGCTCGGCGAGCCGGTCGAGGTGGCGCACCCACGCCGTATAGCGCGCCCATGACGCGTTGTCCGAGGAGGGGTACAGGCCGGTGTAGGTACCCGCCTTGTGGATCGAATGCGAGATCGTGGTGCAGGACGAGATCTGCACATGATCCGTGATCTCGAGATGGCCGAGGATCTGCGCGGCGGCGCCGATGGCGCAGTGCCGCCCGATGCGCGTGCTGCCGGCGACCCCGGTGCAGCCGGCCATCGCCGTGTGCGCGCCGATGCGGCAGTTGTGCCCGACCTGGACCTGGTTGTCGATCTTCACGCCCTCCTCGATCACGGTGTCGTCGAGCGCGCCGCGGTCGATGGTGGAGTTGGCGCCGATCTCCACGTCGTCGCCGACGCGTACCGCGCCGATCTGCGGAATCTTGACCCAGCGCCCGGCTTCGTCCTGCGCGAGGCCGAACCCGTCGGCGCCGATCACCACCCCCGAATGCAGGATCACCCGCTCGCCCAGGGTGCAGCCGTGGTACACGACCACCCGCGGGTACAGGCAGCTGTCGCTGCCGATGCTCACCCCGTCGCCGACTACGCAGCCCGCCCCGATCGATACGCCCTCGCCGAGCTTCACGTCCTTTCCGATCACTGCGGAAGCATGTACCCCGGGCGCCTGGGCCGTCCGCGGGTTGAACAGCTGCGACACGCGCGCGAAGTACAGGTACGGCGAGTCGCACACGATGCGCGGCAGCGACGTCAGGTCCTCGGACTCCTGCGACAGGATCACCGCCGAGGCGCGCGTCGCGGCGAGCTTGGCGCGGTGCTTCGGGCTCGCGAGGAAGGTGATCTCGCCCGCGGCGGCGTGCTCGAGCGACCCCACCTGGCTCACGCGCGCATCCGCGTCGCCGGCGACGCGCCCGCCGAGGCGCGTGGCGATCTCCGAGAGCGTCAGCGCCCCCCGCATGGGCGTCACTTCGCCGGCGGCTTGCCCGATTCGAGCGCCTTGATCACCCTGTCGGTGATGTCGATGCGCGGGCTCGCGAACACGGCATCCTGGAAGATGATGTCGAACTTCTCCTGCTCCGCAATCTGCCGGATCACGCGGTTGGCGAGCTCCACCACCTGCGCCAGCTCCTCGTTGCGGCGCTGGTTCAGGTCCTCGCGGAACTCGCGCTGCTTCCTCTGGAAGTCGCGGTTCAGATCGGCGAACTCGCGCTCGCGGTTGCGCCGCTGCGTCTCGCCCATGGTCATGCCGTTCTTGTCGATGTCGTCCTGCATGCGCTTCAGCTGCTCGGCGATCTTGGCCAGCTCCTGGTCGCGCTTCTGGAACTCGGCCTCGATCTTCTTCTGGGCACGCTGCGCCGGTCCCGCGTCGCGCAGGATGCGCTCGGTGTTCACGAAGCCGAGCTTGCTGCTGAGCGGGGGCGCCTGCTGCGCCTGCTGCGCAGCGGCCGGCTGCACTGCCGACGCGAGCGCAACGGCGGAGACGATGGCGAGGAGCGCTGTTTTCATGTTCGGAATACGGTGCCTCAGAATCCGGTGCCGAAGGTGAATTGTAGCCGCTGCACTTGGTCCTCGTCCTTGCGGTTGAGGGGGTTGGCGATCGAAAGCCGCAGCGGCCCGAACGGGGACAGCCAATTCAGCGCGAACCCGCCCGAATAGCGCAGGTCCCCCAGCCGGATCGGAGTGTCGGGGGCGTAGACCTGGCCGAAATCGATGAACGCGCCCAGGCGCAGCGATTGCTCGGCGGTCGCCCCGGGCATCGGGAACAGGAACTCCGCCGCGCCGATGACCTTGGTGTTGCCGCCGGTGGAGTTGCCCTCGGCGTCGCGCGGTCCGAGCGAAAACGCGCGGTAGCCGCGCACCGAATCCGGGCCGCCGGCGTAGTAGGCCTTGAAGAACGGCACCGGCCTGCCGCCGAGCCCGGCGGCGTAGCCGACGTCCCCGCGCAAGAGCAGCGTGTAGATCCGGGTCAGGCGGAAGTAGTAGCTCTGCTGGAAGTTGAGCCGGTAGTACTTCAGGTCGCCGCCGGCGATTTCCGCGCTCAGGCGCGTGAAGCCCCCCTGGTTGGGGGATATGACGCTGTCGCGCGTGTCGCGCTGCCAGCCGGCGGTGAAGGCGCCGTACTGGTAATCGCTGCCGAACTGGTTGACGAAGTCGAGGTAGCGCAGCGGGCTGTTTTGGAAGGTGGTGAGCGTCACCGACTCGAGGTTGACCCCGACGTCGACCGAGCTGATCTCCGAGACCGGGTAGCCGAACTTGATTCCTCCGCCGATCGCGTCGGTGGTGTAGGCGCCGACCGCGAGGCTGGAGGCGTCGGTCTTGCGCTTGTAGACGTCGAACCCCTGGCTCACCCCGTCGACCGTGTAGTAGGGGTCGTTGTAGGAAAGCGCGTAGACCGTGTTCACCCTGCCGCTGTTGATGTTGGCGGAGATGAACTTGCCGGTGCCGAAGGCGTTGGACTGGCGGATCGAGGTGGAAACCGCGAACCGCTCCACGCTGGAGAAGCCGACGCCGAGGAGCAGCGCGCCGGTGGGGCGCTCCTTGACCGTGTAGACCACGTCGACCTGGTCGGGGCTGCCCTCGACCGGCTGGGTCTCGACGGTGGTCTCGCTGAAGTACCCGGTGCGCTCGATGCGCCGGCGCGAGAGCTGGATCTTCGAGGCGTCGTAGAACGCCCCCTCGAGCTGGCGCATCTCGCGCCGCACCACCTCGTCGCGGGTCTTGGAGTTGCCCGCGACGTCGATGCGCCGCACGTACACCCGGCGCCCCGGGTCGATCACGATGTTGAACGCGACGCTGCGCTTTTCCTTGTCGACGTTCGGGATGGCGTTGGCGTTGGCGAAGGCGTAGCCATCGTTGCCGAGGCGCTCGCCGATCGCCTTGGTGCTCGCGGCGAGCTTCTCTCGTGAGAACACGTCGCCGGACTTGAGCTGCACCAGCTTCTCGAGCTCCTCGCGCGACACCGGCGTCTGGCCCGAGAGCTGCACGTCGGACACCGTGTAGCGCTCGCCCTCGTTGATGTTCACCGTGATGTAGATGTCGTGCCGGTCCGGGGTGATCGAGACCTGGGTCGACTCGATGGCGAAGTCGAGGTAGCCGCGGTTCTGGTAGTACGAGCGCAGCGTCTCCAGGTCGGCCGAGAGCTTCTCGCGCGCGTAGCGGTCGTGCTTGGTGTACCAGGTGAGCCAGCCTGGCGTGCGCAGCACGAACAGGCCCACCAGCTCGCTCTCGCTGAACGCCTGGGCGCCGACGATGTTGATGCCGCGGATCTTCGCCACCTCGCCCTCGCTGACCGCGATGTTGATGCCGACGCGGTTGCGCTCGAGCGGCGTGACGGTGGTCTGGACCTCCGCGCCGTACATCCCGCGCGAGAGGTACTGGCGCTTGATCTCCTGCTCCGCGGTGTCGAGCACCGAGCGGTCGAAGATGCGTCCCTCGGCGAGGCCGTTTTCGCGCAGCACCTTGCGCACCGCGTCGGGCTCGAATTCCTTCATCCCCGAGAAATCGATCTGCGCGACGGCCGGGCGCTCCTGGACGAACACCACCAGCACGTCGTTCTCGTGCTCCAGGCGCACGTCGGAAAAGAACCCGGTGGCGTAAAGCGCCCGCAGCGCCGCCCGCGCCCGCTCCTCGTTCATGACCTCGCCGACCTTGATCGGGAGGTAGCTGAAGACCGTGCCGGGCTCGGTGCGCTGCAGGCCCTCGACGCGGATGTCCTTGACGGTGAATGGCTCGAAGGACTGAGCGCCTGCGGCCCCGGCGAGCGCAAGCGCAGCGAGGACCGCGGCGAGGCCTCGGACGATCATTCAGCCGCTCACCTAACCCGTGAGGATGCGGTTCAGGTCGTTGTAGAAGGCGAACGCCATCATCACGAGCAGCAGCGCGAGGCCGACGCGCTGGCCGAGCTCCATCGCGCGCTCCGAGACCGGGCTGCCCTTGACGATCTCGATGGCGTAGTACATGAGGTGCCCGCCGTCGAGCAGCGGGATCGGCAGCAGGTTGAGCACCCCCAGGCTGATGCTGATCAGCGCGAGGAACGTCAGGTACGAGATCCAGCCGGCCTGCGCCGACTGCCCGGCGAAGTCGGCGATGGTGACCGGGCCCGAGAGGTGCTTCCACGACAGCTCGCCCATCAGCATCCGGCCGAGCATCTTCAGGCTGAAGCTGGAGATGTCCCAGGTCTTCGCCAGCGCCTTGCCGAGGCTGCCGGCGAATCCGTACCTCACCGTGATCAGCATCTTCTCGGCGTGCGCGGGCGGGACCAACGGCGCCGCGCCGATGCGCCCGATGCGCTGCTCGCCCGAGGCCGCGCTTTCGGGCGTGATTTCCACCATCCTGGTCTTGCCCTCGGCTTCGACGAGGAGCTGCAGCGGCGTGCCGGGGTGCGAGCGGATCTCCGCGACGAGGGCGTCCCAGGTGTCGATGCGCTTGTCGCCCGCGCGCACGATGCGGTCGCCCGGCGCGAGCCCGGCGCGCTCGGCCGGGTTGCCGGCGACGACCTGACCGATGACCGGCTCGAGCGGCGGGCGATAGAGGCGCAGCCCGACCCGCTCCAGCGCGTCGGTCTCGACCTCATCGGTCGGGTAGCCGCGCAGGTCGAGCGTCGCCTCGGCGAGGTGGCCGCGCCCCGTCTGCACCTCGAGCCGCAGGCTCTCGTGCTGCAGCGCGGCCTGCAGCACCCGCCAGCGCAGCTCCTGCCAGGTCGTGACCGGGACGCCTTCGATCGCGCGGACCGTGTCCTCCGAGTGCAGCCCGGCGGCCGCGGCCACGGTGCCAGGCGGCGGCTCGGCGAGGACCGGCCGCGCCTCCGGCAGGCCGTACATGAACAATCCCGCGTACACCAGCACCGCGAACGCGAGGTTGAACACCGGGCCGGCGACCACGATGGCGAGGCGGCGCCAGACGCTCTGGCGGTTGAACGCGCGGTGCAGCTCCTCGGGCGCGACCGGACCCTCGCGCTCGTCGAGCATCTTGACGTAGCCGCCGAAGGGAATCGCCGCGATCACCCACTCGGTGCGGTCGCGGCCGCGCCGCCACAACGCGAGCGGGCGTCCAAAACCCACGGAAAAGCGCAGCACCTTGACGCCGCACAGGCGCGCGACCAGATAGTGCCCGTACTCGTGCACCACGATCAGCACGCCGAGCGCGACGATGAAGGCGACGACGGTGTTGAGTAGGCTCATGCCCTAGTTTTTTATCCTGTTTGCCGGAAAAGAATCGCGGTCGGCCGCTGTTTTTGTTGTATCCAAACGTTTCACGCCGCCTCCCTGAGCGCGATGCGCTCGCGCGCCTTCCTCCGCGCGAGCGCGTCGGCCTCCAGAATCTCGGCAAGCGCGCCCGCAGGCGCCGCGGCGATGCCGCTCAAGGTGTCCTCGATCACGGCGGCGATCGCCGTGAAGCGGATGCGCCGGGAGAGGAACGCCTCCACCGCGATCTCGTTCGCGGCATTCAGCACCGCAGGCCCGGAGCCGCCGGCGCGCAGCGCGGCGCGGGCGAGACCCAGGCACGGAAAGCGCTCCGGGTCGAGCCGCTCGAACGCGAGGCTCTTCAGGGCGGCGAGGTCGAGCGGACGCGCGCCCGAGGCGATGCGCTCCGGGTGCGCCAGCGCGTAGGCGATCGGCACGCGCATGTCGGGATTCGAGAGCTGCGCGATGACCGAGCCGTCGACGTATTCGACCAGCGAGTGCACGATGCTTTGCGGGTGGATCAGGACCTCGATCTGCTCGGCCGGCAGCTCGAAGAGATGGCAGGCCTCGATCACTTCGAGGCCCTTGTTCATCATGGTGGCCGAGTCGACCGAGATCTTGCGCCCCATGACCCAGTTCGGATGGGCGCACGCCTCCTCGGGGGTGACGGCCTCCAGCTTCTCGAGCGGCGTGGCGCGGAAGGGCCCGCCGGACGCCGTCAGGATGATTTTCTTGACTGAATTTCTGTTGGAAAAGCACTGAAACACCGCGTTGTGCTCGCTGTCCACCGGGACCAGTTCGGCGCCCGAGTCGCGCGCCGCGCGGATCACCAGGGCGCCCGCCATGACGAGCGCTTCCTTGTTGGCGAGCAGCACTCGCTTGCCGGCGCGCGCGGCTGCGAGCGTCGAGGGCAGTCCCGCAGCCCCGACGATCGCGGCCATGACGGCGTTGCAGTCGGGATGGCTCGCGACCGCCTCCAGGGCGGCGCTGCCGAACAGCAGCTCCACGTTCAGTTCGCCGAAGCGCCCGCGCAGCGCGCGGTCCTCCGCCATGCCCGAGAGCACCGCGAAGCGCGGCCGGTGAACGCGGCAGAGCTCGAGCAGCGCGTCGCCGGAGCCGTGCGCGCTCAGCGCGAACACGCGGTAGCGATCGCGGTGCGCGCCCACCACGTCGAGGGTGCTCGCCCCGATCGAGCCTGTGGCCCCGAGGACTGCCAGGTTCACCGGACGATCGGCCATAGGAGCGCGGCGAGCGGGAGCGCGGCCGTCGCGCTGTCGATGCGGTCCAGGATGCCGCCGTGACCCGGCAGCAGGCTGCCGCTGTCCTTTACGCCGGCCTGGCGCTTCACCGCCGATTCGAAGAGGTCGCCCACAATGCTTGCCATGCCTAGCAGTAGCGCGGTTGCGACCAGGGCGAGCCAGGCGCCCAGGTCGGTGAAAAACGCGAGGATGATAGCGTACAGCGCGGCGCCGACCAGGCCGCCGCCGGCGCCCTCCCAGGTCTTGCCCGGGCTGATCGCGGGGGCGAGTTTGCGCCTGCCCCAGGCGCGGCCGACGAAATACGCCGCGGTATCCGCGATCCAGACCAGCACGAGCACCAGCAGCACTACCAGCGGCTCGAGCCGGACCATCGCGAGCGCCGCGGGAACCAGCACCGCGAAGCCGGCCGCGCCGATCCAGACCGTCTGGTGCGGCTGCATGCCGCGCCACATCCAAAGCGGCGCGAGCACGATCCAGAAGAAGGCCGCCAGGGCGAACAGCGCCTGCTGCAGCCCCGCGCGCTGAAGGGCGAGAAACGTGAGCGCCACCGCGGCGGCGAAGGCGAGCGCGGCGGCGCGCTCGAGGCGGCACAGGCGCGCCCACTCGTGCCCGGCGAAGAGCAGGATCAGCCCGACCACGAGCTCGAGCGCGCGGCGCGGAAGCAGGAACAGCGCCGCGAGCAGCGCGGCGATGAGGACCGCGGCCGTGCCGATCCGCGCGGCGAGCTGGCCTTTCAGGCGACCTCGGCCCGCTTCGCGGCTTCGAGCTGCTCGCTGGTACGGCCGAAGCGCCGCTCGCGGCTGCGATAGGAGGCGATGGCGAGGTCGAGCGCCGCGGCGTCGAAATCCGGCCACAGCGTTTCGGTGAAGTACAGCTCGGCGTAGGCGAGCTGCCACAGCAGGAAATTGCTGATGCGCTGCTCGCCGCCGGTGCGGATGAAGAGGTCCGGCTCCGGCGCGTAGCTCATGGCGAGATGCGGCGCGAGCATCTCCTCCCGGATTTCCTTCAGGCCGGGCTTATCCTTCAGGACCTGGTTCATCGCCTGGAGGATGTCCCATCTTCCGCCGTAGTTCGCCGCGATGGTCAGCGTGAGCCCGCGGTTGCCCGCCGTGAGCCGCTCGCCGTTCTCGATCGCGCGCCGGATGTTGGCGTCGAAGCGCCGCGTGTCGCCCACGACCTTGAGGCGCACGCCGTTGCGATGGAGCTTCTCGACCTCGCTGGTCAGCGCCATCTGGAAAAGCTGCATCAGCAGCGCCACCTCCTCGGCCGGACGGCGCCAGTTCTCGGAGCTGAACGCGAACAGGGTGAGGAAGCCGACGCCGCGCTCGGCGCACGCGCGCACCGTGGCGCGCACCGCCTCCACGCCGCGGCGGTGGCCGGCGATGCGCGGCAGGTGCTGGCGCTTCGCCCAGCGGCCGTTGCCGTCCATGATGATGGCGACGTGCCGCGGCACCTCGTCGTGCGCGGGAACCTCCTGCGTCGAGCTGGGATGAGTCATACGGCGAGGAGCTCCTTTTCCTTCTCCTGAAGGAGCTTGTCGATGTCGGCGACGTGCCGGTCGGTCATCTTCTGCACCTCGTCCTGGGCGCGGCGCTCGTCGTTCTCGGACACCTCGTGCTTCTTCAGCGATTCCTTGAGCTGGTGGATCGCGTCGCGGCGCGTGTTGCGCACCGCCACGCGGGCGTTCTCGGCCTCGTGGCGCACTACCTTGATCAGCTCCTTGCGCCGCTCCTCCGTGAGGAGCGGCATCGGCACGCGCACCGTCTCGCCCTGCGAAGAGGGATTGAGGCCGAGGTCGGAGTCGCGGATCGCCTTCTCGATCGCCCCGGCCATCTTCTTCTCGAACGGGGTCACGCCGATGGTGCGCGCGTCGAGCAGCGTCACCTTGGCGACCTGGTTGATCGGCATCTGCGAGCCGTAGTAGTCGACCATGACGTGGTCGAGAATGCCGGTGTGCGCGCGCCCGGTGCGCACCTTGGCGAGGTCCGACTTGAACGCCTGCACGCTCTTGTCCATCTTCTGGTCGGTGCTCTTCTTCAGATCGGCGATGACCATAGGTATACGACCTTTAAGCGGTTTCTCCGCGTACTTTAATCATACGTGAACGAGGGTGCCCTCATCCTCGCCCAGCACCACCCGGCGCAGGGCGTCCTGCTTGAAGATGTTGAACACGTTGATCGGCAGCTTCTGGTCGCGGCACAGCGTGAGCGCGGTGGCGTCCATGACCTTCAGGTTCTTGTTGATCGCCTCGTCGAAGCTGATCTTCGCGTAGCGCTGCGCGCGCGGGTTGCGCTTGGGATCGTCGGTGTACACCCCGTCGACCTTGGTGCCCTTGAGCACGATCTCGGCGCCCATCTCGCTGCCGCGCAGCGCCGCCGCGGTGTCGGTGGTGAAGAAGGGATTGCCGGTGCCGGCGGCGAAGATCACCACCTTGCCCTCCTCCAGGTAGCGGATCGCCTTGCCGCGGATGTAGGGCTCGCACACCTGCTCGATGTTGAGCGCCGACTGGACCCGGCTCGCGATGCCGGCCTGGCGCATGGCGTCGGAGAGCGCCAGCGCGTTCATCACCGTGGCCAGCATTCCCATGTAGTCGGCGGTGGCGCGGTCCATGCCCTCGGCGCCCGGCGCGAGCCCGCGGAAGATGTTGCCGCCGCCGATCACCACGCCCATCTCGACCCCGAGGCGCGACACCTGCGCCACCTCGGAGACGATGTTGAGGATGGTCTGCCGGTTGATGCCGTACGGATCCTCTCCCATCAGGGCCTCGCCCGAGAGCTTGAGGAGGATTCTTTTGTATTTGGGAGTCACTGCGCGGCTTCGCGATCGCGTTCTTAGTGGACCTGGGGCGCTTTCTCGATTCCCTCACCAACGACGAGGAAGGCGTATCCGTTGACCTTGCCCTTCTTCGCGGTAAGCATTTTTTCCACCGTCTGCTTGTCGTCCTTGACGAAGGGCTGGCCCATGAGGGTGATCTCGCTGAGGAACTTGTTGAGCGACCCCTCGACCATCTTGGCCGCGATCTCGGCAGGCTTGCCCGATTCCTTCGCCCGCGCGAGTTGGATGTCACGCTCGCGGGCGACGACATCGGCCGGAACTTCGCCTTTGGTCATGTGTTCCGGTTTGGCGAACGCGACGTGCATGGCCAGGTCCTTGCCGACCTCTTCCGGTCCCTCGTAGTCCACCAGGACGCCGATCTTGACGCCGTGCAGATACAGGGCGAGCTTGCCCTTCGCCTGCAGCCGCTTGAAGCGGCGGATCGTCATGTTCTCGCCGATCTTCTGGATCAGGGCCTGACGGCGCTCCTCGACCTTGCCAGAGGCGAGTGCAGCGACGTCCTTTGGGTTCTGCGACGCGACGGTTTCCGCGAGCGAGCGCGCGAACGCGACGAATTCTTCGTTCTTGGCGACGAAGTCGGTCTCGCAGTTCAGCTCCACCAGCGCGCCGAGCTTGCCGTCCGAGGAAACATAGGCCCCGATCACACCTTCGGCGGCGACTCGGCTCGCGGCCTTGCTCGCCTTGGCGCCGCTCTTGATGCGCAACAGCTCCTCGGCCTTGTCCAGGTCGCCGCCGGCTTCGGCCAGAGCCTTCTTGCACTCCATCATTCCCAGGCCGGTGCGCTCGCGGAGCTCTTTCACCAGCGCTGCACTGATTTCCGCCATTCTTGCAAACTCCTTACTGGGTTTGAAAAAAAGGGGCCCGAGGCCCCTTTTTCATGGTTCGGGTCGGGAGCACCCTATTTCTCGGTCTCGTCCTCATCCACCTCGACGAACTCGTCGCGCGAGGCGGCGACCACTTCCTCGAGCGACTGGGTGCGTCCTTCGAGCACCGCGTCGGCCATGCCGCGCGCGTAGAGGCGGATGGCGCGGCTCGAGTCGTCGTTGCCGGGGATCACGTAGTCGATCCCGGCGGGGTTATGGTTGGTGTCGACCACGCCGATCACCGGCACGCCGAGCTTGTTCGCCTCGGCGACCGCGCCCTTCTGGTAGCCCACGTCGATGATGAAGAGCGCATCGGGCAGGCTGCCGAGCTCCTTGATGCCGCCGAGCGAACGGTTCAGCTTGTCCAGCTCGCGCTGGATGCCGAGCGCCTCCTTCTTCGCCATGCGCTCCAGGGTCCCGTCCTGCGCCATGCCTTCCATCTCCTTCAGCCGCTTGATCGACTGCTTGACGGTCTTGAAGTTGGTGAGCATGCCGCCGAGCCAGCGGTAGTCGACGAAGGGCATCTGGCAGCGCTGCGCCTCTTCGCGCACGATGTCGCGCGCCTGACGCTTGGTCCCGACGAAGAGCAGGTTGCCGCGGTTGGCGGCGAGCTTGCGCGCGAACTTGAGCGCTTCCTGGTACATCTCCAGGGTCTTCTCGAGATTGATGATGTGAATCTTGTTGCGGTGACCGAAGATGTACGGCGCCATCTTCGGGTTCCAGTAGCGGGTCTGGTGGCCGAAATGGACCCCCGCCTCCAGCATCTGACGCATCGTGACCGACACTAAACTCTCTCCTTAGGGTTGAGGCCTTTTGCTGACGGCGATTACCCCGATCCATCAATACCATCGATCGGAGCACCCTGTTTTTGCCGCCAGCAGGCGAATTTAAGCCCGAAATTCTAGCATAATCAGGCATCAATGGCCGTTCTACTGAAGACTCCCGAGGAGCTGGAGCGCATGCGCATCGCCGGGCGGCTCGCCGGCGAGGTGCTCGACTTCATCGCGCCTCACGTTAAGCCGGGCGTGACCACCGGCAAGCTAAACGACCTCTGCCACGACTACATGGTGCGGGTCCAGCACACCATTCCCGCGCCCCTCAACTACGCCCCGCCGGGCTACAAGCCGTTTCCGAAGTCGATCTGCACGTCGGTGAACCACCAGGTGTGCCACGGCATCCCGGGTGATCGGGTGCTGAAGCCGGGTGACATCCTGAACGTCGACATCACGGTGATCAAGGACGGCTTCCACGGCGATTCGAGCCGCATGTACTTTCTCGGCGAGCCGAGCATCCAGGCGCGCCGCCTGGTCGAGGTCACGCACGAGTGCATGTGGCTCGGCATCCGCCAGGTGCGCCCCGGCGCGCGGCTGGGCGATCTCGGCTCGGCGATCCAGGCCCACGCCGAGAAGCACGGGTTCTCGGTGGTGCGCGAGTTCTGCGGGCACGGCATCGGGCGCAAGTTCCACGAGGAGCCGCAGGTACTGCACTACGGGCGGCCGGGCACCGGGCTGGTGCTCGAGCCCGGCATGACCTTCACCGTCGAGCCGATGATCAACGCCGGCAAGGCCGGCATCCGCGAGCTCGCCGACGGCTGGACCATCGTCACCAAGGACCACAGCCTGTCCGCGCAGTGGGAGCACACGGTCGCAGTCACCGAGTCGGGCTTCGAGGTTCTGACCCAGTCCGCTGGGTCGATGGCGGAGCCGGCGCTTCTTGGTTGACCTCAGGAAGAACCTCGCGGAGGAGCGCCAGGCGCTGCGCCTCGCGTACCTCGGCAAGCCCGAGCCCCAGCGCCTCCTGCGCCGGCACTGCGCGCTCGTCGACCGCACCGTCCGCGAAGTCTGGCGCGAGACCGCGCTCGAGGGCGCCGCGCTCGTCGCCACCGGCGGCTACGGCCGCGGCGAGCTCTATCCCGCCTCGGACGTCGACCTCCTGGTCCTCTTGCCCGACGGCGTCACCGAGGCCGGCAAGGAGAAGGTCGAGAAGCTGATCGGCACGCTCTGGGACACCGGCCTCGAGATCGGCCACAGCGTGCGCACGGTCCAGGGCTGCGTCGAGGCCGCGGCCGAGGACATCACCATCCGCACCACGCTGATGGAATCGCGCTACCTCGCAGGCAGCCGCCGCCTTTTTTCGGATCTCGTGAAGGCGCTCGAGGAGACCAACGATCCGCTGTCGTTCTTCAAGGCGAAGAAGCTCGAGCAGGAGCAGCGCCACGCCAAGCACCAGGACACGCCCTACTCGCTCGAGCCGAACCTGAAGGAGGCGCCGGGCGGCCTGCGCGACCTGCACACCATCATGTGGATCGCGCGCGCGAGCGGCATCGGCCGCCGCTGGAGCGACCTCGTGTCGGCGCGGCTGCTCGAGCGCCACGAGGCGCGCCAGCTCGCGCGCCACGAAGCCGCGTTCCAGGACCTGCGCATCCGCCTGCACTACCTCGCCGGGCGCCGCGAGGACCGCATCGTGTTCGACTTCCAGAACGCCCTCGCGGCCCAGTACGGCGACGTCGACACGCCCGAGCGGCGCGCGAGCGAAGCGATGATGCAGCGCTACTACCGCGCGGCCAAGACCGTCACGCAGCTCAACACGATCGTGCTGCAGAACATCGGCGCGCGGCTCTTCCCGCAGCCGGAGGAAACGCCCCGCAGCCTGAACGAGCGCTTCGGCATCCGGGGGGAACTGCTTCACATCCAGGATGAATCGCTCTTCGAGCGCGATCCGGTCACGATCCTCGAGAGCTTCCTCCTGATGATGCAGCACCACGAGCTGCGCGGCATGACCGCGGCCACGCTGCGCGCGCTGTGGCGCGCCCGGAGGCGTATCGACACGAAGTTCAGGCGCGACCCGCTGGCGCAGCTTCTGTTCCTGCAGATCCTGCAGCAGCCGCGCGGCATCGTGCACGAGTTCCGGCGCATGAACCAGTACGGCATCCTCGGCCGCTACCTGCCCGAGTTCGGCCGCATCGTCGGCCAGATGCAGCACGACCTGTTCCACGTCTACACGGTCGACCAGCACATCCTCATGGTGCTGAGGAACGTGCGCCGCTTCACCATGCCGGAGTTCGCGCACGAGTTCCCGCTCTGCAGCGAGCTGATGAACGGCTTCGAGCGGCACTGGCTGATCTACATCGCCGCGCTCTACCACGACATCGCCAAGGGGCGCGGCGGGGACCACTCGGAGCTCGGTTCCGTCGATGCAAGAAGCTTTGCAAGAAACCATGGATTGTCGGCCGAAGACACCGACCTCGTCGTCTTCCTGGTCGAGCGGCACCTCGCGATGTCGCACGTCGCGCAGAAGCAGGACGTCTACGACCCCGAGGTGATCCGCGCCTTCGCCGAGCTCTGCGGCAGCGAGCGGCGGCTGGTCGCGCTCTACCTGCTCACGGTGGCAGACGTGCGCGGCACCAGCCCCAAGGTGTGGAACGGCTGGAAAGCGAAGCTGCTCGAGGATCTGTTCCGCGCCGCGCGGCGCGTCCTCACCGGCGCGCCGCTCGAGCGCGACGCCGCGCTCGCCGAGAAGCAGGCCGAGGCGACGCGGCTCTTACGCCTCTACGCGCTATCGGATGGGGTCAAGGACCGCTTCTGGAAGCAGCTCGACACCGCCTACTTCCTGCGCCACGAGCCTCAGGAGATCGCCTGGCACACCCGCAGCCTCCACTATCGCGTCGGCGCCGCGCAGCCGGTGGTCAAGGCGCGGCTCGCGCCCTTCGGCGAAGGCCTGCAGGTCATGATCTACATGCCGGACCGCGAGGCGCTGTTCGCGCGCATCTGCGGCTACTTCGAGCGCGCCGGCTTCAACATCGCCGAGGCCAAGATCCACACCACGCGCGACGGCTATGCGCTCGACACGTTCGTGGTCATGGGCCAGGGCAGCGGCGCGCACTACCGGGACATGATCAGCCTGATCGAGTCGGAGCTCGCGGTCGAGCTCGAGTCGCAGGCGCCGCTCGCGCCGCCGCGGGGCGGCCGCCTGTCGCGGCGCGTGCGCCACTTCCCGATCTCGCCTTCCGTCGACATCCGCCCCGACGAGCGCGGCTCGCTGTACGCGCTGAACGTCGTCGCCGCGGACCGTCCCGGCCTGCTGTACGGCGTCGCCCGGACGCTTGCGCGCTACCGGATCAATCTGCAAACTGCGCGCATCAACACCCTTGGCGACCGTGCCGAGGACGTGTTCCTCGTCTCCGGGGAGGCGCTTTCCAACTCGAAGACCGTGCTGCAGCTCGAGCAGGACCTCCTGAAAGAGCTCTCGCTCGCACCTCAACCGGCTGCAGCCGCGTTCGAGGCAGCACCACACTGACCCCTTGCCATACCTTCATCAGGAGATCCCATGAAGAGACTGAGCGTGCTCCTAGCAAGCGCTTTTCTTTTTAGCTGCATCGGCATCGCCGGCGCCGCCGAGCCCAAAGAGAAGAGCGCAAAAGCCACGGCAACCAAAGAGGCCAAGGCAAAAACGCCGAAGAAAGTACCCGCGAAAGGCGCCGACCGCCCGGCCGGAACCGTCAAGCAGTCGGCCACCCAGGACAATGTTGGCGAGCGCAAGTGACGACTCGTTGCCGCGGCGATTGAAATGGAAACCTTCATCCGCGAGTACATGCTGTCCGATCCGTCGATCTGCGATGGGCTGGTCGAACTGTTCCGGAAAGCCGTGACCGCGAACCTGGTGGCTGCGGGCGGGGTGGGTCCGAAGGCGCAGGTCGAGCCGGCCACCAAGCGCAGCACCGATCTCAGCATCGGCGTCGCCGAGAAGCACTTCAATCTGCGCGAATTCAGGTTCGACGCCTACCTGAACGAGGTCTACGGCTTCATCAACAGCTATATCGCTGAGCTGCTCTACCACGGCGGCAGCTTCAAGATCAAACATCCGCCGCAGATCCAGTGGTACAAGCCGGGCGAAGGTTTCTACGCGTGGCACATCGACGGCGCGCACGGCTCCAGCGACCGCGCGCTCGTGTTCACGAGCTACCTGAACGACGTCACCGACGGCGGCGGTACCGAGTTCCACTACCAGGGCATGGTCATCTCTGCGGTCAAGGGAAAGACCGTCATCTTTCCGGCGGCGCTGACGCACCTTCATCGTGGCGTCGTGTCGCCCACCCAGCACAAGTACATCCTCACCGGCTGGCTGTGGTGGGCTTGAAGAGGCCGATCACCTAAAGTCCTCGGTCGGGCTACCGCAGCGCAACAGGGAACAGCACTTGCTCGTTTGGTTAACGCCCAACCATTCGAGAGGAGTTCGTCATGAAAGCTCTGTACTCGCTGCTCGTTGCAGCGCTCGCGGCTGCAGGAATGGCATCGGCGTCCGCGGCGGACGCGCCCTTCGTCAACTCGCAAACGGTGCGCCAGGCGCAGAAGGTCCTGAACGACCGCGGCTTCCGCACCGGCGGCGTCGACGGCCGCATGGGCCCGCAGACGCAAGCCGCGCTCGTGAATTTCCAGCGCGCGGAGAAGCTGCAGCCGACCGGCAAGCTCGACGGCGCCACGCTGAAAGCGCTCAATCTGGAAAAGAGCCAACACTCCGCATCGCCGAACGCCGCGGGCCACTATCCGCCTTCGACGATCCGCAAGGCACAGGAGACGCTGAACGCGCGCGGCTACAGGGCGGGGCCGGCGAACGGAATCCTCGGCGACGCGACGCGCGCGGCGCTGCGCCAGTTCCAGAAGTCCGAGAACATCGCGGTGACGGGGCGACTCAACCCGCGCACGCTCGCTCACCTCGGCATCGAGGACTCGGCCTCGACCGGACGCAGCGCGAGCCGCTAGGCCGACATCTCCGAGGCTTCGCGCATCGTATTGGCGAGCACGCCGTACGCGGCGACCCAGGCGTCGCGCACCGGCGCCGTGAACGTTTCGCCGAGGCTCTGCTCGAGGGTCCAGAGCAGCGCCGCGCCGACGGTGTAGTAATGCTCGGGCCGCACGCCGTAGGCAACATGCCGGCGGCCGAGCGCCCGGACGGCCGGGAGGAGGACGTCCAGCCGGTTGAGGCCGTTGACGGTGTACGACAACATCGCCGTGACCTTGCGTCCCTGGTCGCGCAGGTCGCCGTGGAAGAGCGGCCGCAGGGACGGGTCCAGGAAAAAGAGCCTGCCGTAGAACATCTGCGCCGCGGTTTCCGCAATCGGCAGCACCTGCTTCCAGCTCGCTTGCACGAGGTCGATCTGATGGGGTGTCACACACCCTCCTTTCGACCCCGCACGATAGGTGCGTGCGGTATCCAGCCTGCTTGCTTTTGGAAACCTAGTGTTGCCGCTTTGTACGCGCCGCGCGCACGGCGCCGGTGCACTCGCCCCATCCAATGGGCGCCGCGCCCTGCCTCTCGCATCGGCCGCGCATCGTCACCTCGTCGCCGTCCTCGATAAAGATTCGGGATTCCCCGCCAGGGAATTGCAGCGGCACCTTGCCACCCTGGGTAAGCTCCATGAGCGACCCGGCGCTTTCCGGGGTCGCGCCCGAGAGCGTACCGGAGCCCAGCAGGTCGCCGGGCTGCAGATTGCAGCCGTTCGAGCTATGGTGCGCCAGCATCTGCGCAGCGGTCCAGTACGCGTCGCGCGCATTGCCTCGCGAAAGACGCAGCGGCGGCGCCTTCGCTTTTCGCATCGCCTCGCTGCTCAGGTACATCTCGAGACCGATCTCGAGGCCGCCCTTCTCCTGATCGTTTGTATCAAACAAATACGGCAACGGCCGCGGATCCCCGGACGGCCGCTCGAACGCCGCGCAGCGGAAAGGTTCGAGCGCCTCGAAGGTCACGATCCACGGCGAGATCGTGGTGGCGAAGCTCTTCGAGAGAAACGGCCCGAGCGGCTGATACTCCCACGCCTGCACGTCGCGCGCCGACCAGTCGTTCAGCAACACCACCCCGAATAGATGTTCTCGCGCATCCTCAATCCCGATCGGCGCGCCGAGCCGATTCCCCGTGCCCACCACGAACCCAAGCTCGACCTCGTAATCGAGCCGCTTCGTCGGTCCGAAGACCGGCGCCTCGCTGTCCGGCGGCTTCACCTGCCCCGCCGGCCGCACCACCGGCGTCCCCGACACCACAACCGATGATGCGCGCCCGTGATAGCCGATCGGCACCCATTTGTAATTCGGCAGCAGCGGATTGTCCGGACGGAAAAGCTTGCCGATCGTGGTCGCGTGATAGATCCCGCTATAGAAGTCGGTGTAATCCGCGATCGCCATCGGCACGAACAGCTCCGCGCGCTTCATCGGCACCATGTGCTTGGAATAACTTTTCTTGAACCCGCCGACCGACAGCGCCTTCGAGATCTGTTTGCGCAATCTCCGCCAGGTCGACACCCCCGCCGCCGCGATGCCATTCAGCGTCGGCCCGGTTTCGATCCCGAGCGCCGCAAGGTCGAGAATCTGGTCCCCGATCGCCACCCCGCCGCGCGGCTTCTCCTTCGTGCCCTTGCGCCTGAATACGCCGAGCGCCAGGTTCTGGATCGGAAAGTCGCTCGCCGGGTGGTTGGCGGACTCGACCCAGCTCTTCAGCCCAGGATCATGCGTTGCGTCGAGGCCCCCCATCGCGGGGAGGCTACCAGCTGAACTTCACTTCGGGGGAGTACCCCGTGGGATGTCGGTGCGCGAACGCTCCAGATGCCACGTCTCGCCCGAGCGCGGGTGACTGTCGAGATGCTCGGGCTCTTTGCCTTCCAAGTCGGGCATCCGGAAGCGAGTCGGGCACGGCAGTCCGAGTTCGTCGGTGTGCTGCCATTTCCAGAATCTGATTTTTGCCACTTTGGACCTCCCCGTTTGGCGGGAGCAGCAGGCTACTACAAACCGATTGCGCTGGGTAGTGAACGACGTCGCTACTTTGCGACATCGGGGTGGCGTCCCAGCGGGGATTCAAACTCCACTTCCTACTCCTCGGCGGGGAGATCTTGTCCGGGGAACAGCGCGTCGTTGAAGCCGAACTTCGTGAAGTCGCGGATGCGCATCGGGTAGAGCACGCCGTCGAGGTGATCGCACTCGTGCTGGACGACGCGCGCGTGGAAGCCGGAGACTTCCCGCACGAAGCGCTTGCCGTGTTCGTCGTAGCCCGAGTACTTGAGCTTGGTGTAGCGCGGCACCGAGCCGCGCATGCCGGGAACGGAGAGGCAGCCCTCCCAGCCCTCCTCCATGTCGTTGGCGAGCGGGGTGATGACGGGGTTGATCAGGACCGTGTCGGGGACTTCCTCGACATCGGGGTAGCGAGGGTTGGCGTGGACGCCGAAGATCACGACGCGGAGGAGCACGCCGATCTGCGGCGCGGCGAGGCCGGCGCCGTTCAAGTGCGCCATGGTGTCGCGCATGTCCTGCAGCAATTCGGCCAGTTCCGCAGTTCCAAAGCTCTTGACAGGTTGGGAAACCTGCCAGAGGCGAGGGTCGCCCATGCGGAGGACATCACGAATCAATGCGCGCTCCTCATTTTTTTGCGCAGAACTGCTCGAGGATGTGGCGCACGCGGCCCATGGCGACGTCGAGCACTTCGCCGATCTTGTCGAGCGGGATGGCGCGCGCGCTGTCGCCGCGGCCGGCGGCGTAGTTGGCGACGACCGCGATGGTCGCGTAGTCGAGGCTCACCTCGCGCGCGAGCGCGGCCTCGGGCATGCCGGTCATGCCGACGATGTGCGCGCCGTCGCGCTCGAGCCGGGTGATCTCGGCGGCGGTCTCGAGGCGCGGGCCCTGGGTCGCGGCATAGACGGCGCCGTCGGCGATCTGCTCCTTGCACGCCGCGGCGGCCTGCAGGATGCGCTTGCGGAGCTGGGCCGAGTACGGCACGGTGAAGTCGATGTGGTTCACCGGCACCCCCACGCCCTCGAAGTAGGTCGACGAGCGTCCCCAGGTGTAGTCGATGATCTGGTCGGGAAGCACGAGCGCCCCGGGCGTGAGGTCGGAGCGGATGCCGCCGACCGACGCCACCGACACGACGCAGTCGGCGCCGACGTCCTTGAGCGCCCAGATGTTGGCGCGGTAGTTCACCTCGTGCGGCGCGATGGTGTGGCCGTAGCCGTGCCGGGCGAGGAACACCACGTCGCGGCCGTCGATGCGGCCGAAGGTGAGCGCGCCGGAGGGCTCGCCGTAGGGCGTGCGCGCGACGCGCCGCTGGGTGGCCTCCATGTTTCCGAGCTGCGACAGGCCGCTGCCGCCGATGATCGCGACCAGCGCCATCGTCACTCCTTCATCGCCCGGATCTCGGGCAGGTTGCGCCAGTAGCCCTTCGCGTCCATGCCGCAGCCGAAGACGAAGCGGTCGGGGATGGTGAGGCCGACGAAGTCGGCCGCGATCGGTTTTTTCATTCCGAGCGTCTTCTCCACGAGCACCGCGCAGTAGAACCTGGCCGCACCGAGCTCGAGCAGGCGGCTGCGGATCGCGTTCATGGTTTCGCCATGGTCGAGGATGTCGTCGAGCACGAGCACGGTGCGCCCGGCCACCTGGCCCGGCGGCGACACTTTCCAGTCGACGCCGGCGCCGCGCGTGGCCGCGCCGTAGCGCGAGGCATGGATGTAGTCGAAGTCGAGCGGAAAGCGTAGCAGCGGCAGAAGCTGCCCGGCGAACACCACCGCCCCACCCATGACCGCGAACACCATCGGGTAGGCGCCCGAGAGGCGCTCGCTGATTTCGGCGGCGACGCGGCGGATGGCGGCCTGGACCTCCCCAGCGCTCGCCACGCTGTCCGAATTCTCGAGGAAGGCCCAGGCCTGCTTCAGGTCGGGCATGCCTGAAGTTTATCGGTTATTCAGATATTTCGTGAATTCGGGACCGATTTCGGGATGGCGCACGCCGTACTCGACGGTCGCCTGGAGGTAGCCGAGCTTCGAGCCGCAGTCGAAGCGCCGCCCCGGCAGCCGCACCGCGAGCGCGCGCTCCTGCGCGAGCAGCGCCGAGATGCCGTCGGTGAGCTGGATCTCGCCGCCGGCGCCGGGCGTCACCCGCGCGAGCATGTCGAAGATCCGGTTGGTGAGCACGTAGCGCCCGATCACCGCCAGGTTGGACGGCGCGTCCTTGGGCTTCGGCTTCTCGACGATGCTGTGGATGCGGGCCGTGTCGCCCTGCATCTCGTCGATGGTGACGATGCCGTAGCTCGCGGTCGCGTCGCGCGGGACTTCCTCCACGCCAAGCAGCGAGCATTGCTCGCGCGCGAAGATCTCGGCCATGCGCGCGATCGCCGGCGGCTGCGAGTCCATCAGGTCGTCGGCGAGGATCACCGCGAAGGGGTCGTCTCCTACGATCGGCTGGGCGCAGAGCACCGCGTGGCCGAGGCCGAGCGGCTCGGCCTGGCGGATGTAGATGCAGCGCACGCCTTCGGGCAGCACCGAGCGCACCATGCTGAGGAGCCCGTTCTTGTTCTTCTTCTCGAGCTCGGTCTCGATCTCGTAGGCCTTGTCGAAATGGTCCTCGATCGCGCGCTTGTTGCGGCCGGTGACGAAGATCATGTCGGTGATGCCGGCCGCCGCCGCCTCCTCCACCGCGTACTGGATGAGGGGCTTGTCGACCACCGGCAGCATTTCCTTCGGGCTCGCCTTGGTCACCGGCAGGAAGCGGCTGCCGAGGCCGGCCACCGGGAACACCGCCTTCTTCAGCTTTTGCCGCATCAGCCCTTCCGCAGGAATTCGAGGAATTGTGCTTCATCCAGGACCGCAACGCCGAGGTCCTTGGCCTTCTCGAGCTTCGAGCCGGCCTCGGCGCCCGCCACCACGTAGTCGGTCTTCTTCGACACCGATCCGGCAACTTTGTGCCCGATCGCCTCGAGGCGGCCCTGCGCTTCGTCGCGCGTCATCGACTCCAGGCTGCCGGTGAGGACGAAGGTCTTGCCGCCCGCGGCGGATCGAGCCGCCGCGACTTTCTTCAGAATCAAGAGCTGAGTCAGGCGCGAGATGACGCCATGGTTGTGGGGCTCGCGCATGAATTTCTGGATGCTGTCCATGAGCTCGGGGCCGATGCCTTCGAGCGGCACATCGAGCGCCCGCTCGCCGCGCTTCTTCCGCTGCGCATTTTCCTTGCGCGCCGCTTCCTTGTCTGCCGCGAGCCTAGGCCAATCGGCTCCGGCCAGCGCCTGCACCGAGCCGAAGTGGCGCGCCAGGATCTTCGCCACTTCCTCGCCTACCCCCGGGATGCCGAGCGCGTAGATGAAGCGGTGCAGCTCGGTGCGGCGCGACTTGGCGATCTCGGCGACGAGGTTCTGCGCCGACTTCTCGCCCATGCGCTCGAGCGACTCGAGGGTGGCCGCGTCCAGCTTGTACAGATCCGCCGGGTTCGCCACCAGGCTTTTCTCGACCAGCTGGTCGACGAGCTTCTCGCCCAGCCCCTCGATGTCCATCGCCCGCCGGCCCGCGAAGTGGATCAGCGTGCCCTTGCGCTGCGCCTTGCAGTAGAGCCCGCCGGTGCAGCGCGTGGCGGCCTCCCCGGGGACCCGGACCACCGGCGAGGCGCACACCGGGCACGCCCTGGGCATCTCGAAGCGCTCCGTGCGCGGCCCCTTTTCACGCACGCCCACCACCTCGGGGATGACGTCGCCGGCCCGGCGCACGATGACCGTGTCGCCGACCCAGACGTCCTTGCGCCGCAGCTCGTCCTCGTTGTGGAGCGTCGCGTTGGTGACGGTCACGCCGCCGACGAACACCGGTTTCAAGCGGGCGACCGGCGTCAGGACCCCCGTTCGTCCCACTTGAATCTCGATTTGAACCACCTCGGTGGTTTGCTCCTGCGCAGGATATTTGTGCGCGACCGCCCAGCGCGGCTCGCGCGCGACGTAGCCGAGCTGCCGCTGAAGCCCGAGGCTGTTCACCTTGTAGACCACGCCGTCGATATCGAACGGCAGGGCTTCGCGCCGCTCGCTGACGGAACGGTGGAAGGCAATCAGGTCCGCTGCGCCGCGGGCGACTTTTCGTTCAGCTTTCTTGGGAAAAACGGGAAGGCCGAGAGCCTCGATGCGGTCGAGGAATTCGGTCTGGGTCTCGAACGAGATCCCGTCGAGCTCGCCGAAGCCGTGCGCGGAAAACCGCAGCGGCCGGCGCGCGGTGACCTTCGGGTCGAGCTGGCGCACCGCGCCCGCCGCGGCGTTGCGGGGGTTGACGTACGGCCGCTCGCCGGCCGCCTGCTGGCGCTCGTTCAGCCGCTCGAAGTCGGCGCGGTGCATGAAGATCTCGCCCCGCACTTCCAACAAGGGAATTTCTTCGGTCAAGCGAAAGGGGATGCTGCGGATCGTTCGCACGTTCGCCGTGACATCCTCGCCGGTCTCGCCGTCGCCGCGCGTGGCGGCCTGCGCGAGCTCGCCGTCCTCATACCTCAGGTTGATCGCGACGCCGTCGAACTTGAGCTCGACCGCGTACTCGACCGGAGGATCCTCCGGCCCGAGGCGCAGCTCGCGGCGGATGCGGGCGTCGAACTTCTCGGCGCCGCTGTCCTCGGTGTCGGTCTCGGTGCGGATCGAGAGCATCGGCAGGGCGTGGCGCACCGGGACCAGCTCCTCGCGCACCGCGCCGCCCACGCGCTGGGTCGGCGAATCGGGCGTGCGAAGCTCAGAATACTTCTCCTCAAGCTGCTGCAACTCATTGAAGAGACGATCGTATTCGGAATCCGAAATCGCCGGATTGTCGTCGACGTAGTAGAGCCGGTTATGCCGCTCCAACTCGGCCCGCAGCGTCTGAACGCGGGACCGCGCCTCGGGAGGCACGCTCATGAGAACAGGCGCAGCGCGAGCGGGCTCCCCGGCTCGACTCCGATCTCCGTAAGGCGGCTGCGCAGGGACTCCACTTCGACCCCGATGGCGGCGAGCGCGCGATCGTCGAGGCTGTTGCCGTTGTCGTCGACCACGCGCCCGCCGAGGCGCCGGGCGGCCTCGACCATTGCGGCGTAGGTGCGCGCAAGGTCCTGCGTGCGCGGCACATCCAGCGTCAGCGTCACGCCATCGGCGCGCTCTCCGACGGCGAACCCTTCGTGCCGGATGCTGGTCTCCGCGGGACCCAGGACATGCAGCGCGATTTGCACGTCGACGTCGGCGCAGACCCGGTCGAGGGCCTGCGCGGCGGCGAGCGCCTCGCGCATCGGCGGCGCCGAGACCTGCCCGCCGTGGGCGGCTGCGAGCGTCTCCACCTGCGTGCGGAACTCGACCAGGTCGCCCTCGCTCACCACGCCGGTGCGGCTCACCATCTGGAGCGCGGCGTACGCCGACTTGCCCCCCGCCTCGGTGAGCGTCGCCCGGCGGGAAAAGCGGCGCTGCAGCGCCGGCCAGCCGGGGCGGATGGCGCCCGCGGAGGTGCCGCGCACTTCCACGACATAGTCGATGCGCGGATCCGCTGGCGGAGCGGGTTTCGTGGTGGCCGGAGGCGTCGCAGGACCGAGCGTGGGCTCACGCCGCTCGGGGGGCGCGTCAAGTAAGACATCCGCGTGCCGCGAGCCGAAGGCCTGCTCGGCCTGGCGCCGCGTGGCGCGCTCCTGCAGGCGGTTGTAAACGAGCACGCCGGCCACTGCGGCGGCGCCGATCACCAGCAATCCGATCTGAAGATCGGTCATCGAGCCCTACGCCGCGAGCTCCTCCCGCATGCGCAGCGCCTGGTCGATGTCGACGGCCACGACGCGCGACACGCCCGACTCGGGCATGGTCACGCCGACGAGCTGCTCGGCCATCTCCATCGAGATCTTGTTGTGGCTGATGAAAAGGAACTGCGTCTGCGCGGACATGCGCTTCACCAGGTCGCAGAAGCGCCCGGTGTTGGTGTCGTCGAGCGGCGCGTCGACCTCGTCGAGCAGGCAGAACGGCGCCGGGTTGAGCTGGAACAGCGCGAACACCAGCGAGATCGCGGTGAGCGCCTTCTCGCCGCCCGACAGGAGATGAATGCTCGCGTTCCGCTTGCCCGGCGGGTGCGCCATCACCTGCACTCCGGCGTCGAGGATCTCCTCGCCGGTCATGAGGAGCTTCGCCTCGCCGCCGCCGAACAGCACCGGGAACAACGAGCCGAAATGGCGGTTCACGCTGTCGAAGGTCTCGCGCAGCAGCTCGCGGGTTTCGCGGTCGATGCGCCGGATGGCGTCTTCCAGGGTCTTCACCGCCTCCTCGAGGTCGGCGGCCTGCGAGTCGAGAAAGCCCTTGCGCTCGCGGCTGGTGTTCAGCTCCTCGAGCGCGGCAAGGTTCACCGCGCCCAGCTCGGCGATCGCCGTGTTGATGCGCGTGATTTCGCCCTGCAGGCTCGAGGGCCGCGGCGCGTCCTCGGCCGCCGCCACGAGCACCGCCTCGTCGGCGCCCGCCTCGCGGAGCTGGCCGTCGAACTGCTCGAAGCTGAGCTGCGCCGCCTGCTGCTTGAGCTTCAGCTCGCCGAGCCGCTCGCGCAGCGGAGCGACCCGCGCCTCCACCTGCAGGCGGGCCTCCTCCAGCTCGCGAAGCGCGCCCGCGGCGGCCTCCACGGCATTGCGGGCCTCGCCCAGGGTCTTCTCGCACGAGATGCGCGATTCCACCGCGCCGTCGAGCTCCTGGCGCAGCGCCGGAATCGGGTCCTCGGCGAGCTCGCCGTTCAGCCGCGCCACCTCGGCCTCGCCGCGCTCGACCTCGCGGTCGATGAGGGTGACGGAACGGTCGATCTCGGCAATCTTGGAGGTGCATTCGCGCTCGCCGAACACGGCATCCTGCGCCTCGCGCTCGGCTTGCTGCACCGCCCGGCGCTGATCGGCGAGCGCCGTCTCGATTTCCACGTGCGCGGCCTGAGCCGCCTCGCGGCGCTTCCTCGCCTCGGCGATCTCGGCGGCGATGCGCTCCTGGTTGCCGCGGCACGCGGCCAGCGCCTCCTCGCCCGTTTGCATCTCGGCGGCGATCTGCTCGAGCTCGGCGCGCACCTGGGCGCTGCGCTCGGCATAGCGCTCGAGCGCCTGGAGCGCCTTCAGGTGCTCGATCTGGGCGTCGTGGTGCGCCTTCTGCCGGGTGACGATCTCGCCGCGCGCTTCCTCCAGCGCGGCGTTCCGCTCGGCGAGCTCGCCTTCGATGCCGGCCAGGTTCCCCTGGGAGGATTCCAGCCGCTTGTGAAGGTCCTGCAGGCGCCCTTCCAGGGTCTCGATCTCGGCCTGCCGGGCGAGAAGCCCCGTGTCGGCCGCGTCGGGGGCGTGCAGGCTCACCGTGAAGTGGGTGAACTGGTGGCCCTGGCGATTCACGAACACCGCGCCGACCGGGAGCGCCGAGGCATCGGGCACGCCCTCGACCACGAACACGCCGCCAAGCCAGTCGCGCAGCGCGCCCGACACCGCGGCATCGGCATCCAGGATCTTCGAGAAGAGCGAGTCGAAGCCGTGCACCTCTTCGGGCGCGACGTTGCCCGGGAGAAAAAGGCTCGCTTTCGACGGCGGCTGGTCAGTCGCAACGGCTTCGAGCTGGTCGATTCCGGAGAGCTCGAGGGCATGCAGGCGCTCGCGCAGCACCGCCTCGACCGCCGTCTCCCAGCCGGCCTCGATGCGCAGCTTCTGCCAGAGCGGCGCAACGCGCCCGAGGCCGTGGCGCTCGAACCAGTCGCGCAGCGGCGCGTTGTGCTCGGTCGCGGCCTGGATCTGGCGCAGGGTCGCGATCTGAGCCTCCGCGGCGGCGTGGTCGCGCTGCGCGGCTGTCAGGGCCTCGGTCGCCTCGGCCTTGCGCTGTTCGATCCCGGCGACGTCGTTCTGCAGCGCCTGGGAGGCCGCTTCGGCCGCCCTGACCGCTTCCTCCAGCTCGGCGAGGCGCGCCTCGAGGCCGGACAGCTCGCCGGAGTCCGGCTCGGCAAGCGTGGCGAGCTCGCTCTCGAGGCGCTCGCGGCGCTGCTCGACGGCCTGGCGGCCGCGCTCGAGGTGGGCGAGGTTCGCCTGCTCGAGCTGGAGCCGGCTCTCGGCCTGCATGAGCTGGCTGCGCGCCTCGTTCAGGTGCTCCTGGCCGGCGCGGAAGGCCTGCTCGGCCTCTGGAAGACGTTTGTTTTCGGCCTCCAGCCTTTCCCGGGTGTCGGTGACTTTCTGCTTGGCTCCCCCTGCCCGCGCGGCCCACATGTGCAGCGCCTGGGTGAGCTGCGAGCGCTGCTCGCGCCATTGCGCGAGCTGGGTGCGGCGCTCGGTGTGCTGGCTTTCGAGCCTCTGGCGCGTCTCCTCGAGGTGGCGCAGCTCCGACTCGTGCTTGGCGACGAGCGCGTTCGCCGAGTACAGGGCCGCCTGGGCGAGGTTCAGCGCGTCGCCGGCGGTGTAGTGCGCGCTGCGCGCGGTCTCGACCCGCGACTCGATGCTGCGGAGCTCCGCGTTCTCGGCCTCGAGCGCGTTGGTGGTCTTGTCGATGTCCTGACCCTGGCGCTCGCGCTCGGAAGCCGCGTCGCGCCGGCGCAGGTACCAGAGGAGATGCTGCTTCAGCTGCAGGTCGGAGTGGAGCTCGTTGTAGCGCGTGGCGACCTTGGCCTGCGCCTCGAGCTTCTCGAGCTGCCCGGCGAGCTCGAGGCGGATGTCGGTGATGCGGGCGAGGTTCTCGCGGGTGTCGGCGAGCCGGTTCTCGGTCTCGCGCCGGCGCTCCTTGTACTTGGAGATCCCCGCCGCCTCCTCGAGGAACACGCGCAGCTCGTCGGGCTTGGCCTCGATCACGCGGGAGATCATCCCCTGCTCGATGATGGCGTAGGCGCGCGGACCGAGCCCGGTGCCGAGGAACATGTCGGTGATGTCGCGCCGGCGCACGTGGGTGCCGTTGATGTAGTAGCTCGACTCGCCGTCGCGCTGGAGCACGCGGCGCACCGAGATCTCGGCGTACTGCGACCACTGCCCGGCGGCGCGGCCCTGCGAGTTGTCGAAGATCAGCTCGACGGCGGCGCGGGCGAGCGGCTTCCTGTTGGCCGAGCCGTTGAAGATCACGTCCTGCATCGAGTCCCCGCGCAGCGCCGCCGCCCGGCTCTCGCCGAGCACCCAGCGCACCGCGTCGATGACGTTCGACTTGCCGCAGCCGTTGGGGCCGACCACGCCTACCAGCTGGCCGGGGAGGTGAATCGAGGTGGGATCTACGAAGGACTTAAAACCAGACAGCTTTATTTGAGTTAGGCGCACAGCCTTGTTGTTTGAGTTAGTCGCATCAGCTAAAAATGATACCATCGTTGTGAATTTTTTCCGGGCCCGGCTGGCCACTTTTTGCTGGCCACTTTTTCGGATCCGGCTTCTTCGGATCTTCGGTCGATTCGATGCCTTCGCGTCCCAGCAAGACGCTGGAAACGTTTCCCAACCCTGCGCCCGAGCGCGACTACCGGATCCACATGGAGATCCCGGAGTTCACCTGCGTCTGCCCGATGACGGGCCAGCCCGACTTCGCCACGCTCAAGCTTGAATACGTCGCCGACGCGCTGTGCGTCGAGCTGAAATCGCTCAAGCTCTACATCTGGTCTTACCGGGACGAAGGCGCGTTCCACGAGGCGGTGACGAACAGGATCCTCGACGACCTGGTGCGCGCCACCCGGCCGCGCTACATGAGGCTGGAAGCGAAGTGGAACGTGCGCGGCGGCATCTACACCACCGTCACCGCGGAGCATCGCAAGGAGGGTTGGCAGGACGGCGAGCAGAGCCGGGCGTGAACCCCCTGCTCGAAAAGCTCCAGCCCTACCCGTTCGAGAAGCTGCGCCGCCTTCTCGATGGAGCCACGGGCAACAAAAGGCTCAAGCCGATCAACCTGCAGATCGGCGAGCCCAAGCACCCGACGCCGGAGCTGGTGAAAAAGGCGCTGGTGCAGGCGCTCGACGGCCTCTCGGTCTATCCGCTGACCGCGGGACTGCCGGAGCTGCGGGATGCCATCGCCGGGTGGCTCGCGCGGCGCTACTCGATTCCGAAGCCCGATCCCGCAACGCAGGTGCTGCCGGTCAACGGCACGCGCGAGGCGCTGTTCGCCTTCGCGCAGACGGTGCTGAGCCCGGGCGAAAAGGCCAAGGTCGTCTGCCCCAATCCCTTCTACCAGATCTACGAGGGCGCCGCGATCCTCGGCGGCGCGACCCCGGTCTACGGCGAGCCCCGCGGGAACGACAGCGCCTGGGCAGGGGTTCAGCTCGTCTACGCCTGCTCGCCGGCCAACCCGAGCGGCGCGGTGATGAGCCTGGAGCGCTGGAAGCGCCTGTTCGAGCTCTCGGACCGCCACGGGTTCGTGATCGCCTCGGACGAGTGCTACTCCGAGATCTACTTCGACCGCCCTCCCCTGGGTGCCCTGGAAGCCGCAAACAAACTGGGCCTCACTGGCTATCCCCGGTTGGTCGTCTTCTCGAGCCTGTCGAAAAGATCCAACTGCCCGGGCATGCGCTCGGGGTTCGCGGCCGGGGACGCGGCGCTGCTGAGGAAGTTTCTCCTCTACCGCACCTACCACGGCTCCGCGATGAGCTTGAGCGTGCAGCACGCGTCGATCGCCGCGTGGAACGACGAAGCGCACGTGGAGCAGAACCGGCGCCTGTATGCCGCCAAGTTCGGGGCAGCGCTTCCCCTCCTGAAGAGACCTCTGGAAGCGGAAATGCCCGAGGGCGGGTTCTACATCTGGATGCGCACTCCGATCGACGATGGCGAGTTCGTGCGGCGCCTGTACATCGAGCAGAATGTCCTCGGCCTGCCCGGCAGCTACCTGGCGCGGGAAGAGCACGACGGAGGAAACCCGGGGAAGAACCGGGTGCGGCTCGCGCTGGTCGCGCCGCTCGACGAGTGCGTGGAGGCGATGGAACGCATCAGCCAATTCGCGAGGCAGCTATGAAGGACGTCATCGAGAAGGCCTGGGAGGATCGAACCTCCCTCAACCCCGCCAACGCGCCGCGCGCGCTGCGGCAGGCGGTCGAAGAGGTCATCGCCGGCCTGGACTCGGGCAAGCTCCGGGTGGCGGAGAAGTCGGGCGGCCGGTGGATCACCCACCAGTGGCTCAAGAAGGCGGTGCTGCTCTTTTTCCGCCTCGAGGACAACCGCGTCATGGAGGGTGGCACGACCCGGTATTTCGACAAGGTACCTTCGAAATTCGAGAAATTCGATTTCGCCGCCGGCGGCTTCCGCGTGGTGCCCCCGGCCATGGCGCGGCGCGGCGCCTTTGTCGCGAAGAACGTGGTCCTCATGCCCTCCTACGTCAACATCGGCGCCTACGTCGACGAAGGCACCATGGTCGACACCTGGGCCACGGTCGGCTCGTGCGCGCAGATCGGCAAGAACGTGCACCTTTCGGGCGGGGTGGGCATCGGCGGGGTGCTCGAGCCGATCCAGGCGAACCCGGTGATCATCGAGGACAACTGCTTCGTGGGCGCGCGCTCGGAGGTGGTGGAAGGTGTGATCGTCGAGGAAAACAGTGTCATTTCGATGGGCGTATTTCTCGGCCAGAGCACCCGCATTTTCGACCGCACCACGGGCGAAATCCTCTACGGCCGCGTGCCCGCGGGCTCGGTGGTGGTTTCCGGCAATTTGCCCTCTCCCGACGGCAGGTACGGCCTGTATTGTGCCGTCATCGTCAAGAAGGTCGACGCGAAGACCCGGGCCAAGACCAGCCTGAACGAGCTGTTGCGCGGCGACTGAGGCAAGTACAAGAACACGGGGGACCAGATGTCAGCAATGAAGCGGCTGTTCCAGGTGATGGCCGACAAGAAGGCGTCGGACATCTTCATGTCGGTCGGGGCGCCGATCAACATCAAGATCAACGGCGTGGCGGTGCCGGTGAACCAGGCGATCATGACCGCCGACACCGTGCGCCAGCTCCTCTACGAGGTCCTGAACGAGCGCCAGATCAAGGAGTTCGAGGACGAGATGGAGCTGAACACCGCCATCTCGGTCGAGGGCGTGGGCAGCTTCCGCGTGAGCGCGTTCCGACAGAAGGGGGCGCCTGCCGTGGTGGTGCGCTACATCCCGAACCTGATCCCACCGCTCGACACGCTGGGCCTGCCGGAGGTAGTGAAGGACGTGATCATGCAGAAGCGCGGCCTGATCCTCATGGTCGGCGCCACCGGCTCGGGCAAGTCGACCTCGCTCGCCGCGATGATCGACTACCGCAACGAGAGGAAGTCCGGCCACATCCTGACGCTCGAGGACCCGGTCGAGTTCATCTTCCAGAACAAGAAGTCGATCGTGAACCAGCGCGAGGTTGGCACGGACACCCAGACGCTCGAGACCGCGCTGAAGAACGCGCTGCGCCAGGCGCCTGACTGCATCCTGATCGGCGAGATCCGCGACAAGCCGACCATGTCGATGGCGCTCGCCTACGCGCAGACCGGGCACCTGTGCCTCGCGACGCTGCACGCGAACAACAGCTACCACGCGATGAACCGGATCATCAACTTTTACCCGCTCGAGACGCGCGCGAGCCTGCTGCTCGACCTCGCCGCCGCGCTGCAGGCGGTGATCTCGCTGCGCCTGGTGCGCACCAAGACCGGCGCGCGCGTGCCCGCGGTGGAGATCCTGCTCAACACGCGCAACATCTCGGAGCTGATCGAGAAGGGCGAGATCAGCGAGATGAAGGAGGCGCTGGAGAAGAGCCTCGCGCCCGGCTCGCAGACCTTCGAGCAGGCGCTCTTCAAGCTGTTCATGGAGGGCAAGATCACCCAGGACGAAGCGCTCAGCAACGCAGACTCGGCGAGCAACATGCTGTGGCTCATCAACCAGGCGACCGCGGGCGAGCTCAGCCTGAACGGCGCGCCCAAGCTGCCGGCCAAGCCGGCCGACGACAAGAAGGAAGCGGGCTCCGCCGCCTTCAACGACTTCAAGATCAACGTGAATGCCTGAAGACAGCGGTGTCCTGGAGCTTTCCAGGGCACTGATCGGCCGCAGGTCGGTAACGCCAGAGGACGGCGGCTGCCAGGCGCTCCTCGCCGAGCGCCTCGCGCGCGCGGGCTTTCGCTGCGAGCCGGTGGTTTGCGGCGAAGTGACCAACCTGTGGGCGCGGCGCGGCAAGGAGCGCCCGCTCGTCTGCCTCGCGGGCCACACCGACGTGGTGCCGACCGGGCCGCTGTCGGAATGGCAGTCGGATCCCTTCGTTCCCACGCTGCGCGACGGACGCCTTTACGGCCGCGGCGCGGCCGACATGAAGTCCTCGCTCGCCGCCTTCGTGGTGGCCACGGAGAGGTTTCTCGAGGAAAGGCCCCGCCACTCGGGCTCGATCGCGTTCCTCATCACCTCGGACGAGGAAGGGCCCTCGGTGGACGGCACCGCGCGCATCGTCGAGCGCATGAAGAACCACGGCGAGACCATCGACTACTGCGTCGTGGGCGAGCCCACCTCGGTGAGCGAGCTCGGCGACATGATCAAGAACGGGCGCCGCGGCTCGCTCTCGGGGCGCCTCATGGTGCGCGGCGTGCAGGCGCACATCGCCTACCCCCAGCTCGGCAGGAACCCGATCCACCTCCTCGCGCCGGCGCTGGCCGAGCTCACCGCGATGCAGTGGGACCGCGGCAACGCGCACTTCCAGCCGACGAGCTGGCAGTGCTCCAACGTCCACGCCGGCACCGGCGCGGGCAACGTCATTCCCGGCTCGCTCACGCTGGATTTCAACTTCCGCTATTCGACCGAAAGCACCGAGGCGTCCCTCAAGCAGCGCCTCGAGGCCGTGCTGAAGAAGCACGGCCTGGAGTACGCGCTCGACTGGCTTCCGGGGGGCGGCAGGCCCTTCGTCACGCAGCGCGGGCGCCTCGTGGACGTAGTGTCGCAGGCGATCCGCAGCCATACCGGCCGCCTGCCCGAGCTCTCCACCACGGGCGGCACGTCGGACGCGCGCTTCATCGCGGAGATCTGCTCCGAGGTGGTGGAGTTCGGCCCGGTCAACGCCAGCATCCACAAGCTGAACGAGCACATCGATATCACGGCGCTCGAGAAGCTGCCGCGCATCTACCTGGATATCCTGCGGGCTCTTCTCCCCTGAACGCAACATGGGGGTGATCTTGCTGGGGGATCTCATTCGCCGGACGGAGAAGCGCCTGCGCGCCGCGCGGCTGCATTACGGCCACGGCACCGACAACCCCCACGACGAAGCCGCGTTCCTGGTCCTGCGGGGGCTGGGCTTGCCCTTCGACGCCGATCTCGGGCAAGCCGCGGATCCTTCCCGGGTCGAACCCCTGGTGCAAAAGCGAATCAAGGAGCGCACGCCGGCCGCGTACCTCCTGAACGAGGCCTGGCTCTGCGGCGTGCCTTTCTATGTCGACCGGCGCGTGATCATCCCGCGCTCGCACATCGCCGGGCTCCTCGCCGAGCGTCTCGAGCCATGGCAGCCACGGCCGCTCAGGCGCATCCTCGACCTGTGCACCGGCTCGGGCTGCCTGGCGGTTCTCGCCGCGCGCGCCTTTCCCCTCGCGCTGGTCGACGCCTCCGACCTCTCCGCTGCCGCGCTCGCCGTCGCGCGACGCAACGTTTCGAGGCACAACCTGGAAAAAAGGATCCGCGTGGTGCGGTCCGATCTCTTCTCCAGCCTCGGGGAAAAGCGCTACGACCTCATCATCGCCAATCCGCCCTACGTCACTTCGGCGGCGATGCGGCGCCTGCCCGCCGAGTACCGGCACGAGCCCGGCCTCGCGCTCGCGGCGGGCAGGAAAGGTCTCGACGTGGTGGCGCGAATCCTGTCGGCGGCGGAGAGACATCTCACCCAGCGCGGCGTGCTGGTGTGCGAAGTCGGCGACGGTCGCGCCGCGCTCGAAAAGGCCTGGCCGCGCCTCGAGCTGCTCTGGCCCGGCGACGAGGTCTTCATCGCCCGCCGCGACGCCCTCGCTTCGGCTGCCAGAACGGGCGCTTCGCCTCGAACGCGGCCCACGCCGGCTCGAGCGAGCCGATGAGCTCGCGCTCGCGCGCGGCGAGCCAGCGCCGCAGGGCCAGGCCTTCGCCGCCCGGAGCGATCTCGGCGGCGAGCCGCTTCGCCACCGCCACGTCGTTCAGCTCGCCCAAGGTATCCTGAAGCGCTGCCAGGCGCGCGATGAACGGCAGCACGGCCTGGTGCGCAAAGCAGCCCGAGAAGAAGTCGCAGCCGTAGCGCAGGCGCTTCACCCGGATCCGCACCGCGTGCCGGCGGCGCTCGTCGCGCCAGGGGAGCCTGCGCGCCTCGCTGATCAGGCGAGCGTGCAATCGCGCGAGCGTCTGGCGGGCGAAGCGCCCGAGCTTCTGCGCGCGCGCGGCGTCCGATTTCCACGGATCCCGGTGCAGCCAGCGAAGCATCCGCAGCTGCGCCTCCTGGAACGCGGCCGAGTTGGCGACTGCCGCCGCGGCCCTGCGCGCGAGAGCGCGCTTCTGCCTGGCGCGCGCGAGGAGCAGGGTGTCGGCGCGCGCATCGGCCAGCGTCTCGCAGAACACGTCCCAATCGCGCGCGGCGCCCCAGATCTGCATCATCCGCTTGAGCGGCCGCTCGGCGGCCCGGGCGCGGGTGCTGCGCAGCAGCCTGCGAAAGGCGTGCAGCGCCGAGCGCAGGCGCCGCACGCCGACGCGCATCTGGTGCAGGTATTCCGGGTCGCGCCCCTCCGCCACGCCCGTCGCGTTGGCGCCGATCTGCGCGAGCGCCGCGCCGCACAGGACTGCGAAAGCGTCGCTCGCGGTGGCGTTCTCGTCGATCGGCGGGCGCACCCATTTCGCCGGCGGCGGCAGGCCTGCGGCCTCGCTCAGGCGATAGCCGCGCTCGGCCTTGCTCGTGGTCTCGATGTGCAGTCCGAGCGGCTGCACCAGGCCCTCTGCGAGGCCGACCAACGGTCCGATCTCGCCTTCGGTCAGCTCGAGCTCGAGCTCGAGGATGTCCTCGCGCTTGTTTCCGGCCTCGATGACGCCGCGATCGATGCACGCCAGCGCGCTGACGCCATGTCCGAGCGCAAGCGGACCCGCGCGGCGCTCGAAGCGGGTCGCGAACACCGGCCGCAGGTGGCGCGCGAGGCGCACGATGTCCAGGCCCGAGGCGGCGCGCACCGCTTCGCGCGGGAAGAGCGCGCAGTCGAGGCGCCCTTTGGGCGCGGCCATCTCCCATTCGGCGCGCGAAGCGAGCGCGCCCTGGGGCCCCTGCGGCACTTTCAGCGTCTGCAGCCATTTTTGTCCGGCGCGGCGCAGGCGCAACGCCGCGCCGGCGCGCTGCAGGCGAAGATCGGGCGTGTCGTAGTAGGTGCTGTCGACCCTGCTCTTCCTGGGCGGCGCTGCAAAGGGCAGGAGGCGCGGCGCCCGCGCCGCCGCGCCGGCGTCGAGGCGGAACTTCAGCTCGCGCTCAAGGTTCACGACGGCAGCCGGGAGCTGCTGAGCCGCGAGCGGCGGTATCTGGGGTGACCGATGGGACTCGAACCCACAACAACCGGAATCACAATCCGGGACTCTACCTTTGAGCTACGGTCACCGTAGTCGGTACGACGCTTACATTGTGGCCTGCCCGGCGCGACTCGAACGCGCAACCTACGGCTTAGAAGGCCGTTGCTCTATCCGGTTGAGCTACGGGCAGCTCCCGGGCGGCGCTATTGCTCAGTCCTCAATTCCTGGTCGGGGTGGGGAGATTTGAACTCCCGACATCTTGCTCCCAAAGCAAGCGCGCTACCAGGCTGCGCTACACCCCGAAAAAGGCGGCAAATGATACTCTTAGCCCATTCCGCGGGCAATTAATTTGCTTGCTGCAAGGGGGGCATTTCTGCTACAAAGGCACCCTTTTCATTCTCGGGCGCGGCCGGTCCAACCCCGTAAAACTCGACTGATCCAATGCCCGTAGAGCTCACTAGAAAAAGCTTCACGCCCTATGCCGCCAAGAAGGGCGAGGAGTACATGAACGCGAAGCAGCGTTCCCATTTCCGCAAGATCCTCGAGTCGCTGAAGGCCGAGCTCTCGGAGGAAATCGACCGCACCGTGCACACCATGCAGGACGAGGCCACGGTATTCGCCGACCCGAACGACCGGGCGAGCCAGGAATCCGACATGGCGCTCGAGCTGCGCAACCGCGACCGCGAGCGCAAGCTGATCAAGAAGATCGACGAGACCATCGCCCGCATCGACGCCAACGAGTACGGCTACTGCGAGAGCTGCGGCGTCGAGATCGGCCTGAAGCGCCTGGAGGCGCGCCCGACGGCGACGCTCTGCATCGACTGCAAGACGCTCGACGAGCTGCGCGAGCGGCAGGTCGCAAAGTAAAAGTGTCGTCGGCGACCCGCCTGCGGGTCGCCATTCTCCTCCTCGTCGTCTCCTTGCCGGCGTTCGCGCAAGGCCTGGCCGAGCCCGGGCGCCGCGTGCCGGAGAACGAGCTGCGGCTCGACCTGCCGAAGCGCGATGCCACCGAGGAGGCGCGCTCGCATGCGGTGAAGCCGCCCCCGCCGCGCGCCGTCGATCCCCGCGTCTGCGAGAGCGCGCGCGTCAACTGGCAGAACGCCTGCGGCACGCCCTACTCCTACAGGTCGCGCAGCCAGGTCTGCAACGAGGCCTACGCGATCTACCGCGACAGCTGCGGGTAGACTACTTCGTCTTTTCCCTGACCCAGTTGTCGGTCCTCCTGGCCGCGTTGGTGAGCGCCTTGTCGGTCGCCTTGGCGCCGCGCTCGACTCCCTTGGCCGCGCGCTTCACGCCGCGCTCGGTGGCGTTCGCGGCGCGTGTCACACCGCGTTCGGTGGCGTTCGCCGCCTTCTTCGCGGTGCGCTCGACGGCGTTGTCCTCGGCGAACGCCAGAAGCGGAATGCACAGAAGCAACCAGCGCATGTCGGCAGGCCCGGTTTTACAGCAAGCGGGAACTAGGCGTTCTGCTTGGCGGCCTGGTCCTGCTCCTTCACGGCCTTCATCGACAGCCGCACGCGACCCTTGTCGTCGGCCTCGAGCACCTTCACCTTCACGATCTGGCCTTCCTTCAGGTGATCGGACACGGCGTTGACGCGTTCGTGGCTGATCTGCGAGATGTGCAGCAGCCCGTCGCGCCCTGGCAGCAGCTGGATGATGGCGCCGAAATCGAGCAGGCGCAGCACCGGGCCCTCGTAGATCTTGCCGACTTCGACGTCGGCGGTGATGTCCAGGATGCGCTTTTTCGCCGCTTCGCCGCCCTCGGCGGAGACGCAGGCGATGGCGATCGTGCCGTCGTCCTCGATCTCGATGGTGGTGCCGGTCTCTTCCTGGATGCCGCGGATCACTACGCCGCCCTTGCCGATGACGTCGCGGATCTTGTCGGGGTTGATCTTCAGCTTGATGATGCGCGGCGCGAAGGTGGAAAGCTCGGTGCGCGAGCCCTCGATCGCCTGCTTCATGATCTGCAGGATCTGCAGGCGCGCCTCGCGCGCCTGGTCGAGCGCCACCTTCATGATGCCCTTGTTGATCGACTCGATCTTCAGGTCCATCTGCAGCGCGGTGACGCCTTTGTCGGTGCCCGCGACCTTGAAGTCCATGTCGCCGAGGTGGTCCTCGTCGCCCAGGATGTCGGAGAGCACGGCGAAGCGGTTGCCTTCCTTGATCAGGCCCATGGCGATGCCGGCGACGTGCGCCTTGATCGGCACCCCGGAGTCCATGAGCGCGAGGCTGCCGCCGCACACCGAGGCCATCGACGAGGAGCCGTTCGACTCGGTGATCTCGGACACCACGCGGATCGAGTAGCCGAACTCCTCCTGCGACGGCAGCAGGCCGACCAGCGCGCGCTTGGCGAGGCGGCCATGGCCGATCTCGCGGCGCTTCGACGGTCCCATGCGGCCGGTCTCGCCGGTGGCGTACGGCGGCATGTTGTAGTGCATCATGAAGCGCTCGCGATACTCGCCGGCGAGCGCGTCGATGATCTGCTCGTCGCGCCCGGTGCCGAGCGTGACGGTGACGAGAGCCTGAGTTTCGCCTCTGGTAAACAGGGCCGAACCATGGGTCCGCGGCAGCACGCCGACCCGGACCGAAATCGGCCTGACGGTACGCGTGTCCCGGCCGTCGATGCGCGGCTCGCCGTCGAGGATCTGGCCGCGCACGATCGCCGATTCCAGCGCGAAGGCGGCTTCCTTCACCACGTTGCCGTCGGGACCGCCTTCCTGGCCCACCCCCAGCGTTTCGAAGATGCGCTTCCAGATGCCGTCGATGGCCTCCGAGCGCGCCTTCTTCTGCTTGATGCGAAAAGCCTCGCGCAGATCCGCCTCGGCGAGTTCCTTGACCCGCGCGATGAGCGCCTGATCTTTCTCCGGCGCCTTCCAATCCCACGCCGGCTTGCCCGCGACCTCGGCAAGCTCGTGGATCGCCTGGATGGCCGCCTGCATCTGCTCGTGGCCGTACACCACGCCGCCGAGCATCACGTCCTCAGAGAGCTCGAGCGCCTCGGATTCGACCATCATGACGCCCTGCTCGGTACCCGCGACCACCAGATTGAGCTTCGAGGACTCCTTCAGCTGCGTCGTGGTCGGATTGAGCACGTACTGGCCGTCGACGTAGCCGACGCGGCAGGCGCCTATGGGGCCGTTGAACGGGATGCCCGAAAGGGTGAGTGCCGCCGAGACCGCGAGCATCGCGGGGATATCGGAGTCCACCTCGGGGTTCAGCGACATCACCGTGGCGACGACCTGCACCTCGTTGTAGAAGCCGTCGGGAAACAGCGGCCGGATCGGGCGGTCGATCAGGCGCGAGGTCAGGGTCTCCTTCTCGGAGGGCCGGCCTTCGCGCTTGAAGAAGCCGCCGGGAATCTTGCCGGCGGCGTAGGTCTTCTCGACGTAGTCGACGGTGAGCGGGAACCAGTCCTGGCCCTGCTTGGGGTTCTTGGCGCCGACCACGGTGGCGAGCACCACGGTGTCGTCCATGGTGCAGACCACCGAGCCGTGGGCCTGGCGCGCGATCTCGCCGGTCTCGAAGGTGACGTCGTGGCTGCCGTAGCGGAAGGTTTTCTTGATCGGGTTCAAATGCTTTCCTTTACTTACGTGGCGCGCAAATAAAAAACGCTCATCAGGACGATGAGCGCTTCTTTGCTACGCCATCTGAAGGTTTACTTGCGTAGGCCGAGCTTGTCGATGAGGCCGCGGTACTTGTCCGCGTCCGTGCGCTTGAGATAGTCGAGGAGCTTGCGGCGCTGGCTGACCATCACGAGCAGCCCGCGGCGCGAATGGAAATCCTTGACGTGAGTCTTGAAGTGCTCGGTGAGGCCGTTGATGCGCTCGGTCAGGAGCGCGACCTGCACTTCCGGCGATCCGGTGTCCTTGCCGGAGCGCTGATAGTCCTTCACCACTTTCGCTTTCTGCGCGACCTGCAATGCCATCTCGATCTCTCTTCACTTTTGTGAGCCCGCGATTTTAACCGAAGGCGCGCGCCGGTCACAAGGTTTTTTGATGTTTATCAGCCGCTTGCGCCACCAATCGGAGCGGCCGCAGCGTGCCGCCGGGGGTCGCCCGGCCGAGCCCGATCACCGCGCCGCGCGCGCCGTAGACCGCGCGTACCCCTTCTCCGGGAAAGGATTCAAGGGATTGGCCGTTGCGGAAGCGCGCTTCCTGCGCGGCATCGAGCTCGGCGCGCGGCAGATCGGCGAGCAGGGCCGCGAGGGGAAGCAGATCTCCCCGACTTCTTGCTGCCAGGGTCTCGAGCGACACGGCGCCCTCGACGCGCCAGCGCCCCGACGCGGTACGGCGCAGCGCCGTCAGGTGTGCGCAGCTCCCCAGGGCTTCGCCGATGTTCTCCGCCAGCGTCCGGACGTAGGTCCCCTTGCTGCAGCGAACCCGCAGCACGAGATGCGGCGGGTCGAATTCAATTTTTTCAAGTTCGGTAATGCGCACCCGACGCGCTTCGCGGGCAACCGTTTCGCCCTTGCGCGCGAGCGCATAGAGCGGCACCCCGCCGCGCTTCAGCGCCGAGTGCATCGGCGGCACCTGCTCGATCTCGCCCTTGAAGCGCTCGAGAACGCGCGCCACGTCGCCCTCGGTCACTGCGACGTCCCGCCGCTCGATGACCTCGCCTTCGGCGTCGCCGGTCGCAGTCTTTTCGCCCAGCTTGAGGGTGGCGAGGTACTCCTTGTCGTCCTCAAGCAGATAGCCGGCGAACTTGGTCGCCTCGCCGAAGAGCACGATGAGGAGCCCCGACGCCAGCGGGTCGAGCGTGCCCGCGTGACCGGCTTTTGCGGCCCCGAACAACTGTTTTGCCTGTTGCAGCGCCCGGTTGGAGCTGATCCCGACCGGCTTGTCGAGCAGCAGCGCCCCGTCGAGCGTCACGTCGGCCGGTTCTTCGTCGAATCGATCAGCCGCGAAAGCCGGTCGCCGCGCTCGACCGACTCGTCGTACTCGAAGCGCAGCTCCGGAGTCGTGTAGAGCTTGATGCGCTTGGCGAGCTGCGAGCGCAGGAACCCCGAGGCGCGTTTCAACCCTTCGGTCGCGTCCTGCAGGTGTTCCCGGCTCAAACACGTGAAGAACACCTTGGCGTGCGAGAAATCCGGCGAGACGTCGACGCCCGTCAACGTGATCATGCCGACGCGCGGGTCGCGCAGCTCGCGCTGCACGAGCTCCGAGAGCTCCCGCTGGATCAGGTCACCGAGCTTCTGCGGCCGCCCGGATGATCTTTGACGCTTCACCCGTTTCTCAGAGGCTCCGCGCGACCTCTAGGACCTCGAACACCTCGAACTGGTCGCCTTCCTTGATATCGGAGAAGTTCTTGAGCGACATGCCGCACTCGAAGCCGGCCTTCACCTCGCGCACGTCGTCCTTGAAGCGCTTGAGGGAGTCGATGTCGCCGGTGTGGATGACCACGTTGTCGCGCAGCACGCGCACCTGCGCGCTCCTCTTGACCAGGCCCTCCTGCACGTAGCAGCCGGCGACGGTGCCGATCTTCGAGATCTTGAACACCTGGCGCACCTGGACGAGGCCGAGCACCTGCTCCTTCATCTCCGGCGCGAGCATGCCGGAGAGCGCCGCCTTCATCTCCTCGACCGCGTCGTAGATGATGTTGTAGTAGCGCACCTGGATGCCGGCGGACTCGATCAGCTTGCGCGCGGTGGCGTCGGCGCGCGTGTTGAAACCGATGATGACGGCCCGCGCGGCCATCGCCAGGTTGACGTCCGACTCGGTGATGCCGCCGACGCCGGCGTGCACCACGCTCACCTTGACCTCCTCGGTCGCCAGACGGGTCAGGGCGTGAACCAGCGCCTCCTGTGAGCCCTGCACGTCGGACTTGATGACCAGCGTCAGCACCTTCTTCTCGCCCTCGCCCATCTGCCCGAACATGTTCTCGAGCTTGGTCGCCTGCTGCTTGGCGAACTTCACGTCGCGGAACTTGCCCTGGCGGAAGTTGGCGATCTCGCGCGCCTTCCTCTCGTCGGCGATCACCATCATGTCTTCGCCGGCGTTCGGCACCTCGGAGAGGCCCTGCACCTCGACCGGGATCGAGGGGCCGGCTTCCTGGACCGGCTTGCCGTTTTCGTCGAGCATCGCGCGCACCCGGCCGTAGACCGCGCCGGTCAGCACGATGTCGCCGCGCTTGAGCGTGCCGGATTGCACCAGCAGCGTCGCCACCGGGCCGCGTCCCTTGTCGAGGCGCGCCTCGATGACCACGCCCTTGGCCGGCGCGTCGGTCGGCGCCTTGAGCTCCAGCACCTCGGCCTGCAGCAGCACCTGCTCGAGCAGCGCATCCACGCCCTGGCCGGTCTTGGCCGACACCGGGACGACAGGCGAGTCGCCGCCGTACTCCTCGGGCACGACACCGTGCGTCAGCAGCTCCTGCTTCACCTTCTCGGGATTGGCTTCGTGCTTGTCGATCTTGTTCATCGCCACGACCAGCGGCACCTCGGCCGCCTTGGCGTGGTTGATCGCTTCGACGGTCTGCGGCATGACGCCGTCGTCGGCCGCCACGACCAGAATGACGATGTCGGTGGCCTGGGCGCCGCGCGCGCGCATGGCGGTGAAGGCTTCGTGACCCGGGGTATCGAGGAACGTGACTACGCCGCGCGGGGTCTCGACGTGGTAGGCGCCGATATGCTGCGTAATGCCGCCGGCCTCGCCGGCCGCCACTTTGGTGGTGCGGATGAAGTCGAGGAGCGAAGTCTTGCCGTGATCGACGTGGCCCATCACCGTCACGACCGGCGGTCGGGGCTTGAGCTCGGCCTCGACCGGCTCGTCGCTCTCGGCGAGGTACGCCTCGGGGTCGTCGAGCTTGGCGGCCTTCGCCTTGTGGCCCATCTCCTCCACCAGGATGATGGCAGTCTCCTGGTCGAGCACCTGGTTGATCGTCGCCATGGTGCCGAGCTTCATCAGCGCCTTGATGACCTCCGCGGCCTTCACCGACATGCGGTGGGCGAGCTCGCCCACCGTGATGGTCTCGGGGACCGCGACCTCGCGCACCAGCGGCTCGGCGGGCGCCGCGAAGGCGGTCTGCTCGCCACTTCCGCTCGGCCGGTGCCGGCCGCCGCCGCGGGCGTGCCAGCCGCCGACGCCGCCGCCGGCGTCGCCGCGCGTCTTGATCGTGCGCCGGCGCGCGGAATCGTCGCGCAGGACGGTGGTGGGCTTCGCCTTCTTCGCCTTCTTGTCGGTCTTCGCCTCGCCGGTCGTCGGCTTGGCGTGCAGCGTGGTCGCGGGCGCGGCCGGCGCAGACGGCGCGGCCGGGGCGGCGGCGGCCGCCGCCGCGGCTTCGGCCGCCTTCTGCAGCTCGGCCGCCTTCTGCTCCGCCTCGCGCTTCTCGCGCTCCTGCTTTTCGCGCAGCTCCGCCGCCTGAAGCTCGGCGAGCTGCTGCTGGCGCCGCGCCTCTTCTTCCCGCAGCTCGATCTCCTTCGGATCGACGGTCGGAGCCGGCGGCGGAGGCGGCGGCGTCTCGGCGGCGACCGCCGCGGCGGTGACCTCCGCCGGGTCGCGCTTGACGAACACGCGCTTCTTGCGCACCTCGACCTGCACCGTGCGGTACTTGCCGGTGGCGTCGGTCTTCTTGATCTCGCTGGTCTGCCGGCGGGTGAGCGTGATCTTGTTCTTCGCGTCGGTCGAGCCGTGCGCCTTGCGCAGGTACTCGAGCAGGCGCGACTTGTCCTGCTCGGAAAGCGCGTCGTCGGGCTGCCTCTTGTCGACGCCGGCCGCGCGCAGCTGCTCGAGCAGCACGGAAGGCGGGACCTTAAGCTCGCTCGCGAATTGGGCTACGCTCGTTTGCGCCATCGTTATGCGGATTCCTTGTCCGTAAACCAGTGAGCGCGGGCCGCCATGATGAGCTTCTTGGCGGCCTCGCCGTCCATGCCGGTGAGCTCGGAGAGCTCGTCCACCGCGAGATCGGCCAGGTCGTCGCGCGTCTTGATACCCCCTTCGGAGAGCTTGGCGGCGAGCTGGGTGGTCATGCCGTCGAGCTTCAGCAGCTCGGGGTCCACGCCCTCGACCTTCTCCTCGTTGGCGATCGCCGCCACCAGCAGCGCATTGCGCGCGCGCGTGCGCAGCTCGTTTACCGTGTTCTCGTCGAAGGCCTCGATCTCGAGCAGCTCGTTGATCGGCACGTAGGCCACTTCCTCGAGCGTCGCGAAGCCCTCCTGCGCCAGGATGTCGGCCACCTCCTCGTCGACGTCGAGCTTCTCCATGAACTGCTGCTTGATGCGGCCGCTTTCCTCCTGCTGCTTCTTGGTGGATTCCTCCTCGGTCATCAGGTTGATCTGCCAGCCGGTGAGCTCCGAGGCGAGGCGCACGTTCTGGCCGCTGCGGCCGATGGCGACCGCGAGGTTCTCCTCGTCGACCACCACGTCCATGGCATGTTTCTCTTCATCGACGACGATCGAGCTCACTTCCGCGGGAGCCAGGGCGCCGATCACGAACTGGGCCGGGTCGGCCGACCAGAGCACGATGTCGACGCGCTCGCCGGCGA
>Ga0114129_10000319_pt1 | contig 56353 bp, 49 predicted proteins | sample RhiMetdeltSRZDD1_FD_80071 | JGI IMG/M metagenome (GOLD analysis project Ga0114129, IMG submission 80071) | Populus rhizosphere microbial communities from Tennessee, USA - Rhizosphere MetaG P. deltoides SRZDD1 (version 2) (version 2) | ecosystem: Host-associated > Plants > Roots > Rhizosphere >...
AAATTCCGCTCACTCATTCGTCTTTGCCGTCGGGGCGGCTCCGCCGGGCTCCGCCGCCCGACGGTCGGCCGAAGAAAATTCCGCTCACTCATATCTGAGGACATCCACTGGAGCCAGCGCGCCGGCGCGACGCGCAGGGACGATGGTGGCAAGAAACGATAGCAGCAGCGTCGCGCTCACGATGAGTACGAAGTCGCCGAACCCGAGCTTCATCGGCAGGTAATCGATCTGGTACACGTCGCCGGCCAGCTTGATGATCTTGTAGGTGTTCTGCACCCAGATGATGGCAAGCCCGACCACGCTGCCGGCGACCGTGCCGACGACGCCGATCGTCATGCCGACCGAGAAAAAGACGGCGGTGATCGACGACGCGCTCGCGCCGATCGCCTTGAGCACGCCGATCTCCTTGCGCTTCTCCGCAACGAGCAGCACGAGATGGCCGATGATCGCGAAGGCGGCGACGAGGACGATGATGGTGACCACGACGAAGAGCGCGAGCTTTTCGAGCTGGAGCGCGTTGAACAGGTTGCGATTCATGTCCATCCAGTCGCGCACCCAGTACGGAAAGCCTAGCCGCGCCGCGACCGCGCGTCCGACGCGCTTGGCGTCGAACGGATCGTCCAACCGCACTTCGACGCCCGTCACGCCGGCCAGTCCCGCGAAGTCGCGCGCGGCCGGCAGCGACAGATACGCCAGCGAGGAATCGTACTCGTACATGCCGACCTCGATCGTGCCGGCCACGGTGTAGCGGCGCATCTTCGGCACCATGCCGACCGCCGTCATCGCGCCCTTCGGCGAGATCACGGTGATGGAATCGCCGACCACCACGCCGAGCGTGCGCGCCAGCTCGACGCCGAGCAGGATGCCGCCGTCGGTCACCGCGCCGTCGAGTCGGCCCGCGCGCAACTGCGCGTGCAGGTCGTCGCGCACGGCGGGTGAGTCGAAATCGACGCCGCGCACGAGCCCGCCGTGCGCATCGCCGCCCGCGCTCGTGAACAACGCCTGCTGCAGCACGAACGGCGTCGCGGCGCGCACGCCCGGCAGCGTGGTCACGCGCGACACGACCGTGGCCGGATCGGCCAGTCCCGCGCTGCCCGACTGGAACACGAGCAGGTGCGGATTGGCCGAAATGATGCGGTCGCGGATTCCGTCCTGGAATCCGGTCATCACGGCGAGCACGACGATGAGCGCGGCGACGCCGAGGAACACGCCGCCCACCCCGATCCAGACGAAGAGCGAGAGGTTCGCGCGGCTCCCGCGCGCCATCAGGTAGCGCACGCCGAGGAAGAGCTCGAGCGGCAAGCCGCGGCTCACGTCGTGCCGCCCTCGGGCCGCAGATGCGGAAAGAGGATCACCTCGCGGATCGACGGCTGGTCGGCAAACAGCATCGTCAGCCGGTCGATGCCGATGCCCTCGCCGGCCGCCGGCGGCATCCCGTACTCGAGCGCGCGCACGTAGTCCTCGTCCAGCCAGTGCGCCTCGTCGTCACCCCGTGCTTTCTGCGCGGCCTGCTCGCGGAAACGCGCGAGCTGATCGATCGGGTCGTTGAGCTCGCTATAGGCGTTGGCTAGCTCGCGGCGGCCGATGAACAGCTCGAAGCGGTCGACGAGCCGTGGGTTGTCGCGCTTCTTCTTCGCCAGGGGCGAGAGCTCGATCGGATAGTCCACGACGAAGGTCGGCTGCACGAGCGTCGGCTCGACCCGTTCTTCGAAGACTTCCTTCCACACTTCCCACGCCGCCGCGCCGGGCTTGACCGTGAGTCCCTTGGCGGCGGCGGCGCGCGCGACCGTTGCCGCATCGGTGTCGGCGCCGACCGCGATCCCGAGCACCTGGGACACGCCCTCGAAGAACGACAGCCGCTTCCACGGCCGCGCGAGGTCGACCGCGTGCTCGCCCCACGTGAGCGTCAGCCGGCCCAGCAGCGACTGCGCGAGCTCCGTGAACATCTCCTCGGTCAACTCCATCAGGTCCTGGTAGTCCGCGTACGCTTGATAGAACTCCAGCGTGGTGAACTCCGGGTTGTGCTGCGTCGACACGCCCTCGTTGCGGAAGTTGCGGTTGATCTCGTACACGCGCTCGAAGCCGCCGACGACTAGCCGCTTGAGGTAGAGCTCGGGAGCGATGCGCAGATAGAGCGCCATGTCGAGGGCGTTGTGATGCGTCGCGAACGGCCGGGCGATGGCGCCGCCGGGAATCGGCTGCATCATCGGCGTCTCGACCTCGAGAAAGCCGCGCGCGTCGAGGAACGCGCGGATCTTCTGAATGATGCGCGCCCGCAGCAGAAAGATCTCACGGACCTCCGGGTTCACGATGAGGTCCACGTAGCGCTGACGGTAGCGCGTCTCCACGTCCTTGAGGCCGTGCCACTTCTCCGGCAGCGGGCGCAGCGACTTCGCCAGGAACGCGAACGACTTCACGGCGACCGTGAGCTGACCCGTGCGCGTGCGGAACATCGCGCCGGTGACGCCGATGCAGTCGCCGACGTCGAGGTCGCGGAACAGCGCGAAGTCGTCGCCGAGCTCGTCCGCGCGCGCATAGAGCTGGATCCGGCCCGTGCGGTCCATGAGGTGCGCGAAAGCGGTCTTGCCGTGATCGCGCATCGCCACCAGCCGCCCGGCCAGGCTCACGGGCCCAAACGCCTGCAATTCGGCGTCGGCGGCCTTCTCGAGCCGCGCCGTGAGATCACCGGCCCAGTGCGTGACGGGATAGCGTCCGCCGAACGGATCCACGCCGCGCGCGCGGAGCGCGTCGAGCTTCTCCCGCCGCTGGCGGATGACGTCGTTCTCGTCGCGCTCGCTCACGCTACGCTTTGCCCCGCACCGACAAGAGATACGCCTTGATGAACTCGTCGAGATCGCCGTCCATCACGGCCTCGACGTTGCCGATCTCGACGCCCGTGCGATGGTCCTTGATGCGCTGCTCGGGGTGAAAGGTATACGTCCGGATCTGGCTGCCGAACGCGATCCCCTTCTTCTCGCCGGCCAGCTGCGACAGCTCTTCCTTCTGCTTCGTCGCCGCCATCTCGAACAGCCGCGCCTTGAGAATGCGCATGGCCGTGTCGCGGTTACGGAGCTGTGAGCGCTCGTTCTGACAGGCGACGACGAGGCCCGTCGGCAGGTGCGTGATGCGGACGGCGGAGTCGGCGGTGTTGACGCCCTGCCCGCCCGGGCCCGACGAGCGATATACGTCGATGCGCAGCTCGTCCTCACGAATCGTCACCTCGACGTCGTCGACCTCCGGCGTCACCGCGACCGATGCGAACGAGGTCTGACGCCGGCTCGACGCATCGAACGGCGAGATCCGGATGAGACGGTGCACGCCGGCCTCGCCCTTGAGATAGCCGTAGGCGTAATCGCCGGTCACTTCGATGGTGGCCGACTTGATGCCCGCCTCTTCACCCGGCAACAGGTCGACGACTTCCGCCTTGAAGCCCGCCCGCTCACACCAGCGCAGGTACATGCGCATGAGCATCTGCGCCCAGTCCTGCGACTCGGTGCCGCCGGCGCCGGGATGAATCGACAGGATGGCGGCCTTCGCGTCGTGCGGCGCAGACAGCATGACCTTGAGCTCGAACTCGTCGAGCTCGCGCTGAAGCTTGCCGAGGCCTTCGCGAATCTCGGCGTCGACGCTGTCGTCACCGGCCTCGGCGGCCAGCTCGAGCAGGACTGCGAGGTCCGAGGCCTGCCCGTGAAGCTCGGTCACGCGCGCCACGACTCGCGCGAGGTCGGCGCGCTCACGGATCAGCTCCTGCGCGCGGCGGTTGTCGTCCCAGAACGCGGGCGAGGCCATCTCGGCGTCGAGCACGGCCAGCCGCGATTCCTTCGCAGGCAGGTCAAAGATGCCCCCGAAGCTCGTCGACACGGCCGGTCAGCTCCGCGACGTCGCGCCGGAAATCGCTCAGCATCTACGCGCTCGCCGCCGCCTCACGCGTCCCGCGGCGCCAGCTGCCGGCGACCGCCGCGGTGCTCACGCCGAGCGAGAGCAGGCCGAGCCAATCTCCGAGCCGCGTGAACAGCGTCTGCCGCGTGCGCAGCGGCACCGACTCCGTCATGACGCCACGGTCGAACAGGTGCAGCCGGCGCGTGATGACGCCGCTGGGCGCGATGAAGGCCGAGACGCCGGTGTTGGCGGCGCGCACGACGCTGACCCGGTGCTCGACCGCGCGGAAGGGGTACATCGTGAGGTGCTGTTCCGGACCGCTCGTCCGTCCGAACCACGCGTCGTTCGTCATGTTCACCATCAGCTGCGCGCCGTCCCTCACAAACCGCCGGAACAGATCAGGAAAGATGCCCTCGTAACAGATTACGACACCGAACGGAGCGGGCGGAGCATTGAAGACCACGGCGCGCGAGCCGGCCTCCAGCTCGGCGATGAACTGGGCCCAGCCGCGCACGAATCCGAGCAATCCCGACAGCGGCACGAACTCTCCGAACGGAACGAGCTGAATCTTATCATAGCGACCGACGATGCCCTGCTCGGTGATGAGAAAGGCGGTGTTGCGGAACCGTCCCTCGACTTCGTCGATGCTGCCCACCAGCATCGGCGCGCCGAGCTCGGCCGCGGCCGACTGGAAGCGCTGCACCAGTGCGGGGTCGCGCCGCAGGACCGTCGGGGCCGCGGTCTCCGGCCAGACGACCAGCGCCGGCCGGTCCTCGCGGACACGGCGAAGCAGCGCGAAGTAGATGCCGAGCGTTTCGCGTGTGTGGCGCGGCTCCCACTTCAGTGGCTGCTCGATCGAGGGCTGGATGATCGCCACGCGCGCGGTCGGCGACGCCGGCGTCTCGCCGAGCCGGACGCTGCCGAACACGAGCGTCGCCGCGACGAGGACCGCCGCCGCGCCCGCGCCGGCGAGCGCCTGACGGCCGCGCAGGACAATGCAGCCGGCGAGCGCCGCGTTCACGGCAAGTAGAACGAACGACACGCCGTGCACACCGGCCAGCTCCGCGATCTGGATCACGCGCACCCGGAGATACTGCGAGTAGCCGAGCGTTCCCCACGGGAAGCCGCCGAAGAGATGGCCGCGCAGCCACTCGGCGGCGACCCAGAGAAACGGCGCCAGCGCGAGCGCGAGCGCCGCCGAGCGCCGCGCTGTCAGCCATGACACCGCCCAGGCCACTGCGCCCGTCCAGAAACCGCAGTACGCCGCGAGCAGGACGACCGGCCCGTAGACGAGCGGCCACGGAATCGCGCTGTAGACCTGGAACGTGAACTGCAGCCACCGCAGCAGCACGAGGAAGAACAGTGTCCCGGACGCCCAGCCCCACAAAAATGCCGTTCGCGGCGTGCGGATGGTGGCGACGGCCAGCAGGGGCACCAGCGCGGCCCAGGGCGTGAGCGACCAGTCTGTGCGCGGAAATGCGAGGGCCATCACGAACGCGGGCGCGAGCAGAACGACGGCGTACCGGGCGCCGTCCCAGAGCCGCGTCATCGGCCGACGGCCAGCCGATCGGCGAGAAAACGCGGCAGCCCCGCGGCCACGATCTTGTCGCGCGCGGCGTCGACGTCGTACGTCACCCGGCGCAGCTCCACGCGGGCCGCGTCGACGTCCCAGACGGCGTAGGCCGCGCGCGGATCGCGGTCGCGCGGCTGGCCGACACTGCCGACGTTGACGATGTAGCGCCGGCCGGCGTCGGCGGTGACGAGCGCCGGCCGCGGCTCGAAGTCAGGACCGGAAGAGCCGAGCGACCACACGCCGGGCACGTGGGAGTGGCCCACGAAGCACCAGCGCGTGGTGAAGAACGGGAAGGCCGCCCAGCCCTCCTCCGGCGTGACGAGGTAGTCCCATTCCTCCGGAGCTTCGGGCGACGCGTGCACCAGCGTGGCGTCGCCCACCTCGTTCGTCAGCGGCAGCGCGCCCAGCCACGCGCGATGCTCGTCGTCCAGGCGCTCGCGCGTCCACTCGGCGGCGGCGCGCGCCCACTCGTTGAACCAGTCGAGCCCGAGCAGTCCCGCGACGCCGTGCTCGTGGTTGCCGGCGACGATCGCGCGCGCACGGCGGTCGAGGATCTCGACGCACGCGGCGGGGTCCGCACCGTAGCCGACGCTGTCGCCGAGGCAGAGCACGCCGTCGGCGCGCGACGCGGCGTCGGCGAGCACGGCGCGCAGCGCCTCCAGATTGCCGTGAACGTCCGACAGGATGGCGTACCTCACGGGCGGGGCGTGCTCAGGCCGGACGCAGCTCCCGGTGGACACGGTCGAGCACGCCGTTGATGAAGCGGCTCGACTCGGCGGTGCCGAACTTCTTCGCGATCTCGATGGCCTCGTTGATCGCGACTTTGCCGGGGACGTCGGGCTCGTAGAGCAGCTCGAAGATGGCCATGCGGAGGATGTTGCGGTCGACCACGGCCATGCGCTCCAATCCCCAGTGCTCGGCGGACTCGGCAATGATCGCGTCGATCTTCTTCTGCTCCGCTTTTGCGCCGCGCACGAGCGACGCGGCGAAGGCGCGGGCGTCGGCGTCCACCGGATGACGCGCCCAGAACTCCTCCTCGAACGGCGTGGGATCCACGGCACCGGTCTGATCGAGCTGATAGAGGAATTGCAGCGCGACCTCTCTAGCCTTGCGCCGTTTTCCCATGCGCCTTCACCGATTTCAAGAATGAGACCATCTCGACCGCCGCCTCCGCCGCCTCCGCGCCGCGGTTGGCGACGTCGCCACCCGCGCGCTCCCACGCCTGCGCCTCCGTCAGTGCGGTGACGACGCCAAACGTCGTCGGCACGCCGGTGTCCAGCGCCACGCGCTGGATGCCCGCGGCGGCCTGCCCCGCCACGAAGTCGAAGTGCGGCGTCTGGCCGCGGATCACGCAGCCCACGCACACGATGGCCGCCACGCGGCGCGCGCGCGCGACGTGGAGCGCGGCCTGTGGCAGTTCGAAGGCACCAGGCACCCAGTGCACCTCGACGTCGCGCGCGGGGACGCCCGCCGTGTGCAGCGCCTGCAGCGCGCCGTCGAGCAGGCGCTTGGTGATCGGCTCGTTGAACCTGGCGGCGATGACCGCGATTCTCGCGCCCGGGCGCGGCCGCGCCCGCCGGCTCCGTGACGGCGCGCGCCCGGCCATATCAGTCGGGCAGAGACGAGAGGAGGTGACCGAGCTTGTCGCGCTTGGTGCTCAGATACTTCCGGTTCTCCGGATTCGCCGGAATCTCGATCGGCACGCGCTCGACGACGGTCAGGCCGTAGCCTTCCATCCCCGCGCGCTTCGCCGGATTGTTGGTCAGCAGTCGCAGGTTCTTGAGGCCCAGATCGACGAGGATCTGCGCGCCGATTCCGTAGTCGCGCATGTCGGCCTTGAAGCCGAGCGCGGCGTTCGCTTCGACGGTGTCCATCCCGAGATCCTGCAGCCCATACGCTCGGATCTTGTTGTGCAGGCCGATGCCGCGGCCTTCCTGCCGCAGGTAGACGAGCACGCCGCGCCCTTCCTTCTGGATCATCGCCAACGCCATGTTGAGCTGCGGCCCGCAGTCGCAGCGCAGCGAGTGAAAGACATCGCCGGTGAGGCACTCGGAGTGCATGCGCACGAGCACCGGCTCGTCGCCAGCCACCTGGCCCATCACGATCGCGAAGTGCACGCGGCTGTACACCGTCGCCTCGTACGCGATCGCGGTGAACTCACCGTAGTCGGTCGGCAGCCGCGTGGTGGCGAGTCGCTTGACGAGCTTTTCCTTTTGCGTGCGGTATTCGATGAGGTCCTTGATCGTGATGAGCTTGAGACCATGTCGCCGCGCGAGCTCGACCAGCTGGGGCAGGCGCGCCATCTCACCTGACTCGTCGAGCACCTCGCAGATCACGCCGGCGGGATAGCAGCCGGCCAGCCTCGCCAGGTCGACCGCCGCCTCCGTGTGGCCGGCGCGGCGCAGCACCCCGCCCTCCATCGCGCGCAGCGGGAACATGTGGCCGGGGGTGACGAGGTCCGCGGCGGTCATCTGCGGATCGACGAGGGCACGGATCGTCACCGCGCGGTCGTAGGCGGAGATGCCGGTGGTGATGCCGCGACGCGCGTCGACGCTGATCGTGAAGGCCGTGCCCATCGGCGCGGTGTTGTCGGCGACCATCATGCCGAGCTTGAGGTCGTCGAGCCGCTCGCCCAGCATCGGCACGCACATGAGCCCGCGGGCGTGCGTGACCATGAAGTTGACGGCCTCGGGGCTGATCTTGTCGGCGGCCATGACGAGGTCGCCCTCGTTTTCGCGATCCTCGTCGTCGACGACCACGAGGATACGGCCGTGCCGGATCTCCTCGATCGCCTCTTCGATGGTCGCGAAGCCGGTCATCATGCCCCCTTCACCGCGAGCGACCGCTGCACGTACTTGCCGATCACGTCCGTCTCGACGTTCACGACCTGTCGCACCACCAGCCGGCCGAGCGTCGTGACGGCCAGCGTGTGCGGGATCAGCATCACCTCGAACGTCGCATCGTCGAGCGCCGCCACCGTCAGGCTCACACCGTCGACGGCCACCGAGCCCTGCGGGATCAACAGCGGGGCCAGCTGCCGGTCGCCAAGTGCGATCCTCACCCGCGCCGTCGATTCTACACGGCTCACGGCCTCTACTGTGCCGGTCCCATCTACATGGCCGAGGACCAGGTGGCCACCCAGGGAGCCGCCAAAACGGAGGGGCCGCTCGAGGTTGACCGCGTCGCCCGGGCGCAGCGCGCCCAAGGACGTACGCGCCAGCGTCTCCGGCCCCATCTCGAACGCCAGCCCGTCGGGAGCACGCTCGACGACGGTCAGACACACCCCGCTGACCGCGACGCTGGCGCCCACGTCGCTGCCTTCCCGCGTGAGGCTCGCCGCGACGTCGAGACGCGTGATGTCGCCCTTGCGCGCGACGGCGCGGATGCTGCCGACTTCCTCCACGATCCCGGTGAACATTCCTATGTGCCGTCGGGGCGCCTTCGCAGGGCCTCCGGCGCCCGACGGTCGGGCAAAGAATCGTCGGCGACCTTTTCCACTTTGCCGTCGGGGCGCCTTCGCAGGGCCTCCGGCGCCCGACGGTCGGGCAAAGAATCGTCGGCGACCTTTTCCACGTCGGCTTCAATCAACAAGTTGTCGCCGACCGCGCGGACGGTCATCGCTCCGAGACGAATCGCCGACTTGAGCTCGCGGCCGGCACCGCCGACCACACCGGGCGCCGCGCGGCCGCCCAGCAGCAGCGGCGCGACATAGAGCGTCACATGGTCGACGAGGCCGGCGTCGAGAAACGACGCGTGCACTTCGCCGCCACCTTCCAGCAACACCGCGCGGACCTCCCGGTCGAACAAGGTGGCGAGCACGGCGTCGACGGCGACGCGCCCGTCACGCAGCGGCAACGGCACCACCTCCGCGCCAGCCGCGCGCAGCGCCTCGACGCGGGCGGCCGGCGCGCGCTCGCCGACGGTGATCAGCGCGCGGGACGGTGTCGCGCCGGTGATCATGCGCGCGCCTGGCGGCGTGCGCGCCTCGGCATCGAGCACGACGCGCCACGGCTCGCGCGGCCACGGCTCGCCCCGGCGCACCGTCAACGCCGGATCATCACGCAGGACGGTCGTGATGCCAGCGACGATGGCGTCGACTTCGCTCCGCTGCCGGTGCGCCTCCGCACGCGCGGTCTCGCCGGTGATCCAGCGCGCCACGCCGTGCACGTCGGCGATCTTGCCGTCGGCGGTCATGCCAGCTTTGAGCGTGACGTGCGGCCGCCGCTCCCGCATGGCGGTGAAGAACACGCGATTCTGGGCGACGGCTTCGCGCTCGAGGACACCTGTCACCACCGCCACGCCGCACTCGCGCAGCGCCGCGGCGCCGCCGCCGGGGACAAAGGGGTTCGGATCGACGGCCGCGGCGACCACACGCGTCACGCCAGCCGTGAAGATGGCCGAAACGCACGGCGGCGTCCGGCCGACGTGATTGCACGGCTCGAGCGTCACGTACAGCGTCGCACCGCGCGCGCGTGCGCCCGCGGCCTCCAGGGCCACGACCTCGGCGTGTGGTCCACCAGCACGCGCGTGAAATCCCTCGCCGACGATGTCGCCGTTCTGAACGACGACCGCGCCGACGAGCGGATTCGGCGATGTCAGCCCGCGCCCGCGCTCGGCCAGCTCCAGCGCACGGCGCATCAGCGCTTCGGGGCTCACGCGGACTCCCCGCGCGCGGACGCCGGCACCAGCGCGTCCACGAACGCCTCGGCGTCAAAGGCCTTGAGATCTTCGATGCGCTCACCGACACCGACCAGCTTGATGGGAAGCTTCAGCTCCCGGACGATGCGAACGACGATGCCGCCCTTGGCGGTGCCGTCGAGCTTGGTCAGGGACACGCCGCTGAGCCCGATGGCCTCGTGGAACATCTGCGCCTGAGCGAAGCCGTTCTGACCGGTCGGCGCGTCGAGCACCATCAGCGACTCGTGCGGCGCGCCGGGACACTGCCGCTCAATGACCCGCTTCAGCTTCGCGAGCTCGTCCATGAGGTTCGTCTTCGTGTGCAGCCGGCCGGCGGTGTCGACGATGAGGGCGTCCGCTTGTCGCGCCAGCGCGGCCTTCACCGCGTCGAAGACCACCGCCGCGGGATCGGAGCCCGCCGCCTGGCGGATGACGTCCACGCCGATGCGCGCGCCCCACGTCTCGAGCTGCTCGATGGCGGCCGCGCGAAAGGTGTCCGCGGCGGCGAGCAGCACCTGTCGACCGTCGCCCTTCAGCGATGCGGCGAGCTTGGCGGCCGTGGTCGTCTTTCCGGCACCGTTCACCCCGAGCATCAGCACCACGCTGGGGCGCGCCTGCAGCGTCAGCGGCCGCGCCGCGGGCTTCAGCGCGTCGATGAGGAATCGGCGGAACAGCGGCCGCAGCTGGTCGGCGCGGGTCACGGTCCCGAACATCACTTCCTCGCGCGCCCGATTCGTGAAGTCCGCGGCGATCGCGGCGCCGAGGTCGGCGGCGATCAGCAGCTCTTCCAGCTCTTCGTAGAGTGTTTCGTCGATCGGACGGTCGGGCTCCAGCACGGTCGCCAGACCGGAGGCGAGATATTCCTGCGAGCGCTTGAGCCCGTCGCGCAGCCGCTCCTTGAGGCCGGAAAAGAGAGACATCGCCCGTCAGTGTAGCGTGTCGGCGCGCTGAAGCGTGGGATCCCGCGTCCGCGACTACTGAGGCGGCAGCACGATGCGGCTGATGACGGCGCCGCTCGGGCCGAGCGGCGGCAGGGTCCGTCCGTTCAGCTCGAGCGTCACTCCCCCAGCGTTGCCGACTGTGAGCACGAACGGACGATTCGAAACCCACTCGCGCGTCTGTCCCGCCGGCAATGTTTCCTCCGTGCTACGGCCATCTTCCGTTCGCACGCGGATCCACGTCGCCTCGGACGCGCGCGCGACCAGCCGGTACGGCGAGGCCACACCGCCCGTGGCGGCCTGGACGTCCGGCAGCCACGGCTGCGGAGTCGGACGCGCCGGCTCGGTGCTTGCCGGGCCTGCGGCGGGGGGCGGCGCCGGTGTGCCGACTGGCGGTGCGGGCGGCGCAGCCGGTGTCGCGGGCGCGGCCGGCTGGATCGGCGCCGTGGTTCGCGCCACGGGCTCGGCGGGCGAGGTCGGCCTCGGCGGAGATGGCGGAGTCGCGGTCGCCGAACCCGGGTTGGCAGGCGCGGGCGCCGGGCTCGCCGTTGGCCGAGTGGGACTCGTGCTCGGCGCGGTCGCGGTCGGCAAACTCGTGCTCGGCGCAGTCGCAGCCGGAGAGCCCGCGGTCGCCGATGGCTCGGACGAGGGGGGCACGGAGGTGACCGCGGAGACCGATGCTTCCCCGGGCGTGCGGCGGTCCGCGCGTTCCTCGCGTGGCGGCTGCGTCACGACGGCTACCGCGAACAACGCGAGGCCGAGGACGACGAGCAGCGCGAAGCTGACCAGGACCGCGCTACGGTTGCGCGCCTCGCTCTCGACGACGGCGGGCGGCCTGGGATCCGCGGGGGCGGTGACGCGCACGGGTGGGGCCGCCGGCGCCGCCCCCGCGTGATGGTCATAAATCGCAAGCGCTTCGTCGGGCGGCGCGCTCACCGCCTGGCAGTAGGCCCGGATGAAGCCGCGGATGAACACCGGCGCCGGCAGCGCCGAAAACTGGTCGGACTCGAGAGCCTCCAGGTAGCGCGAGGGGACGCGGGTGGTACGCGAGAGCTCCTCGAGCGAGAGCCCTCGACGTTGACGGAGCTCGCGGAGATGCTCGCCGACGGAGGCCACTGCAAAACGAGTCTAGCCTATCCCGCCCGCGCCTTTCACCTTTCCCGGGTGTGTCCCGTCGCTACCCGGCGTGTGCGGTCGCCGCGGCAAGATTCACGGAGACGATCTTCGACAGGCCGGGCTCCTCCATGGTGACGCCATAGAGGATGTCCGCGGCCTCCATCGTTTTGCGGTTATGGGTGATCACGAGGAACTGCGTCTGGCTCGTCAGCTCGCGCAGTACCCGCAGGAAGCGGTGGATGTTGGCGTCGTCGAGCGGGGCGTCCACCTCGTCGAGCACGCAGAAGGGGCTCGGCCGGAAGTAGAAGATTGCGAACAGCAGCGCCAGACCCGTCAGCGCGCGCTCACCGCCGGACATCAGCGAGACGGCCTGCAGGCGCTTGCCACGCGGCTGCGCCATCAGCTCCACGCCCGTGTCGAGGGGGTCACCACCCTCCTCAGCCTCGACGAGGCGCAGCTCGGCGCGGCCGCCCTCGAAGAGCCGCTGGAAGATCTCGCCGAAGTGGCGGTTGACCTCGGCGAACGCCTGAGAGAAGCGTTCCTGTGCGGTGCGGGTCATGCCGCGGAGCGCCTTTTCGAGATCCTTGATCGACGCGGTCAGGTCGTCGTATTGCGTCTTGAGGAAGCTCAGCCGCTCGTCGAGCTCGCGGTATTCCTCGTCGGCGACGAGGTTGACGGCGCCGATCGCGGCGAGCTTGTCATCCAGCTCACTCACGCGCTCGCGCGCCACCACGAGATCGCGCTCGGGATCGTGGCTGGCGAGCAGCGTCGTGGCGTCGACGCCATAGGATCGCCAGGCGTCCTGGGCGAGCTCCTCGCGGCGGACGCGTCCCTCGGTAGCGCGCAGCTCGATGTCGTGGATGGCGCTGACGGCGCGGGATAGCTCGGCCTGCACGCCGCGCGTCTCGCTCTCGACTGTGCCCAGCTCGTCGAGCAGCGTCTGATGCCGTTCGCCCGCGCCACGCGCTTCGGTCTCGAGCCGGTCACGCTCGACAGCCACGTCGCGGGCGCTCGCGTCCGTGCGCTCGCGCTCCTCGGTGAGCCACTGCCGGCGCTCGACGAGCTGGGCCTGTCGCTGCTGCGCCTGGCCGACGCGCTCGGTGACGTCCGTCTCCATCTGATCCAGCCGCGCGAGCTCGCGCGTGAGCGCCTCGGCGCGCTCGGCCACCGAGGCGGCATCCACGCGGCACGCCGTGAGGTCGGCCACCAGCTCGGTCTCCCGCGCCTGGGCGGTGTCGATGGCGGCACGGGCGGCGGCCATCGCCGACTCCTGACGGGCCTCGGCCTCGCGCGCGGCCTCGACGTGATGCTCGAGCCGCGTGAGCAGCTCGGTGGTCTCCCGCGCCTCGGTCTCCACTTGTCCGATCTCGCTGCCGAGCGTTTGGAGATGACGTTGGACGCGGTCGTGCTCGCGCGCCACCTGCCCGATGTCCTTTTCGCTGCCGAGCCGGTCGGCCTGGCGCGCCTGGACGTCGTGATCGACGCTGCCGAGGCGTGTGCGGATCGCCGTGAGCTCGGCGGAGATGGCCGCTGCGGCGTGCTGCCGCGCTTCGACGTCGGCCATGAGCCGCGCGACCTCTTCGTCGAGCTCTCGCAGCTGCCGCTTGCGCGCGAGGAGCGAGTGGGCGAGGAGTGAGTCGTCCGCGTTGCGGTCGTCGGCGGCGCCGCCGTGCAATCCGCCCGCGGGCGAGAGCACTTCGCCGGCCGGGGTCACATAGGTCGCGACGACGCCGTTGCGGCGCCAGGCGGCTTCGGCGGCGTCGAGGTCATCCACCACGGCGACCTGGCCGAGCAGGTCTTGCACGAGCAGCGGCTCGGGACCGCCGATCGCCTTCGCGAGCCACGTGTGTCCCCGGTGGCGCTCTTCGTCGTCGGTGTGGCGCGAGCGCGCGTCGAGGTGCTCGAGCGGAATGAACGTCGCGGCGCCCGCACGGCGGCCGTTGAGGTGCTGGACGGCGGCCCGGGCGTGCTCGAAGCGCTCGACCACGACCCACTGCAGGCGCTCACCCAGCACCGCCTCGACCGCTCGCTCCAGTCCGGGCGGCACATCGAGCAGGTCGGCGACGGTCCCGCGAATGCCGGCGAGCGCCGCGCCGGCCTCGAACACGGCGCGCACGCCGGTGCCGTAGCCCTCGCGTGCGACCTCGAGGGCGCGCAGCGCATCGAGCTGCGAGCTGCGCGAGACGTAGGCGAGCCGCGCGTCGCCCAGCGCCATCTCGGCGCTGGCGAGCTCCGCCTCGCGCGTGGCCAGCGTCCTTTGCAGCTGCTCGCGCTCCACGCCGAGCGTCGAGAGCGCGGCCAGGGCGCGGCCATGCGCGGCCTCGACGGTGGCGCGCTCGGCCGAGAGCTGCAGCGCCTCCGCCTCCGCCGCTGCGCGCTCCTGCGTCAGCCGCTCGGCCCGCCGGGCCAGCTGCGCACCGCGCTCGCGGAGCTCACCCGCCTGGCGGACGAGGTCCACGCGCTCGCCGGCAATCCTGACCTGTTCGAGGCGCAGGGCCTCCAGCCGGTCGCGATCGCCGCCGAGGGCGACGCGATGGCTCTCCAGCGTGGCCTCGAGCTCGCGCGCGTCGGTGGTGCGCTCGGACGCCATGCGCTCGGCGTCAGCGAGCGCGGCACGCGCCGTGTGCCGCTCGCCGATGATCGAGTCCAGGCGCTCGCCCGCGCTGCGAATCTCCTCGTGCAGCCGCACCGACTCCTCGCCGAGCTCGCGCACCTGCACGCCCATTTGCTCGCGGCGCTCGAGTAGCCGCTCGAGCTCGCCCTGAACCTTCTGCACGCGCTGGCGGAGGTCGGACAGGGCGTGGTCGCTCGCCTGGATGAGCTCGCGCTGCCGCGCTTCCCGCGCCGCGAGCGCCGCCGCGCGCGTGCGCTGCGTCTGCTCGATCTCGCGCAGCGCCTCGAGCTCGCTCGCGAGCTGCGTCGCCTGCGTCGTCAGCGCCGCGTAGTCGGCGGAGATGAGTGCCAGCGCCAGCTCACGCCGCTCGTTCTGCAGCCCCTTGTACTGTTGCGCCTTCTTCGCCTGCCGCTCGAGCGACCCGAGTTGGCGGCGCACCTCGTCCATCACGTCGCGCACGCGCACGAGGTTCTGGCGCGCCTGATCGAGCTTGCCCTGCGTCTCGTTGCGCTGCTGCTTGTAGCGCGCGATGCCGGCCGCCTCCTCGATGAAGATGCGGCGCTCGTGGGGCTTGGCCGTCAGGACGTGGTTGAGCTTGTCCTGGTCCATGACGGAGTACGCGCGTGGATTGGCACCGGTGCCGGCGAAGAGGTCGAGGATGTCGCGCAGGCGCGAGGGCGTGCCGTTGAGGAAGTACTCGCTCTCCCCCGTCCGGTAGAGCTGGCGGCTGACCGCGATCTCGCTGAACGGGACGGCGACCGCGCCGTCGTTGCTGAACTGCAGCTCGACCTCGGCGAGGCCCACGGGCTTGCGCGATGCCGAGCCGTGGAAGATCAGATCTTCCATCCGCTGGCCGCGCAGCGACTTGGCGCTCTGCTCGCCCAGCGCCCAGCGCACGGCTTCGCCTACATTGCTTTTGCCGCAACCGTTCGGGCCGACGATCGCGGTGATGCCAGGCAGCACCTTGACGGTCGTCTTCTCAGCGAACGACTTGAAGCCGTGGATCGCAATGGACTCGAGTCGCATGTCGAATCTTGGCACGCGCCTCGCGCATCGACCAAGAAAAAAATACCAGCGGCTGGGGCTAAAGTCGCCGATCGGCCCCAGATATCGCGCCGCCGGGGCGGAATTCGGGCCCCGTCGAGCGGCTCCTTTTTATGGAATGTGCGCCGCCGTTACTTCTTGAAGAGACTGCCGAACGTCCGACGGGCATCGTCGGGGTGCATCGAGCCGCCCGACGTGTCGCGCTCGACGGTCACGATCATCGAGAACAGCGCGCACTCGTTGCGCGCGCGCTTGTCGGCCACACGCTCGGCGATCTCCTGCGCGCATTCGAAGCGCCGGGCGGGATCGAAGTGCGCGCACTGGCGACACGCGTGGAGTTCGCTCTGGCACTGCGGACAGCGCGCGAGCGAGTCCGCGGTGATCGGCAGCACGGTGCCGCATTCGGCGCAGCGTGACGTCGCGCGGCTCTTGAGGATTCCGAACGTTCCGCCGGGCTTCGGCGCCTCGCGGCGCTCCTGAGCGCCGCCGCCGGCGGCTCCGCCGCGATACCCCTGCTGCCGATATTTACGGTCGCTCAGGTCAGCCCCCCTGCGGCAGATGGCACTTCTTGTACTTCTTGCCGGAGCCGCAGTAGCAGGGATCGTTGCGTCCGATCTTCTCGCCGGTCGGTGTGCGTGGTGCGGGAGACGGCCGCGGCGGCGGCGCCGCAGCCGCCGACGGGGCTGAGGGCGTCCACGCACCGGGCCGCGGCTCGCTCGGCAGCGCGCCGCGAGATTCGTGCGCATCGGCCCACGCCGTGATGGTCGGCAGTTCCATGGGCGCATCCCGCACGACCTGCACCTTGAACAGCCGCTCGACGACGATGGCCTTCGTGCGCTCGACCATGTCCTGGAAGAGGTCGAACGCCTCCTTCTTGTACTCGGTCAGCGGGTCGCGCTGGCCGTAGCCGCGCAGACCGATGCCCTCTTTGAGGTGATCGATCGAGAGCAGGTGGTCCTTCCACTGCGTGTCGATCACGAGCAGCATCTCGTGCCGCTCGAGCGCGCGCATGAGCTCGTCGCCCAGCTCGCGCTCCCGCTGCGTGTGGCGCTCCTTCACGGCCTCGCCGATCAGTGTGGCCAGGCCTTCGCGCGAGCCGACCTCCTCGTACTGTCCGCTGGCGATCTTGACGTCGAACTGCCGGTGCAGAGCCTCGGTGAGCGCGCCGAGGTCCCAGTCCTCCGGATGCGCCCCCTCGGCGGCGTAGGCGTCGAGCGTGTCCAGCACGAGATCGTCGATCCACTCGGCCACCGTGTCCGCCTGGCTCTCGCCGTCGAGGATCTGCCGGCGCATGCCGTAGATGATCTCGCGCTGCTTGTTCATGACGTCGTCGTACTCGAGCAGATGCTTGCGGATCTCGAAGTTGTGATTCTCGACGCGCTTCTGCGCCGTGGCGATGGCGCGCGTCACGAGCTTGTGCTCGATCGGCTCGCCCTCCTCCATGCCCAGGCGCTCCATGATCTTCTGGATCCGGTGGCTGCCGAAGATCCGCAGCAGGTCGTCCTCGAGCGACAGATAGAAGTGCGAGGACCCCGGGTCGCCCTGACGGCCGGAACGACCGCGCAGCTGGTTGTCGACACGACGCGACTCGTGGCGCTCGGTGCCGACGATGTGCAAGCCTCCGAGCTCGACCACCTGCTGGTGCTCGGGTTCCGTGATGCGCCGCGCCTCCGCGAGCGCCCCCGAGCGATCCTCTGCGGAGGCGGTGACCGGATCGAGTCCCTTCTTGCGCAGCATCTCCTTCGAGAGGAAGTCCGGGTTGCCGCCGAGCAGGATGTCGGTGCCCCGTCCGGCCATGTTGGTCGCGATGGTGACGGCGCCTCGCCGACCCGCCTGCGCGACGATCTCCGCCTCGCGCTCGTGATACTTGGCGTTGAGCACCTCGTGGCGAACGCCGCGCTTCTTGAGGAGCTTGGACACGGCCTCGGACTTCTCGATCGAGACGGTTCCGACAAGGACGGGCTGGCCCTTCTCGTTGCGCTTGATGATGTCGTCGACGACCGCGTTGAACTTCTCGCGCTCGGTCTTGTAGACGACGTCCGGATGGTTGATCCGGATGAGCGTGCGGTTGGTCGGGATGACGGTGACGTCGAGCTTGTAGATCTTCGCGAACTCCTCGGCCTCCGTCTCCGCCGTGCCCGTCATGCCCGCCAACTTGTCGTACATCCGGAAGTAGTTCTGGAAGGTGATGGTGGCCAGCGTCTGGTTCTCGCGCTCGATGCGCACACTTTCCTTGGCCTCGACCGCCTGGTGCAGGCCGTCGGACCAGCGTCGTCCCGGCATCATGCGGCCGGTGAACTCGTCGACGATGATGACCTCGCCATCCTTGACGACGTAGTCGACGTCGCGCTTGTAGAGCGCGTGCGCGCGCAGCCCCTGCTGCACGTGGTGCAGCATCGTGATGTGCTGGGGATCGTAGAGGTTATCGACGTTCAGCAGCCGCTCGCAGGAGGCGATCCCCTGCTCCGTCAGCGACACCGCTTTCGACTTCTCGTCGACGATGTAATCGCCCTCGCGCTGCTCCTCGATCTCCGACAGCTTGCCCTCGACGATCGTCGCCGCGCGCTTGAGCCGCGGGATGATGCGATCGATCTTGTAGTAGAGCTCGGTGGATTCCTCGGCCGGGCCGGAGATGATGAGCGGCGTGCGCGCCTCGTCGATGAGGATCGAATCGACCTCGTCGACGATGGCGTAGTGCAGCTGGCGCTGCACCAGCTCCTCGAGCGAGAACCGCATGTTGTCGCGCAGGTAGTCGAACCCGAATTCGTTGTTGGTGCCGTACGTGATGTCGCACAGGTAGGCGGTGCGCCGGTCGATGGGGCGCAGCGCCGTCAAGCGGATATCGGGCGTGGAGTACGCGGGATCGTAGCTGAACGACGCCTCGTGCTGGATGACGCCCACCGACAGCCCGAGCGCGTGGTAGAGCGGCCCCATCCACTGCGCATCGCGCTTCGCGAGGTAGTCGTTGACGGTCACGATGTGCACGCCCTTGCCTGTCAGCGCGTTGAGGTACGCGGGCAGCGTGGCCACGAGCGTCTTGCCCTCGCCCGTCGCCATCTCGGCGATCGTGCCCTCGTGCAGCACCATCCCGCCGATGAGCTGTACGTCGAAGTGGCGCATCCCGAGGGTGCGTTGCGCGGCTTCGCGACAGACCGCAAAAGCCTCGGGCAGGACGTCTTCGATCTCGGCGCCGTCGGCGATGCGCTTGCGGAGCTCGTCGGTCTTCGCGCGAAGCGCGGCGTCGTCGAGGGCGTGCACGGTGGGTTCGAGCGCGTTGATCTCGGCCACCACCGGCATCATCCGCTTGACGTCACGCTCGTGCTTGGTGCCGAAGATCTTCTTGAGGATCGCGTCGATCATCGCAGCGCCATTATACGCCCCGGCCTCGCGCCGGCTGCGCACCTCGGGCACGTTGCGCACCGCCTCCACGCGCTGCCGCGCGCGCATACAGCAGTGCGCGTGCGTGCTCGAGCGCCGCGGCACCGGTGGCGTCGCCGCCCAGCATCCGTGCGAGCTCGGTGACGCGCTCGTCGCCTGCGACGACGGCCGCGCTCGCGCGCGTGCGGCCGCCGCGCACGCTCTTCGCCACGCGCACATGCGCTTCGGCCAGGGCGGCGATGGGCGCCAGGTGGGTGACGCAGAGCACTTGTCGGCCGTCACCGACGGCGGCCAGCTTTTCACCCACGACGGAGGCGGCGCGTCCGCCGATGCCCGCGTCGACCTCGTCGAAGACCATCGTCGGCGCCGCTTCGTAGGCCGAGAGCACAACCTGCAGCGCGAGCATCGTGCGAGCGAGCTCGCCGCCGGACGCGATGCGCGCCAGCGACCGCGCCGGCTCGCCGGGATTGGCGGTGAAGCGAAATTCCACGCGCTCGCCTCCCCGCGGGCCCCAGTCGGTGGGGGGCAGCTCGCTCACGGCGACCTCGAGCTCCGCGCGATCCATACCGAGCTGCCGCAGCTCGCGCTGCACGGCCGGCCCGAGCGTCGCCGCCGCCTCTCGGCGCACGCGGCTGAGCGCGCGCGCGCCGGCCATCATCTCCGCCTGGAGCTCCGAGAGGCGCCGCTCGTCCTCGCTCAGAAGCTCCTCGTGGCGCTCGAGCCGCTCGAGCTCGGCCGCCGCCTCGTCGCGGAAGCGGAGCATCGCCGCCTCGGCGTCGCCATATTTACGCGCCAGGCGCTTGAGGACGTCCAGCCGGTCGTCGATCGCCTCGAGACGTCCGGGTTCGAAGACGATCGCCTCGCGCAGCGCCCGCACGGCCGCCAGCGCCTCATCGACGTGCACCAGGGCGGCGTCCAGCATCTCCACCGGCGCGCCGAACGCCGGGTCTACCCGGCCGAGCTCGCTGAGCACGCGCGCCGCCCGCGCCAGGCGCGGCGAGGCCGCCGCCGCGTCGTCATGCAAGAGCGCGCCGACTTCCTCTAATCCGGCGGCGAGACGCTCGGCATTCGACAGCCGCCGGCGCTCCGTGCGCAACTCCTCCTCCTCGCCCGGCCGCAGCCTGGCGGCATCGAGCTCGGCCACCTGGAAACGAAGCAGGTCCTCACGCTGGGCGCGGTCGCGGCCGGCGCCGCGTCGGCGCTCGAGGTCGTCGCGTGCCTCTTGATGCTTGGCGAAGAGCCCGGCGAAGCGCTCGCGCAGGGGCTCGGCGTCACCGAAACGATCGAGCAGGTCGAGCTGCCGCAGCGGATCGAGCAGCCGCTGGTGCTCGTGCTGGCCGTGGACCTGCACGAGCGCGTCTCCGAGGCGCTCGAGGAGCCCGACCGTGACTGCTGTGTCGTTGACGAATGCGCGGTGCCGGCCGGCGCGCGACAGCTCACGCCGGATCACGAGATCGTCGTCGGTCGCGATCCCCGCCTCATCCAGCACGCCCGCGGCACCCGCCGACAATGTGAAGAGCGCCTCGACCGTTGCGGTGTCGGCGTCGGCCCGAATGACGTCGGTCTGCGCGCGCGCGCCGCGTACGAGCAGGATGGCGTCGACCAGGATCGATTTGCCGGTGCCGGTCTCGCCGGTCAGGACGTTGAAGCCGGGGCCGAAGGGGACGCTGACGTTTTCGACGACCGCGAAGTTCCGGATTCGCAGCTCGCGCAGCATCCGGTGACGATGCTAGGGTAGCGCGCCGCCAGGCTCAAGATGTATCTGCTGGCCTACCGCTCCCCCCACTTGAGCTTCGTTCGCAGAACCGAGAAGAAGTCGGTGCGCGGGAAGCGAACGAGCCGTACACGACCCGGCGCCTTGCCGATCTCGACGACGTCACGCTCCCGCAGCGGGACGCCCACTTGCCCGTCGATGGTGAGCATCACCTCCTGGTCCGTCATCAGCGTGACCTCGATGCGCTGGGTCGCCGGCAGCACAATCGGTCTGTTGGTCAGCGTGTGGGAAGCGATGGGGACGAGCACGATCGCATCCATCGTCGGGAAGAGGATGGGACCGCCGGCTGACAGACAGTACGCGGTGGAGCCGGTCGGCGTGGAGACGATCAGCCCGTCGGCGCGATAGGCGGTCGCGTGGCCGCCCTCCACCGAGACCTTCAGATTGATGATGCGGCTCATCGCGGACTTGGTGATGACCACGTCGTTCAGCGCGGTGTGCTCGCCGACCGTCGTCCCCGCGCGCAGATGGCGCGCGGACAACAACATGCGTTCGTCGATCGCCATACGGCCGGCGAGCGCCGCCTCCACCGCCGGCAGCATCTCGTCGAGCGTGGTCGCGGTGAGGAAGCCCAGATCTCCGAGGTTGACGCCGAGGATGGGCACGCCGAGATCGCCGACGGCGCGCGCCATCGACAAGAGCGTGCCGTCGCCGCCGAGGACGATCAGCAGATCGACCTGTGCCGCGAGGTCGGACTTGCGGACGCTCGGCAGCACGGCCGCCGGCGCCAATCCCGCCGTTTCCTTCTCCAGCACGACCGGCAAGCCGCGCGGCGCAAGCCACGCAACGAGACGCGCCAGCGCGTCGGCCGCGCCGGCGGCGTCGGGCTTGGCGACGATGCCGACCCGTGTCACGCCAGCGCCTGCACCGTCCGGTCGATGATGCCCTCCAGGTTCGCGGCCGTCCGCCCGTGCATCGACAGGTGCAGGAAGAACTCGCGGTTGCCCTTCGGTCCCCTCAGAGGCGAGGCGGTCACGCCGAGCACGTGCCAGCCACGGAGCACCGCGTAGCGGGCCAGACGCTGCACGACGGCACGGTGTTGAGCCGGATCGCGAACGACGCCGCCCTTGCCGACGTGCTCGCGGCCCGCCTCGAATTGCGGCTTCACCAGCGTGACCACCTCGCTGCGCGGCGCGAGCACGTTGAAGATGGCCGGTAGCACCTTCTCCAACGAGATGAAGGCGACGTCGACCACGGCCAGCGTGGGCTGATCGCCGAACAGCCGCGGATCGAGCGTTCGGGCGTTGGTGTGCTCCATCACCACCACGCGCGCGTCCTTGCGGAGCTTGTCGTCGAGCTGACCCGTGCCGACGTCCACCGCGTACACCATGCTGGCGCCGCGCTGGAGCAGGCAGTCGGTGAAGCCGCCGGTCGACGCGCCGACATCGACGCAGATCCGCTCTTTGACGTTGGTGCCGAAGTGATCCAGCGCGTGCGCGAGCTTTTCGCCGCCGCGGCTCACGTAGGGCGAGCGGCCCTTGAGCTCGATCTCGGCTTCGGTCGAGACGAGCGCGCCCGCCTTGTCCGCGCGCTGACCGTCGACCAGGACGTCTCCGGCCATGATCGAGCGCAGTGCTTTCTCCCGAGTATCGAGCAAGCCTTTCTCCACGAGGAGCCGGTCGAGACGCATCCGCGTCGGCACGCCGTCGATTATCGGCGCGCGCTTTTCGGGAGCGACGACCGGACGCTTGTCCGGGGCCGGAGGAGCAACAGGAGCACCACGCCTACCAGGAACCCGCCGATGAGAGCGAACCACGCTACGCCTCCCGTTTCTGCGCCTCGGATCGAGACGCTCATGGTGAGAAAACCGATGACCAGCTGCAGGACGAGCCAGAAGCCCAGCACCAGGACCGCCGGGATGTGTATGAGTCGGACGAAGACCCCGAACGTCACGAGCGTGACGATGCTCGCATAGGGGAACAACAGCAGATAGGCGCCGAGCACGCCGGATACGGCACCGCTGGTGCCGATCAGCGCGACGTGCGAGTGCGGCGTGGCCAGAGCCTGGACGATGGCAGCGGCGAAGCCGGATACCAGGTAGAGGAGCAGGAATCGCCCGTGACCCAGCGTGTCCTCGACGTTATCGCCGAAGATCCAGAGGTACACCATGTTGGCGCTGATGTGCAGCACGCCGCCGTGCAAGAACATCGAGGTCAACACGGTCACGAGCGGGCTCGGGAACTCATCGGCGGACGCGCACGCACCGCTCAGGCGGCAGGGCACCGCACCGAACTCCGCGACCAGCGCCTGGCCGGCGTCGGACGCGCCGCCATCGCCACCGAGCGCGAGCGACAGCTGATAGAGGAACGCGGCCGCGTTGATGGCGATCAGCGCGATGGTGACGAACGGCGTCGAGCGGCCGGGCACGTCGTCGCGCAGCGGGATCACCGCACCGTCTCCGCCGGACGCAGCACGACCACGGTCGGTTTTGCGAGGTAGCGCTCGGCGACGCGCACAACGTCCGCGACCGTGACCGCCTCGACGGCGCGCGCAAAGCGCTCCGGCCAGTCCCAGCCTCCGCCGACTAACTCCGAATACGCGAGGTACCAGGCGTGGCGCGCGCTCGTGCGGCGGTCCATCGCGAGATTGCCGAGGAGCCATGCCTTGGCGCGCCCCAGCTCGCGCTCGTCCACGCGGTCGCGACGCAGGCGCTCGACTTCGGCGAGCACACCGGTCACGGCGGCATCGGCATTCGTCGGCGCCGTCCCTAGATATGGCAGGAAGAGGCCGGGCCCCGTCCGATTCGTCGTCAGCACGCCGGTGGAGTACGCGAGGCCGCGGCGGTCGCGCAGCTCGACGAAGAGCCGGCTCGACATGCCCCCTCCCAGCACGGCGCCGAGCACCCGCACTGCCGGGTAATCGGGATGCGTCAGCGGCGGCGCGAGGAAGCCGACCAGCACCTGCGCCTGGCGGGCGTCGCGCTCGACCAGGCGGCGGTCGCCGCGCGGCGAGGCCTCGACGTCGGGCGTGGTCGCGGTCGCCGCGCCGCTGGGTACGCGCTTGAACAGCCGCTCAGCGACGGCGATGACGCGCTGTCGCGACACGCTGCCCGCGACGGCGAGCACCATGCGATCGGCCCGATATGCCGTTGCGTAACGTTCCAGCAACGCGTCCCGAGTGAGTCGCTTCACGCTCTCAGTCCGTCCAAGGGCAGGCCAGGCGTACGGATGAGCGCCATAGAGGTCGATCAGCACGGTGTCCAGTGCGCGTTGAAACGGCTGATCGGCACGCTCCTGCAGCCGCCCGAGGACCCAGTCGCGCTCGCGCTCGAGCTCGGCGGCCGGGAGCGTCGGCTCGAGCGCGACGTCAGCCATCAGGCTGAGGAGCGCCTCCCAGTGCCGCGCAATCGCCGTACCGCGCAGCTCGGCGTAGTCCACGTCGCCGGACGCATCGAGCCCTCCGCCGAGCTCTTCGGCGGCCTCGGCCAACGCGAGCGTCGAGTGGCGTTTCGTTCCGCGGAGCAACATGCGCTGCAGGAAATTCGTGACACCCGCGGTCTCCGCCGTCTCCAGCGCCGAGCCGCTCCGCACCATGAGCGAGGCCGCCACGACGCCGACAGCGGGGTCCTCGCGAACGAGGACGACAAGCCCGTTCGGCAGCACGTGGCGGGCGACAGCGGGCGGTGTGGTGACCGGGGCCGCCGCGGCCACCGACGTCGCGAGCGTCGTCGCCATGACGAGCATCAGGACGAGCCGCTTCACCGTGTCGCTCCCGGGGGCGCGAGCGCTATCCGGGTGTACCGGTCGGGATCGAGATAACGCCGGGCCACCGCTCGCACCTGGGCCGCGGTGACCGACCGGATCCGATTCACGTAGGCCAGCTCGTCCTCGACTGTCCAGATGGTCTCTGCCAGCCCCAGCGCTCTCGCGCGGCCTTCAGCCGTCTCGGTCTGGAACTCGTGATCGGCCTCGGCCGCCGTGATCGCGCGTCGCAGCTCGGCATCGGTCACTCCGCCGTCGCGGACGCGACGCACTTCCTCGAGAAGCTCAGCCTCGGCGCGCTCGAGGTTCGCCGGCGGCAGCTGGGCGCTGACGATGAGCGCACCGCCGCCCTCGAGCGCGGAGAACGACGCGCTCACGGAAACCACGAGCCCGTCGCGCTCGCGCAAGGCCTGCACCAGACGCGACGAGCGACTGCGGCCAAGGATCGAGACGAGCAGATCGAGGGCCGGCGTGTCGGCGTGGGCGATACGCGTCGCCGGCCAGGCGACGCCGAGGTACGCGTGCCCGCCTGGATGCGTCATCTCCTGACGATGCGGCCGAAACGCCGGCAGCGGCGCAACCGGCAGCCGCGTCACACCGCTGCGCGGAAGCCGACCGAACGTCGTGCTCGCCGTCGCGAGCGCCTGCTGGGGGTCGATGGCGCCGACGACGACGACGGCGAACGCCTCGGGCACATAATGGCGCCGATAGAATCCTGAGAGAGTGTCGCGCGTGAGGCCGCGTACCAGCTCCGGCGTGCCGATCACTTGTCGTCCGTACGGATGTCCCTGAAACAGGTGCGTATACAGCTGACGGCCGAGCCGTCGTCGCGGATTGTCATCGTTGAGACGCATCTCCTCGAGAACGACCTCTTTCTCCTTCTCGAGCACGTCGGCATCGAGCGTCGCGTTTACCGCGATGTCCGCGAGCATCTCGAGTCCTGGAACCAGGCGACGCGCGGGCAGCGTCACGTAATAGAATGTATAGTCCAACGATGTTCCGGCGTTCATACGACCGCCGACGCCCTCGACGTCGCGCTCGACAAATCCCCCGGGTCGCGACGCCGTGCCGCGAAACAGCATGTGTTCGAGGTAGTGCGCGAGACCCAACTCGGTCGCGGTCTCATCGCGCGCCCCAGCACGCACCCACAACTGCAAAGCGACAACGTCGCTGCCTCGATGCTCCTGGATGATCACGGGGATGCCGTTCGGCAGAACGTGACGTGTGGGCTGCGCCGCCGTCGGCGTCGGTCGAGGTGTGGTCCGAACAGCGCCGCATCCAGGAGTCGCTAGAACCACCACCAGCATCAGGACGATGCGTGCCAACCGGGCCATAAGCCCTAAAAGCCTATCACGACAGGCGTCTTAGCCCTTCGCTTCATCGGTCGGACCCATCAAACACCCCGGGCAATTTGCCGGGCGCGCGGTAAGCGACGACGGGGCACATCGCCGCTCCGGTGTGCGGCTTCGACCCTCCAACTAGTTGTTTTGTCTTGGGATATTTCCTCGGTCGTGCTTGGCAGCGGCATTGCTCTCTACGGCGAGCGATCGGTCCGGATCCGCGAGAGCGGCCCACGGATCTCAAGAGGAAGTCGGGCAGCGGCCAATGGGGGTCGCGCCAGTCAACCTAACCCTCAAAGACTGGAAGGAACGCAATGAAGAGAGTGCTTGCAGGCTTGATGAGCGCCTTCGCGATCGCCACATTTGCCACGGCGACCGTCGAGGCCCAGACCGCATGCCCGCCTGAAGTGGCAAAGGCCAAAGAGCAGCTGAACAAGCGCACCGCCAAGGCCGACGACATCCAGGCGCCGCGTTCGCTCGCCGGCGCGCGTGTCGAGGCGCCGCGCGGTCAGGATATTCAGGCGCCGCGTGGTCAGGATGTGCAGGCCCCGCGTGGTGGGCAGAACAAGATCGAGGCTCCGCGTGGTCAGGATGTTCAGGCGCCGCGCGGTCAGGACGTGCAGGCTCCGCGTGGTCAGGATGTTCAGGCGCCGCGTGGTCAGGATGTTCAGGCGCCCCGTGGTCAGGATGTTCAGGCGCCGCGCTCGCTCGCGGGCGCGCGTGTAGAGGCGCCGCGTGGCCAGGACGTGCAGGCTCCGCGCGGTCAGGACGTGCAGGCCCCGCGTGGTTCGAAGACGACGACGGAAGCTCCGCGTGGTCAGGACGTTCAGGCTCCGCGCGGTCAGGATGTACAGGCTCCGCGCGGTCAGGATGTACAGGCGCCGCGTGGTCAGGACGTGCAGGCGCCGCGTGGTCAGGACGTGCAGGCGCCGCGCGGTCAGGACGTGCAGGCTCCGCGTGGCCAGGACGTTCAGGCTCCGCGTGGTCAGGACGTTCAGGCTCCGCGCGGTCAGGACGTTCAGGCTCCGCGCGGTCAGGATATTCAGGCGCCGCGTAGCGCACAGAAGAGCACTGAGGCTCCGCGTGGCCAGGATATTCAGGCACCGCGTGGTCAGGACGTGCAGGCTCCGCGTGGCCAGGATATTCAGGCACCGCGTGGTCAGGACGTGCAGGCTCCGCGCGGTCAGGATGTTCAGGCGCCGCGTGGTCAGGACGTGCAGGCTCCGCGCTCGCTCGCCGGTGCCAAGGCTGGCAGCAGCAAGGCCTTCAGCCTCGTGAAGGAGGCGGAGGCGGCGTGCGCGAAGGGTGATATGGCGACGGCGAAGGCCAAGGCCGAAGCGGCCATGGCCGCGATGAAGTAAACCGCAACGCGTCGCTGACTCGTGAGGCTCCAGGAGGAGACCCCTCCTGGAGCCTTTCGTTTTTCGCTACAATCCGGCCGTGCGCAGGCTCTTCGGCGCGCTGATCCTCGTCTTCAGTCCAGCTGTCGCAACAGCTCAGTCGACCGTGTCACTCCAGGAGGCGTTGCTTCGCGCCAAGCCCGCCGCCGCGCTCGTGCTCGCGGAGGTTGGCGGTGACGTCGCGGTGCGCTGCGGCGCCGGCGCCGAAACGACGGTGACGCCGACGCCGTTTCGCCAGACGGGCACCGGCTGGTTTGTGGCCTCGTCGGGTTGGCTTGTGACCAACGCCCACGTCGTCGCGCCCGCCCACCGCCCGCCCGAGTCGGTCGCGCGCGAGCAAACGCAGAAAGCGATCCGCCAGGCCTGCGGCGATACCCCGGGAAGGGCTCGCGCAAGACTGGAGCCGTCGGTCTCGGTGCTGCTCGCGAACGGCGTGCGCTTGCCGGCGACGGTCGTCAAGTACAGCGCGCCGGTGGCGGCTCAGGCGATGTCGGGCCAAGATCTCGCATTGCTGAAGCTCGAGGCCTCCGACCTCCCCACGCTCCCCCTCGCCGACTCCGGACGGACGCGCATCGGTGATCGCGTGCACGTCATCGGCTTTCCGAGCGTCGTCCTGAGCCATGAGCTGCTGAACGCCTCGGCGAAGATGGAAGCGTCCGTCACGAGCGGCGCCATTTCCGGGTTCAAGCAAGACCGCGCGAATCAGCCGATCATCCAGATCGACGCGCCGGCGGCGGCGGGCAACAGCGGCGGGCCCGCAGTCAATGACGCGGGCGAGGTCATCGGAGTGCTCACCTTCGTCGCTCAGTCGTCCAACGCGCAGGCCGAGATCGTGCAGGGCTTCAACTTCGTCATTCCTGGCGAGTCCGTGGCGCGATTCCTCGAGAGCACGCCGGTGCCGCGCGGCGAGCGCAGCCGCTTCAACACGGCGTGGCACGCGGCGCTGCGCGACTATTTCGCGGGCAGGCATCGAAGCGCCCGTGTCGCCCTCGCCGAAGCGAATCGCCTGCTGCCCGAGTTGCCCGACGTCCAGCGAGTGATGCTCGAGAACGAGACGCGACTCGCGCGTGAGCCACTGCTGCCCTGGACACAAGTCGCGATTGCAATGCTCGTCACGAGCGCACTGGGCTGGGTGGTCCTGCTGCTGCGTCGCCTTCAACGGAATCGATTCCGTATCCCGCCGGCGGAGGTCATGCGGCTGATCGAGGGCCCCGAGCCGCCGACAATTCTCGACGTGCGTGCGCCTGACACCTACGCGCAGAGCCCCGTACGCATCCCGCGGTCCGTACACCTGCCGCTCGACGCGCTCGGCGATGCAGCGCCAAGCATTCCCGCCGATCGGGCGCGGCTCGTGGTCGCCTACTGCACCTGACCCGATGAGATGACGAGCGCCCGGGTGGCGCTGCGACTTCGCAAGCTCGGATTTCGCGACGTACGCATCCTCAAGGGCGGTCTCGGCTCATGGGCAAGCGCCGGGCTTCCGCTCGAATCGAAAGCCTGAGCCGTCAGACGCCGTGGCCGCGCGCACGGCCGGCCGTGAAGTGAAAGTGGACGTGATACACAACCTGCCCACCTTCCGGCCCCGTGTTCACGCTGACGCGATATCCCTTCTCCGCGAAGCCCTTGGCCTCGCCGAGCCGGCGTGCAGCCAGAAAGCAGCGCCCGATCACGTCAGCGTCCGTCTCGCCCAGCTCGGCGATTGACGCGATGTGCCGCTTGGGGACGATCAGGATGTGCACGGGCGCCTTCGGGTAGATATCCCTGAAGGCGATCACGTGCTCGTCTTCATACTCCACGTCGGCCGTCGTCTGACGCGCGACGATGCGGCAAAACACGCACTCGCTCACGGAGCCTCCCCGGCGCGACTGCTATAATACGGCGTTCAGCGAACCGACTCGACGACGAGGAGTGCGAAAATGGGAACGTGTCCGAAGTGCAAGCAGCGCATCCGTAAGAATGGCAACCACGTGAAGCTCGGCGTCAGGTGGTATCACAAGTCCTGCCCCGCGCGTTCCACGAAGAAATCCTGAGACGCGAGCGCACCGCACGCATCACGCCGGCGACCTGTTGCGCCGCCACTGGCACGGCGCCTCCGCGCGTGAGCGTAGCGTAAGGTCGTCGTCGACGACGAGCGAGCTATCGACCCAGTCCGGCTCCGCGCTGTCGGGCCGCGGATCGACGGCGAGCAGATCGGAACCGACCCACACGACGGTCACCGCATCGTGGCCGCGCTGATAACGAACGATTCGCGCCTCGACGTCCTCGCCTTCCTCTTGGTGCAGCAGGATCGCCTTGAAGGCAACCACCGGCCAGCCGAAGAAGTCGCCGCTCACGCCGGGCGGTAGGCACGGCACGCTCGCGACGATCGTCACGCCGCGCGGGGCGCTGTGACACCCGGCGAGCAGCAGCATCGCCGCGACAACGCCGCGCGCGACGCGCACGCCGCTACTTCACGAACTGATCGCGCGCGAGTGGCGGCCGGACGTCGCTGCCGGAGAACAGCAGCGTGACGATGATCTCGACCGAGGCGCTACCACCGAGACCCTGGCAGCCGATCGCCGCGCGCGTGGGCTTGCCACGCTCGCCGAACAGCTCCACGAGCAGGTCGGCGGCCCCGTTGATGACGCGTGGCTGATCGTTGAAGCCGGGCGCCGAGTTGACGAAGCCAAGCATGTGGACGATCTGCTGCACCCGGTCCAGATCACCGAGCGCATACTTCACGGCCGCCAGCGTGGTCATCACCGCATAGCGCGCCGCCTGGTACCCCTGCTCGAGCGTGAGGTCCTTGCCGACGACGCCAGGCAAGTACGATTCGCCGTTCCGTCGCGGCGTCGTGCCCGAGAGGTAGAGCAGATTCTGAACGGGAAAGTGCGAGATGTAATGGGCTCCCGAGGCGTTCGTGCGATAGAGGTCCTCGAGATTCGGAAGCGTCAGCCCGAGCGCTGCGAGCTTGTCCTCGACTTTCATCGCGCGCCTCCCATGCGAACAGAACGCGAAACGAGCTGGAGCGGACGACGGCGCGGTCAGACTCTACCAGATCGCTCGCTCTGACGCTCGTTTGCGGCGCACCGCCGGCCGGTCGCATGTCTGTTGCTGTTGCGAGCGGGCATGGACGAACGCGGCCGGCCGCGGCGACCGGAAGATCTGACGAGCGGTTGGACGCGCTGTCGCGGCGCGCGCTGACCTAGCGCCCGCGTCTCAACGGAAGATCCGGCGACGGGAACTCACAGAAGTTCAGCGCCGACCGCCACACCCCGCCCCACATCTCACACTCGACCTGAGCCATTGTCGGCGGCCATTGCACTGGCGCGGCAGTGGGCGTACCGGGCGGAGACGCCGACGTTTCGGCCGGCGCCGGGGCCGGCAGCGGAAGCTGATGACCTTTGGCGTACATACACTGCGTGTACGCCATATCATAGCGGCGCTGCGCAGGAACATTGCCGCCCTTTGTCTGAATCTCCTGGGCGGCCGCCGCGCGACAGCTGCGGTCGTCGGACGCGAATTCCTCTGGCGTCTTTCCAGCGCCGGTTCGCACCGCGACGCTCGGGCCGCTCGGAACGGGCGCGCAGGCCGTGGCGAAAAGCAAAGCGGATGCAAGCACAAGACGCGGTCTCGACATCTCAGCCAACCTTGCTCTCAGCGTACCAGACGGTCGCCCGCGGCCAGAGTGTAAGGGCTACGCGCGAATAGACAGCAATCCGGCGTCGTCCATTTCGCGGATGCGCACATTCCTGCTGCTGCTCGCGGCTCTTGTCCGGACCGGTGCGGTCGCGGTCGCCCCCGCCGTTCTTCGCGTGAGGCGTCCATCGATGCGCCACCAACCGCGCCGCCGTGAGACGGCCGCCCTCGAGATCAAGACGGCAACAGTCGTGCCCGTGCGGCTGCACGCCGTCCGCTCTGGGCGCGGCCCGACGGGTCAGCGTGCTCGCCGCGAACAATTGCTCCATGCGCAGCGTGTCACCCGCATGAGGATGCCGTGAGTATCGTGGCGGCGGTGCGGCGTCTGCTCTCGAGCGCACCGGCGGAGGCGTTATGCGACGCCTGCCTGGCGCTCGCCTGCGCGGTGAGCTTGATCGATATGCGCGCTGTGACCGAACAGCTGACCGAGGCCGATAGTAGCTTCCATCGCGGGTCGTCCTGCACGAGATGCCGCCGCAGCGTCCCGACGATCGTCTACCAGCGCATCGGCTCAGGCAAGCGAGGACGCCGCCGTGCGACCGCGTCCTGACACCGGGCGGCGAGATCTACGAGGTGTGCGTCATCCGCGACGGTCACCCGGCACGACGTCGCCGAAGCGGGAGATGTCGAAGCAGTCCGCGTGATACTCGCCGTCGCCGATCCGGTACCGATCGTCACCCGTCTTGATCGCGCAGCGGCACGCGGCGCAGACGCCCTCGATCGAATAGTGCGCCGGGAGATTCATGTCGCCGCAAATGATGGCGCCACCGAGACGCGAGCGCAAGGGGCTCACGGGTCGCATGCATATGCGCGATCTACTGGCCTGTGCGTTGCACCTCCAGCAGTATCGGAGGTCCATATGAACAAAGATGTCTTCGGTGGATGGTGGAAGCAGGCGCGCGGGCAGGCCAAGTCGTGGTGGGGGCAGCTGACCGACGATGACCTCGATCGGATCGAGGGTGAGTCGGAAAAGCTCGTCGGTGCTCTGCAGACTCGCTACGGCTGGTCGCGCGAACAGGCCGAGCAGGAGATCGAGCGACGGATGGGGCGAGCGGCCTGACGTCGAGCTGCTGACCCCGGTGACGCGGCGTCGGTCTCTGTTGCTGGCGTCGCGTCACCAAAGCGGCGCCGCGTCCCAGGACCGCCCGCTTCGCCGCTCCGTAGGTCCCCGAATAGCAGACCGTTCACCACTCGGGTCAGAATCCCCGGCGTGGCGCGCGAGCGAACTCCCAGCCGACGACGACGTAGACCTCACCCGACGCCCGTCGTTCGCCAACCGCCGACGCCGGATGCCCGTTGTTACCTGTGCGGTCGCGTCGTACACCGGGATGACGGCGTCGTCCGCGTCCATGAGGCGACGATGCACCGTCACTGCTACGAGGCCGACATTCGCCGCGGACGGTGACGTGCTGGCATTGCCGTTGCTCGACGTCAACGGCATGGCGACAAAGAAACGTTCCTCGAGTCGACGAGATACGGTCCGCTCCAAGAACGCGACGTTGTACGCGAAGCGCACTGCCCGCGGCCGCTTCACGGAAATGGACGCGAAAGGTCGCTCGCTGAAAAGTGATCGCCGCCGCACGGCGAAAAAGAAGACCCGCTCGGGTTACGGCGATCAGGGCGACCGGCGCGCCCGGCGCGCGGCCTAACAGTAGCTCGAGCCTTCCTGCCCCGTCTGACGCCGTATGCCTTGCGCAGGGCGACCGGCCAGCGCTCGCGAACTAACGCTCGCGCAGTCGTGATGAAAGCCGCCGACGGCTCGGCAGGCGAAGTGCTAGCGCGCCGCCCCGTTGAAAAACGTCGACGCTTTGGACCACGCCTGCACGCCGATGAGGTATCCGACGTGCTGCGCGGTCGTGTTGTCGTCGGCGAAATGGATCCCGCCCAAGAGTCGTGACAGCCCAGCCTCGTTCGCGGCGTCACTGAAGGTCGCGTAGGACAACGTGGTCGGCTCGGCAGGGATGCCGGGTTCTACACGACCGAAATTCGCCGGCAGGACGGTCGAGAAGCCGAAGTAATCGCTGCCCGTGAACAGCGCGAGGACGGTGGCGCTCGAGCGCGAGAACACCGAATGACCGGAGAAGTAGCCGGGAAACGGCGGCGTCAGATTGGTTCCCGGATTGTAGGGCGACCACTTCTCGCCGGGGATTTGCTCGATCGGCCGTCCCGGGCCGCCCCACGCGTAGATCGTCTGCCCTCGCTTCGCGAAGCGCACGGCCGTGATCGGCCGCACGCCGTTGTACTTCCGCTTGATGTGCCAGGCCACGATGCCGGCGTCGAACGACGCGTTGTGCATCGCGAAGAACATCTTGGCGTCCTGATCGATCGTGTGGTTTTCGCGCTGCGAGACGAACTGCGCGAAGACGCCCCAGTGTCCCGGTGGCAGCTCGGACGACGGCCCGTCCGCCCAGTACTCGACGATGAGCTTGCGCCGCGTATCTAGGCGCCGGCTGAACTGGATCATGTCATTGACGTCGCTCTGATACTGCCCCGAGTTCCTCAAGAAATCCGGGGGCGGAATCGTGAGCATGTCGTCGAACTGGCCTGCCGACATCAGCGCGAACGGTGTGACCCGCTCCCAGTGCGGCGCGATGAAAGTCTGAATGCCCGGGCAGGTCTCCTCGGTCCCGATCCCGGAGTCCAGGCACGCCTGGCCGTTGCTGAAGATCAACGGCTGCCACTGGTTGGGATCTGCGACCTCCTGGCGCTCGCAGACATCGACCAGGGCGTTGCAATAACCCATCAGCGGATTGGCGGGTACGTACGGCGTATAGCCGTCCGCCATGCTGTAGTCGGAATATGCGCCGCTCTGGCTCGGATTCGCGGACGTCTGTCCGTAGGCCGCAGCAGCGCATGGGTGCCGCCACGGCGTCAACACCGGCGTCGGCACTGGACAGGCGGCGGGTCTGAGGTCGCCGTATTGGTTCGAGCCGTCGTGGCGGCGGGCATCGATCACCGCCTGGGCGGCGATGTTACCCATGCCGGCGGCGGTACTCGGATCAGCGTTCCAGCAATCGTCATCTGCCTCGCATGTCTCGCTCAGGTTATAGCCTTGGCTCACGAGCATGGCGTTGAGCCGCACGCTCGGCTGGGCGAGCGGCGGCGGCAGCGAGCCGTCGGGGTACAGATTGCGCAGGCAGCGGTACGCGGCAAAGCTGATCGCCTTGGTCTTGTTCTCGTCGGTGCGCTCGCCCTCAGGTCGTCGCCGCTGACCTGCGATATCGGTGGTGCCAACCGCGGTACCGTCATATGCGGCCCAAGCGTCGTAGATGCACGTGTGCACGATCGCCAAGGCTCGCGCGACGATCGGCGGCCCGTTCCGCAAGGATCGGCTGAGTCGCACCTCGGCGAGGGCGGCGGCGTTCCAGTCGCTCACGACGCTCGCCTGTGTCGAGGTCGCGCACCCGAAGCCGATGATGAAAGTTGCAACCGTGAGCACCGCGCGTCGCCGCATAGGTCCCTCCAATCGAGCTTGGCGACGGTAATGGGACTGGATGCTGGCCTAGGCACACGTGGTTGTCAATCGTTGTCTGGCGATATCTGTCGATATTCGAGGGCGAGCGCGTGACCTCGAGGCGCGAGCGTACTTAGACCTTGACCGCTTGGACTCGGCCGCGTTATGTCTTGAGCCACTGCAGGAACGGGCTGTTCATACCGCCGACAATCTGGAAGGCTTCGACCGTGGGACCTCGAGAGGGGATATTGAGCGACGCGTTCCTCTTGCGATGCACCCCATCATCGGAGTTATGAGCGGCGCGCAGCTCCATGCGCGGCGAGGACGGCGCGTCCCGCTGCTCATCACGATCGTCGCGACCATCGGGATCGTGTACGAGGCGCTGCTCATTTTCACGTCGTTCCTGGCTCCGTATCGCTTTCCGATTCCTTATGCCGTTCCGATCTTCGATGTCCCGTTTGTGCTGGTCGCAACCGGTGTCGGCTATCTCTGCCTGGAGCGCCATCGGCTGCGCCAGGACTTCCAGTCGGCGGCCATCGGCCTGGCTCTCTGGTTCGCCGCGCTACTCGCAGTCGCGCACATCCTGACGCAGCCCGACTACCCCGGAACCCCGGGCGTGAACCCGGGCGTGGCGCCGTATGCGTTCTTTGCGAGTTACCTCGCTGCCCTCACCGGCATCGCGCTCGGAACGCACTATGCCGATCGTGGCCTTGCGCTTACCGACAGGCTGCGCTGGATCAGCGCGTGCGCCACCGTGGCGCTCAGCATCGTCATCGTGCTGACCGTGCTCATCGTGGAGCCCGTGTTGCCGTCGCTCGTCATGAAGCCGGGGCGGCTCACACCGTTTGCCGTATGGACGGGGGGAATCCTCAATGGAGCGGTAGCGCTATGGGGGCTATGGGGCTGGCGACGTCGCCGCGGAAAGCAGAACTCGCAACACTTTGAGAACTTCCTGGCGCTAGCTGGCTTCATCTGGCTGGTCGGGCTGATCGGGTTTCTTCTGTTTCCATACCGCTATGCGATCAGCTGGTATCTCGCAGGCGTGGCGCGACCGTTGGGGGTCGGCGTCATTTTCGTCGCCCTGCTGCGCGAGCAGGTGTGGCTCTATCGCGAGGCTCGGGCCCGCATGCGAGACCTCGAACAGCTGAACCAGGCGGGGCAAGCGCTCATCACGAGTCGCGATGCAACGGAGATCATCGATACGATCATCTCTAAAGGGTTGACGATCGCGCAGGCCGATGCGTCGGTACTGTTCCGATTCGACGCACGGGCCCGGGTGCTACGCGCCGTGATGTCGCGAGGCTCGCCCAGCGTGAATTTCGACGGTCTCGAGCTGCCGATCGGCCACGGGCCGTCGGGCGTGGCCGGCCTCGCGCAGCGCCCGGTGTGGATCTCGAACGTTCATACCGATCCAGTGCCCGAGCTGCCTACGTATGTCGTCGCCCGGATGGCGCGCGAAGGTTTCGGGGCGATGTTGAGCGTGCCCCTCCTCGCACACGGCGGCGAAGTGCTGGGCTCTCTGTCAGTTCTGTATCGCGGGCCAAGAAGGTTCACCGTTCCCGACGTGCAACTTCTGTCGGCCTTCGGCACCCAGGCTTCCGCGGCGCTCGAGAACGCCCGGGCCTTCGAGCGCCTGGCGACCAAAGCGAGCCACGATGCGGAGCTGCAGGATTTCGGCCGGCGCCTGCTCGAGGCGACCGCCGAGGCAGACATCGTCAACGACGCGGTCACCACGAGTGCGCGCCTTCTGCGTGCGGACTGCATTGCGCTGTTGCTCACCGATGCCGCTGGCCATCTGTGCCTTGCGGGAAGTCTCGGTTGGCGGGGCGACATCGCGGGAACCGAGACGATCGAAGAGGCCACCGCATCGTTCGCCCGCTACGCCGTCCTCGGCAAGGGATCGATCGAAGTGGATGATCTCGCCCTCCAGCAGCGGTTCCCCGTTCCCGGCGGACTCGTGAAACATGACGTCCATTCGGCGATCATGGTTCGGCTGGATATGCGTGAGCGACTGTTGGGCGTGCTGGCTGCGTACGGTCGAGCGCCTCGGCACTTCAACGACGAAGAGAAGCGCGTTCTGGGCAGCCTCGCGCACCAGACGGCGATCGCGCTCGACAAGGCACGTCTCTACACCGAGCTCCAGAGCAACCTGCGACGACTCCGTGAGACGCAGGCCCAGCTGATCCAGGCCGACAAGCTGAAGGCGCTCGGCACGCTGCTCTCGGGGATGGCCCATGAGCTCAACAATCCGCTGTCGACGATCCGCCTCTCGGTACAACTCATCAAACGCACGAGCACGGTGGGAGCTGCGCTCGCCCGTCGTCTGAACGTTATCGAGGTCGCGTGCACGCGCGCGTCGCGGATCATCAGTGATCTGCTGGTCTTCGCGCGTCGTCGCAGTCCCGAGCGGCGCCGCATCGACGTCAACGAGATCATCCGAGCGGCGTTGAGGCTTCAGCGCCCCCAACTCGAGTTGAACAAGATTCGGCTCGTCTCGAGGCTCGAGCCCATGCCTTCCATCTGGGCGGACTCGCATCAGATCCAGCAGGTCTTCCTCAATCTGTTCAGCAATTCCATTCACGCCATGAGCACAGCCGAGTGCGAGCGCGTCCTCACTGTGAGCTCGGTTCACCGCGGCTCGGAGGTCGTCGTCGAGGTTGAGGACGATGGTCCCGGCATCCCGCCCGAGCACCTGGGCCGAATCTTCGATCCGTTCTTCACCACCAAAGCGACCGGAGCCGGCACCGGACTCGGCCTGAGTCTGTCCATCGGTATCGTTGAGGCACACGGAGGCCGGATGCACGTCGAAAACGTGGAGGGCGCTGGCGCTCGCTTTACCGTACGTCTGCCCATCGGCCACGGTGTCGACGCCCCGCCCGGCGCGGCGTCGGAGCGTCCGATCCCGACCGTCGCGGCGTCGGCGGATGTGCTCGTCGTGGAGGACGAGGACCCATTGCGCGGACTCGTCACCGAGGTCATGCGGGGCTTGGGCCATCAGGTCATCGAGGCGACGAGCGGCCAAGAAGCGCTGAGCCTGCTCGAAAGGCGCACATATGATCTCGTCATGCTCGATCTGCGCCTTCCCGATGTGGATGGGCAGGCCGTCTGGCAGCGCGCCATCGCTCCGCATCCGCGGCTGGCTGGCCGCGTCGTGTTCATGACCGGCGACATCATGAGCAGCGAAACACAAGAATTTCTCGATGAGACAGGGCGGCCGTGCCTCATGAAGCCGTTCACGATCGAGCAGGTTGGTCGCGTCGTGAACGAGGTGCTCGCCGGCGCGCGCTAACTGCGAATCTCACAGACTAGCCCCACCTAGACGACTGACGTAGACGACTGACGGGCGTCCGCTCCAAGAACGCGACCTTTTGCGCAAAGCGCACCGCCCGCGGCCGCTTCAAGGAGACGGACGCTGAGGACTCCTGAGGCCCGATCATCGGCGTGGCCGAGTCCATCGAGTTCGGCGCAACCGCCATGAAGCGGTCGACCGACATCACGTAGCTCTGCGTCGCGGGCCGAACATAAACGAATGTCAGCATGACATCCACGGATAGCGGCAATCCAATAGGCGCTTGCCTTCCGATCAGTTGCGACTCACCCTGCTATGGCAAGCAAGATGCACCTGCTCGAGTAAGACCCTCTCTTGGCTGGGTGTAAGCCGCCGAAGAGATCTTTGACGGCCGGCTCGGCCGTCGATAAGCGACTCATACCCTTACGGATCGCGGCCTCTAGCGGACGGATCTCGCGGCACAACGCCGCGGCGCTCGCGTGTTGCAGGAGGCTTCGATGTTCGGACCCAAGCAAGAGGCTCAGAAGACCACGCCGACCAAAGAACCCACCGCCCCGCCGACGCCGCTGCTCACGGTCGTTGGCGACACCGCCAAAATGGAAGGCAAATTCCAGATCGCCGATTCGATCCAAATTGAATGCGAAGTCGGCGGTGAGCTGAAGGTCGGCGGCACACTGGTCATTGGCGAGAAGGGTATCGTCAACGCGGCCGTGGAAACGGTGAATGCGATCATACTGGGGCACTATGACGGAAGCATGACTGCCACGGGCAACGTGGAAGTGGCGCCGACGGGCCGTGTCAGCGGCAACATCAAGACGGATTCGCTCGTGATCTCGAAGGGCGCCTCTTTTAGGGGTAACGTCGAGAAGATCAATGACGGGCCCGCCGCGACCCACCGGCAGCAGCAATATCTCATCCACGATAAGGCCGCTCGGCACCTCGGCCCCAACAACAGCCAGATGTCAGAGCACACTCGGCCACCGGAAGAAGTTGGCCGAAAGATTTGAGGCCAGGCGACAAACACAACGGGCCGAGGAGCTCATCGCTCCCCGGCCCGATCTGTGTCTAAGTGGTGGAGGGTAAGGGATTCGAACCCTCGACCTCGGCGTTGCGAACGCCGCGCTCTCCCAACTGAGCTAACCCCCCGTACCCCGAAGCCTTCGTATCTTACACGCGATCGATGGGCGCTCCAACCCGCGCGCTCACTTCGACTCCGCACCATCCTTGCCGCGCATCGTCTGGAAGAGCCCGAGCAGGTCCATCGGCAGCGGAAAGAACGTCGTGGTGTTCCGCTCGGAGGCGATCTCGCGCATGGTCTGGAGATAACGAAGCTGGACGGCCACCGGGAACCGCGTGAGGACCTCGGCCGCCTCGCCGAGCTTGGCCGCGGCCTGGAACTCGCCCTCGGCGTTGATGACCTTGGCGCGGCGCTCGCGCTCGGCTTCGGCCTGCTTCGCCATCGCGCGCTGCATGTCTTGGGGGAGGTCGATCTGCTTGACCTCCACGTTGGCGACTTTGATGCCCCACGGCTCGGTGTGCTCGTCGATGATGCGCTGTAGCTGCTGGTTGATCTTGTCGCGGGCCGACAAGAGATCGTCCAGCTCGACCTGGCCCAGCACGCTGCGGAGCGTCGTCTGCGCAATCTGCGACGTCGCGTAGAGGTAGTCTTGCACCGCGATGACCGCCTTCACGGGATCGATGACGCGGAAATAGATCACCGCGCTGACCTTGAGCGAGACGTTGTCGCGCGTGATGACGTCCTGCGGCGCCACGTCGAGCGCGACCGTCTGCATGCTCACCTTCACCATGCGGTCGATGAACGGCGCCAGCAGCACGAGGCCCGGTCCGTTGCCGGTGCCGCCGGGGTTCAGCAGCGCGCGCGCGTTGCGGCCCAGACGGAAGATCACGCCGCGCTCGTACTCGCGCAGGATCTTGGCGTAGGAGCCGATGAAGATCACCGCGGCAATCACGACCACGAAGATCAGCGCCGAGTCCATCGAGATCATCGCGTCCCTCCCCCCGTAGCGTCGTTGCCCACCACCCGCAGCGTCAGCCCCTGGACGTCGACGACGGTCACCGGCGTGCCGTCGGCCAGCGGCCGGTCGGCCACCGCGCGCCACACCTCGCCCTGCACGCTCACTTGCCCATCGGGGGCGAGCGCGCCGCGCGCCACGCCTATCTGCCCGACCAATCCGCTCACCCCGAGCAGCGGCCGCCGGCGGAACGCGCGCACGCCGAGTGTCAGCGCGAAGAGGAAGAACCCGGCGGTAAGCGCGACCGTCGGCACGATCACGCGCCACGACACACGGAAGCCCACCTCAGGCGCGTCGTAGAGCATCAGCGAGCCGAGCGCCATGGAGACGATGCCACCGATGGCGAGGATGCCGTGGCTCGTGACCTTGACCTCCGCGATGAACAGCACGATGGCGAATAGGATCAGCAGCAGGCCGGCGAAGTTGATCGGCAGGCTCTGGAAGGCGAAGAACGCCAGGATCAGAGAGATGCCGCCGATCACGCCCGGGAGGATCGCGCCGGGGGTGGACAGCTCGAAGATCAGCCCGAGGGTCCCCAGCATCATCAGGACGTACGCGACGTTGGGATCAGTGATGATCGCGAGCACGCGGTCGCGGAAGCCGATCTCGATCGGCTTGGCCACCGCCTCACGCGTCGCCAGCGTCACCGTGCCCTGCGCGGTCTTCACCGTCCGGCCGTCGAGCTTCGTCAGCAGATCCGGAATGGAGTCAGCGACGAAGTCGACCACCTTGAGACGCACGGCGTCCCGCTCGGTGACCGACACCGACTCTCGCACCGCCTTCTCGCCCCAGTCGGCGTTGCGGCCACGCTCCAGCGCGATGGTGCGGATGAACGCGGCGGCGTCGTTCTCGACCTTGCGCATGCTCTCCTTGTCGACGCCGCCGCCGACGGCGACGGGGTGCGCGGCGCCGATGTTCGTCGCCGGGGCCATGGCCGCCACGTGAGCGGCCATGGTGATGAAGACGCCGGCCGACGCGGCGCGCGCGCCGGTCGGCCCGACCCACACGATCACCGGCAGCTCGGCATTCAGCTCCCGCTGACAGATGGCGCGCATCGAGCGCTCGAGCCCGCCGGGCGTGTCTAGCTGGATGACGAGCGCCTGCGCCCCGCTGGCCTTCGCGCGGGCGATCGCGCTCTCGACCAGCCGCAGCGTCACCGGACTGATGACGCCGTCGACCACGACCGTGGCCACCGGCGCCGGCGCCGCCGCCGCCGGCGCTGCGGCGAGGACGATGAGCGAGAGGACGACGCCGCTTAGGCCCCGTCTCATCGTCCGAGGGCGAGCACGCTCACCAGCTCGAACATGAGATTCGCCGCGAGCAGCGCCGTGATCTGGCCGGGGCCATCGTAGGGGGGCGACACCTCGACGATGTCCGCGCCCACTAGCGAGTGTCCCGCCAGTGAGCGCACGAGCGTGAGCGCCTCGAACGACGTGAGGCCGCCGACTTCGGGCGTGCCGGTGGCCGGCGCGTACGCCGGATCAACGGCATCGATGTCGAACGAGCAGTACACGGGACCGCCGCGTAACCGCGCGAGGCGCTCCGCCGCCCACGCGGTCCCCTGCTCCTTCACGGCCTCGATCCGCAGCACCTCCAGGCCGTGCTCGTCGTGAAACGCGAAGTCCTCGGATCCGTAGAGTGGTCCGCGGATGCCGACCTGGATCATGCGGCGCCCGTCGACCGCCCCCTCCTCGATCGCCCGCCGGAACGGCGTGCCGTGGAAGAACTTGCTGCCGAAGTACTCGTCCCACGTGTCGGGGTGCGCGTCGAAATGCACGACGCCGAGCTGACCATGGCGGCGTGCGAGCGCTCTCAGGATCGGCAGCGAGATCGAATGGTCGCCGCCCACGCACAGCGGCGTGGCGCCGGCCTGCACGACGGCGTCGATCTTGCGCTCGATCACCTCGAACGTGCGCTCGATGGAGATCGGCACGACGTCCACGTCGCCACAGTCCGCCACGCGCAGCCGATCGAAAGGGTGGACCTTGAGCACGGGATTCCACGGGCGGATCAGCGAGGACTGCTCGCGCACCGCGCGCGGGCCGAACCGCGCGCCGGTCCGGTACGACGTGCCGCCGTCATACGGCACACCGAGGAGCGCGACGTCGAGCCCGGCGGCGTCGGCCGCCACGGGCAACAGCATGAACGTCGCGATCTGACCGAACCGCGGGGACTGGAACGGGTTGCGCGGTCCTGGCAGCGTCACAGACTAGGGCGCCGCGCCGAGCGAGGCCACCGCGTGCGCCAGCAGCCCTACGTCCTCGGTGGAGTTGTAGACGGAGAAGCTCGCGCGGCTGGTGCCGACCACGCCGCACCAGCGCATCAGCGGCTGGGCGCAGTGGTGACCCGCGCGCACCGCGATGCCCTCGGCGTCGAGCGCGGCGGCGACGTCGTGCGGATGCCAGCCCTCGATCGCAAACGCGACGACCGCGCCGCGCGCGCCGCGTGGGCCGTAGACGCGCACCCCGGGGATCGCGCGCAGCAGCTCCGCGCTCTGCATCGCCAGCGCCTGCTCGTGCTCGCGCACGCGCTCCATGCCGAGCTTCTCGAGGTATTCGATCGCCGCGGTGAGGCCGACCGTTTCGGCGATCGGCGGCGTTCCCGGCTCGAGCCGCCACGGCAGGTCGTTCCAGGTGGCGCGGTCGATCCACACCTCTTTGATCATTTCGCTGCCGCCGCGAGCCGGCTCGAGCGCCTCCAGCACGGGCCGGCGTCCGTAGAGAACGCCGAGTCCCGTCGGCCCGAGCATCTTGTGCGCGGAAAAGGCGTAAAAGTCACATCCTAGAGCGGACATATCCAAGGGTAGATGAGGCACAGCCTGAGCACCATCCACGAGGGTCAGCGCGCCGACGCGCCGGGCGCGGGCGACGAGGTCCGCCACGGGATTGATCGTGCCGAGCACGTTCGACACGTGGGCGAACGCGAACACGCGCGTGCGCGCCGTCAGCAGCCGATCGAGCGCCGCGAGGTCCAGCATCCCCTCGCCCACGAGCGGCACCGAGCGGATCCGCACACCGCGGTCGCGTGTGGCGACCTGCCAGGGCACCAGGTTCGAGTGGTGCTCCATGTCGGTGACGAGAATCTCGTCGCCCGGCTGGAGCGTGCGGCCGATGGCCTCGGCCACGATCGAGATCGCGTCGGTGGTGCCGCGCGTGAACACGACTTCCTCGCGGGCCGCGGCGCCGATGAAGCGCTGGACGCGGTCGCGCGCGATCTCGTACAGCTCCGTCGCCTCCTCGCCCAGCGTGTGAATCGAGCGGTGGACGTTGGCGTGAGAGGTCTCGTAGTAGCGCGCCATGGCCTCGATGACCGTGCGCGGCTTCTGGCTCGACGCCGCGGAGTCGAGATAGACGAGGCGATGGCCGTTCACGATCCGATCGAGGATCGGAAAATCGCGCCGTGTCTGCGCGTCGAGCGTCATCCCAGGGCCTTCGCGAGCACGCTGATCGGCAGCGTCACACAGCGCATGCGTGCAGGCCGGACGTCGGCCTGCAGGACGCCGAGCACGTCGCCGGCACCCAGGGCGATCGCGTCAGCGCGCGAGCGGCCTTCGATCAGCTCCGACAGCACGTCGGCCGACGCCGTGCAGATCGCGCACGAGTCGCCGGCGAAGCGCGCGGCGCTCACGCGTCCATCGTCGAGCTTCACCTGCATACGCACACGATCGCCGCATAGAGGGTTCACGTCCTCGGCGGACGCCGTCGCGCCCGGCAGGTCGCCGCGAAAGCGCGGGCGACGCCAGCGCTCGCGGATCGCCTCGCTGTAGAGTGCCGGCCGCGTCACGCTGCTCATTCGAGCTCACCGCGCGCCGCGCCGGCTCTGTAGAGCGGGAAGCGGTACGCCATCTCGCGCGAGAGCAGCCCGCCGTGGCCGAGCGCCGCGATCTCCTGGTTGCCGATCACCTCGCCCGCGAGCAGCCGGGGCAACACGAGGTCGAAGGTCGTCGCCTGCGAGAACATGCCGCACGTCGGCATCCCGAGGACCGGGAGATCCTGCCAGCGGGCCAGGAACAGCAGGCTTCCCGGATGCGCCGGCGCGCCGTGGCGTTCCATGCGCGCGCCGAGCAGCGTGAGCCCACCGAAGACCGGGTCGAGCGGATCGAGCGCGCTCGCACCGGCGACGATGAGGACGTCGGCACCCTCGGCGCGCAGCCCGCTCAGCTCGTCCGCGACGGCGCGCGGCGTCGCGCCGGCAAAGCGCACGGGCAGCAGGCGCCCGCCGAACCAGTCGATCTTGGTCTTCAGCGCGGTCTCGAAGCGCGCGCGCTGCTTGGGATCGAGACTCTCGCGCGCCACGGTGCCGAGCGCGGCGGGTCGAAACGCGGCCACCGTCAGGGCGCCGCCACGCGCGGCCTGCTCCACCGAGCTCACCGTGTCACCGGCGATCGCCAGCGGAGTGACCTTTGCCTTGGCGACGGTCTCGCCCCGGTCCACCGGCTGGCGATCAAACAGCGTAAACACCGCCATGCCCTGATGGCCGTTGACCCCCGCGAGCCGCGCGGTGTCCACGCGCAAGAGCCCGCGCCGAGCCGCGGTCAGCGTCCACTGCCCCCCGGTATAGCCCTTGACCTCGACGCCATCGCCGGCCACGGCCGCGGCCAGGCGGCGTCCCGCATCTTCCTCGTGCAGATCGCCGGGCTCCAGCGCCAGGACGTGGACCTCGTCCCACGGCAACCCCAGCAGCGTCCGCGCGGCTTCGGCATCGAGTCGAGTGCCCTTGGCGAGCCTCACCTTGCCGTCGGCGTCGCGGACGTCATGGCAGAGCACGCGATCGACGAGCAGATCGAGCGTGGCGCCGTCGCGCCGCTGTGCCACGGCTTTCACGTTCGCTGGCTCAGCGAGCGGCCGGTGCCGCCACCCCGCACGGCCTGGATCTCGGCCAGGATCGCCAGCGCGATCTCCGGCGCGGAGCGGGCTCCGAGGTCGAGTCCGATCGGGACGTGGACGCGGGCGAGCGCCTCCGCGCTCACACCGTCCTCGGCGAGGTGGCGCAGGATCGTCCCGCCGCGACGCGACGATCCCAACATCCCGATGTAGCCGACGTTGGTCTCGAGCGCGTGCTTGAGGACGGGCATGTCGTACTTGTAGTCGTGGGCGACGAGCACGAGCGCCGTCGACGGCACCAGCGGATACTCGCGGATCAGCTCGGACGGAATGCCGATCTTGAGCTCGTCGACGTCGGGGAAACGCTCCTTCGTCGCGAACCGCGGACGGCCGTCCACCACGACGGTGCGGTAGCCGAGCACGCGAGCCAGCGACGTGAGCGGCATCGCCACGTGACCGGCTCCCACGACGAGCAAGAGGGCCGGCGGCGCGATGACTTCGACGAAGCCACGCACCGACTCGAGGAACAGCGCGCGCGAGGCGCCTCGCGCGATGGCGTCACGCGCCTCGGCGGCGAAGCGCTGGTCCAGAAACCCGTCGCCCAGCGTCCCCTCGGTGGTGCCGTCGTCGAGGACGAGCAGCTTGCCGCCCGGCCCGTCAAGGCGCGTCACGATCGCGCCGTGGCGGCCGTGGCGGGCGTGCTCTCGCACACGCTCGTACATCCGTGCGCCGACGTCGGGGGAGCCGTCGAGGGCCAGCGGCTCGACGAAGACCTCGATCGTGCCGCCGCAGGTGAGGCCGATCTCCCACGCATCTTCGTCGCCGAGATTCATCTCGAGCAGGCGCGGGCGCATGCTGCTCAGCACGTCCTCGGACTCCTCGATCACCTGCGCATCGACGCATCCGCCGATGGTGACCGAGCCGAGCACGCGGCCGCCCTCGCCGACCAGCATCTTGGCGCCCTCCTTGCGGGGAGTGGTGCCTCGCGTGTTGACCAGGGTAGCGACGGCGACGCGGCCGCCGGCGCGCCGCAATTCGTCAATGTGATCGAAGAGTTCCGCCACGATCTCCAATCATACGCTCGGCGTCGAGAAAACGAAATCGGCGCCGAGTGGAGTAGACGCTAGCGGGTTCGGTCGCGACCGACGGACGAAATTGCTGCGGATCATAGCGCGAGCGCGCCGGCGAGGTCGCGCAGGGCCGCGAGGTTGTGCGCCGCCGCGAAGCGGTCGACGAGCGGCAAGGCCGCCGCCATGCCCCGCGTCAGCGGCTCGTACGAGGGGTTGCCGAGCAGCGGATTGAGCCAGATGACGCGGCCGGCGCGGCGCTTGATGCGGAGCAGCTCGGCGGCGAGCAGCTCGGGATCGCCCGTGTCCCAGCCGTCCGAGAGCAGGATCACGATCGTTCGGCGGTCCACCAGCGCGGGCCAGCCGCGATTGAACTCGGCGAGCGACTCGCCGATCTTCGTGCCGCCCGACCAATCCTTCACCGCCTCGAGCCGCCGGAGCACCTCGCGATACGAGCGCGCGCGGAGGTAGTCGGTGACGCGCGTGAGCCGCACCGAGAACGTAAACGTCTCGACGCGTGAGAACGCCGACTGCAGCGCGAACAGGAATTGCAACAGGAACCGGCTATAGAGATCCATCGAGCCGGACACGTCGCACAGCAGCACCAGCCGCACCTTCTTGCGCTTGCGCCGGCGGTAGCGCAGATCGATCAGCTCGCCGCGCGTGAGGTTCGCGCGCAGCGTGCGCCGCAGGTCGATACGTCCCCGCCGCGCCGACGGACGACGCCGCCGGCTGATTCGTCGTGCGAGTCGCCGCGCGATCTTGAGCGTCAGGCGAAGGATCTCGTCGAGCTGGTCCGGTGAGAACGTGGAGAAGTCGCGCGCGGCCAGCGCCTCCAGCTCCGACGCCGCCGGCACACCGACGGGTTCGTCGCCGCCGTCCTCCTCCCCGCCCTCCTGCCACGCATCGAGCGCAAGCGTCTCCCGCCCGGCGCGCTCGAGCCCCGGCGGTGCGTGCTCGGGCAGCGTCGGCGGCGCGAGCGCCTCGGCCACGCGGTCGGCGTCGGTGTGGACGCGCCAGAACGCGTCGAAGGCGCGATCGAAGGTCGCGAAGTCCTCGGGACGGCTCGCGAACACCGCGCGCAGCCCGGTGCGAACCTCCTCGCGATCGGCGAGATCGAGCTGCTCGAGGGCGCGCACACCGTCGCTGACGTGCTCCGGTGTGACGGGGAGGCCATGACGCCGCAAGAGCGCCGCGAAACGCACCATCGCGGCGCCGAGGCTGCGGCTCACGTCAGGGCGTGGCGAGCATCGGCCCGAGGCCCGACTTCGCGACCTCGGCGCGCAGGCGCTTGATGTCGTCGGCGTCCTTCAGCACGGCGCCGATCGTCTCGCTCACCAGCGCCTCATCGAGATGATCGGCGTGCAGCGCGGCCAGTGCGTGCGCCCAGTCCAGCGTCTCGGCCACGCCAGGCACCTTGGCCAGGCGCATTCGGCGTAGCGCCTCCATGAAGCGTGTCACCTCGCGCGCGAGCGTCTGGTTCAGCGCGGGGACCTTCAGCTGCACGATGCGCACTTCTTTGTCGAAGTCCGGGTAGTCGATCCACAGATAGAGGCAGCGGCGGCGGAGCGCGTCGGAGAGCTCGCGCGTACGGTTGGAGGTCAGCACGACGTGGGGCGGATGCGTTGCCTTGATGGTGCCGATCTCCGGAATCGTCACCTGCCAGTCGGAGAAGACCTCGAGCATGAAGGCCTCGAATTCCTCGTCCGCCCGGTCGACCTCGTCGACGAGCAGCACCGGCGCCTGATCAGGCTGCGAGATCGCCTGCAGCAGCGGCCGCCGGAGCAAGAAATTCTCGGAAAAGATCTCGCGCTCTTCGTCGCTCGCCGAGCGGCCCGAGGTTTCGTGCAGCTTGATGTGCAGGATCTGCTTCTGGTAGTTCCACTCGTAGAGCGCGGCGGCCGCGTCGAGGCCTTCGTAACACTGCAGGCGAATGAGATTGGTGGCGAGCATCCGCGACATGACCTTGGCGATCTCCGTCTTGCCGACGCCTGCGTGGCCTTCGATCAAGAGCGGCTTGCGTAATGTCGTCGCGAGGTGCACCGAGGTCGCCACGGGCGCGTCGGTGACGTAGTCCGCGGCCTCCATCAGCTGCTGGATCTTCCTGATTTCGTCGCGCATGGCGTCTATTCTAGACGTGGCTCACAAGTTTTCCCGGGATTCGTGCAGGCGCGCGAAGTCCTCCGGCGTGTCCACGTCACCCGGCATCGCGGCGTCGAACTCGACCACCTCGACGCGCTCCGGGCGCGCCAGCAGCACACTACGAGCGCCGGCATCCCCGCCGAGCGCGCGTAACTCGGCAAACACCGGCGCCGCGAACAGCACCGGCGTGCCACGCACGCCGAGGTACGACGGCGCCACGATCGCCTTGCCGCTCGCCCGTTGCGCCGCGAGCAGCGCGGGAATGACGTTCGGCGGTGTGCGGGGCTGATCGCCCAGCACGATGAGCGCGGCCGCCGTCGCCGGAGCGAGCGCGCTCGCGCCCACCGCGATCGAAGAACCCTGGCCGTCTTGCGGCCGCGCGTTGACGGCGAAGCGAACCGCGAGACCGGCCAATGCTCCGCGCACGGCGGTGTCATCCTCGCCGGTGACCACGACGCAGTCGCCGACGTGCGGAAGGGCGCCTTCGACGGACCAGCGCACCACGGGCTTGCCGTTGAGATGGAGAAGGAGCTTCTGGCGGCCCATGCGCCGGGCGAACCCGGCGGCAAGAACAATCGCAGCGATCATCGCATCGCGGGAGGCGCGGCGGTGGGCGCGGGTGCGAGTCGTGGCCCCATGACAGGCGCCATCGCGATCGTCGATTTGCGAGGTCGAGCGGGGCCGGCGCTGTGCCCGTGCCCCGCTCACCGTCGCAGAGGCTACGCTTGCGCGCGCTTGACTGCGGCCTCGAGGGCGCGCTTGGCGAACACGCGGCAGAGATGCGACTTGTATTCGACCGAGCCCTGCAGGTCCGCCTGCACATCGACGCCCTCGGCGGCCTTCGCGGCGGCGGCCTCGATGGTCGCCGCGTCCAGCCGCTTGCCGGTGAGCGCAGCTTCGACGCCCTTGGCGCGGACGGCATGCGTGCCGGCGCCGGTGACGCCGACGCCCGCCTTCGTGCACTTGCCGTCCTTGTCCAGCGTGACCACCGCGGCCACGCCGACCACCGCGAAGCGCGACGCGGGGTGCGGAAACTTCAGATATGCGGCCCCCGTGCCCTTCGCGAGCGCGGGCACGCGGATCTCGACGAGCAGCTCGTCCTCTCCGAGGCCGGTCTCCATGAGCCCCTTGAACCAGTCGTCGACCTTCACCGTGCGCTTGCTCTTCCCCTGACAGACGAACTCGACGCCGAGCGCGATGGCTGTCGCCGGCATGTCGGCCGCCGGATCGCCGTGTGCAAGCGAGCCGCCGATCGTGCCTTTGTTGCGCACCGCGGGATCGCCGATCATCGCGGCCGTCTCCGAGACGACCGGACACTTGGCCTTGAGCACCTTCGACGACTCGACCTCCCAGTGGGTCGTCATCGCGCCGATCGAGATCGTGCTGCCGTCTTCTTTGATCCCGGACAGGCCCGGAATCTTGCGGAGGTCGATCAGGTTCTTGGGCTGCGCCAGACGCAGCTTCATCATCGGAATCAAGCTGTGACCGCCGGCGAGGATCTTGGCGTCGTCGAGCGTGCCGAGCAGCTGCAGCGCCTCGTTCACCGTCGACGGCGCGTGGTACTCGAATGCGGCTGGGTACATGGCCCTCTCCTCTAGCGACCGGCCTTGGCGGCCTGAATCGATGCCCACACGCGCTCGGGCGTCAGCGGCATCGCCTCGATGTGATCGATCTCGAGCGGACGCAGCGCGTCCACCACGGCGTTGACGACGGCGGGCGTGGCCGCGATCGTCCCCGTCTCGCCCGCGCCCTTGATGCCCAGCGGATTGACCGGCGTCGGGGTGACCGTGCGCTCCGTCTCGTACATCGGCAGCATGTCGGCCTTCGGCAGCGCGTAATCCATCATCGTCCCGGTCACGAGCTGGCCCGAGCCGTCCTCATACACGGCGCCCTCCCACAGCGCTTGTCCCACGCCCTGGGCGATGCCGCCGTGCACCATGCCGTCCACGATCATCGGATTGATGACGTTGCCCACGTCGTCTACCGCCACATAGCGCACCATCTTGACGTGGCCTGTGTCGCGATCGACTTCCACCACGCACGCATGGGCGCCGAAGGGGAAGCAGAAGTTCGACGGATCGTAGAACGACGTCTCCTCCAGGCCGGGCTCGAGGCCCTCGGGATAATTGTGCGGCACGTACGCGGTGAGCGCGACCTGGCCGAACGGCACCGCCTTGCCCGGGAAGCCCTTCACCTGGAACTGGCCGTTCACGTACTCGATGTCGCCCGGCGATGCCTCGAGCAGATGCGCCGCGATCTTCTTGCCCTTCTCCTTGATCTTGTGGATCGACATGTGGATCGCGGTGCCGCCGACCGAGGCCGAGCGGCTGCCGTAGGTCCCCATCCCGAACGCGATGGCGCCCGTGTCGCCGTGCACGATCTCGACGTCGTCCATCGGCACGCCGAGCTCGTCGGCGACCAGCTGGCTGAACGTCGTCTCGTGGCCCTGACCGTGGGCGTGCGAGCCGGTGAAGACGGTCACCTTGCCGGTGGGATGCACGCGCACGATGCCCGATTCATAGAGGCCGGCCTGCGCACCGAGTGAGCCGACGACCTTGGACGGCGCGATCGAGCAGGCCTCGATGTACGTCGAGAACCCGACGCCGATCAGCTTGCCCTCCTTGCGCGCGGCCTCCTGCTCGGTCCGCACCTTCTTGTAGTCCAGCATCGTCAGCAGCTTGTCGAAGGCCGCCCCGTAGTTGCCGCTGTCGTACGTCAGCGCCACCTTCGTCTGGTAGCCGTGCTCGAACTTCGGGATGAAGTTCTTCTTGCGGATCTCGGCCACGTCCATCGAGAGTGCGGCCGCGCCGGCCTCGATCATCCGCTCCAGCAGATAGGCCGCCTCGGGCCGGCCGGCACCGCGGTAGGCATCCACCGGTGTCGTGTTCGTGAAGACGCCCGTCACGTCGCAGTGAATGGCGCCCATCTCGTAGACGCCGTTGAGCAGCGTGCCGTACAGGTACGTCGGCACCGCCGGCGCAAACGTCGACAGGTACGCGCCAAGGTTGGCGACCGTCTTCACGCGCAGCGCGAGGATCTTGCCCTCGCGCGACAGCGCCAGCTCCGCGTCGGTGACGTGGTCGCGGCCGTGCGCGTCGGTCTGGAACGCCTCCCGCCGCGTGGACGTCCAGCGGATGGGGCGCTTGATCTGCCGCGTCGCCCACGAGCACACGGTCTCCTCGTTGTAGAGGAAGATCTTGCTGCCGAAGCCGCCGCCGACGTCCGGCGAGATCACGCGCACCTTATGCTCCGGAATGCCGAGGACGAATGCCGTCATGAGCAGCCGATGCACGTGGGGGTTCTGCGAGGTCACCCACAGCGTGAGATCGCCCGTCGCCGGCTCGAAGCGCGCCACGCACGCGCGCGGCTCCATGGCGTTCGCGACGAGCCGCTGGTTGACGATGCGCTTCTTCACGGTGACCGCCGCGCTCTTGAAGGCCGCGTCCGCGGCCGCCGCGTCGCCAATCTGCCATTTGAACGCGACGTTGCCCGGAGCGACCTCGTGGATCTGGGGCGCGCCCTTGTCCGCCGCCTTCGCGGTGGCGGTGACGGAGGGCCGCACCTCCCAGTCCACCTTCACTTTTTCCGCCGCGTCGAGGGCGGCGTCCTGGCTCTCGGCGATCACCACCGCGACCGGGTCGCCCACGTAGCACGCGGTGTCGACGGCGAGCGGCGGATGCGGTGGCACCTTCAGCTCGGGCAGCAGCCACCCGCACGGGAGCGAGTTCACACCGGTGAGGTCCTTGCCGGTGAAGATCGCGACCACGCCGGGGTGCGCTTTCGCGCGCGTGACGTCGATGCCGCGGATCTTCGCGTGCGCGTGCGGGCTACGCACGAACGCGGCATAGGTCATCCCGGGCAGCTTCAGGTCGTCGGTATAGTTGCCGCGCCCCGTGATGAAGCGCGGATCCTCGCGACGCTTGATCGACTTGCCGAGCAGACGCGTGTCGGTCGCAGTCGCCATGGCGCTACCTCACTTCGCCTGGGCCATGTGCTCCGACGCCCACTGGATCGCCTTCACGATGTTGTGGTAGCCGGTGCACCGGCACAGATTGCCTTCCAGCTGGTGGCGAATTTGCTCCTCGGAGGGCTTGGGATAGCGCTCGAGCATCTGGTGGGCGGCGAGGATCATGCCCGGCGTGCAGAAGCCACACTGCAGCCCGTGCTTTTCCCAGAAGCCCTGCTGGATCGGATGCAGGTCCCCGTCCTTGGCGAGCCCCTCGATCGTCGTGATCTTGGCGCCGTCCGCCTGCACGGCGAAGACCGTGCACGACTTCACGGCCTGGCCGTCCATGAGGATCGTGCACGCGCCGCACTGGCTCGTGTCGCACCCGACGTGCGTACCCGTGAGGCCGACGGCCTCGCGGATGTAATGCACGAGCAGCAGGCGCGGCTCGACCTCGTGCGTCTGGGTCTGTCCGTTGATGGTCATCTTGACTGAGTGCTTCACGGCGTGGACCTCCAGGGTATGACCTCGGCGCCCGAGAGGTTAAGACCGGCGCCCGGCCCTGTCAACGCCCGGACAGGAGCCGGCGGCCCTCGGCGCGCGCCTGGTCGAGCACCTCGCGGACGGGCAGCGATTTCTCGCGCGCGACGCGGGCGACGTCGGCGAACTCGGGCGTCACGGTGACGACACGGCCTTCGAGGCGCGAGACCTTGAACGGCAGCGGCCCATAGGTCGTGGTCAGCGTCACGATCTCGCGCGGCAGGACCGCGCGCCGCCATTCGGACCAGCGCACCCCGATGGTAGACGACTCCTCGAACAGGACGCGGCTCACGTCCCCCACCCGCTCCGGCGGACAGAGCGCCGTGAGCACCGTGCCGGGCCGGCTGCGCTTCATGACGACCGGGGTGAGGAAGACGTCGAGCGCGCCCGTCTCGAACAGCCGATCGATCAACGGCTCGTAGAGCTGCGGCGACATGTCGTCGATGGTCGTCTCGACGGTCACGACGGTCTCGGTCGCCCCACCGTGCTCCGTGGGCTCGCCGACGAAGCAGCGCAACACGTTCGGCGTGTCCGGGAAGTCGCGCGTGCCGGCCCCATAGCCGACGGCGGCGAGTGTCATGGGTGGCGGTCGCAGCGCGGGCCGCGCGAGCGTCGTGAGAATCGCCGCGCCGGTGGGTGTCACGAGCTCGAAGCGCACGCCCGTGTCGACGACGGGAAAGCCGCGCAGCAGCTCGGCGGTGCCGGGACCGGGAATCGGCATCCGGCCGTGCGCGCCGTCGACGAAGCCGCCGCCCAGGGGCAGCGGCGAGACATAGATCGTCTCGACGCCGAGCAGGTGCAACCCGAGGACGCCGCCGGTGACGTCGACGATCGCGTCGACGGCGCCGACGTCGTGGAAGTGCACCTGCTCGCGGGACGTGCCGTGCACGCGCGCCTCGGCGTCCGCAAGCCGCTCGAAGATCCGGCGGGCGCGCTCCGCCACCTCCGCGGGCAAGCGGCTCCGTTCGAGAATGGCGAGGATGTCGCCGAGCGTGCGGTGGTGATGGTGCGCAGCGGCGTCGATGTCGACGTCGATCTTCGTCGCTCGGAACGCGCCGCGGCGCACCTCCCGCCGGACGAGCTCCCACCCGCCGAGGTCGAGGCCGCGCAGACCGTCCCGAAGCGCGTCGAAGGGCGCGCCTGCGTCCACGAGCGCGGCCATGATCATGTCGCCCGCCGCCCCGCTCGGGCAGTCGAAGTAGGCCAGTCGGGCCATCGTCAGTGGCGGCGGGTTGCGACGACGCTCATCGGCGGCGCGTCAGCGGATCTTCGCGACCAGATGATTGATGAGGCTCGCCTGGTGCGCCGCGCCGTATCCATTGTCGACGTTGACCACCGACACGCCCGGCGCGCACGAGTTCAGCATCGCGAGCAGCGCCGCGAGGCCGTTGAGCGACGTGCCATAGCCGACGCTCGTCGGCACGGCGATCACCGGCCGATCGACCAGCCCGCCGATGACGCTCGGCAGCGCGCCCTCCATGCCGGCGACGGCGACGATGACGTTCGCCTCGGCGAGGAGCTCGCGATGCGCGAGCAGGCGGTGCAGTCCCGCCACGCCGCAGTCGGTCACGCGCTCGACGCGATTGCCCATCGCCTCGGCGACCAGCGCGGCCTCCTCGGCCACCGGCAGGTCCGCGGTGCCCGCGGCGGCGACGACGATGAGCCCGAGCGCCTCGCGGTGCTCGGGCCGCGCGACGATCAGACGCGCGAGCGGGTGCCACGCGTGCGGCACGCCGGCGGCGGCCACCGCCGCGGCGACGGCGTCGTCGGCGCGCGTGGCGAGCACGTTGACGTGATCGGCCACGAGCCTCTTCAAAATCGCGACCACCTGCGCCGGCGTCTTGCCGGGACAGAACACCGCCTCCGCGGCTCCCGCGCGCAGCGCGCGATGCAGATCGACCTTGGCAAACCCCAGGTCCGCATACGGCAGATCGCGGAGGCGCTGCATCGCGGCGTCGGCGGTCACCTGGCCGGCCGCGACGGCGTCGAGCAGCGCACGCAGCGCTTCAGGGTCCATTGGGGCGCCCGAGCTTCAGCAGGAGATTCGCCGAGCCGGACTGAAAACCGGCGAGATCGACGGCGACGTAGACATACCCGAGCTCGCGGAAGCGCGCCACGATCGCGTCGTGGCGTCCGTCTTCCCACAGCCGCGACAGCTCGTCGCGCGCGATCTCGAGCCGGGCGAGCCGCTCGTGGTGGCGCACGCGGAACTGACGGAAGCCGAGGGCTTTCAGATATGCCTCCGCGGCGTCGACCTGGCGCAGCTTGTCGGCCGTGATGCGGTCGCCATACTGGAATCGCGACGACAGGCACGCAAAGGCGGGCTTGTCCCACGTCGGCAGCCCGAGGGCGCGGGAGAGCTCGCGGATCTCCGCCTTGGTCAGCTCCGCCTCGATCATCGGCGCGCGCACGCCTCGCTGCTTCGCCGACTGCATGCCCGGCCGGTGATCGCCGAGGTCGTCCACGTTCGCGCCGTACACTAGCGCGCGGCAGCCTTCGCGCTCAGCGATCGGCGCCAGGTGCGTGAACAGCGCCTCCTTGCAGAAGAAGCAGCGGTTGGCGCCGTTGCGCGCGTACTCGGGATTCGCCAGCTCGTCGGTGCGCACAACGACGTGCCGCAGGCCGATCAGCGCGGCCAGGCGCCTGGCCTCCGTCAGCTCGCCCTCCGGATACGTCTCCGAGTCGGCGGTGACGAGCACGGCGCGCTCGCCGAGGGCGTCCTTCGCGGCGCGCGCGAGCAGCGTCGAGTCCACCCCCCCAGAGAACGCGACGACGACGCTCTCCAGCTCGCGGAGCGTGTCGAGCAGGCGCGTGTATTTCGTCTCGAGCGTGGCGTTCATGCCAGCAGCGTCCCGGCCAGCTCACCGAGCGGCTTGAGCGGGCGGGCTCCGACGTGGGAGATGACCTCGGCCGCGGCGAGCGCGCCAAGGCGGCCGCAGGTGGCGAGATCCATGCCGCGACTCAGCCCGAACAGAAACCCCGCCGCGTACAGGTCGCCGGCTCCGGTCGTGTCGATTACGATGTCGACGGGCTGCACGTCGATGAGGTGAACCTCGTCGTCCGCGACGATGACCGAGCCCCGCTCGCTGCGTGTCAGTGCCGCAATGTCGCAGTGCTCGCGCACGCGCTCGACCGCGGCGTCGAACTCGTTGACCTGGTAGAGCGCGCAGATCTCCATCTCGTTGGCGAAGAGCACGTCGACGTGGCGCTGGACGAGGTCGACAAATGCCGCGCGGTGGCGGTCAACGCAAAACGGATCCGAGAGCGTGAGCGCGACCTTGCGCCCGGCGCCATGCGCGATGTCTGCCGCCACCCGAAACGCCTCCTGCGCCGCGGGCGGGTCGAACAGATAGCCTTCGAGATACAGGATCCGGCCGCGGGAAACGAGTCGGGCGTCGACGTCGGCGGAGCCGAGCTGCGTCGAGGCGCCGAGGTACGTGTTCATCGTCCGCTGCGCGTCGGGAGTCACCACGATGAGGCAACGTCCCGTGGACGGGCCGCTCGTCGCCATCGGCGTCGTGTAGCGCACGCCGATCGAGCGCAGGTCGTGGCTGAAGACTTCGCCCAGCTGATCGTTACGCACCTTGCCGACGTAGTGCGCGCGGCCGCCGAAGGACGCGACACCGACGATCGTGTTCGCCGCCGAGCCGCCCGAGATCTCGATCCCCGGCCCCATCGCTTCGTAGAGCTGCCGGGCGCGCGCTTCGTCGACCAGGTGCATCGTCCCTTTGACGAGGCCGTGGCGCTCCAGAAATACCTCGTCCTCATTGGACAGGACGTCCACGAGCGCGTTGCCGATACCGATCACGTCGAGCTCGTCGGTCATTGTATTGGAGCGCCAGCTAGGCGTTCGCCGTGGGTGGCCTGAGAGAGATGCATGCCGGCTCCGATTGTATTGGAGCGCCAGCTAGGCGTTCGCCGTGGGTGGCCTGAGAGAGATGCATGCC
>Ga0114129_10000323_pt1 | contig 56097 bp, 42 predicted proteins | sample RhiMetdeltSRZDD1_FD_80071 | JGI IMG/M metagenome (GOLD analysis project Ga0114129, IMG submission 80071) | Populus rhizosphere microbial communities from Tennessee, USA - Rhizosphere MetaG P. deltoides SRZDD1 (version 2) (version 2) | ecosystem: Host-associated > Plants > Roots > Rhizosphere >...
ATCCCCTCGACGTCGCGGTAGTCCGAGAGCTCCTGCTCGAACGACTGGCCCATTTCGTTCTGGCTCACGAGCTTCGCTTCGAGACCGGTCTCAGCGTCGAGATAACAGTGCTGGACCTGGCGCGCCTTGTCGGTGAGCTTCAGGTGATAGACCTGACGGCCCGCCAGCGTTTCCGGCCCGACGAGATCGATCAGATAACCCTTTGCTTTGTAGTCGATGAGCGGACCGTCGAAGCTCGACTGGTCCTTGATCATTTCGGCGAGCGGGCCCGTCATGGCGATCGGCGCGGCCGCGCCGAGGTTGGGATTGATCATCCACGGCGTCTGCCCGTCGAAGGCCATGACGACGAGCGTGCCCGACATCGTGAGCTCCTGCCGAAGCAGGTTGGGACGCTTCGCGTACACGACCTGCTTCCCTTCCATGCCCTGAATGTTCAGCCGTCCGGTCTGCTTGACGGTCTGGACGCTGCGAAGCTTTTCCATCCCGCCTTTGGCTTTGATGTTCCTGGCCAGCAGCTCGTCGACGGTCTGCGTCCCGGCCGCGCGGACCGGGGTCAAAGCCGCCGCAAGTGCAAGCAGGATGACGGGGAGCCGATGAGTCATGAACCCTCCTGGCCGCAGACCTTTCGCTCCTGAGGTGCGCGGGAAGAGCAGGCGCGATCGATCTTAGTCGGTTCCGTACAGATTGGCGACGCGGCGGCTGCGCACTTCTGAGCAGGTTGTCGGGTTATCGCCAGTGTCGCCCTGACCGCGGCACGCGATCGGCGATTTCGCGCCTGTACACGTGCATTCGGGCCGTCGCGCGGCCTGGCATGCCCCGCGCAATACCGCGCCGCCGTGACGCACCGAAACGTCGAGACCCTGATCGGCCGGCTAGTGACCGACCCGGGACTGCGACGCCGGTTCGCGGACGGGCCAGCCGCCTTTCTCGACCAACTTCGATCGCAGGGATACGAGCTGACCCGCATCGAGGTCGACGCATTGACGGCGATGGATACGAACGCGCTTGGCGCGCTCGCGAACACGCTCGACCAGACCGCAAAAGGAGCTTCTTATGACGGCCACCACCGAAGGAATCGTGCGGAGCCAGATTGAAACGGAAATCCACGGCGTCTGCCGGCCGGAGTTCGAGCCGGTTCGCGCGGCGTTCGCCCGGAACTTCTACCTCGGCGCAGATATCGGTGCGTCGGTCGCCGTCTTCGTGGACGGTGAACCCGTGGTCGATCTCTGCGGCGGCTACTTCGATGCGACCTACACCAGACCTTTCGAGCGCGACACGCTCGTGCAGGGCTTCTCGTCCACGAAGACGATCACCGCGCTGTGCGCGCTGATTCTGGCCGACCGCGGCGAAATCGATCTCGACGCGCGCGTGTCGAAGTACTGGCCCGAGTTCGCGGCCGAAGGCAAGGGCGACGTAATGGTCAGGCAGTTGCTCGGCCACACGTCCGGCGTGGCCGGATGGACCGACCCCACGACGCTGCTCGACATCTACGATCGCGAGAAATCGACCGCTGCGCTCGCACGGCAGGCGCCCTGGTGGAAGCCGGGCCGCACGAGCGGTTATCACGGGATCAACCAGGGCCATCTCGTCGGCGAAGTCATCCGCCGCGTCACCGGCAAGACGCTCGGCAAGTTTCTGACGGAAGACGTGGCGACTCCGCTCGGCGTCGGGCGCGAGTACTACATCGGCACGCCCGCCGAGGCCGATCCGCGCGTTGCACTGCTCATCAAGGGCCGGCCGTACGACCGGCCGATGATGAGCAGCCGCTTCGATCGTTCACTCTGGAATCCGCATCCCAACGTTGAAGACACGTGGACCGTCGAGTTCCGGCGTGCCGAGATCGGCGCTGTCAACGGGCACGGCAGCGCGCGCGGGATCGCAACGCTCCAATCGGTGCTCGCGTCCGGAGGCGCGAACGGCAAGCGCCTGATGTCCGACGCCGGCCGGCTGCGCGTGCTCGAACAGCAATCCGACGGCATCGATCTCGTGCTCGGCATCGAAGCGCGCTGGGGCATGGGGTACTCGCTGCTTGGCAATCTCTTCGGCGCGCCGCCGTCGGCACGCACGGCGCTCTGGGGCGGCAACGGCGGGTCCCTCGCGTTCGTGGACCTCGACACCCGCATGTCGATCGGCTACGTGCCGAATCGCTGGCTGGGCGGCGCGTTCCCGATCTCCATGGAGCGTTCAATCGCCATCGTCCGCGCGGCATACGAATCGCTCGCAGTCACGGTTTGAGGGAAAAGGAGCAGATCATGGCGACCCAAATCAAAGACATCGAGACCCATCCGGCCGTCGAGGTGAAGGGCACGTGTGACGACCGCTTCACCAGCGTCAAAGACGTCTTCGCGGCCCACATGAACAACGAGATCGGCGCATCCTTCGCCATCTTCCTCGACGGCGAGCCCGTCGTCGACATCTGGGCCGGATATTTCGACGAGGGCCGCACGCGGCCGTGGGAGCGCGACACCATCGTCAACACGTTCTCGACGACGAAGACGATGACGGCGCTCTGCGCGCTAGTGCTGGCGGATCGAGGTGAGCTCGATCTCAATGCTCCCGTCGTGAAGTACTGGCCCGAGTTCGCGGCCGCCGGCAAGAAGGACGTGCTGGTCCGGCATTTCCTGAGCCACACCGCAGGACTCCCGGGCTGGACGGAGCCCGTTACCCTTGCGGATATCCTCGACCGCGAGAAAGCAACGACGTTGCTCGCGCGACAGGCATCCTGGTGGAAACCTGGAACGGCCATCGGCTACCACTCGATCACGTTCGGGCCGCTCATCGGCGAAGTCATCCGGCGCATCACCGGCAAGACGCTTACGCGCTTTTTTGCCGACGAGGTGGCCGGACCGCTTGGCGGTGACTATCACATCGGCGCCGGGCCGGAACTCGACCACCGCGTGTCATGCATGGTCGCGAGCTCGCCGATCCTGTCGCGGACGGATCCGAACGCGATCCCGGATCGCGTGTTCTTCAATCCGTACGTGACGCCGGAGGATTCCGGGACGATCGCCTGGCGTCGCGGCGAGCTCGGTGGCAGCAACGGCCACGGCAACGCCCGAGGCGTCGCCGCCGTACAGTCGGTCCTCTCCTGTGGTGGCGAGGCGCGCGGCGTGCGTCTGCTGTCGCGTGCCGGTGCCGAGCGCGTGCTCGAAACCCAGGCAGAGGGCATGGATCAGGTGATGGGTCTTCCGCTGCGCTGGGGACTCGGGTACGGGCTCGAGAATCCCGCCCTGAATGCGGCGTGCAACAACCGAGTCGCCGGCCGCCGCATCGCGTTCTGGGGCGGATCGGGTGGCTCAATCGTCGTGAACGATCTGGATGCGCGCATGACGATCGCGTACGTGATGAACCGGCATGTCAATCACGGCGGCGTCGACCCGCGCGGCACGCAGCTCATCGTCGCGACCTACGACGCCCTCACGCGTCAAAAGCGATGACACGAACCCTCTGCGCGGCGATCGCGGCTCTGCTGATCGGGACGGCTGCCCGCGCCCAGGAGCTCGAGGCCCGTGCGTATCTTCCCGCACCAATCGGCACGACAATCGTGCTCGCGGGGTTCGGCGGATCGAAGGGCGACATCCTCTTCGACCAGTCGGTCAACGTGACCGACGTGCAGGCTGACCTGACGATCACACACGTCGGCGCCGGCTATGTGTTCGACCTTGCCGGCCGGCAGGCGCGCATTCTTGGTATTTTTCCAAACGCGTTTGGCACGATTGCCGGCGAGGTGGGCGGCCAGCCGGAGTCGCAGGATGTGGCCGGACTCGTCGATCCGCGGATCAAGTTCACGATTGGACTGCTTGGCGCGCCTGCGCTCTCACCTGGTCAGTTCGCACGGGCGACGAGACGCACGGTCGTCGGCGCGAGCGTCACCGTGATGGCGCCGATCGGCCAGTACAGCTCGTCGCAGCTCGTCAATCTCGGCTACAACCGCTGGGCATTCAAGCCCGAAGTCGGCGCCTCACGCACGATCGCGCGCTGGACGGTGGAGACCTACGCGGGCGTGTGGCTGTTCACGGACAACCACGCGTATTTCCCCGGCAATCTCGTCAAGGAGCAGGATCCGATCGTGTCGCTGCAAGGGAACGTGAGCTACGCTCTGCCGCGGCGCGTGTGGGTTGCGCTCCTCGGGACGTGGTTCGGAGGCGGCGAGACGAGAACGAACGGCACCCCGAACCCCGACGAGCAGCGCAACGCGAGGTTCGGCGTCACCGTGTCGTTGCCGCTCGCCGCCCGTCAATCGCTGAAGGTGGTCTGGAGCACCGGCGCGACGACGCGCCGGGGATCGGACTTCGACAGCTTTACCATCACGTGGCAGCTCGTGAAGTTCTGAACGCGCGATCGAGATCGTACCGCGGCAGCGTGAACATCAGAGACGCGACCAGCAGCGTAAACCACGCCAGCCGCATCAGCAGAGCCTCGTAGGATCCGCTGAGATCGAATGCGCGGCCGAGCAGAATCGGACCGGCGGCGCCGGCCACGGCCGACCAGGCAAACGCGATCCCGTACAGCGTCGAAAAAGTGCGAAGGCCGAAGTACCGCGACAGCAGGTACGGCGTCACGTCGAACTCTCCGCCCATGCCAAACCCGATCAACGCAGCCGCGAGTACGCCCTCGGCGAAGGAGCTGGCCGACGCCAGCAGGAACGTGCCAAGGCTGGCAATGCAGAGGAGCGCGACGGACACGCGCGCGCCGAAAAAACGATCGAGGAGCCAGCCCGTCAGCAGCCGCCCCGCGAGGCTGGCCGCGCCGAAGGCGGACACGGCAAATGCCGCCTGTGTGGCCGCCACGCCCCGGTCGGTGAGCAGCGCGGCCATGTGCACGATGGCGCCGTTCATCGCGATCGAGCTCGCAAAGAAGACCACGACGATCGTCCAGAAGATTCGTGAACGCAGCCCCTCGCGAAGAGACGCGCCGTCGATCTCGTGACGCGACGCATGCTCGTTTGAGGGCCGTTCCCTGATGAAGATCGCGACAATGGGCAAGCCGACGAGCAGCACCACGATACCGAGCATCACGTAGGCGCTGCGCCAGCCGATGAGACCGATCAGCATCTGCGCCGCCGGCGGATGGACGATTGCGGCGACGGCGCCGCCGGAGATCACGATCGCGAGCGCCGTGCCGCGCCGCCGGAGAAACCAGCTGGACACCGCACGAGAGTAGCCGACAGGTGAGAGACCCGTGGCAACGACGCCGAGGACGACGAACGTCGCATAGAACTGCCAGAGGTGCATCGTCAACCACGAGAGCGCGACGAACCCGAGTCCGAGTCCGATGACGCATGGAACGAGCACGCGTCGGACGTTCGTGCGATCGAGAAGAGCACCGAGGATCGGTGCCGACACGGCCGCAGTGATCGCCATGAACCCGTACGCCGAGGACACCGCTTCGCGCGACCACGAGAATTCCGACGCGAGCGGCTTGAGAAACACGGGGAACGTATAGACGACGAGCGAGGCGAAGAACAGCCCGGAGGCGGACGCGCCCGCCACGCGCCATCCCTCGTAGCGAAGGGTGTGCTCGGTCATGGGGTCAGGTCTTGTATTGCGACATTCTGATGCGGTAACAATCTCGTTTTCCGAAATTGTGTGTCCGGACGAATGTGGCAATACAAGACCTGACCCCATGACAGGCGACGACACCCTCTGCCGGATTCTGCCGGCGTTGCTCGCGGCCGCGCGCGCGTCCGTGCCGCTCGTCGGCCTTGGCGTGGTCCGTCCTCAGCGCGACGGCCATCTCGTGCTGAGCTACACGGATCCGTTTGGCGCAACGGCTTACCGCGGAAACCTGCAGAGTTTTCCGGCAGCCTTTCGTCCCGGGGAGACGCGCTCTGTCGACGTGTCGGCGGCCGAGCTCGACGCCAACGCCGGCGGTCTCGTCGAGTCTCGATTGAGGCATGGCAGCTTCAACGAAGAGATCCGCGAAGAATGCGCCGTCCGCCACGTGCTCACGAAGCCGGTCCCGAACACCGAAAAGCCGACGCTGCTCGTGGCCGGGCTGGCCACGACGGATCCGCTGACGGCCGCCCAGCTCGCGGATCTCGACGCACGCGCGGCCGATCTCGCGAGTGCCCTGGCCCAGCCCGAGTCTCCGCAGGATGAGCTGTCGCGGCTGCGCCGGCTCGAAGCGCTGGACAAGCTCCTGCCGGCGTTTTTTCACGTCCTCGACATCCGCGAGATCTTCGACCAGCTCTCGGAGATCGCGAAGGATGTCTTGCCGCATGATTTTGCGAGCATCGGCATTCTCAGCGACGACCTGACGGAGCTCGAACTGTTCGCCCAGACCACGAGCGGACCCTACGGCGTCTGGCGAGGGCCGATGCCGTTTCCTCCCAAGCAGACAGCCGGCTGGCTGTACCGGGTCATCGAAGATCTCTCGACGCACCCGCTGGAGCGCAATCAGGAGAGCTACCGGGCCGGCGGGCGGTCGTCGATCCGCGTGCGCGTTGGCCTCGACGATCGCGTGCTCGCCGCGCTGAACTTCACGTCACATGATCTGGCGCGATACGGACCGGCCGACGTCGCGATTACCCGCCGGATCGCTGAGTTCCTGGCGCTGGGTCTCTCGCACCAGCGTCTTGCCGAGGCGGCGCGGCTCCACGAGGAGCTTCGCGCGCGCGCAGCCAATCTCGATCTGCTCGACGAGGTGCTCTCGTCGGTGACCGGCCAGGGCGACCTACCCACCGTCTGGAATCGCATTTCGGCGGTCGCGCACAAGGTGTTGGCGCACGATGCGCTCGTCCTCACTGCCGTGATGCCGAATCGCAAGCAGGCCAGGGTGTACGCGAGCAAGGCGCCGGCCAATGCGAGCTTCCCGGCGATCGTCGAGATTCCGGAAGGCATTCTCACGAATCAGGATTGGGAGTACCAGCTCTTCGACGATCTCCAGGCCGACGCGAAGCAGCGAACGGGCGAGGCGGCGGCGCGCGGATATCGCGCCGCGTTGCGCGTCCCGATCCGCCTGGAAGGCGACTACGTCGCCGGCGTGTCGTTTCTCTCGTTCACTCCGGCCGTCTACAAGGCGGCCGACGTGCCGGTCGCGCGGCGCATCGCCGACCGGATGACGCTCAGCTTTGCGCGCGAGCGCACGCAGGCGCTTTCACAGCAGGCGGAGGAAGCCCGGGCGCGAGCCGCGAAGCTCGAATCACGCGTGCGCGCCCTCACCGACGAGCTCGATGCGCGCACCGGGTACCGGCGCGTCGCCGGCGAGTCGATCGCGTGGCGGCAGGTGCTGACGCAGGCGACGCAGGTCGCGGCGACCGATACGACAGCGCTCCTCCTCGGCGAATCCGGGACCGGCAAAGAGGTCGTCGCGCGCTTCCTCCATCGCGCGTCGCCGCGGAACACCGGGCCGTTCGTTGCGCTCAATTGCGCAGCTCTGCCCGAGCAGCTCCTCGAAGCCGAGCTCTTCGGCTACGAGCGCGGCGCCTTCACGGGCGCAACGCAGAGCAAACTCGGCCAGCTGGAACAGGCGTCGGGCGGCACCCTGTTTCTCGACGAAGTCGCCGAGATGAGCCCGTCGGCGCAGGCCAAGTTCCTGCGCGTGCTGCAGGAGCGCGAATTCCAGCGTCTGGGCGGCACGCGAGTGCTGCGGACCGACGCCCGGATCGTCGCCGCGACCAATCGCAATCTCGAACGTGCGATGACCCAGGGACAGTTTCGCGAGGATCTGTACTATCGACTGAACGTCTTCGCGATCCAGCTTCCGGCGCTTCGCGAGAGAAAAGAAGACATCCTGCCGCTGACGGAAGCATTCCTCGCCGAGCTGTCCCAGCGATTCGGCCGTCCGCCCGCGGGCGTCTCCCGCGACGCGCGCCAGCTGCTGCTCGAGTATTCCTGGCCGGGCAACGTCCGCGAGCTGCGAAACATCCTCGAACGCGCGGCCATCCTCTGCGACGGCGGCCTGATCACGCCGGACCATCTCGCGCTCAAGTTCCCGGCAACACCTGTGGTCGCCGCCACTGCGGCCGCGGCGTCGTCGCCGGCTCCTCCCACCGCTCCGCCAGTCACATCAGCAGCATCACAACCCTCATCCGCGGATGAACTGCAATCAATCGAAAAGACAATGGTGGAACAGGCGCTTCAGAACGCCCGCTTCAACAAGTCCAAGGCCGCCAAGGCGCTTGGGCTCACGCGTCAGCAGCTGTACGTGCGGATGAGGCGGTACGGCCTCGGCTGAGCAGGTTGTCTGTTTTCGATCAACACCAGACGCCGGATCGACGCCAGCCCGCGGATATCCAGTCCGTCTGCTTGGCCCATCTCTTGCCTTCATTCACGATGGAGGCATCTCTGTGGCGCAGCGATCCATCGAAACCGTTATCGGCCGCCTGTTGACCGACGACGAGTTCCGCGAAACCTTCGTTCGGGATCCAATTCAAGCTCTCGACGAACTCCGGCAGCGAGGTATGGACCTGACCTCGGTCGAGATTCGCGCGCTCACCGGCATTGACTCCCGGCTCTGGGGGCAGGTCGCCGATCGGATCGACCCCAGGCTTCAGAAAGCGAGTTTGAAATGAGGAGAAGGCTCGGAGGCGCGGAGGCGTCATCCTCTGAGCCCATCTTCAACGTCCGAAGTACCGAGTGCCGGAAGACGGTGGGTTGCCGATCGCGGCCTCCGCGGACATGACGCTCGAACCCGCTGCCTCCGTCCGCGCGGGATTGCGACCTGACGCTGGCCGCGCCACTTCGCAAGGTGCGAAGATGGCACGGCAATCCCTGCGCTCCCTTCGGCGCGGGTTCGACCTGTCGCACATCGCGTCAGTCCGAAGTCGGCCGCGATCGGCAATCCACCGTCTTCCGTGAACGTGTCCTGTTCTAGTGGTGTCGCCTCCGCGACTCCGCCCCTCGGCTTCAAGCCCTTGCCTGGACGTGTCGCAGTTCAAAGGCACGCAGCCCGACATTGACACGCCGAAAGGGACGGCGTTGATGTCGTGGTGGCCGACGTTGGAGTGGCCCGATGCGCGATTTCGAGGGCCACGACCTCGGAGGCCATCACGACATCAACGCACGTCCCTTTCGGTCTCGGCACGCTCGTCGGCGCCGACAGGGCCCACGGCCCATCAGAACGTCAATCCGCCGCCGAAATTCACGCGCGTGTCGGCGCCGCGGCCGTGCGCAACCGACAACCCCATCCGGAACGCCGCCGCGGTGATCCACACGCTGCCGCCGATCCCGGTCCGCAGCGTCTGATCGCTGAACCGCTGACCCTTGTCGTACGCCGTGCCCGTGTCGGCGAAGATGCTGACGCCGAGCTTGCCGACGCTGAGCGGCGACGAGAGCGGAATGCGCAGCTCGATCGAGCCGCTCACCATGGTGTCGCCGTAGAACGATCCGGCTTTGAACCCGCGCAGACTCGACCATCCGCCGAGGAGCGACTTCAGGTACGGCGGCTCGCCGCGGCTGGCGTCCTCGCGCACGACGCGGATGACGACGACATTCTGGCGATAGACGCCGATGTAGCCGCGGCCGTCGAGCCGGATCCGGTCCAGGCCGGTGTTGTTGTCGAACCACACGTGCTCCCACGAAGCCGACGCGAACACGGCGTTGTGCGGCAGCACCGGATCGAGCCGCGTGTCGAACGCGACGTCCGCGCCATAGGTCGTGAGATCGTCCTCGAGATCGGCGAACGACACGCGCTGCCAGCCGACCGTGGTGCCCGCCCGGAACGGCCCCAGCGCGCGCTCGCCCCGGGCCCAGAACCGCTTGCGATCGTCGTCTTCCTCGAACGCGGGGTTCTTCCGGCGCTGAATGGCGCCGCCGAACTCGACGCGGCTGAATGGCCCGGAGACGAACCGGCGATCCAACTCGACGCCGGCGCGCTTCAGACCGCCCCACGTCAGCGGAAATGACAGGCGGCTTCGTTCGCCGAGCACGCCCGGATAGGCGATGCGCGCGCCGTACGTCGCGCCGTAACCATCCTCGAAGTCGAGGATCGGCATGAACATGAGATTTCGTCCGGCGCCGCGCTTCTCGACACGAGCCGGCGCATTTGGATCTTTCGGCATGACGATCCGGACCGCACCCTCGTTGACGACGATCATGATCACGATGCGCGTCGGATCCTCGATCGAGGCGAACCGCTTCAGGACCTGCACATCGTCGAACTTCCCAGTGGATTTCAGCCGCGCGGTGACGTCCGCAATCGTCGCGGGACCGAAGGCCTCGCCAATCGTGACGCCGGAGAGCTTGATGACCTCTTCGTCCGACGACACGTGGTTGCCGTGAACACGGACCTCGGCGATCACTTCACGGGGCGTCTGGGATCCTTGCAGGCCCCAGGCCCAAGGCCCAAGGCCCAAGAGCAAGCCAACGACCGCGGTCATCGCTCGACATTCCCGCGCTTGATCCGCCCGCTCGTGGTGGCCTGGCGGTAGTCGTGATAGTCGATGTGGTACCGCGCGTCGAAGGCGCCGAGGGCGACCATCGCGGAAAAGTAGAAGTCAATCTGCTGCGGCAGCCACAGATCCTTCACGTCCTTGATCGGCTGGCTCATCGTCATCGACGCCTTGAGGTCGTTAATCCGCAGCAGCCAGGCCGCCGGCAGGAAGTCGAAGTTCACGTTGTCGAACGTGTACTTGACGATCTGATAGCTCTTGGGCTCGACCCAGATCGTGACAAGCGAGACCTTGTTCATCATGCGTTCCATGGTCTCTTCCCAGCGCTTGTCCTCTTTTTTCTTTTCCTGGTCCGGCTTGCTGGGATCCGGCTTGTTCTCAGGCTTGTCCTTCTTCTCGTCGGAGAACAGCTTCGCTGGGTAGTACTCGATGCGGAGCGTCTCCTGCCCCTCGATCGTTTCGCGGCCGACGAGCGCGTACTTGCCCTCTTCGAACTTGAACTTCAGAAAGTAGGCGGAGTCGACGAACTCCGGCGCGCGTGACTGCGACAGGAACGCGTCCATCGACGCGGGCAGCTCTTCCGGCACGCGCTCGGCTGCCGGCGCATCGGCTGGCGTCTCGCCGCCCTGCTTGGCTTTCTCTTTCGCCTCGGCGTCGCGCTTGTCGCGGTTCTTCGCGCGGCGCAGATAGCGCTCTTCGTACTTCCGGCGTTCTTCCTCCGAAATCGTGACGCCGTTCGCTTTGACGGGACTGCGGACGAAGTACCCGTCCTTGATGTACCACGTGTACTCCCGGCGGTCTCCCCAGACCGGCAACTGCGACGGCCCGCGGACCTGGATCTGCTCGGTCTCGTCGAGGACGTACTGCTGGAGCTTCTTCCAGTTCTCGTCGCGCCTGGCGACCACTTTCTGCATGAATGCGTCGAGATCGCTCTGAGTGCCGAGGCGGGACCAGGCGGACAAGGCGGGCGCAGAGGAGGTCATCAGGCCCGCCGTCACGATCGCGAGCGAAGCAGTGATTACACGTTGCCGCACGGCGGACCCTCCCGGGCAGGCGCAGGGACCGAATGTATCAGACGAGGGCCGCCAGAGATTAGTTGCGAGTCCGAGCCGCAGACCAGCGCTCCTGAAATAGATCGATAGATCGATGGATCGATAGATCGATATCCTTGTCGCCGATGCCTCATGTGCCGCTCCTCGTGAGCATCGGCCTCGTGCTGGTTTACGCACTGGCCGGTGGACTTCTCGCGCGCCGGTTCGGTCTCCCCACAATCGTCGGGTATCTCCTGGCGGGCATGGCGCTCGGACCGTTCACGCCGGGGTTCCGGGGCGATCCGGAAGCCATCGGGCAACTCGCGGAGCTCGGCGTCATCCTGCTGATGTTCGGCATCGGGCTGCACTTCACGTTCGAGGATCTCTGGCAGGTCCGGCAGATCGCGATTCCCGGCGCGCTGCTCCAGATGATCGTCGTCACGGTCGGCGGGTATTTCCTGGGACGATGGGCGGGCTGGTCGATCGGCGGATCGTGGATTCTCGGGATCGCCTTGTCGGTCGCCAGCACGGTGGTGATGCTGCGGTCGATGATGGACTTCGGCTGGCTGAACACCCCGTACGGGAAGCTGGCCGTCGGCTGGCTGGTCTTCGAGGATCTGCTGACGGTCGCCATCCTGGTGTTGCTGCCGGTCGTCGCGGCTCCCGCCACGAAATCGAGCTGGGTCGTCGCCGCGTTCGCGATCGGCAAAGCCGCGTTGTTCGTACTGGGGATGCTGATCGTCGGCGCCCGCATCATGCCCTTCCTGCTCGGACGCATCGTGCACACGCGTTCGCGCGAGCTGTTCGTGCTGCTCGTGCTGACGATGGCCGTGGGCACGGCGCTGGTCTCGTCGGCGCTCTTCGGCGTGTCGCTGGCGCTCGGCGCGTTCGTCGCCGGGGTCGTCGTGAACGAATCGCCGTTCAGCACGCAAATCGGCGCGGACCTCGTGCCGTTCCGCGAAGCGTTCGCGGTCATCTTCTTCGTGTCGATCGGCATGCTCGTCAACCCGCGTTATCTGATCGAGCACTGGGTTCAGGTCGCGATCGTCACGCTCGTCATTGTCGTCGGCAAAGGGATCGTCTCGGCGCTCGTGACCGTGCTGCTCGCGAAACCGGTCCGCGCCGCACTTCTCATCGGCGCGGGACGGAGCCAGATCGGCGAGTTCTCGTTCATCATCGGCCAGAGCGGCGTCGCGCTCGGGTTGATCGACGCGCAGCAGTACTCGCTGATTCTTGCCGGGGCGATCGTCTCCATCACCGTCAACCCGCTCGTGCTACGCCTTGTCCAGCCGCTCGAGCACCTTCTCCAGCGCTACCCGGGGATGTGGCGAGCGCTCCACAAGTACGGCGCGAACGTGCCTCCCCAGCCCGAGGGGATGACAGACCACGTCGTCATCGTCGGCTGTGGCCGCGTCGGTCGTCACATCGCCGAGACTCTTGGACGACTCAAGATTCCGCGGCTGGTCGTCGAAGCGGAGCCCTCGAGGCTCGACAAGCTGCAAGAACTTGGCGTGCCCGTCCTGTTCGGCGATGCCGCCAATTCCGAAGTGCTCGATCACGCCAACCTGAAACACGCCCGCGCCCTTGTCGTCACGCTGCCCGATGACGCGGCGGCGCTGGCGGTGGTGGCGACCGCCAAGCGCCATGCGTCACAGCTGCGGATGGTCGCGCGCGCGTCGACCTGGGAGGGCGCCCGCCGGCTCAAGGCGGACGGCGTGCATGAAGTCGTGCGGCCCGAACTAGAAGGCGGGATCGAGATCGTGCGCCGCACGCTGCTCGATCTCGATCTGCCGCTTGGCGACGTGCAGCGTTACACCGATCTGGTGCGTCAGGAAGGATTGGACGAAACCGAGCGGCCGAGCGCGGAACGCGCCCGCATGCTCGACGATCTCGTGAACGCCGCGCGCGATCTCGAGATTCGCTGGGTGGTGATCACGCCGGAGAATCCGTTTTCCGGTCGGACGCTCGCGGATTCCCAACTCCGATTGACCGTCGGCATCGCTGTCGTCGCCATCCGTCGCGGCGAGAAGCTCATCAGCAATCCCGGGCCGGAGGATTCGCTGCTCGTCGGCGACCGCATCGCCATCCTCGGCACGCCGACGCAAGTCGCGCAGGCCGTGCGATTGTTCGAGGCGCTGGAAGAGATCCACACGAAACCCTAAGGAGCTGTCGGCGTGAGCAGGGTCTGTCCCTGCTTGCCGAAGGCGGGACTGACCCCCTTGCTCGTTCGATGCTTGCTGATTACGAGAAGATCAGCTTCGCTCCCGCGACGATCAACACAACGCCCAGCATCCGCCGGAACGCCGGCGTCCCGAGCCGATGGCTGCCGAGCTCCGAGCCGATGATTCCGCCAACCACGGCCGCCGTCGCCCACAGCGGAAGTTGCGGTGGTATGTGCATCAGGCTCGATGGATTACCGGCGAGCCCGGCCGCTGAATTCGCGAGGATGAAGGTGGCGGCCACGCCGCCCGTCTGGCGCGTCTCCGCCCAACCCATGAACAACAGGAGCGGACTGAGAAAGATGCCGCCGCCGGTACCCGTCAGGCCCGCGAGCAGACCCAGGCCCGCGCCGCACAGAATCGCGATCGGGCGCGACGGGAGGTGTGTCGCGCCAGGTATGCGCAAGTCGAGAAACAACCGCGCCGCAGAAACCCAGAGCACGAGACCGACGAGCGTCCGATACCAGTGACCGGGCAGGACGATGCCGCCGCCGATAAATGCGAACGGGACTGATCCAAGCGCAAACGGCCAGAACAACGGCCAGGAAAAGAACCCGGCGCGCGCGAACCGGATGGACGCGATCGTCGCAACCAGGAGATTGAGGACGAGCGCCGTCGGCCGCATCATCGGCGTCGGCGCGCCGAGAAACGCCATCGCGGCGAGATATGCGGATGCGCCCGCATGGCCGACCGACGAATAAAGGATCGCCGCCAGGAAAAACGCGGCCGCGAGAATCCAGTCAGGCAATTACTTCCAACCCATCGCCTGCTTCACCCACTGCCGGGCCATCGGTTGAAGCGCTCCATAGGCCTGCCACGTCGAGCGCGCCCACTTGTCGACGCGGGAGGTGAGCAGCTCCGGACTCTCGGCGTCCTTGAGCGCGGCGATGGTGATCGATCCCCGCGACGCCGGAATGCCGGGCAACGGCGGATACGGCTCGCGCTCCCACAGGTCGCGCTCGATGAGCTTCTGCAGCGCGCGATAGCCCGGCTCGGCGCCGCCATGCTCGAGCGCCCAGCACACGCCACCCAGGTGCATGACGAGCCCCCGGTAGCGCCCGCAGAAGTCTTCCTCGTGCTGGATGTCGTAGACGTCATGCATGAGACGCCAGGTTTTCATGCTGTCCGTCCACGCCATCGCGCGGACCCGCAGCGTGATGTCGTTGAACAGATCCTGACACGCCTGACGGCCGCCATTGAAGCCACACCGCGGGCAGGGGAGCATGGTGACAACGTAGCAGGGCAAAGGGCAGAGGGCAAAGGGCAAAGGAAAGGTCAGAGGGAAAAGGGAAAAGGACAACCCATAATGAGCGCCGCATGACGCGCGATCGCTTCTTGATTTACGCCGCCGCCTTCCTGCGATCCGTCGCGGTCGGCGCGGTCGGCGTCTTCGCCGCGATCGATCTCGGCGCGCGCGGCCTCAGCGTCACCGTCATCGGCATCGTCATCGGCGCCGGCATGGCCGGCGGCGCGATGACGACGCTGCTGGTGGGCGCGAGGGTGGACGAGATCGTCGGCCGGCGGCGATTGCTGATGCTGCTCGCCGCGCTCGGCGCGTTCGGATACGTCGCGATGACGTGGTCGATGCCGATCGCGCTGCTCATCGCCTGTGCCTTCCTGGGAACGGTCAACGCGATGGGCCGCGATCGCGGCGGACTCTCCGCGCTCGAGCAGGCGATGCTGCCCGAGACCGTGCCGGCGGAGCGGCGCACCTGGGCGCTCGCCTGGTACAACCTCACCCTCGACGTCGGTCACGCCGTTGGCGCGCTCGCGGGCGCGACGCCGGCGCTTCTGGCGTCGGCCTGGCATGTCGATCAATCGACGGCGCATCGGCTGACCTTCGGTTTCTGCGCGATGCTCCTCGCAGGCGGCGTGCTCTTCTACGCGGGACTCTCGCCGGGCCTCGAGCGACGGACGCCGGCAACGCATGCGGCCCGAACACCGATCACAAACGACACACGACGTCGCGTGCGGGCGCTCGCCGCGCTCTTCGCGCTCGACAGTCTCGGCGGCGGATTTCTGGGATCGGCGCTCGTCGCCTACTGGTTCTTCGAGCGCTACGGTCTCTCGGAGGGCCAGATCGCGGCGCTCTTCTTCGCCGCGCGCGGCCTGAACGCCGTCTCGCATCTCGGCGCGGCCTGGCTGGCCGGACGCATCGGCCTCGTCAACACGATGGTCTTCACGCACCTGCCGTCGAGCGTCTTCCTGATGGCCGCGCCGTCTGCGCCCGCGCCCGGTCTCGCCGCCGCGCTCTTTCTTGCGCGTGAAGGGCTGGTCGAAATGGACGTGCCGACCCGTCAGTCGTACGTCCTCGCGATTGTCCGCCCCGAAGAGCGCACGTATGCGAGCGGGATCACGAACCTGACGCGCAATCTCGGCTGGGCCGCCGGCCCCTTCATCGCCGGCGCGATCATGCAGCACGTCGCGCTGGCCGGGCCGCTCTTGATTGGCGGGTCGTTGAAGATTCTCTACGACGTATTGCTGTATCGGTCGTTCAAGAATGTGAAGGAGCCCGAGGGGCGGCAGTAAGTGGACGTGAGCTTACTGTCATTCGCCGCGTGAGGTATCGAGAGCCGGAAGGCGATGTGTTGCCGATCGCGGCCTCCACGGCCTGACGCTCGAACCCGCTGCCTCCGTCCGCGCGGGATTGCGACCTGACGCTGGCCGCGCCACTTCGCAAGGTGCGAAGATGGCACGGCAATCCCTGCGCTCCCTCCGGCGCGGGTTCGACCTGACGCGCGTCGCGTCAGTCCGAGTCGGCCGCGCTCGACAACACACCGCCTTCCGGAAACGTGTCTCTGTCGCCTCCGTGTTCAGGGTTTGTCGCGGAACGCACGGACGAGGGCGAGAAAGTCTTGAACGGCAAATTCCCTCTTCCCTTTGAGCTCTGCGAGACGCGTTGCAGCCGTGGGCATGCTCACCAAACGTGCGGCGGGGCCGACAAGGAAGGCCGCAGAGTCGTAACGAATGACGAAGGTGCCAACCTCGTTCGATGGACCAAGGAACAAGATGTACTCTTGACCTTCTCTGAGAATGACGTCTGGAAGTGTCGTCGAGACGTCCGTTCTGTTGTTCGTCACTACCGTCCCTCCAAGTTGTCTCACCACAACCGAGGAACCTGGAGGATTCACAAGGGCAGACTTCAGCACCTCGATGATGCGCACTGTGTGGTTTCTGCCCAGACCGTGGTCGCCGATAATGCGAGGAGGGTCTGTGGAAGCGACTACGCCGTGGACGATCAATGGGGACGTTGCCCAGACCTCACGAAGTGTTTGGGGCCAAGGCCCAGGATCGACAAATACTTTGATCGTCTGTTGCGTTGACGAGGCGCTCTGGCCGGGGTGGCGCGAGGTCGATTCGGGATCGAGAACACCCGAAACCAGAACCAGAGCCCACAGCCAAGGGAACGACATAACCCTAAACGTTACAGCGTCCGCTTTGCGATGTTCGAAGGAATTGCGACGGGCAGGAGGCTTAAAGTCCCTGGGGCATGCGGCAGCGACAGGACATGCTTCCCGGAAGGCGGTGTGTTGCCGATCGCGGCCGACTCGGACTGACGCGATGCGCGACAGGTCGAACCCGCGCCGAAGGAAGCGCAGGGATTGCCGTGCCATCTTCGCAACTTGCGAAGTGGCGCGGCCAGCGTCAGGTCGCAATCCCGCGCGGACGGAGGCAGCGGGTTCGAGCGTCACGTCCGTGGAGGCCGCGAGCGGCAACACACGGCCTTCCGGCTCTCGGTACCTTCAGCGACTGGCATGTCGACGGCAGTTGACGACGTCGCGCAGAAGCCGTAATAGATCGCGTGAGGTTGCATGTCGAGCAGCATCAAATCCTTCACTCTCGTTCTCGCAACTTGCCTTCTGGTGGGCACAACAACCCGGACAGCCGTCGATCCTCGTCCTGGCGTCGATTGGCCGTCATTCCGCGGCATTCGCGGCAATGGTGTGGCCGACGGGTTCAAGACGGCGACGACCTGGGACGTGCCGCAGAACAAAGGGGTCCGCTGGAAGGCGGCCATCCCCGGGCTTGGCCATTCCAGCCCGATCGTCTGGGGCAATCGCGTTTGTTTGACCACCGCGATCAGCGGCAAGCCGGACGCGGGAATCAAGATTGGCCTGTACGGCGATATCGCGTCAGTGCCGGACGATACGGTCCACACGTGGAAGCTGATGTGCCTCGACAAGAAGTCGGGCAAGGTGCTGGTCGATCAGACGATTCATTCCGGGGTGCCGATCATCAAGCGGCACCTGAAGTCGACGCACGCGAACACGACGCTCGCGACCGACGGCACGTACCTCGTCGCGATGCTCGGCTCCGAGGGACTGCACACGTTCGATCTCGACGGCAAGCTCCTCTGGAAAAAAGATCTCGGCGTCCTCGATTCCGGCTTCTACATGGTGCCGGCCGCGCAGTGGGAATTCTCCAGCTCGCCCGTCATCCACAACGGCGTTATCGTGGTCCAGGCCGACGTGCAGAAGAACTCGTTCCTTGCCGCGTTCGACGCGAAGACCGGGAAGGAGCTGTGGCGGACGCCGCGGCAGGACGTGCCGACGTTCAGCACGCCGACCATTCATGAAGTCGGCGGCCGCACGTTGGTCCTCGTGAACGGCATGAAGCAGATGGGCGCCTACGATTTCAAGACCGGCGCGGAAGTCTGGAAGCTCGGCGGCGGCGGCGACATCCCCGTGCCGACGCCCATCGTCGGCCACGGCCTCGTCTATTTCACGAACTCGCACGGCGGCCGGTCGCCGATCTTCGCGGTGCGCGAAACGGCCTCGGGCGATATCGTCCTCGGCGCGAACGAGACGTCGAACGCGCAGGTCGCCTGGAGCCTGCCGAGCGAAGGGGCCTACCTGATCACGCCGCTGCTCTACGGCGATCTTCTGTACTCCTGCAAACCCAACGGCGTGCTGGTCGCGCTCGATGCGAAGACCGGTCAGCGGGCGTACGAGCCGCAACGGCTGGCGACGGCCACGACCGCGTTCACAGCGTCGATGGTCGCGGCCGACGGCAAGCTGTATCTGATGAGCGAAGATGGCGACGTGTATGTCGTGAAAGCGGGCCGGACGTTCGAGTTGCTGGCGACGAACCCGCTTGGGGACACCGTCCTGGCCACGCCCGCCGTCTCCGAGGGAGTCATCTATTTCCGGACAGGAAAATCACTCATTGCTGTCCAGTAACCTGATCGATTCTGAGGAGGCCGGTCATGCTTCACCGATTGATTTGCTTTGCCGTCAGCGTTGCGCTTGCGCTGCTGCCTGCGGTCGCGCTTGCGCAACAGCACGAACACGGCGCCCAGCCGGCTGACCGGCTCGGCAAAGTCCACTTCGAGACATCATGCAACGCGTCGGTCAAAGACTCGTTCGATCGCGCCGTCGCTCTGCTGCATTCGTTCTGGTACGCGGCCGCGATCGACGCCTTCAACGACATCGCCAAAAAGGATGCGAGCTGCGGCATGACGCAGTGGGGCGTCGCGATGGCCGTCTGGGGCAATCCGCTCGGCGGCACACGGACGCCGCAGATTCTGGCGCGCGGACGCGAGGCGGTGGCCCAGGCGAAGAAAATGGGCGCGAAGACCGCGCGCGAGCAGGACTACATCGCGGCCGTCGATGCGCTGTACGCCGGGGAAGGCGACCAGCTCTCGCACGCCCGCGCCTACGAGAAGGCGATGGCCTCGATCGTCGCCAAGTATCCCAAGGACACCGAGGCGATGGTCTTCTACGCGATCGCGCTCGACGCCGCGGCCGATCCCGCCGACAAGACCTACGCGAGACAGCTTCAGGCCGCGAAGATGCTCGAGAAGGTGCTCGCGACCCAGCCCGATCATCCGGGCGTCTCGCACTACCTGATTCACAGCTACGACTATCCGCCGCTCGCCGCCAAAGGGCTGCCGGCCGCGCAGCGCTACGCGAAGATTGCGCCGGACGCGCCGCATGCCCTCCACATGCCGTCGCACATCTTCACGCGCGTCGGCGCGTGGCAGGATTCGATCGATTCGAACATGGCCTCGGCAGCGGCCGCGAAGAAGGCCAACTCGCCGGCGGAAGAGCTCCACGCGATGGACTACCAGACGTATGCGTACCTCCAGCTTGGCCGCGACACCGATGCGATGCGCGTCCAGTCCGAAACGGACGCGACCCTCGCCCGCGTCGAAGCCGGCAGCGGATACAACTTCGCGGCGGTGTACGCCGCGACCGCGATTCCCGCGCGCGTGGCGCTCGAACGCGGCGCCTGGAAGGACGCGGCCAATCTCAAGCAGCGATCCAGCTCGTTTCCGCACGCCGACGCAGCCGCGACCTTCGCGCGCATCCTCGGCGCGGCGCGCAGCGGTCAGGCCGCCGCCGCCCGCAAGGACCTCGCGACGCTCGCGCCCGTCCCGGCCGCGTTGAAGGAAAAGGAGCCGTACTGGTCGAATCAAGTCGCGATTCAGCTGAAAGCCGCCGAAGCGTGGACGCTTCACGCTGAAGGCAAGACCGCAGAGGGGATCGCGCTCCTTCGGCAGGCTGCGGATCAGGAAGACGCGAGCGAAAAAAGTCCCGTGACGCCGGGGCCGATCGCCCCCGCGCGCGAGCTGCTGGCCGAGCTCCTGCTCGAAGCAAAACAGCCCAAAGAAGCGCTCATCGAATTCGAGAAGTCGATGACGCGCGAACCAGAACGATTCCGATCGATCGCCGGCGCGATGCGCGCGGCCCAGGGCGCCGGTGACACGGTGAAGACGAAGAAATACGCCGGGGAGCTGCTGACGCTCGCGAAGGGAGCGGCGCCCGGACGCCCGGAGATCACGGAAGCGCAGAAATACGCGAAATAGCTATTTTCGTAGGGCGGACTGATCTCTAAGTCCGCCCTCATTCGCGTGGATTCAGGAATCGCGGATTTGGGAACCAATCCGCGCTACGTACGTTTGGGGGCTTTCCATGCGACGCCACCTCCTGGTCATCATTCTCGTCGTCACGGTCGCAGCCGGCCTTCGTCTGGTCGCGCAGCGGGCCGCGGCGCCTGCGACCGCGACGCCGACGCCGCAGGGCACGCCGACCGAGAACGGACTCGCCGGATTCGCGAAGATCCTCTGCTCCGCCGTGTTCGTGTCGGGCCGCGACGCCGACGAAGCCGCGAAGAACAGCGCGTACATGTTCATGCCGGCCGCCGAGCAGAGCTCTGTGAAGTACGTCGTCGACAAGTACTACAAGTCGGTCAAGGCCTCGTTCGGCGAGGCGACGAGAGAGGCCAGGTACTACAGCGATCAGGGCTGCATCATCCAGATTCCCGGCAAGCCCGGCATCTCCTTCACGCGGGTGCCGGTGACGACGACGCTGCCGGAGGCGAGCACGCAGGCATGGCCGATGGGCGACCAGCCTGACAAGACGCCGTTTCCTGCGGGAATCGATCGCGCGAAGGTCGACGCAGCCGTCGATGCCGCCTTCGCCGATCCCGCGGCGCTCACCGCCGCTTTCCTCGTCGTCTACAAAGGACGCATCGTCGCCGAGCGCTACATGCCGGGGATCACGAAGGACACGCAGCTCGAGAGCTGGTCCATGGGCAAGAGCATCGCGTCGACGCTCTTTTCGCTGCTGGTGAAGGATGGCACCTACACGCTGGAGCAGCCGGCGCCTGTGCCGCTGTGGCAGAAGCCGGGCGACCCGCGTGCCGCCATCCGCAATATCGATCTGCTCCACATGAGCGCCGGGTTGAAGTTCGTGGGCAATCAGGAGCCCGGCGCCTCGAACACCGGCACCGTGCTCGATCACTATTACATCTACACCGGCGCGGTCGACTCCTACGAGTACTCGATCACCCGGCCGCTCGAGTTTCCGCCGAACACCGTGGGCCGCTATCGCAACTGCGATCCGCTGACGATCGGCTACCTCATCAAGCTGGCGGTCACGAAGCGCGGCGAACAGTACCTCACGTTCCCGCAGCGTGCGCTCTTCGACAAGATCGGCATTCGCCGGCAGGTACTCGAAACCGATCCGTTCGGCAACTTTCTGATTACCGGCTACGACTACGGCACCGCGCGGAACTGGGCGCGGATCGGCCTGCTGTATCTGCAGGACGGCATGTGGCAGGGTCAGCGCATCCTGCCCGAGGGCTGGGCGAAGTTCGTCAGCACGCCGGCGCCGGCCTGGACGCGACCGGAATACGGCGGTCTCTTCTGGATCAACGGCGTCGGCAACTGGAATCTGCCGCCTGAGACCTATCTTGCCGCCGGTGCCGGAGGACAGAACACCTGGATCGTTCCGTCGCACGATTTGGTCATCGTGCGAATGGGACACATGCGCGGCCAGACGACGGCGCGGCGCGCGACCAACACCGCGCTGAGTTTGATCATGGAAGCGGTGAAAAAACCATGAATCCGGGGATCTGTTGAGCTGGGGATCCGGGGTTTCTCAATTGGTGACTTCGGTGGTTCGGGTCGCGCGGTTCAGAGTCCTGGCGGGACTGTTAGTGGCGATGGCCGTGCTGGCGGTGCCGGCGGCGGTGGCGCGACAGACGGAGAGCACGCTCTGGATTACGCTCGGCGACATCGATCAGCTCGTCGAGGCCGACCCCTACACCTTCAAGGAAATCCGGCGCATCACGACCGATCCCAGGCTGCACGGGCTCGCGATTTCCCGCGACGGATCGAAGGTGTACGTCGCGAGCGACAAGACCGGCAACTTCCAGATCATCGACGCGCGGAAGGGTGCCGTCGTCAATCAAATCGAACTTGGAAAGGATCCCAACCAGCTCACGCTGACCCGCGATGGACGCTTCGCGTACGTGCCACTTCGCGGTGAGGATGCGATTGCCGTCGTGCAGCTCGAGCCGCTCGCGCTCGTGAAGAAGATTCCGGTGCCGAAGGGACCGCACGACGCGTACACGTCCTGGGACGGTTCGCGAATCTTCGTCGGCGCGCAGTACGGGAACGCCGTCATCGTGATGGACCCGCTCAAGCAGTCGCTGCTGTACAACCTGAAGACGGAAGACGGCGTGCGGCCGCTGGCGCCGACGAGGGACGGGCGCACGATTTACGCTGCGCTGTCCAACCTCATCGGCTTCGTCGTCGTCGACAGCGAGAAAGGGGTCACGCGCAAGGTCGAGTTGGGAACCCTGCCCGAGGGTCTGCCCCGCCCGTATCTCGAGACGTTCACGCACGCGCTCCACCTGTCGCCGGACGAGCGCGAGCTCTGGGTCAGCGACTGCATCAATGATCTCATTCGAATCGTCAGTCTGCCCGACATGAAGGAGACGGCGCAGATCCGCGTCGGCCATTTTCCACACTGGTTCACCATGCGATCCGACGGCAAGGTGCTCTTCGTGAGCCTGTGGTATTCGGATGCCGTCGCGGCGATCGACATCGCGAGCCGCAAAGTTCTCGCGAACATGCAATTTGCGCGTCAGAGCGGGCCGAAGCGCATTGCGGTTGCGCCGAAGGTGAGCCGATGAGGCGCTGAGGCTATGAGGCGCGGAGGCGCGGAGTTCTAGCTGGCGCTTGTCAGGGAGAGGAGCGCCTCGAGGTGGCCGCGCGCCATGTCAACCGCGGAGAAGCGGCTTGCCGTCGCCAGTCCAGCCTCCACAAGCGACGCGCGCAGCCGTTCGTCGTCGAGCAATCTTTCGATCGCCTTCACCCGTTCGTCCGTTTCTCCCGCAAGCAGCGTGTTGCATTCGTGTGCGGCGTACTCGGTCAGCCCTCCCTTGGCCGGCAGCACGGTCGGGATGCCGCACGCCATCGCCTCCAACCCGGGAAGGCCGAATGCCTGATAGTGGGAGGGGTCGAAGAGCAGATCGCAGCTTGCATAGAGAGCAGCCATCGCGTGGCGGCTGGTTACCAACCCTGCGTTGTCGTGAGGGCACTCGAGCCGAGGGCCGCGGATCAGCGCTCTATCGTCACAACCAAAGAGGACGGCTTCGAAGTCGTCTCGACGCTGCCACAACCGATTGAGCGTCGTCACTGCGTCCGGCCAGCCACGCCATGGGCTCGAGGGCCGCGCCTGGACAAGAATGCGGCGACGCGGCCCTGGAACGCGAGGACTCCGCGGATAGAAAACGTGCAGGTCGACGCCGATTGGAACGACTGTCGACTCGTATCCATGCTCGGTTGACAGTTTCTCGGCGAGCCACCGGCTGGTCACGACGCGAGCGTCGACCAGGCCGTAGCTGTCCACGATGCGTTTCCGGCCCTCACGATCATCTTCGGGAAGGAACCAGACTTCATAGTCCTGAACGAAGTACATCGCCCGCAGGAATGGCCGCCGGCGGCGAATGGCCGGCAGCCACTCGGTTGCTGTTGGCCAGAACGTCGTCACGACGACATCCACATCTGGGAATCCCTCGGCTAGCGCGTCGAGAGTGCGATAAACGAGCGGCCTCGTGTACAGGGTGAATGCATCCTCATTCGCGATATCGCCGATCGTCACGAGAACGACGGCATGCCCCTCGAGCGCTAGGCGATTCACGATATCCACAATGGCGAGGACTCCACCGCAGACATCGAATCTCCAGACCAGCACGGCGACGCGCAGCCCGCCTTTCTGAGGAAGCGCCTTCGCGTACGCGGGAGTGACATATTGGCGCTTCTTCTGCTCAGGGTCGACGAATCCGGTCGGTTGCGCAACGGCATTGCCTGAACTGCCTCGAGAAAGCGTCTGCTGCACGGCGTTTCGAATATGCGCTGGAGCCACTGCAACCTTGCGCACAACTTCGCCCGCGCCGCCAATCGACCATGCATCGAGCGTCATTGCCCAGAGCTTCCGCCAGCCATCGGTGCGCTTCTCCGACCCATTCGTGCGTCGCGGCACCGTGTCGCCGTTCACCGCGTCGGAGTCAAGGTCCGCTTCAAGCGCATCTCTCAGATATTGCAAGGGATTTCGCTGCAGAAACGCCTCATACTCGACCAGATACCTCTCAGCCCATCGCTGGTCGAAGATGCGCCTGTTTCGAAGGTAGCGCTCTCTCGACTTTCCGAAGCTCGCGCCGCCGCGGTGGTACACGAAGGCATCATCCGCGACGACGGTCCGCCAACCCTCCGCGGTAACTTTCATGGAGTAGTCGGATTCTTCACAGTACCCGTCGCCGTAGATTTCGTCGAAGGTGCCGAATCGTTCGAGAGCCGACCGCGTGATGAGCAGGCAGAAGCCGACCGCGGTCACCACGTCCGGGTAGTCTCGCCGCGAGTAAGCCGCAACGACTTCAGCCATCGTGAAGACGCTCAGCCCCGGAGCCATCTGAACTGTGAGATTCACCGCGGCATTCGATGTCGGATTCACGAGAGCAATACGAGAATCCGAGCGTGCGCACCGGATCAAGGCATCGAGCCACCCTGGCGTGACGACGGTGTCGCTGTTCAGCAGGCAGGCAAATGGCGCGGTCGTGGCCAAGAGCCCGCGATTTGCGGTGCGGACAAAGCCGAGGTTTCGCTCATTGGTCAATACTTCGACTCGCGCATCCGCGCCAGCCACTGATCGCAGGTACCGAGCCACCTGCTCATCGCTGGCGTCATCGACGACGATGACGCGAAACGGTGGCGTGGTGTGAGCGCGGACGCTTGAAAGGCAGTGGTCCAGCGCGTCCAAAGCGTTGTGAGCAGGGATGACGATGTCGCAGGCATCGCCCTCAGCACGGGGCGTCTTGCGATGACCCGTGACCATTACCTTGCTGGTCTCATCGTCATAAGATAGATCTCATGGATCTTCTCTTCGGTGCACGATCGATTGCGATCGCGTTGTCGGCTGTCACAATAGCGCTCGGGACTGCGGACCAGACCCCGCGCGGGCCGGTGCAGCGAAACGAGCTCACGACGAAGTACTTGAAGGTGCTCGTCACGCCGCTCGATCGGCTCGCCACACCGGGCAGCCGGATTACGCTCGCACTCGACATCACGCCGGGCCCGAAAATCCACGTCTACGCGCCCGAGCAGCAGGACTATATTCCCGTCAGCCTCAAGCTGGACCCGTCGACCGACTTCAAGGCGTCCCCGGCGAAGTTCCCGCCGTCGCAGCCGCTCTTCCTCGCGCCGATAAACGAGACCGCCAGGGTCTACGACAAGCCGTTTCAGATCGAGCAGGAGATCACGCTCGCGCGCAGTGCCACGCTGGTCAAACGCGCGGCCTCGCGGGACACGCTCGTCGTCACCGGCGCGCTCGCGTATCAGGCGTGTGATGACCGTGTCTGCTATCGCCCCGACAGCCTTCCGATCACGTGGAAGATCGGACTGGTCCCCACCGAACGATGACCGCAGGGGGCTCGTCTGCCCTACAGTGGTTCGAGCGAACCTGCCGCCTTGATCTCCAGGCCTTTCTGGCCAGCGGGGCGCGACTCGTGTGCCCGGCATCCGAAAACCCGCGCGTCAGCGTCATCGTAGCTCTCTGGAACCGCGCCGAGTTGACCTTTCGCGCGCTGAGATCGGTCTGCGAGGAGCGCGAGATCCCGGTAGAAGTCGTGCTTGTAAACAATGCCTCGACCGATGAGACACCTGACCTGCTGAAACGCATCGTCGGTGCGACGGTACTCACCAACGCCGAGAATCTCGGTTTCACGCTCGCCGCCAATCAAGGCGCGGGAGCTGCCCGCGGCGAACTCTTTCTCTTCCTGAACAGCGATGCCGTCTTGTCCCCCGGCGCTCTGCTGAGTCTGACCCAAGCCATCGATCGATCCAGGGCGATTGGTGCGGTTGGCGGCAAACTCATCTGGCCGGACGGGACTCTCCAGGAAGCCGGGGGAATCGTGTGGGCCGACGGATCCTATGAATCGGTCGGTCGCGGTCGCGATCCGCTCGAGGCGCCGTTCGCCCTCGAGCGCGACGTGGACTTCTGTTCGGGCGCGGTGTTGCTGACGAGACGCGATCTGTTCCTGCGGCTTGGCGGGTTCGACGAGCGATACCGGCCCGCGTACTACGAGGACGTCGACTATTGCGTGCGGTTGGCCCAGGAGGGCTTCCGTGTCGTCTACGAGCCACGCGCGCTCGCCACGCACGTGGAGTTCGCCAGCAGTCCGTCGGCCGGTGACGCCGTCAAACTGCAGCGCGAACGTCAAGCCATCTTCGTCAATCGACACCGGGAGTGGCTCGCGCAACGGCCGGTCCGTTCCGAGCCTCGCCGGTAACGGGGTGCTAACGACCCTTCGGACGACCCATGAAGACGCGGGCGGCAGCTCGGAGAGGGCCTGTTATCCGCCAACTGGCTGACTGAAGCAGCGCGGCGACATGATGTTTCGCGCTGGCAAGTTCATGCGTCGTCTGCGCGTTTCGCTGTTCGAGATTCGATACCTGATCGCTGAGGGTCGTCACATCCTGTCCGAGATTTGACGCTTGCCGTGTGAGATGAGATACCTGCTGCGTGAGATCGGATACCCGCTGCGCGAGATCGGATGTCTGCTGCTCGAGAAGAGCCCCACGCTCCTCGAGATCTGCGGCGTGCCGCCCGAGCGTGTCCCGCTCCGACTCGAGGTGATTGACACGCTCGGACAGATTCTCGCGCGCCGTTTCGATCGTAGACACATGTTGACGCAGCGCGGTGTGCTGTTCCTCAAGATCGGTGGCGTGACTTCGCCCGGCCTCGATCAACGGTCCGAACAGCGACGCCGCGCGATCGAATTCATGCTTGACGTCGTCGAGCGTTTCGTAAGCTCTGGCTGCCCCATTCTGTGAGCGCAGCAGCACGCTGAATGCGTCGGAGGTTCGCGTGAGCCACTCAGAGAGAGGAAGGGCCAAACCGTCCGGTTCAACCTCGACCCGATGGTGGCACAGGTCGGGCCTCAAGAAATCCGCCACATCTGTCTCGGCAGTCCGTGATTGGGACGGCCAGGTGACCTCGAGCTCCGGCGACATCCGCGTGATGACCGCTTTCCAATCGCTGAGAAGATCGCGGTAAGCAACGAACGTTCTGACGGTGTTCCGGGTCTCGACCTCCGCATCCAGCACATGACGAAGCCACATCAGCAGCGATTGTTCTCGCGAAAGGCGATTCCTGATCTCAAGGGAACGCGCGACTTCAAATGGACTCCGAATTGGGATGATTGCCGCCGGCGTGATGCGCTCCGCCCGTAACACACGCATCCAGAACGGAACCAGCCTGCACAGGCGTGGATCCTTCACAACGAAGAGCGGTGCGTCACCAAACTCCTGCGTGAGCAAGGATCGGCATTCGTCGACGAACTGCCTGGCCTTCGGCGAGTCAACCCAGTCAGGCTCCAATCTGCCCCACGCATCCCATCGGCTGCCGACAGCTTGAAGAAGCCGATCGTGGAAGTCCGCGAGCGCGGCGGATTCCGCGTATCCGGCCGGATTGCCCTCGTCCGCCGGCAGAGGTGTTCGCGGCACGGGAAGACCGAGGCGCTGCAGCGCGCCCGAGAGGGCGGAGGTGCCGCTGCGATGCATGCCGAGGATCAAAAGTACGCGTCGAGTCACGGCGTTTCGCGAGACCGGACCTTCATACTATTACTCGCCAGCCTGATCGAACTCGCCGCGCCTGTACGATGGAAAGTAGTAGTCCTCGCCGCCCGCTCTGGCGGCGAGATTCGCGTAGGCGGCGGCATCGAGCACACGCCCACAGACGTATACCGGCCGGCTGCCCGTCGACCAGCCGCGTTTGAAGAAGGTCAGACCATCCTCCTCTGCACGGCTGGTGCCGGCCGCTCCGCCGAGGCTGAGCCAGTGCGTGCGAGGCGTGAACCAGTCGATTGCCGCGGCATACAGTCCGTATGACGCCATCATCGCGCGGCCTTCAGCCGACGTTGCGCCTAGGTGCGCATACGCGAGGTCGTCCTGCGCATACCAAAGATGCAGACCTACGGTCACGCGTTCATGTGACGCGCGAAACATCACCATGCCGGGCACGGCGAGCTGCCTCGCGAAGCTGTCGCGTGAAAAAGCGCGCATTCCCGCAAGCCGATGTTTCCGGACAAGCACACCGAAGAGGGCGACCCAGTCATCCAGAAACGCGAGCGGGGTTTCGCACCGCTCGATGTCCAGAACACGCAACGCCCTCGCGGTGTAACGACGATGATGCCGCGAGACCGGCGCTGCAGCACGCTGCCTCAGGTCGACGATGAAATGTTCCTTGAACGGCACGACGGTGTCGAAGCAGCTTCGCAGGCTGTCCAGCCCGATCGTCGCAAATGGATCGGTCACGATTGTCAGGCTGACCAGATCGCTCGACAGCGATTGGACGTCCTCACACAGGGCGTCCCATCGCTCACAGGCAAAGATGGGATAGCAGCCGGTCGCGTCGTCGCGATCCGAACCTGGCACACGACGCCGTAGGACCCACCCGCGACAGTGTGGAAGGAAGACAGGACTTCCGAACTCTGAGAAGGCTTCGGCGTACTGGGGGTGGCGATACCCCGCGTCAGCCGTGCCGGCCGGCCCGTGCAGTGATGTCGTGGCCATGCTCCACGGCGTATCGGACGATCTCGCAGACTCCGGCAACATCATCGCTCGTCAGGGCCGTGCCCGTCGGCAGGCACAGGACCCTCGACGCGAGATCATCGGTCACGGGAAGGGTCCGTACGGGCTGGCCGTCAGGCCGGACGTACGGCGACATGCGGTGACAGCCGGGATAGAAATACCGTCGAGCCAGCACCTGTTCGGCCCAAAGCACGCGTTGGAGCAGATCGCGGGTGATGCCCGTGAATTCGGCGTCGATTTCTGCGACCACGAACTGATAGTTCGGCGTATCCTTCGCCTCGAACTCAATCAACGTCACCCCGGGAAGACCCTGCAGGTCACGCGCGTACTGCGCGAGATGCCGGCAGTTGACGTTGACGACTGCGGCAAACGCTTCGAGCGACGTCAGACCCATCGCCGCTCCGACCTCGCTCATCTTTGCGTTTGTCCCGACTGACACCACCTCGTCGTAGTCGGCGAAGCCGAAGCTTCGCATGAGGGCAACCTTTTCGGCCAAACCGTGGTCGTCAGTCGTGACCGCGCCCCCTTCAAAAGTCGTGACTGGCTTTGTCGCGTGGAAACTGAACACCTCGGCATCACCGAAGCCGCCGATCGGCCGACCGTGATGGCTGCAACCGAAGGCCTGCGCTGAATCGAAAAACAGGTAGAGATCGTGCCGGGCTGCAATCGCCTCGAGCGCTTCTACATCGCACGCGCGTCCCCACAGGTGCGCCGCGAGAATCGCGCTGGTCCGCTCGGTGACTTGTCTTTCGACATCGCGCGGATCGATGTTGTGGGTGCGCCGATCGATATCGCAGAACACGGGCGTCAGTCCGGACCATTGCACGGCGTGCGCGGTCGCGGCAAACGTAAACGACGGGACGATGATGTCCCCGGTCAGCGCGCAGGCTTTGAGGAGGATCTCGAGACCAGCGGTCGCGTTGCAGGTCACGAGACAATGCGCGATACCCAGCCGCTGAGACAATGTGCGTTCGAATTCCTCGACGTACGGTCCGTCGTTCGTCAGCCATTGACGATCGAACATGGTATTCAGCCGGCGGAAGAGCGCGTCGCGGTTGACCTGGTGTGGCCGCCCGACATGAAGGGGCTCACGAAAACGCGGCGCGCCGCCGAAAATCGCCAAGTCAGACAGTTTCATGCGGTGACAACCACCACGCGAGGAGATGCCGATGCGGCAAGAGTCAGGTCGCGGCGAGTATACTCCGGTCGGAGCGTCGACTGCCGTGTCCACGCCGCAGCAACTGATTTCCGCGGCCTGTGAAGAAGATCTCATCGCCCATGGCGACAGCTTTCGTGGCGCCGGGTATACCAAATCGCCGCGCGAAGCCGACGATCGGTACGCGCTGATGCTGGGCGTCATCCGCGATCAGCGCAGTCCGGTCTCGCTCCTGGATTTCGGCTGCGGTCTCGGACACCTTCTCGATCATCTTCAGCAACATCCCCCCGCTCGTGAAATTCGATACACCGGACTCGATCTCTCGGCCAAGTACCTCGCAGCCGCCAGACGCCGTCATCCCGCCGCCGAATTCATCCAGATGGACGTGCTGGAATCGGACGCCGAGCTGCCTGATTACGACTACGCGGTGCTGAATGGCCTCTTCAATTACCGTGGCGGCATCGACTATCAGACCATGCTCGAGTATTGGCGCAGTCTCGTGACGGTCGTGTATCGTCACTGTCGCATCGGACTGGCGTTCAATGTGATGTCCAAGATCGTCGACTGGGAGCGTGACGATCTCTTCCACCTGCCGTTCGACACGATGGCCGAATTCGTGGGGACGAAGCTCAGCCGGCACTTCGTCGTCCGTCACGACTACCGGGCGTACGAGTACACCACCTATGTCTACCGGCAGCCGAGCGGAGAGTAATCGCCTGGCGTCGGCGATCGCGTATGGCAAATCCGCGCGGGTCTACGATGCGCTGTGTCGCCACAAGGATTATGCAAGCGCCAGCTTGAAGCTTCGCGACATCGTGCGGCGAGTGACGCCGGAGGCCTTCAGCCTGCTCGACGTCGCATGCGGCACTGGCCGCCACCTGGAACACCTCAGTCGGGATTTCCGCGCCGAAGGTCTCGATCTCAGTCCCGACATGCTCGCAGTGGCGCGAGCGCGCTGTCCGGATGTTCACTTCCACGAGGGCTCGCTCGTGGACTTTGCTGTGGCCGGCCGGTACGACGCAGTCACATGTCTGTTCGGCTCAATTGGACACGCCCGCACGCGCGACGGACTCAACCGTGCCGTTGCGAGCATGGGGCGGCACCTGGAGTCCGGCGGCGTGCTCGTCATCGAACCCTGGATTACGCCCGCTGCCTTCTCGACTGGACGGCTGGTCTGCGACACGGTGAACGATCCAGATCTCAAAGTCACGAGAATGTACGTGACCGAGCGCGAGGGCGACGTCTCGATCTTCGACGAGCATTACTTGGTCGCGACCGCGGACGGTGTCGAGCACTTCACCGAGCGGCATGAGCTTGGACTCTTCACCGACGTTCAATACCGCCACGCGTTCCGCAATGCGGGGCTCGATGTGGTCGACATTTCCGAAGACCTGTTTGGCTACGGTCTGTACGTGTGCCGCGCGGCGTCGTGACTCATCGCACTGGTGATGAACAGCATCTCCCTTGTCGCAACAACGACCTGGAATTCGGTGGACCTCGCGTACACGTTCATTACCCATTACCAGAAACTCGGCTTCGAGCGTTTGCTGGTCATGGATTTCCAGTCGACGGACGGAACGCAGGACATTCTCAGGGACGAGCAGTGGCGCGAACTTGTCGACCTGGTGCCCTTCCCCGGCTTGTCTGGACTTGACTCGTCGAATCTCCTGTTGTCGCGGGCGCGTGAGCGCTACGGGGCTGACGCGTGGTGCCTGTTCTGCGACCCCGATGAGCTGCTCGTCGTGCCCGGTATGTCTGTCAAGACTGCTATTCCGAACGTGCTCTCACTCGGTGCGGCGGCCTGTGAACTACCCCGGTTCAACGTCACCGCTCCACGCTCGATCGCCCATACAAGCGAAGCACGACTTACTCCGCTGGATGCGCTGACGCTTCGAATAGAACGACGTCACGAGCGACAGCCCGAGCGCGATCTCCATGAAAACGTCCTGGTACCGCCGTGGATCTTCACCGCGATCGGCGGCAAGGTCCTGGTGCATCTTGCGCACGCGGTGGCGATCAGCGACGGCGATCACCACGCCCGTACATCTGGCGGCACGCTGAGCACGTGTCCGCCGGAGATGTACCTTTTGCACTATCCGTTCAGAAGCTATCCCGAGTTTTGCAGGAAGATTGAACAGGCAAGAGCTGACTTTGAAACCAACCCTCAGCTGCCTCAGTCGTATGGCTGGCACCTGCGCCGATGGATCGCTCTCGCCGATGCCGGTCTATTGCGCCGCGAATACCTCGACCAGTTCATCGCCGATGAGGACGTCGACCAGTTGATTCACTCGGGCGCAATTACTGTCGATTGCCGCGTATCGCTGTTCCACCGCTGAGTTCTAGCCGTCTCGTTCAGGACTCCGCCAGAGCAGTGCCCGTCAACATGCCCACATAGGCGGCCGCGACTTCAGTGCCGGTTCCCTGGACTGTGATATGCGCGCCATCAATCAGGATCGCGTGGTCGCAGAAATGACCAATGATGTGTGGCACATGGCTTACCAGCACGATCGTGTGCCCGGCGGCGTGCAATTGACGAAACCGCTCCTCGCACTTCGCCTTGAAGCCGGCGTCACCCACCGCGAAAATCTCGTCGAGCACCAGCACATCGCGCACCGCCGCGAAGGCGACGGCGTAGCCCAGCCGTGAGGCCATGCCGCTCGAATAGTGCTTCAGCTTCAGGTTCGCGAAGCGTTCCAGCTCCGCGAACGCCAGAATCTCATCCATCCTCCGCCGAAGCTCCGGCAGCGTGAGCCCCATCACCGCGCCGACCAGACAGACGTTGTCGATGGCGTCGAGCTCGGGGTTCCATCCCACACCGAGCTCGAGGATCGGCGTCAGCGGACCGCGGACCGTGACATCACCGGAATCAGGCGTGTAGACGCCGCAGAGGATCTTCAGCAACGTGCTCTTGCCGCATCCGTTGCGCCCCATGATCCCCAGGGTTTCGCCGCGCTTGACGCTCAGGCTGATGCGATCGAGCACCTGCAGTCGCTCGAAGCGTCGCGGTTCGAGCAACCCGAGCATGTGCTCGCGTACCGTGTCGCGCCGAACCGACGGAATTCGGAAGGCCTTCGACACGCCAGTTACTTCGATGACGGTCACAGGAACTCCGCCGCCCTTGGGGCGAGTCGCCTGAACAGCGCCCACCCGACGCCCAGTGAGATCGCGACGACGCCCGCAAGGCACGCGTGCGCAGTCGCCGTGGGAATGACCCCGCGGACCAGCACGTCGCGCGAGAATTCAATAACGGCCGTCGGCGGCCACAGATACAGATAAAAGTGAAACCTCTCAGGTAGGATGCCGAGCGGATAGATGATCGGTGCCAGGAAAAAACCCGCCTGCGAGACGACGTCCCAGACCTGGTTCAAGTCCCGATATCGGAGAAACAACACGCTCGAGCCGAGCGCGAAACCCATGACGATCAGAATGAAGCTCACACAGTAGACGACGAACATCAACATGCCTGCCACACTGGGCATCCGTCCAGCCCCCGCGAGGAACAGCAGGATGATCATGATGAAGACCGCCAGCGTGATGACCGCGTTCGAAATCGACGTCACCACCAGAATCCATGATGGACACTTCGCCTTCGACAGCAGGAACCCTTTCGCGTGCAATGAGGTCAGGCCAACCTTTGTGCTCTCGGCAAAGAAATCCCAGAGGAAGAGCCCGATGATGAGATTGAGCTTGTAATTGGGCTCCGACGCGAACAGGAACGAAAAGACGCCCATGAGGAGCACGAACATCGTGAGCGGCTTGAGCAGCGCCCAGACGAAGCCGCCGACAGTTCCGTAATAGCGGACCTTGAAGTCGGTCCGTATGAGTGTCCAGACGAGACCCGCGCGTGCCCGGCCCGCCGCCGCGTCCGCGTCAGCGCGGAGTCGATCCGCTGGCACCGGGCCGATCTCGGTTCCTGCTGAGGCATTCGTCATTACCGGGCGTCTCGGGCGCGATCTCCCTGATCTCCTCGCATCGGCGCAGAGCCGCTCCAGCATTACCCTGCAGCTCTTCGACCTTGACCAGCCCCAGCCGTGCGGGCACGTTCAAGAAATCGTACAGGAGCGTCTCCTCATAGAACGATCGCGCCCGTTCCGGCTGGCTCTCGACGAGCGCCAACGCCCCCAGCCCGTTCAGACCGTCGGGCGACCTCGGGTCGAGCTCCCGAACCTTTTGGAACGCGGCGGCGGCGCCCTTGAGCTGCCCCACTTCGAGCAGGCACACGCCGAGCTTCGCGTAAATCGCCGGCTCGTCCGTTCTGGCGTGAAGCGCGGTCGTGAACGCGCCGATCGCCTCATCATGGCGGCCGGCATCGTGCAGCGCCTCCCCCAGCAGCAATTGCGCGTGCCAGGATTCGGGCGCCTTGTCCGTGGCCTCCGAAAACAACATCACCGGATCACCCCAGACGGCATTGCGCAGCAGCGTGTGCATCGAGAGCAAGGCGAGCACGGCGGCGAGGACGCCGCGAAAGACGAGCCTGGCGAGACGCCTCTCCTCCCACCGCAGCCACGCCGCGAGCCGCGCGACACCGGCGCCCAGCGCGAGAAACAACCCGCAACTCGCGAGATAGACCCGCTGCTCCGCCATCGGCTCCCCGCGGCCCAGAATGACGAGCGCGGCCGACGGCACGAGCGTCGCCAGGAACCACAGAATCCCAAGCGTGACGGCGCCTTCGACGCGCCGCATCGACCAGGCCACCCCGCCGAGCACGCCGAGCACCGTGACGGACAGCAGCGCCCGCGCATCGACCCATCCGACCGGCGCGAGCTCGTGAAAGATCGTCTGCTGGCCCCCAGGCCTCAGCAGCATCGTCAGATACCGGCGGGCGACGTCGAGCTCGAGTGGCAGAAAACTCCAGTCCACCTGGACCTGCCCGCGGTGCTCGATTGCCGTGAACACGGCGAGACGGACCGCCACGGCCAGCACCGCCACGCCGATGAGCGGCACATGCATCATCCGCATCCGCCGCGATCGTTCAGCGGCCGTCCCGGGCAGCACCAGCCGGTCGTAGGCGAGCGCAACCACGACGAACATCGCTGCGGTTTCCTTGGACGCGAGTGCCAGGATCCAGAGTCCGAACGTCGCGAACAGCCAGCCGGCGGCGCCGCCCAGCATCCACCTGCGCGCCGTGTCGAGCGCGAGCAGAAAGAACATCGTGCAGAGCAGCTCTGCCCGTCCGCTGACGTAGCCGACGGCCTGCGTCATCATCGGGTGCACGGCAAAAAGCGCCGCGGCGAGAAAGGCGGCCAGACGGCGGCCCGTCGCGCGGCGCGTGAAATCGAACAGCAGCGCCACGTTGAGCATGTGCAGCAGCACGTTCGTGACGTGAAATCCGAACGGCGCCGGCCCCCAGATCGTGCGATCGATCGCGTAGGACAGGTTGACGACGGGACGCGTGACCTCGTGGAGCACGATGCCGCGCAGGTCGAGCAGACTCCGAAGCGAGCGGTTCTCGACGACGAGACGACGATCGTCGTAGACGAAGGGGTTGTGCAGCGCGTTGACGTAGACCAGGCCGGCGAGCACGACGGCAACGCCGGCCAGGAGCCAGTATCGCGGCGCGCCCCGCATGAAACGGTCAGTCAAAGCCGAAGATAGTGTATGACGGTCACCGACGCATGGCGCCGCTGCGAATCCTTCATGTCACGCCGTATTCGGGCGACGCCTGGGCGTACGGCGGCATTGCGCGGCTGGCGGCGACGCTCACGCGTGACCTCGCGCGCCGCGGACACGCGGTGACCGTCTGCACGACCGATGCCTGCGACCGGACGACGCGGCTTCCGGCGCCGGCGACTGTTGGTCGGCCATCGCGGCCCTGGCCGCCTGTCCGCACCGACGCTGGCGTCGTGATGCGCGTGTTTCCCAACATCTCAAATCGCCTGGCCTATCAGCAGCTTTTCTTCCCTCGTGGTCTCGAACGGTTCATGCGCGAGCACGCCGCCGACTTCGACATCGCCCATCTCCATGCCTGCAGGAATGTCCCGGGCGCGATTGCGGCGCGTCATCTGCGCCGGGCGAACGTTCCGTTCGTCCTCGCACCGAACGGCACCGCGCCACGGCTCGAGCGCCGCGTTCGAGCAAAGCGGCTCTACGATTCGCTGATCGGCGATCGGATTCTGCGCGACGCCGCGCGGGTGATCGCCGTTTCTCAGGCCGAGGTGGCGCAACTGCGCGCCCTCGACGTACCGTCGCGGTCGATCGCGGTCCTGCCGAACCCCGTTGACCTGTCCGAATTCGATGAGCCGCTCACGCGCGGCGGCTTTCGCGGCCGCTTCGGACTCGATGCCCGGCCCGTCGTGCTGTTTCTCGGAAAGCTGACGCCGCGCAAGCGCGTCGATCTGCTCGTTGAGGCGGTCGCGCAGATCGACCAGAGCGATCCCACGCTCGTCATCGCCGGCAACGACATGGGAAGCGGCGCGGCCGTGAAAGCGGCGGTTCGCTCAGCGGGCCTCGAGCGTCGCGTCCGATTCACCGGTCTCCTGCCCGGACGCGAGCGGCTCCAGGCGCTCGCGGATGCCGATGTCGTCGTCTATCCGTCCGAGCACGAGATCTTCGGCCTCGTGCCGCTCGAGTCGCTGCTCGCCGGCACGCCGGTCGTCGTCGCCGGCGATTCCGGCTGCGGCGAGATCATTCGCGCGATCGGCGGCGGTCAGGTCGTCAAGGCAGCCGACGCCGTGGCGCTGGCTGATGCGATCAAAGTTGTGATCAAGGATCCAGTGCATTGGCGGGGCGAAGCGGCGCGCGCAGCGGCTCAAGTACGGAATCTGTTCGGAAATGACGCCGTCTGCAACGAATTGGTGGACCTTTACCGTGCGATACTTTCGGCGACCTAAGGGGACGGGGGTCGATTGTGGAAAACTCCGCTGACACCGTCAACGCTGGGCCTTGGGAGTTTTCCACAATCGACCCCCGTCCCCCTGTCAGCTTCGTCGTGCCCGTCCGCAACGGCGAACGGTGGATTCGAGACGTGATCGGCGCCATCGCGGGTCAGCGCGACGGCCGTCCGTTCGAAATCATCGTCGTCGACGACCGGAGCGAGGATCGGACCGCGGACATCCTGCGCGAGATGGCCGATGCCTTTCACCTGCGCGTCATCCGCGGACGCGGACACGGCGCCGCAGCGGCGGTGAACACCGGGGTTGTTGCCGCACGTTTTCCGATCATCTGTCAGGTCGATCAGGACGTCGTGATCCACGACGGCTGGATGCAGCGGCTGGTCTCCGCACTGGACGATCCGGACGTCGCCGCGGTGCAGGGCTGTTACCTGACCGATAGGACGGCCAGTGTCGCGGCGAGGGTCATGGGCTTCGACCTCGAGCATCGCTATGCGGCGCTTCAAGACGGCCGGACCACGCACGTCTGCACGGGCAATTCGGTCTATCGAACGGAAGCACTGTATCGCGTCGGCCTCTTCGACGAACAACTCGGCTACGGCTACGACAACGATATGAGCTATCGCCTGGAGCAGGCTGGATACCGGCTCGTCTTCTGTCGTGCCGCGACGAGCACGCACCGGTGGCGCGACAGCCTCTGGGGCTACTGCGTGCAGCAGTATGGGTTCGGCTACGGGCGTCTGGACCTCGTCGCCAAACACCGGGATCGGCTGGCCGGCGATTCGGTGTCGCCGCCGCAGATGATGGTGCACCCGCTCGTGATGTCAGTCGCACTGCTTGCGCTGATCGCGTCGACCATCTTTGCCGTCACGGCGGGTCCGGCAGTCGAGGCAGCCATCTTCGCCGCCGTGCTCGTTCTGGTGCTCGCCCTCGAACGTGCGATCACCGGCACGTCCGCCGCCTGGAAATTCCGCGACGCGACGCCGCTGCTCTTCCCGTGCTTCCATCTGCTCCGCGATCTCGCGTGGACGTGCGCGATTGGCGCGTGGATGACCCGGCAGGCAGTCGGGCGCGGCTCCAGACCGTCCGACAGCATGGCGGCTCGTCACGCGGACACGCCGCGACGGCGATCGAAGAGCGAAGTCGGACGCCTCCCCACGCGCGTCCTGGGTCTGATCCCGGCTCACAACGAAGCCGCCACCCTTCCCGGCGTCATCGCGGAGATCCGCGAGAGCGATCCCGCGCTCGATCTGCTGGTCATCGACGACGGCTCGACTGACGACACGCCGGACGTGATCGAGGAGCTCGGCGTCCGGTGGCTGCGGCTACCGGAACGCATGGGCATCGGCAGCGCGATGCGCGCCGGCCTCCGCTACGCAGCACGTCAGGGCTACGACACGGCCATCCGGCTCGACGGAGACGGACAACATCGCGCAACGGACATCCATCGGGTGCTCGCGCCGCTCCGCGCCGGACGCGCGGATGTCGTGCTCGGATCCCGCTACACGGAGTCGCGCGCGAATGCGTCGATGACCGTTCGCCTGCTCCAGCACGCGCTCAGCTTGTGCCTTCGGATGCTCACGGGCCGGGTCGTCACCGACCCGACATCCGGGTTCTGCGCGCTCGGACCGCGAGCCGTCCGGCTGCTCGCCGAGCACCATCCCACGGGCTATCCCGAACCGGAGCTGCGTCTCTTCCTCAGCCGCAACGGTCTCGTCGTCGAGGAAGTGCCCGTTCATGCGCGACCGCGGCAAGGCGGCCGGACGTCGCTCACGCCGTTCCGGATCACCGCGGCAGGCGCGCGGATCCTGCTGGCGATGATCATCGTGCCACTCCGGACCGGAGTCGGGAGACTCGAACGTGATTGATCGCGTGCAGGTGGTCGCGATCGCCGTCAGTGTCGTCCTGCTGATGGTCGTGCTGGAGCTGGTCAGGCGCCGGAAACTGGTCGAGGAATACTCGCTCCTCTGGATTCTTGGCTCGCTCGCCATTCTGGGACTCTCCATCTGGCGCGGGCTGCTGGACATCGCCGCGCGCGAGCTTGGCGTCTTCTACCCGCCGAGCCTGCTGCTGATGCTGCTCGTGGTCAGCGTGTTCGTGGCGCTCCTGTGGTTCTCGGTCGTCCTGTCGCGGCAGCGGCAGCAGATCGATCGCCTGGTTGAGGAAACGGCCATTCTCGGCGCCGAGATTCGTGACCTTCAGGCGAAGGACCCCGCCGCCGCGCCCGAGGGCCTGGCATCCCCTTGATCGGCGACCGACGCGCCCGGATGTGGCTCGCGGCCGCCACAATCGTTTTTCTTGCCGACGTCTTCCTGCACCTGCCCGTCACGGACTTCTGCGACTGGCTGGCCAGGCGGTACGGCTTCACCGAGTACGACACCGGCGTGCGCGTGGGGTTTCTGCTCCTCGGCGCGTGCACGTTTGTGACGATCTGGGTCTGGCCGAGCGGTCACCGGCTGCTCGTCGGACTGACGATGACCTGCCTCGTCGCCTTGATGCTCCTGGCGCACAGGCTGATCGTCGTCAACGCGGTCGAGAGCATCCACTATCCGCAGTACGCGCTGATGGTGCTGCTGCTGGCGCCGGCGGTCGGCGATGTGGAGATCGCGTGGATCGGCGCCACCATCCTGGGCGCAATCGACGAGGGGTATCAGGCGAGATTCCTGCCTCGCGGCGCGCCGGATTACTTCGACTGGAACGACGTCGTGCTGAACGGGATCGGCGCGGCCGTCGGTGTGGTGATCGTCGTCACCTTCACGAGAGTCGCGCGGCGCCGGTTGCGAGATTCAGGGGGCATGCGATGGGCGATCGCTGCCGCAGTGGTGATCGCCTTGGTGATCGCGCCGCCTGTCTGGTCTCCGTTTTGGGAAGCGACACCGGGCGGCCGGCTCTTTCATCGCCTCACGGCGTCCGAGGCGATGGTCGTGCTGACCGTGATCTATGCCCTGGTCATGGCTGTTCGCCGTATCTCCCAGCCACGTGATCCCGTGTCCCTCGCACGACCGCGCTAAGACGTCCCGGCAGCGTCCCGCCACTCGTGCGAACCGCGTGCGCGACATTCAGGGCAACGATGGACGAGCCGCGCCAGAATGTCGCGACCCGGCTGCCGTTCCGTCCAGCGCCAGCGGCAAATCGAAGATGATTGCGGGCGGCGTAGTAGAGGCGCCGCGGACCGGCGCCAATCGATCGCTCCCCTTCGTGATAGGCCGTCGCCTCTCCCGCCAGCACGGTTTCGAAGCCGGCGTTCCGCGCGCGAAAGCAAAAGTCGAGATCCTCGAAACTGAAGAAATACGCTTCGTCGAGCAGTCCAATCGCTTCGAACACCTCGCGGCGGATCAGCATCGCGCAGCCGCTGACGGCGTCCGCGCGCGCGATTGTGCGAGGTGGTTCCATCGCCGGAAGGCGCGCACCGAATGCGTTGTGCCGCATCCTGCCCGTTGACGATCGGTAGGAAATCCCGAGCGTGCCGACACGATCCGGCACCGATCGGCTGAGAACCACGGGCCCCGCGATTCCGGCGCCGCTCTTTTCGAGCGCCTCACGCAGACGATCGACGCATGCGGACGGCACGATCATGTCGCTGTTGACGAGGAACACGTGCGAAGCGCCGCCAGAGAGCGCGTCGCGGATTCCGGCATTCATGCCCGCGGGAAATCCCAGGTTCCGCCCCGTCTGTATCACGGTCACGTCGTCGCCCAGCGCCATGAGCGCACGCCGGCAGTCGGGGTCCGATCCGTTGTCGACGATGATGAGCCGTACTGGCACCGAGGAATGCTGCAGCGATCGCGCCGCGAGAATCGCATCGTCTGGTGGTCCGTAGTTCAGGACGATTCCGGCGATGCGGTTGTCGACCACGGGCGCCTGGATGGACCTGGATGACACAGGCGATGCGTTCACGGCTGCAGAGGGATCGTACCGCGATCGCGTCAACGAGACATCCTCGTCGATCGTCCGCGCCGGACGGATTCCTCGCCGCAGACAGTCGAGCAGATTGGGCTCGTCGCTGAGGCGTGCGAGCACGCGATGGAGATCGCCGGCATCGCCTGGCTCGAAGAGCAGGCCGTTGACACCGTCCTTGACCGCTTCCGGAATCCCGCCAATCCGCGACGCCACGACGGGTATGCCGAAAGCCAGCGCCTCCCGAATGACAATTGGACTGGTCTCGGGCCAGATGGACGGCACGACGAGGACGTCGATCGTCCCCATGACCTCGGCCATTCGGTCGTGCGGAATCGCACCATGGAACCGCACGCGTCCGTCGCGCATCGACCGGGCGAGGACCGGCCAGTAGCTATCATCGCCGTGGTACGCCGAGTAGGCGCCGAAGATATCGAGTGTTGCCGATCCGTCCGGCAGACGACGAAAAGCCTCGACGAGGAGGTGAGGAGCTTTCGACCTCATCAGACTTCCGGCGAAGCCCAGCCGGAGCCGATCAGAGGATCGACGCGTGATGCTTTGAACCGATCGCAGCTCGATCCCGTACTCCGCCACTTGTATGCGCTCGGGTCGCACACCGAACTCGATGAAGCGCCGCCGCATGTGATCGGAAGGCGCGAAAAAGTGCGTGACGCCGGCGCAGACTTCGCGCATGTGCTCCAGGCGCCGCCCCGCCTCCAGTGACGCCCGGCGATCGCTCGACAACTTTCCGCTCACGCCGCGGGCCCGCGAGATCATCCTTTGCGCGATCATGGGCGGCAGACGTTCCGCAACGGCCCGCATCACCGTCGCGCCGGCAAAACCGGCCGCGCCGACTCCGGCCGCCGGGCCGAGACAGTTCGCGCAGCCGGCGGGCCCCGGTCCCTCACAAACGCGATACCGCTCGTCGAGCAGTTGCCCGCGGTGACACATCAACCAGTAGTCGTGCAGCGTCATGAACACCGGCACGCGCCTGGCCGCGAGCGTGGGAACGATCCCGGTCGAAAGACAGGTCAGATGGTGAACGTGCGCGACATCCGGCGCAAACTCGTCGACGAGCGCGCCGGCGATCGCGTCAATCGACTCGTTGCGATAGGTCTCCGCAAAACTTCGCGCCTTGCGGAACGTGTTGTTGACCCGGACGATTCTGATCCCCGCGCGCGTGGCCGATCGGATCGAATACTCCGGCCGGCTCGGATCCTGCTCGCGCGTGAGCACGCAGACATCGTCGCCAAATCGATCGCGAAGCGTGCGGGCGTGCGCGTCCGCATAGATCTCGGTCCCACCCTGCGCGGCGGGCGGGAAACCGTGGACCACGAGCAGGACACGCATCAGAGTTTCAGGATGGTACCAGGTCGATCGTACAGGTCCGGCTCCGGCAGAGTGACTTCCTTTTCCTTTTCCCCCTTTACCCTTTCCTCTGCCCTCTGCCCTGTGCCCTGTGCCCTCGCATCGCGTGTTCCCAGATACTGCGCCAGCGGCCAGACGACGGAAAGGGCCGCCGCACGTGGCCACTGTGCGGGCGCCGCTCGCTCGCACCAGAGGTTCGTGACGAGTGACGACGCGATTGCCCGAGCCAGGAGCTGCGGCGTCGGGATGGTCTCGATCCCGAACAGCTCAGAGAGCCGCTTGTGCAGCGCGTGCGTGCGAAAGAGCTCGTACCACGGCGACCGATCGTGCGAGTGCACGACGACCGCCTCGGGCACGAAGGCGAGCTTGTGCCCAGCCAGCAGGACCTCGCGGGCCCACTGCAGGTCCTCGGCGATTGGCGACGAGTGAAATGGATGCTCGGTCCAGACGGATCGCCTGATGCACGAGCAGACGTTGTCGAACGCGCAGAACTCCATCCGTTGAAGCGGCAGCAGATCATCCAGCTCGGCGGGACCGCTCAACGACCTCGTCCAGGCTGAATCCTTGGACGCGACCCATTTCGAGAGATAGTGGCGCGCGATCGCGCTGGCATTCGGCGCCGGTTGCTGGCGGGCGAACGTCCCGGCCAGCTCTGGATCGGCGAAGAGCGGCGTCGTCAGCGCCTCCAGCCAGTGCTCTGAGGCGGGCACCGCGTCCTGCACCAGAAGGACTACGAGCTCACCCGTCGCCTGCATGATGCCGAGATTCCGTGTCAGACCGTGATCGAACGTGTGCGGTGGAATGTTGATGAGGTGAGTGACTTTGCCGCGCAGCAGATCGAGCGTGCCATCGGTCGATCCGGAATCGATCGCAATGGTCTCGAGGCCGAACGATGCGCGCTGCCGCCAGACGGCCTCGAGTACAGCCGGCAGCGTCGCCGCCCCGTTTTTCGTCGGCAACACAAGCGAAACGCGGTGCGGACCCTCAGTCAATTCTGTCCTCCGACTGCGGCGCTATTCAGTACCTCGGCATACCGGACCTCCCACTCCAGAGCGTCTTCCGTAATCGACTTGACACGCGGCAATTCTGCGGAAAACTCGCCGAGACGCGCTGGATGATCGATGACCTGCCGGAGCGCCCGGGCCAGATCGACGGCCGAATCAGCCTCGAACAGCCAGCCGTTCCGCCCCTCGTCGACGAGCTCCGGAATGCCGCCGATGCGGGCGCCAATCACCGGCACACCGGCCTGATAGGCCTCGTGGATCACCAGTGGCGAGTTCTCGAGCCACAGCGACGGCACGACCAGGACGTCAATCGATCCATACGCGGCTCCGGCGCCACGCCGTTCGAACTGACCGGCGAACGTCACCGGCAGATCGGCCGCGCCGGCGCGAAGATCGCGCGCGTAATCGGCGAAGACGGCGGGGTCGCCGTAGATTTTCACCTCAAACGATCCCGCTGGAAGCGACCGGACCGCATCGAGCAGAACGTGGACCCCCTTGTGCCAGACCAGCGTGCCGACGTACCCGATGCGCAGGGGACCCGTTCGCGGCGCAACCGGCTTCTCGGACGCCGGTTCCAGCGGCGGAAAGCCGTAATCGGAAACACGGATCCGCGACGGCGCGATGCCGAGCCGCTCGTACTCGCGCGCCATCGACGCCGACGGCGCCACGAAGAGATCGATCTGCTGCCACGCGTCGCGCGCCGCCGCCAATCGGCGAGTAATGTCCTGCGGCTCGATACGCCAACCCGCGGACTGCGGCGCCGCGGCTGCCAGCCGGCCGGTCAGCGCGGGCAGATGTCGCCGGGCGGCTCCAGCCAGCGACCGCACGGGGGCAGGCGCCGCCGCGACCAGGCCGAGCGACATCTTCGTGTGAAACGGCGACTCCTTGAAGCAGCGGGCGCACCGATCGACGTCGATCTCGTGGCAGACGTGACGATCGGCGCGATGAATGCGCTGCCCGCCCGACGGGCACACGAGCGTGTAGTCGTGCAGCGTCGCCACGACGGGAATGCCGGCCGCCTTCGCCAGCGCCGGCAGCTCGAACGACAGATTCAGCAGGCTGTGCACGTGCACGACGTCCGGCTGGATCGCGCGCAGCACGTGGCGAAGCCGATCGCCAATCATCGGCGGCCGGTAGGTGTCCTCGAACGATCCGCATACCCAGTTGTTGACGATCTCGACGACCGGCAGCCCGTCCTGCAGGCGCCAGACGAGGTCGCCGTGGGCGTGGGAGGGATCGTACTCCGCGCACAGGATCGTGACGCGATGGCGCCGCGCGAGTTCACGTCCCAGCTCGAGCGCGTAAATCTCGGATCCCGCCTGGTAACGCGGCAGGAAGTCGTGGATGGCGTGGAGCAGATGAAGTGGAGCCACCTGCTACAGCAGCAGCGCCTCGACGCGGTGGGCGTGGACCAGATCCTCGCACGGCGACCACTTGAAGATCGTGAACCGTCCGTCCTGCGAGGCGACGAGCGCAACGGCGTCGCGCTGATCGTGCACGAACTGCGCGGCCGAGAGATGCCGCGTCCCGCCGAGCTGCGCCGGCGGGGCGGTCGACGTCGTGCTCCCCTCGACCGGCTCGGTGACCATCACCGACTCGACCGGCGGACTGCCCCGCCGCCGCGTGATCTTCGCGCCAAACGCCAGCAGTTCATATTGCTCAGTGACGAGCGTCGCGCCATCGACCGCCGTCAGCCCCGCGAGCGCGTCGACCGAGCGCCGGAAGTCTTCCTGCCATTCGTGCGCGGTCCGATCGTCCTTGTCCTGACGCATCAGATCCGCAAGCTCGGAAAACGGCGGTTGAACCGAGTACAGGATCGGACTGGCCACCGACTCGCGCCACTCCGACGATCCGGCCGGCGTCACGAGCAGCGTCCCGCCACGGCCGTGCGCGCGCATCGAGGCGGCCAGCTGCACCAGGACATTCACCGACTCGCCGTTCGGCACCGAGGTGTCGGTCCCGAGAAGCGACCGCAGCATTCCGGGACAATCCGGAATGTCGACCCCGCGTTCGTCGACGAACTTGATCTGATCGCCCTCGAGGACCGCGACGTTGATGAACTTGCCGATCGGCTCGCTGCGATCCTTGACGACGAGTAAGCCGGACGCGATGACCTCGATGACGAAGCAATACGCCGGAAGGACGCGCGTCGTCCCCCAGACGCGGAGCGTGCCGAGATTGCCAGGGACCTGATCGGCGGCGGTCTCGTGCCACACGCCCAGATGGATGCCGGGGCGCTCGACGGCCGGCGCCAGCTTGGCGAGGGCGGCAGGGTCGAGCGGCAGTTGCTGTTCGAATCGCAGCGGCTGACCGGCCTGTTCCGGCGGCAGCAGCGCGAGCGAAATCTTCGGCGTCAGCCCTTCTTCCCGCCGGAGACTCGCCCAGAACGCCGCATCGATCAGCGTCTCGATCGCCTCGGCGTCAGGTTCTGGCGCCAGCGCGTCGCGGCCGCGTTCGCGCGCGAGCGCCAGCCGCCGGCCGAAATGGGCCTGCACTTTTTTCGCGACGATCCGCGCCGCCGGGTACGCGGGATCGGACATAGTCGGTCTCCGAGCTTACCCTACGAACCAATTCACCACATCACCCCATCGCCAAATCACGAATAATGCGCGTGTGAGTCGCCGGACGCGATCGCGATCCAAGCACGAACCTGAGTCAAAGCACAGGGAGTCGATGGTCGCCGGCCCGGCAAAGCCGGCCTACACCAGCCTGCTGTTACCGGCTCTCGTGCTCGCGGCCCTCGTCGCGTACTACCCGGCGTGGCGCGGCGGACAGTTGTGGGACGACGACGCCCACATTACGAGCGTGGAGTTGCAGTCGGCTGACGGGCTGCGCCGGATCTGGTTCGACCTTGGCGCGACGCAGCAGTATTACCCGGTCGTCCACTCCACGTTCTGGATCCTTCACCGACTCTGGGGCGACGCGACGCTTGGCTATCACATCGTCAACATCGTCCTGCACGCGGTGTCCGCGTTTCTCGTCGTCGTCATCCTGCGGCGGCTGGCGGTTCCCGGCGCGGTGCTTGCGGGCGTCCTGTTTGCGCTGCATCCGGTTCACGTCGAATCGGTCGCGTGGATCACGGAGCTCAAGAACACCCTGTCCGGCGCGTTCTACCTGACAGCCGCGCTGGTGTATTTCGCGTTCGACCGCGGCAGGCAGCGTGTCTGGTACGCGCTCGCGTTCGTCCTGTTCTGTCTGGCGCTTCTCACCAAGTCGGTGACGGCGACGCTGCCGGCCGTGCTGCTGGTCGTCTTCTGGTGGCAGCGAGGCCGTCTGTCGTGGAGGCGGGACGTGGCGCCGCTCGTTCCATTCTTCATCGCCGGCATCGCCGCGGGTCTTTTTACCGCGTGGGTCGAGCGGACGTTCATCGGCGCACGCGGCGCTGAGTTTCATTTGAGTCTGGTCGAGCGGCTGCTCATCGCCGGCCGCGCGTCCTGGTTTTATCTGGCCAAGCTGATCTGGCCCGTGAATTTCATCTTCGTCTACCCGCGGTGGCAGATCGATCCGGCCGTCTGGTGGCAGTATCTCTATCCGATTGGACTCGTTGCCGCGGTCGTGCTGTTGTGGCGTTTCCGGGCGACGTCGCGCGCACCGCTGGCGGCGTGTCTGATCTTCTGCGGAACGCTCGTCCCGGCGCTTGGATTCGTGAACGTCTTTCCGTTCCGCTATTCGTTCGTCGCGGATCATTTCCAGTATCTGGCCAGCATTCCGATGCTGGCACTCGCCGCCGCGGGTGTCGCAATTCTGGTGTCACGCTTCGCCGCACCGGGACGGCAATCGCAGGTGCTGGCGGGCCTTCTGCTGATTCTTGGCGCCGGCCTCGGCATATTGACCTGGCGTCAGAGCCGGCAATACGTCAGCGCCGAGGTGCTGTATGGCGAGACGATCGCGCGGAATCCTGCCGCGTGGATGGCTTACAACAACCTCGGCGCGCTGAAGCTGGCCGGAGCGTCCCAGGATTTTCCTGAAGCGGTCACCTTGCTTCAGACCGCGCTGCGTCTCAATCCCGCCAATGCCGAGGCGCACAACAATCTCGGCGTCGCGTACCAGCGGATGGGCCGATACGAGGATGCGGCGCGAGAGCATCAGGAAGCCCTCCGACTGTTCCCCACCTACGCCGAGGCCTACAACAACATGGGGATCGTCGCCGAACATCTGGGTCAGATCGAGGAAGCGCAGCGCTTCTATGCGACCGCGCTCAGCTTGCAGTCGAGCAGCCGCAGCACCGCCGAAGCGCACCACAACATGGGCAGCGTGCTTCAGAAGCTCGGCCGGGACGAGGAGGCAGTCACCGAGATCCGCGAGGCGTTACGGATCAACCCGCGCTACGCCGACGCGCACGACAACCTCGGCTCGGCGCTGCTGCGGCTGGGACGGACCGACGAGGCGATTGCACAGTACACCGAGGCGATTCGCCTCAAGCCGGACTTTGCGGAAGCGCACAACAATCTCGGCAGGGCGCTGCTCCAGGCGGGTCGCGCCGAGGGCGCGATCGCCGAGTTCAACGAGACGATTCGGCTCAAGCCGGACGCGGCGCTGCCGCACGTCAATCTGGCCGACGTCCTGCGTCGTCTCGGCCGCGGCGACGAGGCGATCTCACACCTGCAGGCGGCGATCCGATTGCAGCCCGACCTGGCGTTCGCGCACTACAGTCTCGGCAATCTGCTGTCCGAGAAGGGGCGGTTTGCGGACGCCATTTCGGCGTATCGCGAGGCGCTTCGCTTCGAGCCGGAGGCGACCTCGTATGCGATCCACAACGATCTCGGCGTCGCGCTCGCGCAGCTCGGACGCCGTCAGGAGGCGCTCGCCGAATTCGAGCGCGCGCTGCAAATCAAGCCGGATTTCCCGGATGCGAAAGCAAACAGGGCCAGAGCCGGAAGATGAAATCTCACGACCAACCGATTCGCCGCGGTTCCCAACGACCGGCGCTGTGCTCGGCCAGCCGATTCGACCGCACGAACACTTTCACGAGCACGATGCCCGCGAGAAACCCGCCGACGTGGGCCCAGAACGCCACGCCGCCGCCCTCGGCGCCGGCCGCGCCAAGTCCGCCGATGAACTGCAGCGCGATCCAGTAGAGGAGCATGACCCAGGCCGGGAGCGCGACCGACGTGAAGATGAATCCCAGCGGCACGAACGTGAAGACGCGCACGCGCGGGAAGAGCACGAGATACGCGCCCATCACACCGCTGATGGCGCCCGAGGCCCCGACCATCGGGATGTTGGAGTTGGGCTGGGCCCACACCTGAAGCAGCGCGGCCGCCAATCCACACAGCAGATAGAAAACCAGAAAGCGCGGCCGCGTCATCGAATCTTCGATGTTGTTGCCGAACAGCCACAGGAACCACATGTTGCCGATCAAGTGCATCCATGAACCGTGGAGGAACATCGAATAGAGCACGTTCGACGCCTGCCGTCCCGGATCGGTCAGACACACCAGACCCTGGCCCATCGGAAACCGGACTCCCGGAGGCAGTTTGCCGGTGAGCTCGCCTGGAATCAGGCCGAGGTTGCAGACGGACTTGGCCAGCGGCTCTTCCGCGCCCGCGCCCTGGATGAAAATCCACGTCAGCACACATGCCGCGATGATGGCGGCGGTGACAATCGCCGGTCGCTGCGTCTCGTTTTCGTCGTGATAGGGGATCACGGGCGCTCCTGCCGCTTGTGGTTGTTTCTCTCAGATTGTCACGATTGCCGGGACGTGTCACGCTGCTCTCGAGATTCACCGTCCGCAAGGAGGACCCGATGACGATGACGCGCGCCGCACGTGCCGCGCTCGCGGCCATGATTCTATTGACGACCCTGCTCGCCCGGCCGGGTCACCTTCGCGCCGCCGGCGCGCCGGCGGACCAGGCCCCCGCCGCGCAGGCCTCGTCACGCGCCGAACGGACGACCTGGTACTTCTATCGCGTGAAGTGGGGGTACCAGGATGAGTTCGTCGATCTCTTTCAGAAGAATCACTACCCGGTGCTCAAAGAGGAGATGAAGACCGGCCGCATCACGGCCGTGCGCACCTACGTGCCGACGTATCACGGCGACGGCCGCGCGGACTGGACGTTCGCCGTCGTCATCACCTACAAGGACGCCGCGGCGATGACCGGCCCGTCCGGCGAGGATGAGATCGTGCGCCGGCTCTACAAGGATCAAGCGACGTTCCGGAAGGAAGAGCAGCGCCGCTTCGAAATCCTCGACGCGCATTGGGACGTGCCGTTGAACGAGCTCGATCTCGACGCGCGGAAGCCGGCGAGGTAACAGGAGGCGCGAAGGCGCGAAGGCGCGCGAGCGGGGGTGGGGCCCCGCGAGCACTGAAGAATGAGGCGATCAAGGGTCAGGCGAATAGGTGAGAGCCGAACTTAATTGCAGAACAGAGCCAGCGACACGACCCGTTTCCGGAAGGCTGCCTGTTGCTGATCGCGGCCGACTTCGGACTGCCGCGACGCGCGATAGGTCGAACTCGCGCCGGAGGGAGCGCAAGGATTGCCGTGCCACCTTCGCACATTGCGAAGTGGCGCGGCCAGCGTCAGTTCGCAATCCTGCGCGGACGGAGGCAGCGAGTTCGAGCGGCACGTCCGTGGAGGCCGCGATCAGCAACAGGCAGCCTTCCGGATCTCGGTACCTCAGTGGACGAAGACAGAGCGCGATCACCGTCCTTCTCTGCGCCGCGCTCGCGACAAAACCGCTCGCGCAATCGCCGACGGGCAACGTCTCGACCTTTTCCGGCAACGCGCAGCACACGTCGATCTATGAGCCGGCGGCGGCGGTGCTGAACACCGTGCTGTGGTCGACGACCATCGATCTGAACCAGACATTTCGAAACGCGCACTACGGCGCGCCGGTGGTGACCGCGTCGAACGTGATTCTCGTGCCCGTCAAGACGGCAACCGATGGCTTTCGCGTCGACGCGTTCGATGCACCGACGGGAATCTCGCTGTATCCGCCGCTCACGACCGACTACATCCTGCCGGCGCACAACTGGTACCCCACGTACAACCCGGCGCTCGCGACCCACGTCGACGCCTCGGGGCAGCGAATCACGCGGCTCTATTACGCGGGCGCCGGCGGGACGGTGTTCTTCATCGATCACCCGGATCGCGCGAGCCACGGCGCGCCGGTGCGGCGGGCGTTCTACGGGCTCGACGCGATCCAGGCCAATCCGTCCGGGTTCGCGGCGACCGTCTTCGTCAACACCCCGATCACGGCGGATCGCCAGGGCAACGTGTTCTTCGGCTTTCGCGTGCAGGGCACCGCGCCCGCGCCGCTGGCGACGACCCAGAGCGGATTCGCGCGCATCACGCCTGACGGCGCCGCGACGTACGTCCTCGCGGGGCCGGCCGCCAATGATCCGAACATCTCGCGGGATTCGCACAACTCGGCGCCCGCGCTGAGCCTCGACGAGAGCCTGGTTTACGTGATCGCGAGATCGGGCACCTCGTCGACCTACGGCTATCTGCTGGCGCTCGACGCGGCATCGCTCGCGACGCGGTTTCGCGTGTTCCTGCGCGACCCGCGCCGCAACGGCCAGAACAACGCCGCCTTCTCCGACGACAGCACCGCGTCGCCGACCGTCGCGCCCGATGGCGACGTGTACATCGGCGTGCAAGGGAATCCGGGAAATGGATCGCGAGGCTTTCTGCTGCGATTCAGCGGCGACCTCTCGATCGAAAAGACGCCGGGCGCGTTCGGATGGGACTCAACCGCGGCGATCGTGCCCGCCGGGATGGTGCCGTCCTACACCGGCGCCTCGAGCTATCTCATCTTCGCGAAGTACAACAACTACGCCATCGCCGACGGCGACGGCGTCAACCGCATCGCGCTGCTCGATCCCGACAGCACGCAGATCGATCCCCATCCGTCAGCCGGCGGGCTCGTGGAGATGCGCGAGGTATTGACCGTCATCGCGCCGACGCCGGACCGCGACCGCGTGTCCCCGGCCTTCCCAAACGCCGTGCGCGAGTGGTGCATCAACACGGCGGCCGTCAACCCGGCGACGCGGAGCATCTTCGCGCCGAACGAAGACGGGTATTTGTACCGCTGGGATCTGGCGGCTAACTCGCTCTCGCAGGCCGTCGCGCTGACACCCGGATTTCTCGAGCCGTACGTGCCGACCCTGATCGGCCCCGACGGGACGGTCTTCACGCTGAACGGTGGAACCCTGTTCGCGGTCGGCGCCGGCGCGGCGACGTTGTCTCTCGATTCATCGGCGCCGGACGTCCGCACGGTTGCCACCGGCGACGCGGTCACGTTCACGGCGGGACTCGATGCGCGTGGCGCGCCGGCGGGCGGCACGATCGTCTTCCGGGACTCCTACTATCGAGATCAAACGATCGGAGCCGTCTCGAGCGAACTGGCGCGCGTCGCGGTCGTCAACGGCACCGCAACGTTCCGCGCGACGAACCTCGGCGCCGGTACGCACTTCATCACGGCAACGCACGACCTGACGGCCACGAGTGTCACGCGCGTGCAGAAAGTCCACCGTTCGGCCACATCCACGGTGATCACCGCCCCGGCCGGCGTGCCTTCGTCAGGCGCCGTCACATTCACGGCCACCGTGTTCGGCCACGCCGGCGGGTCGCCCACCGGCATGGTCACCTTTCTGGAAGGACCCGGCGTGCTCGGCCAGATGCCGCTTGCGACGGACCGTACGGCCAGCATCGCGTTGTCCAATCTCGGCCCATCGAGCCGAACGATCACCGCGATTTACGTTTCGGATCCGCTTTTTTCGTCGAGCACCGGCGTCGTCACGTTTCCGGACACCACGCCGCCATCGCAGCCGGCCGGTCTCCAGGCGACGTCCGGCCCCGACCCGCGCGAGGTCACATTGACCTGGCAGCCGAATCCGGCCTCCGAAGGCACGCTCATCTACGAAATCTGGCGCGTTCCCGCGCTTCCTGGCGCCGCGACGCTCGTCTCGACCTCGGTGACCACGACGTTCGTCGACACGCGGCCCGCGAGCGGCCGTCTCGCGCGCTACTTCATCGTCGCCGTCGACGGCAGTGGAAATCGATCGCCCCGTTCGACGATCGTGTGGGGCAAGTCTCTATAATTCTTGTCTCCCGCCATGGCCCCCCATGCGTCATTGACCGGCACCGAGGACCGACAAGCGCGCCGGCTGACGGCCGAGGACATCGCCGCCCGCGCCCTGCTCGAGGCCAACCGGATCGACGAGGCGGCGCCGAAGATTCTGGAAGGAATCTGCCAAGCGTTCGGGTGGGAACACGGCGCGCTGTGGACGATCGATCGCAATGCCGACGTCCTGCGCTGCACCGAAATCTGGACGTCGGGGTCGGCGTCATATCCGCAATTCGACGCCATCAGCCGGCAGTCGACATTTGCGAAGGGGATCGGCTTGCCCGGACGCGTGTGGGCCACCGGTGAGCCCGCCTGGATCCCCGATGTCGTCACCGATCGCAATTTCCCTCGGGCCGCCGTCGCGGCCGAGGAGGGTCTGCATGCGGCGTTCGGCTTCCCCGTGCTCCTGCGCGGCGAAGTGCTGAGCGTCATGGAATTCTTCAGCCACGAGATCCGCGAACCCGACGAGTCGCTGCTGGCGATGCTGCGGACGGTCGGCAGCCAGATCGGCATGTTCATCGATCGCCGGCGCGCCCAGGACGAGCTCGATCGATTCTTCACGCTCTCGCTCGACCTGCTCTGCGTCGCGGGCTTCGACGGCACGTTCAAGCGGGTCAATCCGGCCTGGAAGAAAACTCTGGGTTACGACGAGGCCGAACTGCTCTCGCGGCCGTACGTCTCGTTCATTCATCCGGACGATCATGCGGCGACGATGAAAGCCGCCGAGCAGGTCAGCCGCGGGCACGAGCTCTTCTACTTCGAGAACCGGTTCTATCACAAGGACGGCACGCTGCGATGGGTGCTGTGGACCGCCGTCGCGGATCCGCAAGAGAAGATCATCTACGCCGCCGGGCGCGACATCACGGAGCGGAAGGAAGCCGAGGAAACGCTCGCCGGATACGCCCGCGATCTGCAGAAGACGCACGTCGAGCTCGAGGATCAGGCGGCGCGGCTGACGCAGCTCGTCAAGGAACTGGAGGGCTCCAAGCGGCGCGCCGAGGACGCCACCGCGACGAAGAGCGCGTTCCTGGCCAACATGAGCCACGAAGTCCGCACGCCGCTCAATGCGATCCTCGGGATGACGACGCTCGCGCTCGGAACGAAGCTGTCGACCGAACAGCACGATTACCTCACGACGGTCAAGTCGTCCGCCGAATCGCTGCTCGAGATCGTCAACGACATTCTCGATTTTTCGAAGATCGAAGCGAAGCGGCTGGATCTCGACTACGCGGAATTCGACCTGCGCGAGACGGTCGGGGACGCGGCGAAAGTGCTGGCGCTGCGGGCCGCCGAGAAGGGGTTGGAGCTCGCCTGCGAGATCACACCCGACGTGCCGGCGATGCTGCTCGGCGACGCCGGGAGGCTTCGCCAGATTCTGCTCAACGTGCTCGGCAACGCGGTCAAGTTCACCAACGAAGGCGAGGTCGTGCTCCGCGTGCGCACAGAGGAGGAAGAGGACGACGAAGGCGTGGCCGGCCGGCCGGTGCTGCACTTCACCGTGACGGACACCGGCATCGGCATTCCCAAGGAGAAGCTCGATCACATCTTCGAGGCCTTCACGCAGGCGGACAGCTCGACGACGCGCCACTTCGGCGGCACCGGCCTCGGGCTGGCGATCGCCCTGCGGCTGGTCGAGCTGATGGGCGGCCGGATCTGGGTGGAAAGCGAACTCAATCGCGGCAGCACGTTTCATTTCACGGCGCCGTTCGATCGGCCCTCGGGTCCGGACGCGGCCACCGTCTTCCCGGAGCCGACGACGCTCGAAGGACTGCGGGTGCTCGTCGTCGACGACAACGCGACGAATCGACAGATTCTCGAAAAGATGCTGGCGAGCTGGCACATGAATCCGACCGCGGTCGAGAGCGCCGGCCAGGCCCTGACCGCGTTGAAAGAGGCGCAGGCCGGCGATCAGACGTTTCACGTCGTCATCACGGACGGCCAGATGCCGGAGGTGGATGGCTTCGCGCTGACCCGCCGGATCAAGCGCGACGCGGATTTGAAGCGCACGCCGATCGTGATGCTGACTTCTGTCGGCCACCCCGCCGATGCGGCGGCGAGCCGCCGGCGCGGCGTCGACGCGTACCTGACGAAGCCGGTCAAACACTCCGACCTGCTCGACGCGCTCGCGACGTTGTTTGGCGGCTCGGTACGCCGTCGCCCCGACACGGGCGCGGCGTCACCGTCCCGTGTGCCGCGCCGCCAGCTGCGGATCCTCGTCGCCGAGGACCACCCGGTGAATCGCAAGCTGGTCACCACGCTCCTCGACAAACGCGGCCACACGGTGCACGCCGTGGACAACGGACGATCGGCGGTCGATGCGCTCGCGGCCGTGACCAAGCGTTCGTTCGACGTCGTCATCATGGACGTGCAGATGCCGGGAATGAGCGGGTTCGAAGCGTCGACGGCGATTCGCGAGCGCGAGCGCCAGACCGGCGGACACGTCCCGATCGTCGCGCTCACCGCCCACGCGATGCAGGGCGATCGAGAGCGATGCCTTCAAGCCGGTATGGACGGTTACTTGTCCAAACCGATCGACGTCGATCGGCTCATCGCGACCGTCGAGGAGTTCGGCGAAGGGGTGACCGAGCAGCGCACCGCGCAGGCGGCTGTTCAGAACGAAGCGGTGATGTTCGACGAGTCTGCGGCGCTCCGGCACACCGGCGGCGACCGCAAGCTGCTCAAACAAATCATCGAGCTCTTCCGCGCGGATTCACCGGCGTCGTTCCGGAAGATCGAGCGGGCGCTGAAGCGACGGGACGCCGAGGCACTCTGGACCGCCGCCCACGCGATCAAGGGCTCGTTGGCCACAATCGGCGCGCAGGCAGCCCGTCAGGCCGCGGCGGACATCGAACGCCTTGGCCGCACGAATCAGTTCAGCGATGCCGCGCGCGCGTACGTCGAGATGCGGGATCAGGTCTCGCGCCTGAACAGGACGTTGACGAGCGTCGGATTGATCGCGAAGCCGCGTCGCCGCCGATCGACGGCACGACGGCAGAAACGCCGCCGCGCCAAGAAGTAGGGCGGGTTGGTTCCTAAACCCGCCAATCAGTAGGGCGGGTTGGTTCCTAAACCCGCCAACCAGTAGGGCGGGTTGGTTCCCAAACCCGCCGAGGTACCGCACATGGAGAAGATTCTCGTCGTCGACGACGATCGAACGACGCGCCACGTACTGCAGAAGGTGCTGGCCGGCGCCGGCTTCGGCGCCTCGATCGCCAAGGACGGGATGGAGGCGCTGGATCTGCTGCAGAAGCGGCGCTTCGACCTCCTGCTCCTCGATGTCTGGATGCCGCGCATGAACGGGCTCGATCTCCTGGCGCGTCTGCGCTCGCGCAAGACGCGGCCGCGCGTCGTCATCATGACGTCCGACGATGCGCCCGGCACGTTGCTCGAAGCGGTGCGACAGCAGGCGTTCCGGTACGTGCACAAGCCGATCGAAGCCAAGGCGCTGCTGCAGACGGTGCGCGAGACGCTGAAGGCGCCCGAACCGGTGCCGATTGAAGTCATTTCGGCGCGGCCCGACTGGGTCGAGCTCGTCGTGCCGTGTACGCGTGACGCGGCGGAGCAGATTCAGCCGGTCATGGCGCACCTCGACACGGATCTGGCGCCGAAGCTCCGCGAGACCATCGCCTACGCATTTCGTGAGCTGCTCCTGAACGCGGTGGAATGGGGCGGGAAGCTCGACCCGAATCGCAAGGTGCGCATCGCCTACCTCCGCTCGAAGCGCATGCTGATGTATCGCATCGCCGACCCGGGATCCGGCTTCGATATCGCGAACCTGCCCCATGCGGCCATCGGGCGAACCGCCGACGGG